>Ga0209919_1001322_pt1 | contig 12116 bp, 14 predicted proteins | sample SalPon2A_C_D2_MG_FD_185721 | JGI IMG/M metagenome (GOLD analysis project Ga0209919, IMG submission 185721) | Soil microbial communities from South San Francisco under conditions of wetland restoration - Salt Pond MetaG R2A_C_D2_MG (SPAdes)... | ecosystem: Environmental > Terrestrial > Soil >... | reverse complement strand
GGGCGGTGGCCGGCGAGGCGGAGGTGCCGTACTTCAACATTTCGGCCTCCCAGTTCATCGAGATGTTCGTCGGCGTCGGCGCCAGCCGGGTGCGCGACCTGTTCGAGAATGCCAAGAAGAACGCCCCGGCGATCATCTTTATCGACGAACTCGACGCCGTCGGCCGTTCCCGCGGTACCGGGCTGGGGGGCGGCAACGACGAGCGGGAACAGACGCTCAACCAGCTGCTCTCCGAGCTTGACGGCTTTGAGGCGCACCAGGAGGTGATCGTGCTGGCGGCGACCAACCGCCCGGACGTGCTCGATACGGCGCTGCTGCGCCCCGGCCGCTTCGATCGCCAGGTGGTGGTCGAACGCCCCGACTGGCGGGCCCGGACCGAGATCCTCAAGGTCCATACCCGCAAGGTCAGGCTGGCTGGCGACGTCGATCTGGAAACCCTGGCCCGCGGCACCCCGGGGATGGTCGGCGCCGACCTGGAGATTCTCATCAACGAGGCGGCGCTGATCGCCGGCCGGGAACAGGCCGAGGCGATCACCATGGAACATCTGGAAAAGGCACAGGACCGCCACCTGCTGGGGATGGAACGCAAGCTCTATCTCTCCGATGAGGAGCGGCGGATCACCGCCTACCACGAAGCCGGGCATGCCCTGGTGGCGCGTTGCCTGCCGGGCGCCGATCCAATTCACAAGGTGACCATCATCCCGCGCGGCCAGGCCCTCGGCGTCACCCAGCAACTGCCGGAGGACGATCGCTATCACTACCGGTTCGGCTACCTGGCGACCCGGCTGGCGATCAGCCTTGGCGGGCGGGCTGCCGAAAAGTTGATCTTCGGTGAATACTCGACCGGGGCGCAGAACGACCTGAAACAGGTCAGCGACCTGGCCGAGAAAATGGTCTGCCAGTGGGGGATGAGCCAGAAGCTCGGACCGGTCAGTTTCGAGCGCGGCGTCGAACATCCGTTTCTCGGCCGCAAGCTGGCGACGGATAAGAGCTACAGCGAAGAGACCGCCCGGCTGATCGACGTGGAAATCGAGACGTTGGTGAGGCGGGCCGAGCGTTGCGCCGAACAGGTCCTGGATCTGAACCGGTCGGTGCTGGAACGGCTGGCCGAGCGGCTGCTGGCTGATGAGGTTCTCGAGGCAGAACCCCTCAGGGAGTTCTTTGCCGGCATGGAACTGCGGCAACCCGAGCAGGGCTGTCCCGCGGTCGCACGGGAAGGTAACAATAAACCGGACTGATGAAGCCCCGATGGGTTTACACAGCGGCTGCCGGCGAGTTATGATGAGTGAGTTGTTCCACCCCAAACCTTTGGAGGAATCTATGGGAACCCACTACATCGTTGAGGACTGCATTGCTTGTGGCGCCTGTGAACCGGTCTGCCCGGTCAGCGCGATCAGCGCCGGTGACCCGATCTATGTCATCGACAAGGAAACCTGTACCGATTGCGGCGCCTGCGACGACGTCTGCCCGGTTGAAGCGATTAAATGGGAATAGGCCGGGCTGACCGGAACGGACCGCCGGGCAACGGCGACTGAAGTGCCAGCGGGGAGAGGTCGGACGATCTCTCCCCGCTTTTTTGCCTCCGACGATTTGGATTCTCTGATGCTTTCGGCCGCGTCAGCGTTTTCGATAGGTACCGACCAGTTCCGCCCGCGCCAGGACATGCCCCTCCATGGTCTCCTCCAGCTGGTTTTTGTTCGGCTGCTGCAGCCCGCTCAAGCGCGTGTCCAGGGCATAGAGTTTGTGGAAATAGCGGTGCTGGCCGATCGGCGGGCAGGGACCGCCGTAACCGGTCCGTTTCCAGTCGTTGAGACCCTCCTCGGTGCCGGTCGGCAGAATCCGAACCGCTTCGTCCAGCTCGACTGTCTCCGGCGGCAGGTTGTAGAGGACCCAGTGGACCCAGGTCATTTTTGGCGCCGCGGGGTCGGGAGCGTCCGGGTCGTCGACGATCAGGACCAGAGATTGGGTCCCTGCCGGCACCCCCGACCAGCAGAGCCGGGGAGAGACATTCTCCCCCTGGCAGGTGTGCCGCGGCGGAATCTCGCCCTGGTGGGTAAACGCGGTTGACGTGAGCTGCAGAGCCATGCTCATCCTCCGGGATGCGAGTTGCCATAGGCGGGGCCAACTCCGCCTGCGGTCGCCGGCGGTCGGCCGGGACGACTTCATTATACCCCGGGCTGTGAAGAGATTGCGTCACGGGACTTTCGGTGCCCGGCAACTCTGGTAAAATTTGTTTCAGCTTGTCAGCCGACGTTGCGGGAGGAGACCATGTCGAGGGACAACGTACTCAATGTACTGGAGGAAACGGAGCAGAAACGGGAGCTTTTTCTAACCGCCTGGAAACGGGGGGTGGATTTTCTCGGTCAGGAATTGTTCGGTCCCGGGGAACTGGAAACCGCGAAAGACAAAGACCAGTTGCGACCCCGGAAAGAGATGGTCGAGGCGGCAATGCTCGATGAGAGTTGCGGAGAAGAGCAGTTTCTCGCCGCCATGGTCAGTTTTTTCGACCCGGCCTGGGGCGCCGAACTGGCCGAGCGGATTGAATGCGACAAGTCTCTCTGTGGCCTGACCTTCAATCTCGACCACGAGCGAATCGATATCCTGTGCGCATTATTGCGCAATTATCAAGGCTGGTCTTGATACGGGGCCATGCGATGGTGTCTTTTGCGGACATTTTCCAACGCGCCGCCGCCCGCAAGGGGGGAGAAGAGGCGCTGCAAAAGTTCTTGCAGCTGGATCTCAAAACACCCCGCCAGTTGGCTCAGACGCCCGATGACCGGTACTTGTCCGAGATGACCCGGGCGATCTTCAAGGCCGGGTTTGTCTGGAAGGTCATCGACAGCAAGTGGCCGGGTTTCGAAACGGCATTCTGGGGTTTTGACATCGATCGCTGCATGGGGATGTCGCCGGATGACGAGGACGCCCTGTGCCGTGACGAGCGGATCGTTCGCAATCGGCAGAAGATTCTCACCGTGCCGCACAACGCGCAGATGATCGACGCGATTCGTCGGGAGCATGGCGGTTTCGGTGTCTACATCGGCAGCTGGCCGGATGACGATTTTGTCGGTTTGTTGGCGACGCTCGGCAAGCAGGGGGCACGACTCGGCGGGATGACCTGCCAGTATTTTCTGCGATTTGTCGGCCGGGACGGTTTCGCCCTCTCGCGTGACGGGGTGTATGCCCTGATCGATGCCGGGGTGATTGACAAACCGCCGACCTCGAAAGCGGCGCTGCAGAAGGTCCAGCAGGCCTACAACCGGTGGCGCGAAGAATCGGGTTTCGGTTTGGCGCAGATCAGCCGTATCCTGGCCCTGTCGATCGATGCGCCGTCCTGATGAACTCCGGAACTACCTGCCTCAATTGCCGCGGTGCTTCCCTTTCAGTCCCCGGTTCTCCCAAGCATCCCGACCCCGGTCCTGGTGCTTGTCCTTTCGGTGGTGTTCCCGGTTGCCCTTCCACTCGTGCTTACGCTCCCAGTCCCGGTAGCGCCATTCATCCCTGACCCGGTAGCGGTCGATGAAGCGCGGACCGATATAGACCCGTTCCTTCACCGGACGATAGTACCGGTGGCGAAAGGTCGGTCCGTCAAGATAGTAGCTACCGTAATGCAGGCGGCCGCCACGAATGACATAGTCGAAACTGAGGTAGATCCGGTTGGGGCCGTAAAAGCCGCTCGGATAAACGTAATAGTTTGCCGGCGCTACGTAGCTGGTGATCTCGGTGCGTGAAGGCGGTTCCTGCACTGATCCGGTCGGTTCGGCCTCCGGAGCCAGTTGCCAGCTGCCGTCCGGTTGGCGGCAGGCAGTGCCGTAGCCCTGCTCTTCGCGGCCGCCGATGGTGATGGTGGTGATAAATTCGCGGCAGGGCTGCCCGGAACTGTTCTGAAAGGTCCTGATCGGTACCGAGGTACCGGAACGGCCGCTGTCGGGATTGACCCAGGCCGAACTCTGATTGGTCGGATTTTTCTCCAGGGCGTACTGCAGGGTGTCGGCCATCGCCTGCTGCTCGGCGCCTTCGAGGTCAACCATTTCTTCGGCCTGCACCACGGAACTGGCGAACCCGAGGCACAGGGTCAGTAACGCTACCAGGAATGCATGTTTCATGATGATCCTCCTGTCAGGCTGATTTTTATCCAGTATAGCCGTTTCCTCACGCGCTGCCAGAGCCACCTCCCGGTACAGTTCTCCTCATCGGTGTCTTCAGTCGGGGATTCGTTACGGAGTCTTTATCTGCCGTTTACAGCGCTTTTACCGAGTTGAGCTAATCTTGCTCACAACTGAAGAAACCGGTTATCCTGAAATCGGGCGGATGACTGGTTCGCCTCTGGATGCGTCAATGAAAGCGCAACTGATCTATCTGCTGACCCTGGCCGTGGTGCTGCTCGCGTGGCAGGCTGGCCTGGGGATGGACAAGGAACCCGGAATGGACAAGAAAACAGCAGCAATGCACACAGAGCGCAGTTACGAGCTTCCGAGCGACGAAGCTTTGTACAGCAAACTGACACCGCTGCAATACAAGGTGACCCAGGAAGAAGGGACCGAGCCGCCTTTCAACAACAGCTACTGGGACAACCACGAAGCGGGAATCTATGTCGACATCGTCTCGGGCGAGCCGCTGTTCAGCTCGACGAACAAGTATGAATCCGGGACCGGTTGGCCGAGCTTCACCCGGCCGTTGGTTGCTGACAATATCGTCGAGAAAACCGACTCCAGCCTGTTTATGACCCGCACCGAAATTCGCAGTAAGCATGCCGATTCGCACCTTGGACATGTGTTCAACGACGGGCCGGAACCGACCAGACTGCGCTACTGCATGAATTCCGCGTCACTGCGCTTCGTGCCGGTCGAGAATCTCGAGGCGGAAGGCTATGGCGAGTTCAAGGCGCTTTTCGAAAAATAATTATTTGGTCGGTTGAATGAACGGCCGGCAGATCGGAGCCGCACGAATGGGGACGGAGCAATTAATAAATTCTGTCTGCGAACCCTGCCGTTCGGGTGCGGAACCCTTGGCAGGTGAAGAACTGGAGCGTCTGAGGTCCCAGCTTCCTGAGTGGCAGATCGTCGAGCAGGCAGGCGTCCGGCGCCTGCACAGGGAGTTTCGTTTCCGAAACTTTGTCGCGGCGCTGGCATTCACCAATCGGGTCGGTGAGCTCGCCGAAACCGCGGGACATCATCCCGCCCTGCTCACTGAGTGGGGCCGGGTAACAGTCCAGTGGTGGACACACAAGATCGGCGGCTTGCACCGCAATGACTTTATCATGGCCGCACGGACCGATGCGCTGGTGGCGGAAACGGCAGGAGAAGCCGAGTTACTTTAATTCAAAAGCAACTTTCATCACCACCTGATATTCGCTGATCTTGCCATCTGCGCCGACGTGGCCGCGCATCTCCTGAACCTCGAACCAGGAGATTTTGTCGAGCGACTGGTGCGCTCTGCTCACACCGGCCTGAATGGCCGCTTCGAAACTCTGGTCCGAAATGCCGATGATTTCGACCTTTTTGTAGGTGCGTTGTGCGTCGTAGCTCATATCCGGTCTCCTAGAATTCCTTGAGGTTGCTGAATTCGCCCCAGACCAGATTCTGGTTGGGGGCATTGACGAACTCGAACACGTTTTCGATGATGTTGAGATGTTTGCGCTCTTCGATGGCGATCCGCAGCAGGATGTCCTTGATCTCTTGCCGGGTCTCTTTTGCGGCAGCTTCCTCGTAGAGGGTTGCACTGTCCGCCTCCACCTTCATGGCGTATTTGTATGCGTCCAGGCTGTTGGTCTCTGATCCCGGAGTGGCCCCTTGCTCCTGGAGTTTGGCAAACACGTTCTTCGCCCGGTCCAGGGCGTCGCTGTCGGCCATCGACAGGGAGGCTCCCTGCTCCTTCATCTGCCTGAACAGATCGTAATGCTTGCGTTCGTCAACAGCCATCCAGCGAAAGATCGTTTTCAGCCCTTCGGTGTCTGACTCCTCGGCCAGTTTTTCGTAAAACTCCTTGCCATCGAGTTCCATTTGCATAGCGTAGTCAAAAATATTCATCTGAGCGCTCCAGATTGATGGAACCGACTGGGGATCTGGGTCGGTTCAGGTTGACGGGCAGATGCTGTTGATCAAAGTCTACTCGATTTGAGCGGAGGCTCCAGTCGGCTGAGAAAAAGTTTGACGTGGGTCATGGTTTATCGAGCTGCCAGGGCCTATCATGACGACCTGTTACGCAAGGTTTCCCCCGCTAGCGGGACGATTTTCAAATCAAGGAGAGCAAGATGGCAAAATGTGGATGTGGACATGGGCATGGTTTCGGTCAGGGCGGGCCCTATGCCGAAGGGCGCGAACTGGTTGAGTTCGTCTTTCGGGCCCACGGCGGCGGCTTGCGCGATCAACTGATTCCAGGAGGTGGGTTGGCAACCAAATGTCAGGGTTGCGGCAAGGACTTTATCCTGGCAACCTTTGTCGGACGCTGTCCCGAGTGTGGTGGTGTGCATGCGGTCTCGCCGCCGCGCTGTGACGACCCGACCAATATCCAGTTTGCCGGAGTCGATGTCACAATCGTTTAGATCACCCTCGGCAAGGGGGGTCAGTGCTCAAGGTCCGCTCTATAGCCGGCGGCTTCCAGATGTTCGATGATTGCCGTGATATGTTCCGGACCGCGAGTCTCCAGTTCGAGGCGCACCTCGGTTTGTCCGAGCGCCACTTCAGCGGTGCGCCGGTCATGACTGACATGCAGGATGTTGGCTCCAAGTCCGGCCAGCTGGCTAGCCAGCTCGGCCAGGGCACCGGGGGCGTCTTGAAGATCGATTCGCAGCTTGAGAAAGCGTCCTTCGCCGAGCATCCCCCGTTCAATGACGCGGGAAAGGGTCTGGATGTCGAGGTTGCCGCCTGAAAGCAGACAGACCGTGTTGCCGCGGGCGAGTGATTTGCGCCCGTAGAGCAGAGCTGCCAATGGCACCGCTCCCGCCCCCTCGACCACCAATTTGCCTTTTTCCAGCAGGCTGACGATCGCCTGGGCAATCTCTTCCTCTTCGACCGTAACCAGCTCGTCGACCAGTTCTTCGATAATCGGAAAAGTCAGGTTGCCGAGCCGTTTGACGACGATCCCGTCTGCCAGCGACTTGGCGCTCGGCAGTGTGACCGGTTCACCCTTGCGCCGCGAGAGTAGCGCCGAGGGGGCCCCGGCAGCCTGCACCCCGATAATCTTCAGTTGCGGTTTGAGCGCCTTGGCCGCTGTGGCGACCCCGGCGATCAGTCCGCCGCCGCCGATCGGCACCAGCAGGGTGTCGGCTTCCGGCAGTTGCGCGAGGAGTTCCAACCCTGCGGTCCCCTGGCCGGCGATGATCAGCGGATGGTCAAAGGCCGAAACGTAATGCAGCCCCCGTTCTGTCTCCAGTTCGCGGGCGTGGGAGGCTGCATCGTCGAAGCTGTTGCCGTGCAGGATAATTTCCGCGCCGTAGCCTTTCGTCGCTAGGACCTTGGCCAGTGGCGTGGCGACCGGCATCACCACGGTCGCCCTGATTCCGGCTCCGGCGGCAGCGCAGGCCAGCCCCTGGGCATGGTTGCCGGCCGAGGCGGTAATCACCCCCGCAGCGAGAGAACCCGGCGGTTGGTGCAACAGGTAGTTGGTGGCGCCGCGGATCTTGAACGAACCGGTCCGCTGCAGGTTTTCACACTTGAACCAGACCGGTGTGCCGATCCGTTCGGAAAAGTAGTGGGAGGGGATCAGTTCGGTGCGCCGCACCCGGTTTTGCAGCAGCAAAGCGGCGGCGCGAATCGCGTCGAGATCGACCATGCGGGCCTCCATGTGGGGATAGTCAAAGCATAGCAGGGGGCGCGGACGAATCCAGCCTCCGTACCTCTTTCCAGTCGGGGCCTGGCTGACCGGACGGGTAGCGGCCGGAGTAACTTGACTTCTTGCAAAACTATCGTAGTTTGTGGTAGGGAAAAATGATGTTGGCAACGGTTCCGCTTCCAACGTTCCGGTGTGCTTATATGCCGTTCAGCCGGTATTCATCCTGTCCCGTTCGCCAGCCTTTCATTGAATTGACAGCTTTTAGGGAGGAGGACTATGTCCGGAGGAAGTTTTCGTCGTCGCATCGAAAACCTGCTGACCCGTGCCGATGTCACTATCGACGGTGATCGCCCCTGGGATCTGCAGGTTAATAACCCCGGTCTGTTCCGGCGGGTTCTGGCCCAGGGGTCGCTCGGTTTCGGCGAGGCCTACATGGATGGCTGGTGGCAGACCGAGTCGTTGGACCAGTTGCTTTACCGTCTTATCAGCGCCAAGCTCGACCAGCAGGTCGGCTCTCTGGTGCTTTATTATGACGCCCTGCGGGCCAGGCTGCTCAACCTCCAGAGCCGCCGCCGCGCCTATGTTGTCGGGGAAAAACATTACGATATCGGCAACGACCTTTACGAGCGGATGCTCGATTCACGCATGATCTACAGCTGCGGCTACTGGAAGGATGCCCAGACCCTCGAACAGGCCCAGGAAAACAAGCTGCAGCTGACCTGTGACAAATTGATGCTGAAAAAAGGGCAGCGCGTGCTGGATATCGGCTGCGGCTGGGGAGGTATGGCCCGTTTCATGGCCGAGCGTTACGGGGTCGAGGTCGTCGGGATTACCATCTCAGAAGCCCAGGCCGAGGTGGCGCGGGAACGCTGCGCCGGATTGCCGATCGAGATTCGGTTGCAGGATTATCGTGCCCTCGAAGGAAAATTCGATCGCATCGTTTCGATCGGCATGTTCGAGCATGTCGGGCCGAAGAACTACCGTACCTATTTCAGCAAGGCCGCCGAACTGCTCGAGGACGACGGCCTGTTCCTGCTGCACACCATCGGCAACAACGTCACCACCGCCGGCTCCGATCCCTGGATCGACCGCTACATCTTCCCCAACGGCAAACTCCCCTCGGCCCACCAGATCACCGGCGCCTCTGAACATCTCTTTGTTCTCGAGGACTGGCACAACTTCGGCACGGACTACGATCGCACCCTGATGGCCTGGCAGGAGAATTTCAACCGGGCCTGGCCGGAGCTGTCGCAGCATTACGATGAACGTTTCCGCCGAATGTGGCTGTTCTATCTGAACAGTTCGGCAGCCTCTTTCCGCGCCCGCGAGATCCAGCTCTGGCAAATCGTCCTGACCAAGCAGGGGCTGCCGGGCGGCTGGCATGTCCCGCGCTGACGGGCACCTTAACCGGCAGCTGCATGGTCAAAGGCCGGCTACGAACACCAGCTGTCCTGTGTTGTTCTGCCCGGGGTGGTTCAGAAAAGTGCAACTCCGATGAGTTGCTTATGCAGCCAGACGACGAACAGGGAATAGAGTGCCAGCCCTACCACCAGGGCGATGAGATCGTTGAACTTTGCTGCCGGTGCACCAGGGACCGGTCGTTGCGAACGCCAATTCATCGAAATCAGCTCGAGAAACGCCCAGAGAAAAAATCCCCCGAACAACAGCAGGTCGGCCAGGCGACCGTTGACCAGAAGGTGGGCGACGGCCCAGAGGATGGTTGCGACCAGCATCGGATGCCTGACGAAACTCTTGATGCGCCCGGGGCAATAGGTTGCCAGCAGCAGCGGGAAGACCGGCAGCATCAACAGCATCGTCAGATGTCTGAACCAGCCAGGGGAAAAGTAAATCACTGTCGAACCCTGGCGGGCCAGGTCGTAGCCCCAGACCAGCAGGACAAATCCGACCAGTGAAACCACGGCATAGAGCCCCTTCCAGGGACCTACGCCCAGTTTCTCGATCATTTGGTCGCGCCAGCTTTTGTTGATGATCGAGACGCTGTGGATGGCAAAGAACAGGATCAGGCCGAGGATGAACGGGGTCAAAGCAGTCTCCTGCTGCAGGTTAACGGGACGGGGAGATTGCGGCCGGTCGGGCGGACATCCATCAGCCAGCCTTTTTTACGCAGTTTTTTCCGGCGTCCTTGGCCGCATAAACGCCCTGGTCGGCGCTTTTCAACAGCTCTTCCGGGCGCTGCATCAAGGTGGTTTTTTCCGCGACTCCGACACTGATGCTGCCACGCCAGGCGCCGCCCGAGAACGGCATGGTCAGGGCAGAAATTTTGGCATGGGTTTGCCCGGCGACCTGGAGCGCTCCTTCGAGATCGGTCCGCGGACAGATAATCAGGAACTCGTCGCCGCCGAGGCGACAGACGGCGTCGTCGGTCCGTACCGCTTGCCTGAGCTGCCTCGCCAATTCGCACAGAACCATGTCTCCGGCGTCATGACCGTAGCTGTCATTGATATGCTTGAAGCCATCTGCGTCGATCATGATGCAGGAGAGCGGCAGCGCCTTCAGGCGGGATTCCTCCCAGAGCTGCTCCAGGATCTGCATGGCATGACGGCGGTTCGACAGACAGGTCAATCCGTCCGTCAAAGCCAGTTCGCCCAGTTTGCGGTTGGCTTCGGACAGGGCTCGGGTGCGTTCTTCGACCTTGGCTTCCAGGGTCAGGTTCAAGTCGCTCAGTTGCTTATTGCGTTGAGCGACCTGCTGAAACAGGTTGTCGAGCGATTTGAGCAGCAGCCCGGTCGCCTTGTCGACGGCTCGTTCTTCCTCTAAAAAGGCGCCCTGCGGCGGGTGCCCCTGGTGAATGGCGGCGATCTGTCTCGCCAGGCTCATATCCGCACCCATAATGTGGTAAACCAGCCAGTTCATCAGGAACTGGAACAACCCCCGGGCGTTCTCGTCGGTCGCCGTGAGCATCTGCTTATGCATCAGGGTGACATCCCGCAGGAATCCCTGATGCTGCTGTTCATGCTCGCGGGCATGCCGGCTGTCGACCTGAGCCTCGTTCATCAGCTTCTCTTCTTCCTCGAAGTGGTACTGGGTATACTCCACCAGCTCGGTAAAAACCTCTTCGAGATCAGCCGGGTTCAAATCGTCCCGCGAGACGCGAACGCCAAACTCGTTGGTGACCGTGACCAGACGTTTATGCTGCTGGTCGACTTCGGCAAGCCCGGTTTCGAAGTTTTTATCCCACTGGAAGATATCCATGCAAAAGTCCTTCACTCTCGAAGGTTGCTGGCTGGAAGACGAGGTTATGCAGCTTTGCAGACGATCAGTGTGATTCGATCTGAAGAAGTATGGGTTGCAGTTTATCAGAATCATATCGGTTTGCCATGTCGGACTTCGGGTCGCACGCAATGTGCTTTTCTCGCATACGGCAGGAATACACCTGGACTGGGAGACCTTGCCGATAAATCCGATGCCGGCCTGCCGCTGATGGACGGGCCTGGCGTTGGTCAGAGCTTTTCCGCCTTGAATACCGAATAGATTTTTCCAATCACTGCGGGACGGGCGACACCGGTCAGGGTATGGCTTGAGTTCTGTCCCAACAGTGCTTAACTCAATATAAGACCATGCGTTTTGTCCTCTACAATATACGCTACGCCACCGGCCCCAGGGTGCATCGCTATCTGCATTCTTCCGCCAGGAACCTGGAACGGATCAGTGGCTTGCTGCGCGAGCTGGAGCCCGACCTGGTCGGATTGATCGAGGTCGATCACGGCTCCTACCGCTCCGGCGGGCGGAACCAGAGCGAGCAGCTGGCGGCGGCGCTCGGCCACTACCACTGCCACTCGATCAAATACGGCCAGCGCTCCTTCTGGCGGCGGGTCCCGGTGCTCAAGGACCAGGGGAACGCTTTTCTGGCCCGCGACCGGATTCGCAACGAGACCTTCCATTTTTTCGATTCGGGGATGAAACGGCTGGTGATCGAGCTGGAGCTGGAACAGCTGGTGGTCTACCTGGTGCATCTCTCGATCGGCGCCCGTACCCGTCACGAGCAGCTCAACGCCCTCTACGGGCTGGTGCGCCGCACCGAGCGCCCCTGCCTGGTGGCGGGGGATTTCAACATGCTCTGGGGGGAGCGGGAGATCGAACGGTTTCTGGCGGCGACCGGACTGCGCGATGCCAACCAGCGCAAACTGCCGACCTTCCCGAGCATCAACCCGAACCGTCACCTCGACTTCGTGCTCTACAGCAAGGGGATCAGCATTCGCCGGGTCCAGGTGCCGCGGGTTGCCTACTCTGATCACCTGCCGCTGGTGGTCGACTTCGATGTCGATGTGGCGGACGATCGCCGTGCCGCGGCACGCGAGCCGAGCTGCCACTGTCCGACCTATGAG
>Ga0209919_1001321_pt1 | contig 12125 bp, 10 predicted proteins | sample SalPon2A_C_D2_MG_FD_185721 | JGI IMG/M metagenome (GOLD analysis project Ga0209919, IMG submission 185721) | Soil microbial communities from South San Francisco under conditions of wetland restoration - Salt Pond MetaG R2A_C_D2_MG (SPAdes)... | ecosystem: Environmental > Terrestrial > Soil >... | reverse complement strand
TTCTTCTCCGCGCCAGGTACCAGGGGAAAATAATCATCCACAACAAAAGCGACCCGAGACTCCAACGGATTGGCGTGGGAATGTTCTTTTCGCGAGCGTCGCGATAAACCCACACGGAAGAAAGAGCCACCAGGCTGAACAGCAATACCTGGCTGGTTACAGAGCCCAACAGGCTCTCGGCGATGGCCGCAACCACAAGCCAGGCTCCGAAAGCTGCGAAAAAAATACTCCATGAAAATCGCGCGTACTCTTTGACCGGCAAGCGTACTACCTGCTCGGCAAGCACCATGTTAACGGCCGGACGAGCGATCTGACTGGGGTCAATAGCCTGCTTGCAGGATGGACATACTCGGACCGACGGAGCGAGCAACTGCCCGCAGTTAGGGCAGACAAAAGGTTCATCCGGGAAAGTGGCTGCCGGTCGCAAACTTGTCCCTTCGGGTAAATCAGCCACTAGTGACCCTTTCCTTCTCTGGTTTGTCAGTGCAACATTTCATGGCGTTGAATTCCAACCTTGATGGTCTCCCCAGTCTAACACCTGGCGGTAAACAATTTTGCGGGAAAGCCGGTCAAAGTCCCGTATGTGCCCTTCGGCACGATTACCCCCCTGTGATTGATAATACCAGTCAGCTTCCTGTTGCAGGGCCATCACTTCGCCTGAAACATACAGAACATGTTTTGAATAATGATAGGGAGTGGAAGGAATCGTCTTCGGATTATAGACTCTGTCCACATAAAGCTTGATGGTTTTGGGATCCAACTCCTTTGCTCTCACCATCTCCTGCATGGCCTTCACCACAAGATAGTTGTTCACAATGTGGTCGATGTGGCCTTCGGCAGGAGGATGAGCCGTGACCACCACTTCCGGATGAAACGCCTTCAACAGTTTTTTCACTGCCGCCACAACCGATTCGCGTGCATAAGGCAGATTGGGCTCAAAAACGTTTGGATACGGGGCGTGGTCAGAGGCCAGCAGGACGGAAAGATAGGGATGGTCGGGATCGGGATGGTGATACCAGATTTCGCCTGACCCGCCGTCCGGCAAGCCGAGGAAATAGATATCGTCCTTTGGCACACCCAGGTGCCCCAGGACCGCCCGAGTCTCATCCATGCGCAACATGCCGAAATTCATGGCCTCGGCAGGACTGCACGAGTGTTCGTAGTAAAGATCGCAGGACCCAGCATCACCGCCGGTAAAGTAGACAAAGTGGATCGGGATGTCATTCTCAACGGCTGCCCGGATCAGTCCGTCCCAGCCACCCTCGTCATCTTCGTGCGCGCAGAAAATCATAATCGACCTGGGCAGCGGATTCACACCCAGTTCGAGATCGTTCTCAGCCACAGCGTTTCCAGTTGAATCGCTGAGAACCACTTCGGCCCGGTAGAGTCCCGCGCGGTCAGCGGGAAGCTTCAGCGTTACCGACCGCTTCAAGGGAGTCGAACCGGGCTCAAGATCCATCGGGCCTGCAACAACTCTCTTCTCAATTGCCTTTCCGTCCGGGTCCATCAACAATGCTGTCGCGGTAATCTGCTTCCAGGCGCTTTTCCCAGGATTACCAATCGTAAAATGGACAGGCACATCCTGGCCAAGCTTAAACATCGTATGGCTGGTTTCGAACCGGATGGCTCCCGCATCCATGCCGGGAGGGAAGAAGTGCCGGTAGTCTTTGGTGTCAACCTTGCTCAGCTCGGGATAAGTATACTGCAAAGGATAAGGCTTAGGCTCAGTAACGCCCGGCGGCCGGATCAGGACCAGATGGCTGAACGCGATATCCAGAACGTTCTTCCGGTCATGGTCCCACACCACCACTCCGTACTGATGAATCGTCGGCCGATCCACCTTGCCGGCAACAGCAGCGTCGCTGGAGTGGATGTCCTGCTGCGCCCCTGCTGCCAGTGTCAGGTTCTTTTTCAGCGTCACAATGCTTGCGGCAGCCTGCTGCGCGGGCCCGGCGATCCAGGGCCAGTAGCGGTTTGAAAATTCAACACGAAGGCCGTTGAGCGGGTGGTTCGTCAGGTTTTTCACCGTGATGTCGCACGCTACATGATCACCCGTTACATAGAAAGTCTTTCCCAGCTTGATGCGCTCAATTTTCACCAGCTTGCGGTAAACGGCAAAGGAACCGGCACGAGGCAGCCTGATAAAGGTGACTCCGGAAATTCGGTCGTAGCCCAACAAGTCAATCACATAACGCCCTGTCCGGGCGTCCGGGGGAATTTTCCAGAGCAGAGAATAGGAGCTGGTGGCCGGAGCAGTGGGACATGTCCAGACTTGCGAAGGCGAAGTCTTATACACGGCCCTGCTGTCGCCTTCGTAGCGCACCGTGGCCGAGAAAGCCATATCGCCGCGCACCGAAGCTCCCGGAGCCAGGGCCAGCCGCATCAGGACTTCCGAGCCGGCGTCGTAACTGGTCCGATTGGTGACCGCGACGACGCTGCTCTGCGCCTGGGCCCACAGCGGCAGCAGCAGCATTACGGCGACGACGGGAAGTTTTGTGCAGATGGACTTCGGCATGTTACTCGACAACACAACCTCCTCCGCTCCGGGCAGCCGGAAGACGACTCATGCGCGAAAAGCCAAAACAGCGCTGTCGAGACCGCCCGTCACCCCTAGATCGGGGTTTGTATGCAAGATCACTAATTTATCACGAAGAGGGAACCGCCGCTCGGAGGCCTTCCCCCAATGGGCGGAAACGCAGGATAATAGAGCAGCTTTACGCCGCCCCGTGGCTGGCCGCTGCATGAGCGGGTGGCGGGGTAAACTCGCCGCTAAGCTTCTGCACCGGACTTCAGTTCAGTTTGAGGAACCAGCTCGGGTAAAGCGCCCGCCTTTGCGAGAATGAGGTAAATCACAAAGCCCACGATGAAAGAGAAAAGGACGGCAGGCCGGTCAATCCTGACCCAGCTTGCGGGAATGCCCGGAATCTTGTCGAGGATTCCCACCACAAACCCAACTGCCCATGCTACGTACCCAGCCCAGTTGATTCCCTTGCGTGGCCCCGACCATTTTTTCCCCGCCAGGAGATAATCGGCCGCCATCGCGCCGCAGATCGGTCCGAAAGATGCTCCCACAATTGTGAAGAAGCCAATCAGGTTTTGCGCCACGCCCGTTAATGCCAGAATCATCCCAACCGTCACGCCAATCAGCGTGGAAACGGCACGCGGGATCTTTGGCAGCATGGTTCCAAAGCTGTTGCCGGCAATAAAAGTGCAGAAAGTAGTAGGTATCATAGATGCCGCCGCAAACAGGAAGAACATCACCGGGGCCAAAGCACCAACGCTCTTGATGGTTCCGGCAAAAGTGAAGTCTGAAGCGTTCCCCAACCTGCCCAGATGGCCGGCCACCGCAAGCACCGGCAACCCGCCCGCCACCAGGATGGCCAGCGCAATGCCCGTCAGCCCGCCCCAAAACACGTCACCACGGTTCCGGTTATTCAGGCCGAAGTCGGCGCCAGCTGCGCCGGCGGTCGCAAAAAATCCGATAACGATGGCGAGCATTGCAAGAAAACCACCCCAGGCATCATGCTGCGGAGGATGATAGCTGCTGACGCCGCCTTTGTTGGCCCAGAAGACGATGATGATCATCACCAGCGGCACCCAGTTCAGGAACTGGGCAATACGCGCCATGTACGAAATCCCTTTAATGGCCACCCAGGTCAGCCCATAGCCCCACACCAGCGCAATGGCGATAAACAGCCCTTTCGAATGGCTGCCGAGACCTTCCATGATGTAGTCCGTGGCAAAATAAGTCGCCACGGCAAACCATCCAATCTGGAGACAACCCATCAGCAGGCCGGGCATCAGGTATCCACCCTTCACGCCGAAGGTGGAGGTTCCAACAATGTAAAGCGGGCGTCCGGTCTGCATGCCCAGCATGGCGGGAGCATAGTAAAAGAGAGCAAAACAGAGCAGGCCGGCCACGAACAGTCCAAGCACGCAAACGGCGGGGCTGGCCTGGCTTAACGTCGGCGCTGAAAGGCCCAGGTAGAACGCAACCCACAGGAAAATCCCCGCATATGAAGGGAACGTGCTCTTGTACCACGGAACCCGTTTGTCGAGAGGATTCGGACGGACGATTTAACGTAATTTGGTAGTTCGGCAGCCATTTTGCCCCCTATTCAAAGCACACAATACAGTCTTGTCGGGGTGAAAGAATATTCTGTGGTGGACCTTTATGCAAGTTGAAAAGCAAAAATGGGTGAAGAGGGTTTGGGTCTGAAAGCAATCTTCAGGTGGGCACCGGGGAGATTTGTGAATGAACCCCGGCTAAGCTTGCTCGCCTTCAGCAAACAACTCGTAGCCGGGGTTCGGCGGAAACATTTCCGCCATCAGCATCATGCGCTGGCGGAGGACAGCAACGGGCAGGTGTTCGGGGCCCAGCCGGATCTGCACATCGTGCCAGAGTCCGTGGATATATTCCGCACAGGTACTGGTGAAGGAGACGTCGCGATACTTCAGGAACTGTGGACCCGTTCGCGTCCGGCGTATGCGCCGGCGAAGAGGCTGCTTGGCCTCGTAGGATTCCTCATCAATTTCGCCCTCGAACTCCTGGCCCAGTTCTTCCTGCAACAACGACGTGTAGCGCGCCACTTCCTCGGGCGCGAGACGCGCGCGGAGAAGCTCGGCGACGCTGGCCAGAAATTCCCAGCCGGTGTCATGGGGATCCAGGTCGCGGCAGGCAAGAACCACGTCAATCGAGTTCCTGTTTTCCAGCCAGACTGCGGAATGCTTTTCGCCCTCCGGATTGGAAAAGACAACCAAGTCGCCCGATGGGGAACATGCCACAAAAGGGACCAGCAGAATTCTCAGTTTTCCCACGCGGCGTGCAATCGCCTGAGGGATGGCTCTGGCAGGTTCGCGGACCATGGTGCGTTCTTCAGAGGGGCTCAGCGCAACTGCCGAGTTCATCTCCCAATCGTGCGCAAGGCGCGAGAGCGGCACAAACGTCTGCTGCACATATTCGCGGACCGGGATGCTTTTTTTAACTGATGCCTGCGAAACGCTCAAGGAACCCTCACGAACCAGATCTTCACTTTAATTGTGTAGGATAAACTTGCCCGGTGTCCAGCACTCAAGCACAAACTACAGGCTGCGAATTGGGAGCGTCGTTCACGCGGGCAGAGCCGACTTTACGGCCATGGCAGAAAAGGGTTGCGCTGGGCAGGGAGCCGGGGGCAAAATGAAAACGTAGGGACTTGAACGGCCCGAGGCATCCACCTCGAGGGCGCAGGACGTTAAGCTGGCTCCGGCAGGAGAAAATTGTCAGAGTCGTCTTTTAGTTGGCGCGGGGCCGCGGATAACAGCTTTGCAATTAACCCCTGAAAAATTCCCAGCGGTATCACTTCCCGACGATAAGTTCCACGACCATTGTGGCGTGTTTGCTGTCTATGGTCATCCTGAAGCTGCCAAGCTCACCTATCTGGGCCTCTACGCGCTCCAGCATCGCGGGCAGGAAAGCGCCGGCATGGTTGTAACCGACGGAGAACGCCTGAAGGGCCGCAAGAACATGGGGCATGTGGCGGAGGTTTTCAATGAGAAAGTTTTGCAGGACCTCCCCGGACATGCCGCCATTGGCCACACGCGTTATTCGACGGCTGGCGATACCAACCTGAAGAATGCACAGCCCATCAGCGTTAGTTGCCAGAAGGGCCAGGTGGCCCTGGCCCACAACGGGAACCTCGTGAACGCCTCCAGCATCCGGCGCGAACTGGAAACCCGCGGTGACATCTTCCAGACCACCAGCGACACAGAAGTGATTCTCCACTATTTCGCCCGTTCCCGGCACAGCGGCATTCCGGAATCTATTGCCGAGGCCCTGGACCGTGTTTCAGGTGCTTACTCGCTGGTGATGCTTTTCAAAGACAGCGTTTACGCCATTCGCGACCCGCGCGGTTTCCGGCCGCTGGCCCTTGGGCAATTGAACGGCGCTTACGTTGTGGCATCAGAAACCTGCGCGTTTGACATCATCAGCGCCACCTACCTGCGAGAAGTCGAGCCGGGGGAGATGGTGATTCTCGATAAACGGGGCATCACGTCACTGCGCTTTTCACCGCCGGCCAAGGCGGCAAAATGTATTTTTGAGCACGTCTATTTTTCACGGCCTGACAGCCTTGTATTCGGCCGCTCTGTGCAAAGGAGCCGCGAAATGCTGGGCCGCCGCCTCGCGCAGGAACATCCGGCAGACGCGGACATCGTGGTCCCGGTCCCTGATTCCGGAGTCGCCGCAGCCCTCGGCTATTCGGAAGAATCGGGTATCCCGCTGAAGTTCGGCCTCATCCGCAACCACTACATTGGGCGCACCTTCATTGAGCCCTCACAGGCAATCCGGGATTTTGGAGTCAAGCTGAAGCTCAATCCCGTCCGCAGCCTGCTGGAAGGCAAACGCGTCGTGCTGGTGGATGATTCCATCATCCGAGGCACCACCAGCCGCAAAATTGTCCGCCTGGTCCGCGAAGCGGGGGCACGCGAGGTCCACTTCCGCATCAGTTGCCCGCCCACGGTTTCACCCTGCTACTACGGAGTAGATACGCCAACGAAACAGGAACTGATTGCATCCAACCACACAGTGGAAGAGACCCGCGAATACGTTGGGGCAGACACGCTAGGCTACCTTTCACTGGACGGTCTGCGAAACGCTGTGGGAGGCGACAAAGAAAATTACTGCCTGGCCTGCTACACGGCCAGCTATCCCACTGCTGTCCAGGAGCCGCTGCTCGCTCTGAGAAACCGGGATTAACGTTTATGGAACCTTCCGAGCCCATGCATGTCGGCGAACAACTTCAGAATGCGCCTGAGCAGGCTCCCGCGCCTTCCGGGCGCCCTGCGCGCCGCGATGGCCTTTGGGAAACGGTCCGGTCTCTCCTGATTGTTTTGATCGGAGTTTTCTGCATCCGCACCTTTGTGGCGGAAGCAACCGTGATCCCAACCGGGTCGATGGAAAACACGATTATGATTGGCGACCACGTTTTTCTCAACAAGCTGCTTTACGGTCCCCAACTGCCCTACACGGATGTTCGTTTTCCGCGCATTGCGCCCATCCATCGGGGAGACATCGTGGCGTTTCATTATCCGGTGAATCCTTCCCAAATGTTTGTGAAGCGCGTCATTGGCGTGGGGGGAGACCACATTCGAATTGTGAACAAGCAGGTCTATGTGAATGGCAAGAAGCTCAAGGAACCCTATGCCCGGTTTCAGTCTGGCGCAGTTCTGCCGCTCTGCGTCAACTTTCCACCGCCTGTAAGTGAGATCAAGGACATGCCGGCGATCTGGGGCTTGAACCCCAAATGGGCCCGCGAAATGCCCCACTACATCCACAATGGCAGCCTTTACGTTCCCAAAGGGCACCTGTTTGTGATGGGTGATAATCGGGACGATTCGCTGGACAGCCGCTTCTGGGGGTTCGTGCCCGTGCAGAACGTCGTGGGGGAACCGCTTTTTGTCTACTGGTCCTACAATGCGCCCTCAAGCGAATGGCTTGACGACAGTCTTCACGACCGCCTGAAATTTGACGCTTCCATCCTCTGGAACTTTTTTGGCAAAACGCGCTGGTCCAGAATGGGCAAGGTCTTCTGACAGATTCCGTCCCTCTGATTTTCTTTTGTGATTCCGCCAAAGGAGTCCTTTACAACTGATGCGTTATCGAGATGCGGGCGTCGACATCAATGCGGCGAGCCGTGCCAAATCACAAATTAAAGAGCTGGTCAGCCGCACCTTCAATCCCCGCGTCTTAAGAGGATTTGGCGCCTTTGGGGGTTTTTTTTCTCTCAAGGGACTTCCCTCCGACGCTGTGCTGGTTTCCAGCATGGACGGCGTGGGCACCAAACTCAAAATCGCCTTCGCCGCCAACCGACATGAAGGCGTCGCCCGCGACCTCGTCTTCCATTCAGCCAATGACATCGCCGTGCACGGCGCGCGGCCGCTCTTTTTCCTGGACTATCTCGCAACGGGAAAGATCCGCGGGAAGGTCATCACCGATCTCGTTCGCGGCCTTTCGGACGCCTGCCGCCAGGTGGGCTGTGCGCTCATCGGCGGAGAAACCGCACAGATGCCCGGCTTTTATGCGGCGAACGAATACGATCTGGCCGGTTGCATTGTGGGTTGGGTGCGGCAGCGAGAGATCCTGGACGGCAGCCGGATTCGTCCCGGCGACGTCATTCTCGGATTGCCGTCGCTGGGCCTGCACACCAATGGCTATTCTCTCGGCCGCAAGGTTTTGATGGACCAGGCAGGCATCCGCCTCTCGCAACGCGTTCCGGAACTGGGGCGCCGGCTCGATGAGGAACTGCTGGCGCCGCACCGCTGTTACGCACCGCTGCTCCAGCCGCTGCATCAGAAAGGATGGCTCAGCGGGCTCGTCCACGTCACCGGCGGCGGCATCACCGACAATACCCCGCGCGTTCTTCCCGCAGAGTGCCAGGCGGAAATCCAATTGGGCACATGGCCGGTCCAGCCCGTTTTCAGGATGATTTCCCGTCTAGGAAAAGTCAGCCAGCCGGAGATGCTGCGCACCTTCAATATGGGCCTGGGCATGCTGCTCATCGTTCCAAAGAAGAATGTGGAGAACGTTGCCCGTGCGCTCAAGAGGAAGAAAGAGAAATTTTATACCGTGGGCAGGATTGTTCGCGGCCCGGCTGGGGTAAAATATCTGGCCGGCTCTCCACACCGTGGGTAGCGGTTTGCTGAACACGACCTTAAGCCATCATCATTCCGATCCCGCCGCACGGGAGATGAATTTGCTTTTGGACTTACTTGCTGCTGTGGTTAGACATCCATGAAAAACATCGGCGTTCTACTTTCCGGCCGGGGATCGAATTTCGAGGCCATCGCCCTCAATGTGGAGGCCGGGAAAATACCGGGGAAAATCGCGCTGGTCATCAGCAACCGCGAGCAGGCGCCGGGCCTGGAGCGCGCTCGCCAGATGGGGCTGAAAACCCTTTTTATCCCATCCAAGGGCGTCGAGCGGGAGGCGTATGACGGCAAATTGGTCGCCGCTCTCAAAGAGGCGCAGGTTGACCTGGTTTGCCTGGCAGGTTTTATGCGCATCCTCAGCCCGGTTTTTGTGCGGGCTTTTCCCGGCCGCATCCTAAACATCCATCCGGCGCTTCTTCCGGCGTTCCCCGGGCTGGACGCACAGAAGCAGGCGCTCGATTACGGCGTCAAGTTCACCGGCTGCACTGTCCACATCGTGGACGAAGGCATGGATACCGGCCCCATCGTGCTCCAGGCTGTCGTCCCGGTGTTCGACGAGGACACCGTGGAAACGCTCTCGGCGCGCATCCTGAAAGAAGAACACCGCATTTATTCCGAAGCCGCCAGCCTGATGCTTGAGGATAAAGTCCGCATTGAGGGACGCCGCGTCGTCTCAAAAGAATGACGGCATGCCCTTTCGAAACAACTGGGCCTTCCGAATCTTCGCTCTCTGCATTTAGGATTTCATGATGACCCTGAAGGAACAAGTCGCTTATCTCACCAAGGGTGCGGAAGAAACTATTCGCCCCGAAGACCTCTACACCAAGCTCGAGCGCGCCGCAAAGGCGGGTACGCCGCTCCGCGTCAAAGCGGGCTTCGACCCCACGGCTCCCGACATCCACCTGGGGCACACGGTGCTGATCCGCAAGCTGAAGCACTTCCAGGATCTCGGACACACGGTGATTTTCCTGATCGGAGATTTTACGGGCCTCATCGGAGACCCGTCGGGCCGTAACGTGACGCGACCGCCCATGACGCCTGACGAAATTGCCGCCAACGCCGAAACTTACAAGAAACAGGTCTTCAAGATTCTCGACCCGGAAAAAACCGAGGTGGACTTCAATAACCGCTGGCTGGGCAAGCTGAGCAGCCCAGAGTGGATGACCCTGCTCTCCAAATACACCGTGGCCCGGCTGTTGGAACGCGATGACTTCAGCAAGCGGTTCAAAGAGGGACGGCCCATCACTCTGCTCGAACTGGTTTACCCGCTGGCCATGGCGTACGACTCGGTGGCGCTTAAGGCCGACGTCGAGTTGGGCGGGACCGACCAGAAATTCAACCTGCTCGCCGGGCGGACCATCCAGCAGGAATACGGCCAGGCGCCCCAGGTCATCATGATGATGCCCATCCTGGAAGGCCTCGACGGCGTGCAGAAAATGTCAAAGTCGCTGGGCAATTACGTCGGCATCAATGAGCCGCCGCAGGAAATGTTCGGCAAGCTGATGTCCATTTCCGACCACCTGATGTGGCGCTACTACGAACTGCTCACGGACCTCTCGTCCGCGGAAATCGCCGGCCTCAAGAAAACGGTCAAAGATGGCAGCATTCATCCGCTGGAAATGAAAAAGGACCTCGCCCGCAGAATCATCTCCGATTTCCATGGAGCACCGGCAGCCGAGCAGGCACAGAAGGATTGGGAGGCGCAGTTCCAGAAGAAAGGCATCCCTCAAGAGGTCCGCACCGAGAGCCTGAGTCACTTTGTCCCGATAAAGCTTACAACCTTCCTCGCGACCTATGGACTGGCGTCATCCAAGACGGAGGTCACGCGGAAAATTAAGGAAGGCGCCGTCTCCATTGCCGTCGGGGACGCCGAACAGCCCTCTTGGGAACGAGTAACCGACGCCGCTTGGGAGTTTGACCCGGCAAAGTATTCTGAGCACGGTTCCATTACATTTCGCGTCGGGCGCAAGCTGCTAAAGGTCACTCTCAAACCTTGATAACAATCCATGCGTTATCTGATTCTGGTGTAAGCGCAGATACGGCGGGGAACCCTGTCAGGTTTATCTGCGCGTTAATCTTTTGGTGCAGGGATGTGGAGATTCAGGACGAGGTTGAATCGCGTGTCCCATGAGCTGACCTTGCGCACTTCAGAAGACTGGCCTTTGTAATGGGCCTTGAACTGATAATCCTGCGTCAGCTTGAGGTCGGTGAACGTAAAGTGCCCCTGGGGTCCCGTATAAATAGCAAAGGTCTTGCCTGTGGTCAGGTTGGTCATTTCAACCGCGGCGCCGGGGATAGGGTTGTCCTTGGCGTTGAACACCTGGCCGATCACGGTCTTTGAGGTGGGAGGCTTTCTCCTCTTGGCCATCGACGGAGCTGCATCAAACGCCAGCCACAAGGTTGCCAAGGCCAACACGACGGCGCACACCTGCAAGGCTAAGGGCCGGGAATTCACCCTGCGCATGAATGAAGCCCCTGAAAGGTTACGGTTCTTCTTCATCGTCAATATCAACATCCTCGTCTTCATCGTCCTCACCACGACTCAAAATGTCGAGCTCCACCGGATCCGTGCTCACCACTTCGAGATCGGCTCCGCATTCCGGACACTCGACGGTCTGGCCTTCTTCCACCAGATCATCATCGATGTCGATCATTGCATCGCACTCTGGACACGCCGGCATCGTTTACCCCCGTCAACAGGTGATATCAACAATAAAAAGTCTAGTCATTTCTGCCAGCGGTGTCCAGAGGATCAATTGGTCCTCATGGATATTTTCAGGAGTCCCTTATCAACGGGGAATTGGGCCTCCCCCACGATACGCCAAGGGCTTTTGCCATCCTTCCAAAGACACGCTACGCTTACCCGGGTGATGACAAAAATCTTCGTGGTAGATTAATGCTGCGGGTCGCGAAGGTTCCAACTGAAGAAGAGGTGAGAGATGGAAAAGCCATTTGATTTTGCAACACTGGCCGTGCACGCCGGAGAAGCGCCCTGTAAGGCGACGGGCGCGCTGGATACGCCGATCTATCAGTCGACAACCTTCGTCTCCGCAGACGCGGACGAGATGGCTGCGGTGTATGGCGAGCAGAAGCCCGGCTATATGTACACGCGCTACGGCAACCCCACCATCCACGCGCTGGAAGCTAAGCTGGCGGCGCTGGAAAGCGGCGAGGCGGCGCTGACCACGGCTTCCGGCATGGCGGCGGTTTCAACGGCGATTCTCGGCTATGTGAAAACAGGCGACCACGTGGTGGCGGCACGATCGCTCTATGGCGCCAGTTACAATTTTCTGAACAAGAAGCTGCCCCGCATGGGCGCATCGGCTACGTTTGTGGAATCGACCCGCATGGAAGACTTTGAAAACGCGATTCAGCCTAACACGCGCCTGATCTATTTTGAGACGCCCAGCAATCCCGTGCTGGAAATCGTCGACATC
>Ga0209919_1001316_pt1 | contig 12151 bp, 9 predicted proteins | sample SalPon2A_C_D2_MG_FD_185721 | JGI IMG/M metagenome (GOLD analysis project Ga0209919, IMG submission 185721) | Soil microbial communities from South San Francisco under conditions of wetland restoration - Salt Pond MetaG R2A_C_D2_MG (SPAdes)... | ecosystem: Environmental > Terrestrial > Soil >... | reverse complement strand
AGCTAACAAAATTGAAAAGGTTGTTAAAGCCCGCCAACCATCGCTTACCGTAGTTTTTGAAAATATACATGATCCCCACAATGTGAGCGCTATATTCCGCACCTGCGATGCAGTTGGAATTCCGAAAGTTTCAGTACTATACAATGAAGAGAAATTCCCAAAGATTGGTAAAAAATCTTCTGCTTCGGCTTTTAAATGGGTGAATAAAGAAAAATATAAATCCGTTAAAGAATGTTATGATGACCTGCATGAACAGGGCTTCAAAGTCTATGCATCGGCAATAGTTGAAGGAGCAAAAAATCTGTACGAACTTGACTTAACGGAAAAAGTTGCTATAGTGTTAGGAAACGAACACAAAGGTGTATCGAATGAAGCCGCTGAATTGGCGGACGAAAAATTTTTAATTCCAATGCACGGAATGGTGCAAAGTCTTAATGTCTCTGTGGCTGCAGCTGTAGTTTTGTACGAAGCTCTCAGACAAAGAAGAGAAAAAGGTATGTACGAAAAATCAGAGATGAATGAACAAGATTTGGAAAAAATGATAAATGAATGGAGTGATAAGTAATAATGATACAGGAATTTAATTCTATTAGTAAAGTTCAGGGTGAGCTTGAACTTCCGGGAGACAAATCTATTTCACACCGCGCACTGTTTTTTTCCTCTATGGCCGAAGGCGAATCAAGAATTTATAATTTATCAAATTCGGATGACGTAAAGTCTACCCAGGAATGTTTTGAAGCACTCGGTGTAAAAATAATAATTGAAAATGACGATTTTATAGTTACAGGGAAGGGGTATAATAATTTTGATGCTCCGATAAAACCACTTTACGCAGGGAATTCAGGTACAACAGCAAGGCTACTGACCGGTTTGTTGATAACCCAGAAATTTCAATCTTTGATTACTGGGGATTATTCTCTGTCAAAACGTCCGATGAAAAGGATAATTGACCCTCTAACCAGAATGGGTGCTCGTATTAACGCTTCGGAAAATGAAACTTTGCCATTAACTGTAAAATCAGCGAAAGAAATAAAACCAGCTACTTATGAATTGCCAGTTGCAAGCGCACAGGTTAAAAGTTCAATATTAATTGCAGGCTTACATCTTGATGAGGAAACATCGGTGGTTGAGAAATTCCAATCCAGGAATCACACTGAAAAAATGCTGGGCCTTAAAGTAGAAAAAAATGGTAGCGAAATAATCAGCTATTCATCAAAGAAAAATTATCCGGAGGCTAAAGAATATTTCGTTCCTGCAGATGTATCAACTGCTGCATTTTTTATTGTGTTAACGCTTCTTTCCCAAAATTCTTCACTGACTCTGAAAAATGTTTCATTAAATGAAACAAGAACGGGTTATCTGAAAATTCTTAAAGAAATGGGCGGTTACATCAAAATTGATAATAAACAGGAAAAGGCCGGGGAGGAATACGGAGATATTTTTGTAAAAAGCAGTGAGTTAAAAAATATCAAAATATCTGAAGATATTATTCCTAATATTATCGATGAAGTTCCTATTCTCGCTATTGCCGGAATATTTGCGGAGGGTGATTTTGAAATAAATAATATATCCGAATTGCGCTCAAAAGAAACTGACCGCATAAAAGCCGTTTGTGAAAATTTGAAATTAGTTGGACTGAATATCGAAGAAAAGGAAACTGGCTTTATGATTAGCGGAGAATTAGGAAATCACAAAGTTGAATTTGAAAGTTATGATGATCACAGAATAGCTATGACATTTGCAGTGCTTTCAATGCTGCTCGAGAATGGAAGTAAAGTAAACGGATTCGATTGCGTTAAAATTTCTAATCCTGGGTTTTTGAGACAATTAAGGAAGGTAACTATATAGAAAGTATTCGTGCTAATAAGTAACAAGTGATTAAGCCTGTTTGCTTCTCCCAGCGGATTAACACGAATAACTTTCAAAGATTTATTAATTGGTGCTCAAATTTATTTATTTCGAGTTCATCAAATATTTTCTGAAGAAACTCATCTCCGTATTTGTTAGCAAAATAAACAAAATTTAGTTCACGTTCCTGCAGGCTTGAGTTTGGAAACAGGGTCGTGGAAAGTTTTTCAATTTGCCTGGTTGTCGTTTCGTGTTTCCTTTTTTGTGAATCTATTGCTTTCCCTTTTAATTCATCCAGATAGTTCAAAAATTTCTGCCTGTATTTTGTACTTGCATCACTTATCGTCTTATCAAAATCAAAAAGTTTCTCTTTTAACTGGTCCAGGGAGTGCTCAATTTTTTCAGTAGCATCGGAAAAGATGTCATCGACTGTTACATCAGACATTTTAGAAATGACACTTTCAACAAGCCTTTCAGTTTCCCAGAATATCTGGCTAATCTCCAAAGTATATTTTTCAATTATATTTGAAATATTTTTTTCAACCAGTGTGGCGGAACATCTGGGATAAATAACTGGGGCCTGTATGTTGTAAAATTCATACAATGGCATCACCTGGGCAAAATAGGCTATTTCGCTTGGTCCGCCCACATAAAATGCAGTTGGCAGTATATAATCCTGACAAATAGGGCGAAGCAGTACATTTGCACTGAATTTATCAGATTCAGTATCAATCAGGTTGCTGAGTTCTTCAAAAGTAAATTTCTTTCTTTTTTTCCTCAGGCGAAATTCATTTTCTACGGGATCAATTAAAAATCTGCCACCGTCAGTGCTGTAAAACAAATTTACCGGTCGCACTTTAACCTGGGCGTGATATAAATCTTCTAATTTTGCGCTAACACTCACTAGTTTTTCAGTGTGTTTTCTGAAATCAGTAATTTCTTTCTTAAATACAGGCCGCAACATATCTTTTATTTCACTATCCTGAGGATCAAAAATCACAAGGCCGTATTTATCAAATAACCAGAAAGTTAGTTCTTTAAAAGCTTCTTTAAGCGATTTTCCCGGAGAATAAAATGATTTAAGCTTTTCCATTAATTCCCCGGTAAACTCCGTATTCCTGATATTACCGCTAATCTCATCAAAAAAAGTATTAATAGAATCGTTCAGTTTTAAAAAGCCAACACTTCCTTTATCAGCGTCCTCCTCAACTTCTTCATCATACGAAAATTTTTGAAAATCGTTGTTATTATTTACGAGGTTAACATATCTGATTTCATTAAAGTCATGGTCATCGCCCTCAAGCCAAAAAATCGGAACGAACTTAAACTCATCGTATCTTTCAGATAGATAATTACTGAGCTTTATTGCTGTAATAATTTTGTAGAATGTATAAAGCGGACCGCCCAGAACTCCTAATTGCTGTCCCGTTACTACAGCCAGCGTTTTCCTGGATTTGAGTAATTCCAGGTTTTCGCGGGTTTTTTCGGATAGTTCAAAACCTGAATATTGCCGGCCTATAATTCCGAGCAATTTTTCCCTGTCTGTTTTATTGGACTCAGAAACTCCTTTGAATATTTTAAGAAATTCTTCCTTATTCCTGAAATTAGAATCAAAGAATTTACTTACATTATCAAATTCGTATAAATAGTCCAAATATATATTCTGGTGACCTGGTATATCACTAAAATTGACAAACATTCTTGCTCCGAATAAAATAGATTTGTATTAATAAATGTAAGAAAAACTACTTTCGTTAACAATAAATAAAGTTCAAAGTAACTCTTTAGTTTGTAAGTTTTTAGGGGTATGGTGGCCTTTCAGAAGACTAAATATTTAGCTATCTTCGTAATCGAAATCAACAAGACAAAACATTTTTGGAAATTAATTTAATTAAATATTTCACTCTCAGGCGTGCGATTAATGTCCTGAAAATAGTAGGTTCTTTTGGTATTTCAAGAATTACCAGAAAACCTGTTGTCTGGGGCATGCCGGTTTCATATTCCATTGAACCAACTAATCATTGTAATCTAAAGTGCCCGGAATGTCCATCCGGACTGGGAGCATTAACCCGGCCGCTTGGCTTGTTGAAATTAGATGATTTTAAAAACTGGATTGATCAGATAAAAAATACCGGATTTTATGTACAACTTTTTTTTCAGGGAGAGCCTTATATAAATAAGCAGCTTCCCGAAATGATCCGATATGCACAATCTCAGAATGTTTATATAAGTATTAGTACAAACGGGCATTTTGTAAACGAAAAGAACGTAGATCTGGTTGTAGAAAATGCTCCCGATAAGTTAATTTTTTCGGTGGATGGATTGGACGAAGAAAGTTACCAGAAATACAGGGTAGGAGGAACATTTGCCCAGGCTGATGAAGGGCTACGATTACTGGTAAAAAGGAAAAAAGAACTCGGTAAAAAGAAACCTTTTATTGAGTTTCAGTTTATTGTTATGAAGCAAAACGAAGATCAGCTTGATAAAGTGCTTGAGTACGGAAAAGATGTTGGTATTGATAAAGTAGTATTTAAAACAATGCAGATTAGCTCTTATGATAACGCTCTGAAATTTTTGCCGAAGAATAATAAATACAGAAGATATATTGTTGAAGACGGAACGTACCGTATTAAAAATAAATTAAAGAATCATTGCTTTGCTCTTTGGCGGACTTCAGTTATTACGTGGGATGGGAAAGTTGTGCCTTGCTGTTTTGATAAAGATGCAGAGTTTGAACTTGGTTTGCTCAATGGGAAATCGTTTAGTGATATCTGGCACTCAGAAGAATACAATACTTTTAGGAGGGGAGTACTGGATAACAGGGAGGGACTTGATATGTGTACGAATTGTACGGAAGGACTTAAAATAAATATTATGGAAATTGAACAATAAATGATTTCTGCTCCGACATTAAATAACACCGGGTGGGTTAAAGAATTTTATGAAAAAAATAAATCCATAATTATATTTCTACTAAAATTTATCATAGCCGGCGGTCTCCTTGCTTTTATTATTAGCCGGATCAGCCTTTCTGAAATTGTAACTGCAATTCAATCTGCAAATCTTACCTTGATAGGGGTTGCTTTTCTATTAGTAGCAATAAACCTGTTTTTACAATTCCTTAAATGGAAATTAGTTTGTGGAAAAATTCTTGATTTTACGGATAATAAAAAAATACTAATTTCACTTTTCCATGGCATAACAGCTGGCTCATTTACACCGGCAAGAGTTGGTGAATATTTCGGCAGAGCAATGATGTTTAAAGATAAGCCCTTTATTCAAGTAACAATGGCAACTGTTGTTGATAAATTTTTTATGCTGATTGTAGTTGCTTTTGTTGGTGCCATTTCATCAATACTGTTTTTATATTCCTATTACAATCTAACTCTTCTTACTGCAGTAGGATTGATTATTCTAGCAGTTTCAATTCTTGGCTTTTTTCTTTTTCTTGCAATGCATCCTCGATTGTGGGAAAATGCTTTAGTTGAAAAACTATCAATTTCAAAAAAACTGGCTTCCTTTATTGAGAAGATTTCTATTCTGAAAAAAATGGATCTGAAATTTTCTTTGCAACTATTACTTATTACTTTGCTGTTTCTAATGTGTATCATTTCACAATATGCCATACTTGCTGCTGCATTTTCAAATCATTGGAATTTTTTTGATTTTGCCTGGGCGGGGATGCTGGTAATGTTTGCAAAAAGTATTGTGCCGCCGGTTGCAATTGCAGATCTGGGAGTAAGAGAAGGGGCGTCAGTATTTTTCCTGTCAAAATTTGGTGAAATTCAGTCCGTTGGATTCAACAGCTCAATTTTTATATTCCTGATCAATATTCTTTTCCCGGCAATAATAGGTTTATTCTTACTTTTTAAAAAAAATGATGCCTGAAAATTTACTTTACGCTGTATTTTTCCTCCTGCTTTTATATTACCTGTTCTTTTTATCAAATATTTACAGGGGACTGGGGAAACTCAGGAGAACGGATAAAAAAAATACTATCCCGGAATTCATATCTATAATTATTCCCTTTAGAAATGAAAGTAAAAACCTGCCCGGTAATCTTAAAGGACTAATCTCTCAAAATTATCCTAAAGACAAATATGAAATTATTTATGTAAATGATTCCTCCACAGATAATTCTGTTGAAGTTCTTAAAAAGTTAATTACAACTGATAATGTTTCGGTTATTTCTGTTCCTGATGAATTTTCTCCAAACGCGCACAAAAAAAGAGCTGTTAGGTATGGAATTCAAAATTCAAAAGGCGATTTGATTATTACTACTGATGCTGATTGTTTGCACGAAAATGAGTGGCTGCAGGCCATGGTAAATTACCTGGATGAGGACACAGCATTTGTTTCCGGACCGGTTCAATTTATTGAGAAGGGAAATGTTTTCGGCGATTTGCAAAAAATAGAATTTGCAGGACTTGTAATTACAGGTGCTGGATTAATCGGAATAAATAAGCCAACAATATGTAATGCTGCAAATATTCTATATAGGAAAAAAGCGTTTGATGAAGTAAAGGGTTTTAATGACAACCTTAATTTATCATCTGGTGATGATGAATTGTTGATGCAGAAAATCCACAAAAAGACAAAGTATAAAATTAAATTTTGCCCTGAGAGAAAAGCAGTTGTAAAAACAGCAGCCAATAATTCAGTTGAGCAATTTTATCAGCAAAGAAAAAGATGGGCAAGTAAAGGGCTGTTCTATGCCGATAAATTTTTAATTGCAAAACTAATTTTAATCTTTTGGTTTTATCTTGGTTTGGTTTGCCAGCTTATTCTTGGAATATTTTATTCATCAGGGTTTCTGGTTTTATTACTTCTAAGTTTTTTCCTAAAAATATTATTTGAATATCTTGTGATGAAAAAAGGAGCAGGGCTTTTGTTTGATAAAAAAATAATGAAGTATTTTTTGCTCACAGAATTTGTTCATATTCCTTACATTGTTATAGCAGGTATTTCAGGCATATTTGGCAATTTTACCTGGAAAGAGCGAGTTGTTAAAAGATAATAACTCTGTATAGTTTAAACTCTGAATCGTCCACTAATCTGCACACAAACCCTTAAAAATCCTCCAAAATATACTATTATCAACATATTTTGATGGCATAATCATTGGGACTATTAAAGTAAAACCAATGAGGCATATCATGAAACGTATAATAATTTTAACAGCATTCTTAACAATTGCATTAGCATTAACTAAAGATACAGCCGCAAAAAATATAAATAATCTGAATGGAGGTGGAGTATATTTCTATTCTTCACTTTCTCCTTATGGAAGCTGGATTGAATTTAGTGCGGGAGTAACTGTATGGCGCCCGGGACGCGTATCACCAGGCTGGGCTCCGTACACTGAAGGCTATTGGGAATGGACAAATGACGGTTGGTACTGGGAATCTAATGAACCGTTTGGATACATAACATATCATTACGGCAGATGGTTCTATGATGATTATTATGGCTGGGTCTGGATACCGGATAATCAATGGGCACCAGCGTGGGTTGAATGGAGGTACGATGATGATTATATCGGTTGGGCTCCTTTACCTCCATATGCAGGATTTTCAATTAGTTTCGGAATAAATTTCACGAGAAGATATAATACTCCTTTCGGGCACTGGCATTTTCTCAGATACAGGCATATGTGTGATCCCTATGGTTATAACTATTATATACCATCGAGAGAAGTGTACAGGTTTTACAGCCACACAAAATACAGGACAAATTATGGTTATTCTAACGGAAGAGTAATCAATCGCGGAATAAATATTGACTTTGTCAGAACCAGAGGCGGAAGGGACATAAGAGAAAGAACAATTGAAAGAGTAAGAGACCCTAACCAAATCAGGAATAATGATGGAAGAAATTCCGGTAGGATCAGAACATATTACCCGGGACGTGAAAATATAACCAGGGAAAATGTTGATTCAAGGAAGATTGAAAGGACTAACAGAAGAACAAGTCTGGATTATGATAGAATTAGCATCGGAAGAGACCGGACACTGGACAGAAATAATATCCAAAGAGATATGGCCAGGGACAGAACAGATACCAGAAATGATGCACAATTAAGGAACAGAACAAATACTGACAGAAATAATATAGACAGGCGAAACGGGATAAATAATCAGTCCAATAACAGGGAAAGAAATATTGAAAAAAGGAATGAAAATAGACGGTCCACTATTGAAAGAAACAGAACGACTACACGGCCACGGAACGAAACTCCAAGGGTCAGGAATAATCAGAACAGGGAAAAACCCCAGGTCAGGACACAACGAAATAATAGTCGAAAAACTGAAAAGAAAGAAAACGATAAAGGGAGGAAAAGAAGAAGATAATCCCTGATGCGTTGTGAATGCTCAAAGAAGGCGGTACCAGTCAGCAGGTACCGCTTTTTTTATTCTAACAAATAACAAAGTGTTTCCAATATTAAGAACAAAATTATTTTTTCAATCTCAGCAAAGAATCAGAAAACCTTATTTATCGTAAAAATATGGACTATTTTTAAAAACTTCGATCTAAAAAATCGCTATTTTTAATGGTACAATTTATGGCAGTAATAGACTGTTTTGTACTCAATTAAAAATAGCATTTAAGAATAATCATATGATTTTTCTAAGGAGAAAGAATAGATGAAAGTAAATAAAAAAGAGGCGCTCGAATACCATAGCTCGTCTCGAAAGGGGAAAATTGAAGTTGTCGCAACTAAACCCTGCCTAACTTCAAGGGATCTTTCACTCGCGTATACTCCGGGTGTAGCCGAGCCTTGTCTTGAAATAGCAAAGGACGAAGATCAGGTTTATAATTATACGGCAAAAGGAAATCTTGTTGCTGTAATTTCAAATGGAACAGCAGTTCTTGGATTGGGAGATATCGGACCCGCCGGAGGTAAACCTGTGATGGAAGGAAAGGGAGTTCTATTCAAAAGATTTGCTGATATTGATGTTTTCGACCTTGAATTAAAGACTAAGGATCCGAAAGAAATAATACGCGCTGTAGAATTACTTGAACCGACATTCGGCGGAATAAATCTTGAAGACATTAAAGCACCGGAATGTTTTGAAATTGAGGAAACTCTTAAAAAATCAATGAACATTCCTGTATTTCACGATGATCAGCACGGTACGGCAATTATTTCCTGCGCTGCCTTGATTAACGCTACAGAAATTGTAGGCAAAAAAATGGAAGACCTGAAAATCGTTGTTAACGGTGCGGGCGCTGCGGCAATATCCTGTTGTAATTTATACATAGCAGCAGGTGCTAAACGTGAAAACATTGTAATGTATGACTCCAAAGGTTGTATCCATAAAGGAAGAAAAGACCAGAATAAATATAAAATGATGTTTGCGTCAGAAGAAGATCATGGAAAACTTGGTGACGGAATGAAAGGCGCCGATGTATTTGTTGGTCTTTCTATTGGCGGAGTTGTAAGCAAAGAAATGGTCAAAGGTATGGGACCGAATCCAATAGTTTTTGCTATGGCCAACCCTGATCCGGAAATTACATACGAAGACGCTACGTCTGTCAGAGATGATATTATTATGGCAACCGGAAGAAGCGATTATCCAAACCAGGTTAACAACGTACTAGGATTTCCTTTCATCTTCCGCGGTGCGCTCGATGTAAGAGCTTCTGCTATTACAGAAGAAATGAAAATGGCTGCTGTTCGCGCACTTGCAGAACTGGCAAGAGAAAAAGTGCCTGAAATGGTTCTTAGAGCCTACGGCGGTGAACAGTTTGAATTTGGAAGAGATTATATCATCCCAAAACCATTTGATCCACGCGTACTGTGGCACGTTGCTCCTGCTGTTGCTAAAGCGGCAATCGATTGCGGAGTATCCAGAACTTCTATCACAGATTGGGATGCATATAAAGAAGAATTAAAGGACAGGCTTGGCTTGTCAAAAGAAGTTGTTCGTACGATGATCCATAAAGCCAAGAAGAATCCTAAGCGTGTGGTTTATCCTGAAGGAGAGGAAGAAACTATTATCAGGGCCGCGAATTCAATTATAAATGAAAATATTGGTAAACCTATTTTGCTGGGTAACGAAAGAGTTATTCGCAAAATGATTGAAGAACTTGGATTCGAACAGGGAGGTTTTGAAATAATTCAGCCTGAAGTAAATCAAAAACTTGAAGCGTATGCAAAAGATTTCTATTTGTCACGCCAGAGAAAAGGTACAACAATCTCCGAGGCAAGGAAACTTATGCGTAAGCGAGTTTATTTCGGTTCTATGATGGTTAAAATGGGCGATGCCGATTCTATGATCAGCGGGTTCTCAACTCATTACCCGAATACAATTAAACCTGCTCTTCAGTGCGTTGGTATAAGAGATGGATTCAAAGTTGTATCCGGTCTCTACATTGTTGTTGCTAAAAAAGATGTTTATTTCTTTGCTGATGCAACGGTTAATATAGACCCGACCGCGGATCAACTGGCGGAAATTGCAATCTCCGCTGCTGATACAGTCAGAGAATTCGATGTTGAACCGAGAATCGGAATGTTATCATTCAGCAATTTCGGAAGCTCTGTAAATCCTCAGTCAATTAAAGTCAGAAAAGCTACAGAAATAGCAAAGGCTTTAAGACCCGAATTAATGATTGATGGCGAAATGCAGGCTGATACTGCCGTTATGCACCAGATCATTGAGCAGGATTTCCCGTTCAGTTCACTAAAATCAAGAGCTAATGTTCTTATTTTCCCTGATCTTAATTCCGGAAATATTGCTTATAAACTAATGGCTAGAATAGGGCAGGCAACAGTAATAGGCCCGATACTAATGGGTATGAAAAAATCTATTCACGTTCTGCAGAGAGGTGCAACTGTTGATGATATCGTCAATATGACTGCAATTGCAGCGGTGGACGCCACACATAAGAAATAATTCATCCTATTCTGGAATATATTAAATCACCCCGAAACCCGGGGTGATTTTTTTTAAAGTCATTACTAGTTTCTGATTTTACTCTGGTTTCCTAATTTCAATTACTGTCATCCCGAACTGGTTTCGGGATCGGTTTTTTTTAGATTCTGAAATAAATTGTGAATGACAGTTAGGTCCTTGTTTGCAAATAATGGAATTACGACGCCACGATTTTATCCTTAGCTATAACTTTTACTTTTTATATCTATATTTATTATTCCCCAATATAGTCGAAGGTATAATTTATACAGATGTAATAAAATTAGTCAATTATCAATTAATTTATAAATTAGAATATCTCAAAGATTATTTTGATTATATAAGTATAAGAAATGAAATACAGCATTAAGAAAATATGGATTTTTATCTCGGAAGTTTTTGAAAAGTTTGTCGATGACAGAGCTCCAAAATACGGAGCGGCGCTTTCTTTTTATACTATATTTTCACTTGCTCCTTTGCTGGTTGTTATTATTTACCTTGGAGGATTAATATTCGGCAGAGCAGCTGCAAGAGGAAGAGTGCTGATTGAAATCCAGGAAATTATGGGAAAAGAAGGAGCGACACTAATACAGACAATTTTAAAAAATGCTTCATTTAGTATTAACAGTCCGCTTGCTATAATAATTAGCGCAATTGCAATCTTGATCGGTTCAACGATTGTGTTTGTCGATATCCAGGAATCTCTCAACCTGATCTGGAAAGTTAAACCGCTGCCTGGTAGGGGAATGATAAAGGGATTTATAAAAGACAGGCTGATTTCATTTATAATGGTTCTTGGTACCGGCTTTTTGCTTGTGTTCACGCTTATAATAAGCGCTGTAATTTCTTCGATTAATGATTTTGTAAGTGAAAGATTATTCAACCTGCCTGCTTCATTTTTACAATTGCTGAATATCAGTATTTCCTTTGTCATAATTTTTATCGCACTAATGGCAATATTTAAATTTCTGCCAAACGTTCTTATAAAATGGAAGGACGTCTGGGTAGGTTCTCTGGTAACATCTATCATGCTTCTGCTCGGACAATATTTAATAGGACTCTATCTTGGAACCAGCTCTCTGAGTACAACCTACGGCGCCGCAGGCTCCCTGGTTGTCTTTTTATTGTGGATATATTATTCCTCTCAAATCCTCTATCTTGGAGCCGAATTTACGCACGTATACGTGGAAAAATTCGGTGACGGCATCCGTCCTAAAGGCAAATTTGTGAAATTCGAAGATGCCTCAATCCCGCTGAAAAACTGATTCGACCCGATTTCTTACCGTTAACTCAATGAAACATACCTTTAAGTAAATAGTTTCCCGAAATTCTTGACATTTTTGCCAGATTATTATAATTTGAATTAGTGCTCACATGGTATATTATTA
>Ga0209919_1001314_pt1 | contig 12160 bp, 10 predicted proteins | sample SalPon2A_C_D2_MG_FD_185721 | JGI IMG/M metagenome (GOLD analysis project Ga0209919, IMG submission 185721) | Soil microbial communities from South San Francisco under conditions of wetland restoration - Salt Pond MetaG R2A_C_D2_MG (SPAdes)... | ecosystem: Environmental > Terrestrial > Soil >... | reverse complement strand
CTTCATAAGCACCTCCAGAAATATTCGGTGCTCAGCAGGATGACACGGTGGCTATTCGATTGTCAGAGAACTTTTGTCCACGATGTCGTGGCACATTTTTTCGTCTACGATGTTATGGCACTTAACAATTAACACATAGAGTACAAATTAGAAGAAGTTTCAATCCACGCCCCCGCGAAGGGGGCGACCCTCTCCATCTCGGGGAAAAACTCCTTCATCAGATGTTTCAATCCACGCCCCCGCGAAGGGGGCGACTGCTGGAGCCCCTGCGCCGCCTCCTCAGCGAGTTGTTTCAATCCACGCCCCCGCGAAGGGGGCGACTTCCCGACGGGGGTTCCTATTGCATCTTTGCGATAGTTTCAATCCACGCCCCCGCGAAGGGGGCGACGAGGAAACTGCTTGCAGGTGTTCCGGCAGGTGTCCGTTTCAATCCACGCCCCCGCGAAGGGGGCGACGAGGAAACTGCTTGCAGGTGTTCCGGCAGGTGTCCGTTTCAATCCACGCCCCCGCGAAGGGGGCGACGGAATTGTAGTTAATGATCTTCGATTGGTTTGATGTTTCAATCCACGCCCCCGCGAAGGGGGCGACCCCCCGGCCAGGTAGCAAGGGCGGCACGATTTGCTGTTTCAATCCACGCCCCCGCGAAGGGGGCGACCGGCAGGATCGGCACCGCCAGTCAGGTTGGGCAGGTTTCAATCCACGCCCCCGCGAAGGGGGCGACTCACGCCGATTGAGTTCGTTTATACCGATGGCGGTGTTTCAATCCACGCCCCCGCGAAGGGGGCGACCGGCGACCTGGATAGGCGGATACTCACGGTTTGAGTTTCAATCCACGCCCCCGCGAAGGGGGCGACTCGCGTTCCCGATAAACCGTGTGTTGAAGATCTTGTTTCAATCCACGCCCCCGCGAAGGGGGCGACGTCCCCGTGTATGGAGAGCATACCTACATTGAGGGCGTTTCAATCCACGCCCCCGCGAAGGGGGCGACGGTGAGCAGTCCGGGCGCAGGCAGGCAACCGAGTTGTTTCAATCCACGCCCCCGCGAAGGGGGCGACGCTCCGGATCCGGCTTCGCCGCCGGCTCCTTGGTGTTTCAATCCACGCCCCCGCGAAGGGGGCGACCGCATCCTCGCAGGCCTCGCAGGTAACGCCTGGAGTTTCAATCCACGCCCCCGCGAAGGGGGCGACGGCGACTATTTCTACGTCGATGCCCGAATGATTGTTTCAATCCACGCCCCCGCGAAGGGGGCGACTCGGCGGCGAGGTCCCGCCGAGCTGCGGCGAAGAGTTTCAATCCACGCCCCCGCGAAGGGGGCGACGTTGCCGAGGCCCTGCCCGCTCTTGGATTTAATGTTTCAATCCACGCCCCCGCGAAGGGGGCGACTCGGCGGCCTGACCGAGGGCTTCGAGGGTGAGATCGTTTCAATCCACGCCCCCGCGAAGGGGGCGACAGCGGAAAGGCAGGGCATTTTAGACGTGGCCAGTGTTTCAATCCACGCCCCCGCGAAGGGGGCGACCCTATACCGGGGCGGAAACAACCTTCGATGTTTCGTTTCAATCCACGCCCCCGCGAAGGGGGCGACGTCGGGTGGAAGACCTACTTCACCGCCATCATTTTGTTTCAATCCACGCCCCCGCGAAGGGGGCGACGCTGGTTTCCGCTGCCGACGCCACCAAGGCGGTGTTTCAATCCACGCCCCCGCGAAGGGGGCGACCAGGAGGGTTGACCGGGCTGGCTTCTCCTTCGTCGTTTCAATCCACGCCCCCGCGAAGGGGGCGACGATTTTATTCAGCGCGTGGCGTAGCCATCCGCTGGTTTCAATCCACGCCCCCGCGAAGGGGGCGACTCATGAAGAGCAAGGAATCCTTCTTCGCGCTCACCGTTTCAATCCACGCCCCCGCGAAGGGGGCGACCGTGATCAACCGGGCGGCCGTCTCGACGTGGCAGTTTCAATCCACGCCCCCGCGAAGGGGGCGACGGGCCGTTGTCCTGCTGGTGGTCCTAATCAAGCGGAGATGTTTCAATCCACGCCCCCGCGAAGGGGGCGACCGACCGGGGCGGGCTGGTCAATCCCTTACGGAGAGTTTCAATCCACGCCCCCGCGAAGGGGGCGACTTCTGACTTCTGCCAGAGTCGGGGCTTAAAAATAGTTTCAATCCACGCCCCCGCGAAGGGGGCGACCAGGAAGATGTTAAGTTCCTTAATGTCGAGTTCCGTTTCAATCCACGCCCCCGCGAAGGGGGCGACGGTAAGCAACCATTTGGAAATAATCCCACCGGATGTTTCAATCCACGCCCCCGCGAAGGGGGCGACAAAGGCCACACAAGCCTCAGTCAACGCCCAGATGGTTTCAATCCACGCCCCCGCGAAGGGGGCGACCGGTGATTGTGCCGCCGCCGAGCTGGTAGCCGTTGTTTCAATCCACGCCCCCGCGAAGGGGGCGACGAAAGGGGGCGAGGGATGACATGGCTCGAAGATGTTTCAATCCACGCCCCCGCGAAGGGGGCGACGCTCTATTGCGGCGTCGACCTGGCTGGCGGTGAGCGTTTCAATCCACGCCCCCGCGAAGGGGGCGACCAATCCCTCTCAATTCATTCATTAAAGATCGATTGTTTCAATCCACGCCCCCGCGAAGGGGGCGACGGTTGATTTTAGCGACACGGTCTATGTCTATGCCGTTTCAATCCACGCCCCCGCGAAGGGGGCGACGAGGCCAATGACCATTGAGAACCAAGAAGAATTTGTTTCAATCCACGCCCCCGCGAAGGGGGCGACTTCGGCGCCCTGCAGCAGATCATCTGCGGGTTTTGGTTTCAATCCACGCCCCCGCGAAGGGGGCGACCTCCAGCGCGGAGGTGTCGTGATGGGGAGCGAGGCGTTTCAATCCACGCCCCCGCGAAGGGGGCGACGAGTTCCAGCGGCTGTTTTCCTGCTGGTATCATAGTTTCAATCCACGCCCCCGCGAAGGGGGCGACGATCAAGCCCTACGTCTACCAGGTGACCAAGGACGTTTCAATCCACGCCCCCGCGAAGGGGGCGACTGTGAAATGCCCGCACTGCAGCAAGGACATTGTCGAGTTTCAATCCACGCCCCCGCGAAGGGGGCGACGACTGGCCGTGTCGCCGTTCTTGAGCCAGTCCTTGTTTCAATCCACGCCCCCGCGAAGGGGGCGACGCCGGGCCACCAGGTGCTCGGTGCCGTTGCTGGTGGTTTCAATCCACGCCCCCGCGAAGGGGGCGACGCTCTATATCACCGAGTTGATCCGCATCCTCAACGTTTCAATCCACGCCCCCGCGAAGGGGGCGACTCGGGGGATTCTTGATGAACAACCCCTTGAGGATGTTTCAATCCACGCCCCCGCGAAGGGGGCGACTGTGATGCTATAAACTACCGTGTTTCAACGAGTATCGGGGCCCTATGCGCGAACCGCCGAATAGGGAGCAAAAAAATAACGGCCAACTGTACAACATCGATAAAAATTCTTCAAAAAACAACAACCTAAACCCATCGCGAACCTCCCTGACATTTCCCAACAGCTCGGGGTTCGCTAAAGGATCAACGGCCCCTCCTGATCGATCGCTTCCTTTGCCCCGACGTGCTCCACCTTCCTGCGCCAGTTCGCGCCCAGAAAGTAGAACCTCAAGCTATCCCGGGACTCGTCGATCACGCTGACCAACTGCTGCCGCATCGCCACCCATTGGGCGGGATCGACGATGCATTCGAATACCGAATACTGCACCCGCTGGCCATGATTGGTGCAAATCTTCGCGATCTTGCGCAGCCGCCTGGCACCGGTCCGGTCACTCGTGGCCACATCGTAACTCACCAGCACCATCATGGCGTCACCTCCAGAGGAAGGGAGGGTATTCCTCCAGGTCGCCGCGCAGATACCGGCTGAGCAACTGCGCCTGGGCGAACAACAGCATCCCGAGGGGCATCTTCTCCTTGAGGAAAGGATGCTCTATTTCGATCTGCTTGCGTTTCTGGTACTCGGTGAGCAAGGTCTTCCGGCTGTCGTCATCCATGAGCACCGCCCCCGATTCGGTAACCTTGAATCCTTTCTTCTTTACCTGCCCCAGGTTGATCAGCGAGAGAACCAGGCGATCCGCCAGAACGGGACGGAACTCCTCCATCAGGTCGAGGGCCAGGCTCAGCCGCCCTGGGCGATCCCGATGCAAAAAACCGACGGCCGGATCGAGGCCGACCGATTCGAGGGCGGAGCGGGCGTCGTGGTAGAGCAGCGAGTAGAGGAAGGAGAGCAGGCAGTTCACCCTGTCGAGCGGCGGCCGGCGGCTGCGCCCGTTGAAGGTGAAATCCTCCTTCCGCGCCACGATCAGGTCGTTGAAAAGACCGAAGTAATCGTTGGCCGCCTTCCCTTCGATTCCCCGGATATTGTCGAGATCCTCCTCGCGCAACAGCCTGTGGGCGATTTTCGAAAACTGCCGCACCGCCAGGCCGATGCCGTCCGCATCGACCTTCGTCGCATGGTCGCGCAGGGCCCTCCCCATCACCGTGCGGCAATTGCCGACCTTGCCGAGGACGAACATCCGCGCCAGCCGCGCCGAGGCCCTCAGATCGTCGGCCTGCCGATACTGCTCTCGGCGCAGCAGCACGTTGCCCGCCACCGGCCCCTGCACCCGCGCCAGGAATTTACCGTAGCCGGTCATGAAGCTGACCGACACATCGTTTTCGGCGCAGTGCCCGAGCAGAAACGGGCTGCAGGTCACCTGACCGAAGCAGACGATCGAACCGAGGGTGTGGATCGGCAGCCGAAGCCGGACCTCATGGTCGATATTGACCGCTACCGTCTCCCCCTCCTTGTTCAGATAAGCCCCCTGGGTCGTCACGTAGAGGGTATTGAGCATCTTTCTCATCGGCACTCCTCAGCATCCCTGCCAGATACTTTCTGACCGAGCGGCCGGCCGTGCAGCTTTTCGGCAGACATGCAGTGCGTAAGGAACATTGGTCGCATTTCTTCGAATATTCCGCCTTGGGCGTCACCCCGCCGCCGAGCAGGTCATGAACCTGTTCGATTGTCTTCTCGGTCACCCCCCTGAGACCGGCATCGAACTCGACGGAATGCCGGCGGCGCTTCTGCCCATAAAAAAGGGCACCCTCCCCGATTTCGACGTTCAGCATCTCTTCGAGGCAAAGCGCCTGGGCGCAGAGCTGGACCTCGTCGCAACGGCCCTTTTTCGGCCGGCCACGTTTGTACTCGACGGGAAAGACGGTGCCGTCCTCATGGAATTCCACCACGTCGGCCTGACCGCTCAGGCCGAGCCGCCCGGAACGGATCGGCAGGGTCCGCACCGTGCGGACCCTGCCCTGCTTTTGCGACTGCCCGCTGTCCGGCCGCTCGTGCAGGACCCTCCCCTCGGCGGTGAAACGGTTTTCGGCCCAGACCTGTTCCAGATGGATCAGGGCGCACTGTCGCGGGCAGTACAGGTAGTGCTGCAGAGCAGAGAGCATGATGTAGTCGGATTCGGGGTACATGGGCCATCTTTCTTGAATGATTCCGCGGGGGCAACGGAATGCCGACGCTGCGCAGCGAAGGCACAGCTAGTCATCGATATTTAGCCAGTTTACTCAACAACTCTTCGCGCATTCGTGGCTTGTCCTCGGGATAGAGCGAGACGAGCCTCTTTCCCTGCTGCTGGTAGATCTGCTGCTTCTTGAGCATCCCGATCTTGTAGTCGGCGGTATCCATCCCCCAGTACTCGATGTAGACATCGAACTCCGGCAGATAGAAGTCTGGCCGGATGGCGTAGCCGTCGAGGATCCGGAAACGTTCGTCGTAACGATAGCGGATCCGTTCCCCATCCAGAATTCCACAGATCGTCCGCTCTCCATCGGACTGAACCCAGGTGCCGTCCTTGGCGCGGATGTTCTTCTGCAATTCAACCTTGGTTTCGAAGTTGCGCCGTTCCAAAAAAACCTCGTCGAAGCAGTAGTTGCAGAACGAACGCTGAAACGCCTTGCGGCTGCGGACGTATTCGTCCGGCTCCAGCTTCACACCGCAGCGCTGACAGAGATGTTCAACCTGACTTTCAGCAATATCGACCGCCGAACGGATCAGCTTGCCCGCCGCCAGCACGCTCCGCTTCACGTAGTCGCGCTCGACCGGGTTGCTGTAAAGGTCGCGAAGATCCGGCAGGACCACTTTCGCATCGGCACCAAATGCCCCCAATGCCTTGGCCGTGTACTGACGGACCTGGGGATGCCGATCCCGCAAAAGCGGGTGCAGCACCTGCACAGCCGCTGCGGCCTCAACGATACCGGCCAGCTTGCCGAGCGCCGAGGCCGCAAGACGCCGCACCAGCGGCGACGTCGCACCGGCCAGTTCAGCCAGTTCGGCAAAAGCGTTCGCGTCAGCGCTTTTCCCCAGCTCCGTGGCACGGGCGGAAAGCTTCTTCTCGTTGGCACTGTTCATCCGGTTTCCCCCTCCGACTCATTTCGAGCCCGGCGGACTCTCCACGGCGTCACGGCAGCAACGAGGCTGCGTGACGCCGTGGAAGTTGAGACCTACAGCTTCGGGATGATCTCCACTCCGTCCGGAGCCTCGCCGACCGTCACATCATAGTCCTTGAACGACCGCGCCGGCCCTTCTGCTCGATCATTGCGCCGGATGTCAATCAAATCGAAGAGTTTGTGGGCGGGGGCGTTGCCGAGTTTGTCCCGGTGCTTGAAAACGATAAGTTTTTGGCTACTCATCATTCCACGGGCAGCCGAACGGTCATGCTCGAACATGTTGATCAAGGCGCTCCAGAGCAGTTCCAGATCCTCTTCGCTGAAATCGGTCTTCTCCGCAAGCGGCGCAGAGACGAACCCCTGGGCAACATACAGCCCGTAAGGAACGATGTGCTTGCGGCCCATGGTCCGCTCTTTTTCCAGATCCCTTTCGTTGGTCACCGCCATGCGGGTGATGCTGACTTCCTGGGAGACGATCGGATCGATACTTCTGGCGAAGGCCATCTGCACCGGGCCGCGTACCTGACCGCAGTTGACCTCGGTGGTCATGACCGCACCGAAACTACGGATGTCATAGAAGTTTGAGCACATCCATCCGGTTAATTTCCGCGCATCTTCGACCTTTTTCGGGAGTTTCTTGGTTTCAGGCTTCAAATTACACTCTTTATACGCAACCTCATGAGTTTTGTTGAGTACCGCCTTTTCCTGCACATAGATGTTGAATCCTTCGGCACCCACCTTGGCGAGCGCCACGTGATTGCGTATCTTTCGCTTCAAACAGACGTCGGTCACCAGCCCGTGCCCGGTTTCCGGATCGACCCGCGGCATGTTGCCGGCATCGGGATCACCGTTGGGGTTGCCGTTCTGAACATCGAACAATAGGGCGAATTCGTAACGATTGGCGATTGCGGTCATGGATTATCCCTCCTGAGTTCTCTTGGTATAAAAGTCTTTTCTCTGATGATAGTAGCCGATCATGAACAACCCCTGCTCTTCGGCTTTCATGGTTTTGGGGTAGTCGGAGAAGCCGGAAATGATCTCCTGGGTCATGACGTCGTAACGAAATGCGCGCCCCTTCTTTTCCGGGTCCTTCTTCAGCTTGGCGATGTGGTTGGCGGAATTCTTCAACAGCATGTGGAAGACCTGCCCTGGCGTAGCTGCGGCAGCCGCCAAGTAACGGTCCTTGATGGTGGCAGTAGCACCGACTGCTTCCTCCTGCGCCTTTTCCAGCACAGCGAAGAGCCGGCCCAGCAGATAGGGTCGATCAGTCCTGTTTGGGTCGAGAGACACGGGAACCTCCTCCATGGGTGTATTGCGCAGCAGATAGGCTTTGAGCAATGCAGCGCGGAAATAGGTGACATTGTGCTCGGCGCGGATGCGCCCCAGCACAATGGGTAGCAGGTTCTGCGGATAGGGGGAACCCGTTAGCATGGCGCGGGTCAGGCCGCCGGCAAGTACCGGCGAGATATTTTCCGACTTGCCGAGGGTTGCGGTCTGCACCAGCAAACGCCACAGGGATGGAAATTCCGGCTCGCTGTCGAACTGCCGCACAATGTAAAGCCGCTGATAGTGCAGGCCGATCTTTTCCAGCAAATCTCCGAGCCTGCTCTCCTGCCAGAAGCGGATCGACAGGCGTGCCGCATTGGGTGCCAGGCCGAGGATATAGAAACTCACGTCGGTATCGAGTTCAGGTATGAAATCGACCGGCCTTCGTCCGTCGCGAACGGCCTTGAGCAGACCTAGGACTTGCCCCGCGGTTTGTTGGTCATCTTGCTCGGTAGACTCATCTTTTTCGGGAGGAGGGTCGAACAGGTCGGCCAGAAACGACTCGGCCCTGGTCGGACGCCTGGCCCAAAACACATAGGTGGTATCGCCGATGGTGATTTTCTGGCGGCTGCCGCCGGATAGTAGGGAATTGAGAGCGGTGGTGTAGGCGAAGGCCGAGGTCTCGGCGACGGAGGCCTTGTCCTGCTTATAAGAGACAAAAGCCGAGGCGTTGAAGGAGACGATATAGCCGCCGGAGGTCTGCCCGCCCCGCACCCCTTTGATCGGGGTGTGAATACGCGCCAGGGAAGTGTCTTTTTCGCCGGTGATCAGGCATTGCCCGGAAGGAGCATCGGAATTTTCATGCCCGTAGGCCAGCCACTGATTTTGAATCGGGGACCGGTCGTGAATGAAACCAGGCATTCCGTCGAGACGAAACACCAGGTTGGCGTTACAGACGTCCTCCCACGCTTGATAGCAGCCGACAACCTCTTTGCTCCGCCTGCAATCCCACTGTTGCAGAAACCTGCTGACCGCCGAAAAACCGTTGTCTTCGACATTTTTCCCGACGACCTGCAACAGATCATTGAAAGCCTCGAAACGTGCCCGATTCTTCGCCGTCGCCCCGTCGGCATCGGCACCAAAAATATAGGCGGCCTTGTCCCAGAGGAAATTGGCCTTGACCCCGGAGGTTCTGGTCACTGCCGCCGGTACCGGCATTTTCCTCGGACGCGGCTTCTTGCCGCTTTGCTCCCGCAGATCCTCGATCGCCCGGAGAGAACCGTCTTCGCCGAGTACCAGAGCAAAGGAAATATTCTCGATACTGGTACCATGGGCCGGCATTTCGGAATCGGGCTCATTCAGCATCCGCTCGTAATAACCGTTGAGGGCGTGCAGAATCATGTGCGCACCTCCCCGGAGAGGGGCGACGGCGGAGCAATGATGCCGTTTTCCATCTGCGCCCGGAAAAAAAGCGGGGTCATTTCGTTGGCGAAGTCGATATCGAGGAGCATGTAGCCGAGGTCCTTGCTCCGACCGGCATAGCAGGAGGCGGGCACCTCGTCCTCGATCAGTTCGAAGGAGGCCGGAAATTCGCGGCAACCCAGGGAGGGCTGCTGGAAAAATTGACCCTTTCTTGCCCGGCGCCGGAAGATATCGAGATGTTTCCCCTCGTTGTCTTCGGGGCCGGCCTTGTCGGTCATTTCGAAATGGGCCTCGATGACATACTCGACATCGCGAAGCAGGGTCGAGGCCCGCTGCTGGCGGTTGCCTCCATCATCGACCAGGAAATAGAGAGGCTTCTTGTCCCGCATCGCTGTGGCGGGGTTCGGTTTGGGGATTTTGGAACTGACTTCGTTGCGTCGAACATTGTCGAACTTGATGGGACGCAAAACATGAATCTTGTCGATCACCCAGCGGATCGCCGGCTTCCAGTGGATTGCCTCCAGGATCCCCCGTGCCGCCGAGGGGGTCATCACGTCGTAGGAGACGCGCTCGACCTTCATTTCGGGGCGGGTAAAGCAGGCATAATCACCCCACACCCGCAGCTTGACACCATACGCCATAGGCTCCTCCTCCATTGCTAAAAGATTTATTCGCTAGCAGATCAGATCTTCAGATTTCCAGACATCCCCCCTTTCGATACACAATCCGACATCATCGCGGTAAGCTGCCATATTCAGCAAAACCGGAAAGCGCTCATCGAGAATTTCCAAAGCACCTGCCTCATCCAGAGTCCTGTATTCATGGGACCTGACAGCGACGCTGTATTGCTGCAACTTCCGTAGAATTACGCTGGGGTACTTCGTGAAGCGTAGTTGCTGAACAAGCCGTTCGGCCTCCGGGTCGCTCGGTATGATCACGCCGATGCTCTCGTCCTCGATAAAACTAAACTCCTGTGCAACCTCACGGAAAGGGAAACAGAATTCGGCCGTCAATTGCCGCCGAGAAGGAAACCTCGACAGGATCTTTTTCTTGTCCGCTTCCTGCACATCGTAGAGCAGCTCGAAATAGCGCCGCATCGCTTCGAGGCCGAGCGGATCGGCATTCGGCAGACTGCGCAGCGTCTCACTGGCGCGCGTAGCGCAACGCTTTAGCCAAGGCATGCGCGGCGGCTGTTCCGGCTCGTACACATAGACTTGTCCAAGGCGGCCGGATTCATTCAACCGTCCTTCGCGATTGCAGCGACCGGCCGCCTGGGCGATGGAGTCGAGCCCGGCCATTGCCCGATAGACTACGGGGAAGTCGAGGTCGACACCCGCTTCGACCAACGACGTTGAGACCACCCGGCACGATTCACCCCGTTTGAGTCTCGTGCGAATCGCCTCCAGCACCCGCCGGCGATGCACGGGATACATGTTGGTCGAGAGGTGAAAGACACCCTCCTGTTCTCGAATTTGCTCGAACAGGGCTCGCGCCTGCGGCTTGGTGGAGACGATGCAAAGAATCCGGGCTTCCGCTTCGAGCCTCGCCGCCAGTTCGGCATCGGTCAGTTTGCCGATAAACTGCACCTGCGTGCGGCACAATCCGTCGTACAGTTTCTGCGGCTCGTCGATAATCTCATTAACCCCCGGCAGTGCGGTACGCAGACTACTTTTGTCGTCAAGCGCCGGTTGAGTCGCGGTGCAGAGCACGACCGTGCAGCCGTAGTGTTCAACCAATTCCTGCAGCGTAGCGAGGCACGGTTCGAGGTATTCGGTCGGAATCGCCTGGGCCTCATCAAGAACGATCACGCTGCCGGCAATATTGTGCAGCTTGCGACACCTTGACGGCTTGTTGCTGAAGAGCGATTCGAAAAACTGCACGTTAGTCGTCACCACCAACGGCGAATCCCAGTTCTCCGCTGCCAGACCACGCCGCCGGTTGTAAGCCGCTTCGTCGGAATCGTCCTTCTCCTTGTAATTGCAGTGATGCTCCAACACGGGGTCTCGACCGAGGATCTGCTGAAATACCCCGGCATTTTGTTCGATGATCGAGGTAAACGGGATGGCATAGATCACCCGGCGGTGCCCATTCGCGACCGCATGTTCCAATGCGAAGGCCAACGAAGACAAAGTCTTGCCGCCACCGGTCGGCACAGTCAGGGAAAAGACCTGAGGCGGAAATACGGCTTTGGCGCGGCACTGCGTTAAAATCTCCTGGCGCAACCTGTTTACCGGTGTCGGCGTTGCCTTAGTGGTAAGTTCGACAAGATGAGAATCGAGTTTCGCTTTCAGGATTGGGATATGCTCTGCATCACCTATTGGCCTTTCAGCCTTTTTCTCCGGCGAACAAAATCCTTCGGTATCGAGGAAATCGGCATCGACCAGGCAAGAGAAGAGCATCCGCGTGAAAAAAGCCAGACTGAAACCGGCCCGTTGTTCCGAACTCAACTGAAACGGGAAGGAAAGATCCTGCTTGACGTCGGCCATGGGGAGCAAGGTTGCATCCGAGGGCACCTTGCCTTGTTTGAGCCGATAATGCAGCTCCGTTTCTTGCGCACCGCCATCTGGCAAACCGCCATGGTGGCCGGCAATTAGATACGAGAGCAATAAACCGAAACATCCTGTCCGCTCTGCCGCCAACCGCGCCCCGAAGGTCGAGTGATCGACCCGCTGCGAACTCCCCTCCAGTCGCCGCTGAAAAGCTGCCGTCGCTTTCCCGGCGTCGTGCAGCAGCCCGGCCAACCGCCCCCACTCCCCGGCCCCGAAAACCGCCGCAAACCCTTCGGCGAGTTTCGCGACGTTTTCCAGATGGGCATCAAGCGGCTGCCAATCGGATTTATCCGTCGAATCCGTGGAATGAGCATAGAATTCGCTCATAAGATCTCCCATCGTGTCCGCATTCCGAAACCTGAATCAGTGAGCTTACAATCGTAATTTCTCGTTTGATCTTTCACAATCAGCTGATTTTGTTGATCTTTTCTGCTATCATAGAGCCGCTTCGAAC
>Ga0209919_1001313_pt1 | contig 12162 bp, 9 predicted proteins | sample SalPon2A_C_D2_MG_FD_185721 | JGI IMG/M metagenome (GOLD analysis project Ga0209919, IMG submission 185721) | Soil microbial communities from South San Francisco under conditions of wetland restoration - Salt Pond MetaG R2A_C_D2_MG (SPAdes)... | ecosystem: Environmental > Terrestrial > Soil >... | reverse complement strand
CATCAAGGTTCTGCATCCACATCTGTTGCAACATGAGAACCTCAAAGAGCGATTCCGCCGTGAAGCCCGCATGCACGCAAAAATCATTCATCCGAATGTCGTGACTTTGTTATCGCTGTATGAAGACGGTGAACACATGGCGCTGGTGATGGAGATGGTGCATGGCATGAACCTTCGCCAATACCTGAGAGATCATCAGCATACGACGCTGGTCGATATTCTGCGAATTTCCGAAGCCATACTCAACGGACTGAATGCCGCCCACAAATTGGGCATGGTGCATCGGGATCTGAAGCCGGCCAATGTGCTTTTGGCCGAGGATGGGTCTATTAAACTGATGGATTTCGGATTGGCCAAACCATCCAAGGGAGAGGATGACCTGACCCAGAGCGGGGCGACAGTCGGTTCTTTCCGCTATATGGCTCCAGAGCAGATATTGAACCAGCCGGTGGACGCAAGAACAGATCTTTATTCCTTTGGAATTCTTCTTTACCAGATGTGTACCGGAAAACTTCCTTTTGAATCTTCCGGTAATGGGGCGGGTGAGTTTGAGATCATGGAGAAACAGATTCGCCAGGATCCTGTTGCTCCAATCTCTCTGAATTCAACATTGCCAAAGATGCTGTCCAATCTGATCCTTGACCTGTTGGCAAAAAATATTGCTGATCGTCCAGCCAATTGTAACGCCGTCCATCAAATTTTACTGCAGATTGGCACTCAGGAAGCCAATTCCGTGGCAGGAATGGAAATTAAAATTCCGCCACCATCCGACGCGCAAAGCAATACCGAGATTGCCAGGGGTCTTCTTAATGCGGTTTTTATACGTTTGCGTCGAACACTTGGGTTGAAGAAAAAAAAGAATGGGGCCGGAACAAGAAAGGTTGCGGCGCCGGCCATGGACAAGATCAAACACTGGCACGCACCCCTGACATGGGCTGCTTTGCTGGGAGTGTTGGTAGGCCTTGGCTGGGTGATCGCCAGTGTTATCCATGTGGCTGAACAGCAGTCAGGGAAGCAACCTGTAACGAATGAGCAGGTCTCTGATAAAATATCGAACCAGCCCCCTGTTTCTGTCTCCGGGAAAGCAGATGCAAAGGCCGCAGAAAAGAATCCTGTTACGGAGAGTCCTGCTGTTCCGGAAAAGGTGAAGCAAGCGGTATCGGATCAGAAACCAGTTGCCAGTCCTGTTGTTTCTGCTAAACCCGCAGTCAAGCCGAAACCCAGGCCGAAGCCAAAAGCCAGGCCGAGCCCCAAGGTTTATCCTGTGACTTATCGCGTGCCGCATAAGCTGGTACGCAGTGATGGCTCACGCGTGGATGAAAAATCAGCGCACGAGTTCAAAGGGAAAAGCCATTTGTTTTTCCCCGACCTTAAGGATTATCGCTGGAAAGAAACCTTGCATACCTTTAAAAAGGGCCAGCTTCGCCTGTATCTGGACGACCCGGTGCGAGTTTCGACCATTGTCATCCATAAGGCCAGTGTCGGACGCCTTGATTTTACGGGCGGAAGTTTTGATCTGACTGTGCAGGATGAGAAGGGAAAATGGCATGATCTGTTCGAACGATCGGATCGCGACATCGACAGTCCGGTAACCCTCAAGGTGGCGAAATCGATAGGCAAAATAAAAGGAGTTCGCGTCCGTTTCCGTTCTGCTGAACCTCTGACTGTCGGCCCGATTGATCTTTTGCCTTAGGTGAGCACGGGTTCTTCTGATCGTAGTACTCTTGAAGGCGTAGTTCAGAAACTGCTACCCGGCGGTGAGTCATTGGTTCAATCCAACGGCATATCCCTGCTGGCCCAGCATGGCATTCCCGGGGATTACGTACGAGTGCGGGAACTGCCCAGACGTCGCGGTGTAAGGCGCGGTGAAATTGTTGAGGTGATAAGTCCTGCACCCCAGCGTATTAATGCTGCATGCCCGGTGGCAGGCGAGTGTGGCGGATGTGCACTCCAGTTTTTAAATCCTGACAACCACGCGAGAGAGAAATCCGCATGGGTGGAGCAATCGTTTAGAGAGCTTATCAGGTCCGATACGCAATGGATTCCGGCAGAACCACAAAAAAGTTTTGCGAAGCGGCGTCGTGTTCAATGGCAGATTGGGCATGATGAAAATGGGTCATTTCCCGGTTTTTTTGCTGCTGCCAGTCATCGTCTTGTACGCCATGAAAGCTGTATGGTATTAACTACAGAGTTGCAGCGTTTGCATCAGTTCCTGCAACAACGGAATTTGCAAGACATGGATGCAATACAGGCGATTCAACTCAGCGATGGCATGCATGTGGTGCTGGAGTCGAATGTCGAACCAGATTCGGCCCTGATTCATGGCATTGGGGTGGGCATTGATATTCAATGGTGGTGGCGAAGCAAGGGTATATCCCGACCATTGAACCGGCCGGTTAAGCGTTTACATGATGAGTTGCCCGCAGGCATTCATTCCATACTGCTGGAGATTGGTCCCGACGATTTTGTACAGGGTCAATTTGAGGGAAACCGGGATTTGATAAGGCAGATTCAGATATGGAGCGGTCAGCCTGGTCGAATCGCCGACCTTTTCTGCGGCGCTGGAAACCTGTCTCTGCCATTGGCGACAACAAGCGGAGCTTTTGTCTGCGGGGCGGAATTGTCCGAGGCCAGTGTTCGCCTGGCAACGCGGAATGCCAGGCAGTTGGGTATCCGCGGCAGTTTTTCAACGGCCAATCTGTTTGAAACGTTTAATATGGAACCATACATCGGCGCAGATGTCCTGATACTTGATCCGCCTCGCCGGGGAGCGAAACGAATCTGCAGCAATATTCAGCACCTGTTGCCGAAAAAAATTATCATGGTTTCCTGCGATCCGGCAGCAGGAGCGCGCGATGGCGCATTGCTTGCAGCTCACGGATACCAGATGAAGTCACTGCGGGCATTTGATCTTTTTGCCTACGCCGGACATGTTGAAGCAGCCAGTTTATGGGAGCCGGCATGATTCGGGCCGCATGGGTGACGGTGCTGCTGCTACTATCCTGCCATGCCGGTTCAGCACAGCCTGATCAGCTGTTGCGCGTCGGCATGGCACAAATGCCCATTTCCCTTGATCCCCGATATGCAACGGATGCATCATCCATGCACATCCAGCAGTTTCTGCATCGCGGTCTGGTGCATCTCGACGAGCATTTTGAAGTTCAGCCCGATCTTGCTGTGCGCTGGGAGCACCCCTCGCAACTGCAGTGGCGTTTCTGGCTACGCCCGGGTATACATTTCCACGATGGTTCCGTGCTTTCGTCTGCTGATGTTGTGGCGACACTCAGGGGCATACTCAGCAACAAGCTGGCCAGCCCGCTGAAAGGCGGCTTTGCCGCCGTTGAGCGGGTTGAGGCCCAGGGTGAGGATCAGGTATTAATTACCCTCAATAAGCCGGACGCTTCACTTCTAACACGATTGAATGTTGGCATTCTTCCCGAAGCGCTGGCCATGGCACCGCAGAGAGCCAGGAATACGATCGGATGTGGTCCCTATCGGCTAGTGCGCTGGCAATCAAATGAGCTGGATTTGGCAAGGGTGCAACCCGATGTTGACAAGCAAGCGGTAAATCACATCCGTTTTGTTGAAGTGAAGGATCCGGTTACCAGAATGCTGAAGATAGCGCGTGGTGAACTTGATTTTATTCAGAACGATCTACCACCATATTTGCTGCCTTACCTCAGAAGGCAGCCGGCAATACATATTCAGACGCGACCATCGACGACATTTTCTTATATTGGTTTGAATTTGCACGACCGGTTTCTACAGGATGTCCGGGTGCGCCAGGCCTTAGCATTGGCTCTGGATCGGGATCAGCTCAAGCGGGCCCTGTTTGCAGATTTGCCTGAGCTTGCCGAAACCGTTCTGACACCCGATCACTGGGCCGCTGCAAAGCTTCCTGTCGACAGGTTTGATCCGGGACGAGCCACTGAATTGCTGGATCAGGCCGGTTTTCCAGCCAATGCCGAAGGTGTGCGCTTTTCACTAACTTATCGAACCAGTACCGACCCCACGAGAATTCGACTGGCGACGGCTATTGCTTCCATGTGGGAGAAGATTGGCATCAAGGTATCCGTTGAGTCGCTGGAGTGGGGCGGTTTCTACGCAAGGATCAAGAGTGGCGACTTTCAGGTGTTTTCCCTGTCGTGGGTAGGTATAAGCGACCCGGATATTTATCGGTGGATTCTTCATTCCTCCATGTGGCCACCCTCGGGTGCGAATCGCGGGCGTTACTCAAACAAACAGGTGGACGATTGGCTTGATCGGGCCTCGGCCAGCCAGAACCAGCTTGAACGGCAGCGCTTGTATGGATTGGTTCAGCGCAAGATGCACGATGACATGGTTTATATTCCGCTTTGGTACGAACCGGTCATCGCTGTAAGCGGGCCGCGTATTCACGGGTTCAGGCCGCAAGCTGATGGTAGTTTGTTCGGATTAAGCCAGGCCTCGCTTGAAGATGGTCGGCAATAAACTTTTATAGTATGCGCATCAAGGAAATTGAGGGGTGAAGATTTGAGCATTTCCCCTAACATGCGCCCCATGCCCAGCGTGAATCCGCCCACTCAGACCATCCAGACTCCTGATTTGTCCTATTTGAAGGGCGTACGTGTCATTGCTGCCATGAGCGGTGGTGTGGATTCATCGGTTATGGCGGCTCTGCTACGTGATGCAGGAGCTGATGTGATCGGTGTGTTTCTTAATGTCTGGGATTATGCCAGGGAAGAAGTGAATCGGCATGGGTCCTGCTGCGCGCTGGAGGATTCCTATGATGCACGGCGTGTCGCTGACCACCTGGGTATTCCTTTTTACGCCATGGATATGCGCGACAACTTCCGCCGGGATGTCATTGAGCCGTTTGTTGCAGATTATGAATCGGGCCGAACACCGAATCCCTGCGAACGCTGTAACCGTTTCGTCAAATTCGGTTCCCTGCTGGAGGCTGCTGATCAGCTCGGTGCACGCTATGTTGCAACCGGCCATTATGTTCAACGTCAGGATGATGCCTCCGGGATTCACATCCTGAAAGGAGAGGATGAGGGCAAGGATCAAAGTTATTTTCTGGCGACTACCCATCGCGAGCAGGCCGAGCGTATCCTTTTTCCAGTTGGCCACCTGCACAAGGACATGACCCGTGAATTGGCCCGGCATTACGGCTTGCCGACTGCGGAAAAACATGAAAGTCAGGACATCTGTTTTATTCCGGCTGGTGACCGTATTGCCTTTTTGAAGCGGGAGGGAGCAACCGCAGGATTCAGGGAAGGCGATATAGTGGATATCGAAGGCAATATTCTCGGGCAGCATAAGGGCATTGCCCACTTTACCCTTGGGCAGCGGAAGGGGCTGGGACTGCCTGATGGGCCGTGGCATGTAGTTGGGCTTGACGGTGTAACCGCCCGCGTGACTGTCGCACATCCCGAAGACGCCATGATTCAAAGGGTGCGGGTAGGGGATATCAGCTGGATTCGCCTGCCTGAATCGGGTGAGCCGATCACAGCCAAGCTCCGCTATCAAATGCGTCCTGCCGTGTGTCAACTGGGAAGCCTGGAAAATGAGACAATTGAACTGGTGTTTACGCAACCGCAGAAACCGACTGCACCCGGTCAGGTTGCCGCCTTCTATGTGGGAGACGAACTTCTTGGTGGTGGTATTGTAATTGACGCTGCTTAGGCCTTGAGCATTGCATCCTCCGATTGAATTGTAGTGGGGGATAGCGCAAGCTACGTCAATGCAAGGTGGGAAGGTTATTCCAAAAAAAGAAGAGAATGGGCGGCGTGGTCCGAATGCGTTTCTGCGACTGTTGAATCGCCTGTTTTGCCGTCTCTGGCACCGGCTGCCTCCCCGGACTTTCAACCTGCCTGATGGACCGGTGATCCTCGTTGGTAATCATATTTGCGGACTTGACCCAAATCTTATTCAGGCCGCAACCAATCGGCCTCTATGTTTTCTGATGGCGCGCGAATTTCACCAGAGTATGTGGTATGCGCGCTGGTTATTTAATACAACTGGTGCGATCCCGGTCAATCCGAACGGCGCCAACCGATATGCTCTCAGCAAGGCCATTCAGGCGGTGAAGGAGGGGAATGTCTTATGCCTGTTTCCAGAAGGAGCAGCCAATCCCCCGATCCCTTTGCATAAGATTTATCCAGGGGCTGCCCTTATAGCTCAAGAAACGGGAGCCACGATCATTCCCTTTCGCATATCCGGGGTTTGGCCATATGATCATATTCATATCTGGCGTCCCATTTTGCGCCGCAGCCGGGCATGCGTAATCGTTGGTGAACCGATCGTTCTGCCTGAGGCAGTTGAAGGCAAAGCCGGAATACGGCTTTGCTCTGAAGCGATTGCCAAAGCTATTCGTTCGGTCGGAAAAGAATAATCCTTACGCTTTTTTAAATTATTCTTTCCCCATGCGCATGGCAAAGTCTTCCGGAAATACGGAGTCGGCCAGGGCATCTTCATAGGTAATCATATCATCTTCCACAAGTTGCTGGAGGTGTTGATCAAAGGTCTGGCTGCCATACAGCGTCTTGCCTTCTTCCATGGCTCTGGGGATTTCACGCCAGCGATCCGTATCAAGAATAAAATGTTTGATTACAGAGTTCTTGATCATGATTTCCAGAACTGCAACGCGACCTTTTCCGGATTTTGCAGGCAATAATTTCTGCACAATAACCGCACGAAGGTTTTGGGCCAGGCGTTCGCGAATGGCATCCTGCTCATCCAGACCGAATGATGACATAATGCGTTGCATGGTTCCGATGGCGGTCGTGGCATGAACGGTTGCCATGACCAGATGACCCGTTTCACCTGCTTGCAGAGACAATTGTATAACTTCACGGTCACGGGCTTCACCCGCCACAATAATATCCGGAGCTTCTCGCAGCGCATCATTGAGGCCTTGGGCATAGCTCAGGACGTCTCTGCCCAGCTCTCGCTGACTTACCGTTCCCTTGTTATGAGTGCTGTAGCGGTATTCAATGGGATCTTCCATGGTTACGGCATGGACTGGGCGCTGCTGGATGACGTAGTTAAGCATGGCTGCGAGTGTCGTGGACTTGCCTGAGCCTGTGGCTCCTGCCATGACGACCAGCCCGTTTTTGTAATTGGCGATTTCGCGTATCACAGGCGGCAAGTGCAGTTCATCAAAACCCGGTATTTTTTGCGGGATCAGACGAGCCACGATACCAAAGTTGTCATTGGTCCTTAGAACGTGCATTCGAAAATAGGCGACATTTTCGAGCGAATAATGGAAATCGAAATTGTGTATGGCTTCTATCTCGGGAGCATCCGGCACATGTCTGCTGACGTGCAGGATCATTTCGACAACCTGCTCCCGTGTTGGCTCAGGAACCTTGTCCGGAGATACAGTGACGATAGAGCCATCAATCCGCATGCGAACCCGGTCACCTGTCCTGATAAGAAGATCGGATGCTTTGTGCTTGTTTGCCGCCAGCAGCAGGTCGTCGATTAGGTGCCAGTCCGCCATCAGATACTCAGACCTCCACCTTCACCGCCGCTGGTCAGCTGGTCAACGCTGTTGCTGCCACCTTCACCTTCCAGCTTGGCCATCTTGATGCGCAGGCGAAGATCGTTGACGGCATCGGCATGCAGTATGGCTTCGTTCTCGGAAATCTTTCCTTCCAGCCAGAGCTGCAACAGATGTTGATCGAAGGTTTGCATGCCGTAGTTCTTGCCTGCCGCCATGGCCTCCTTGATTTCAGAGATTTCCCACTTGGTAATCAGATCCGAGATGCGGGCCGTGTTGATGAGTATCTCAATAGCCGGCATACGTTTGTCATCCGAGGTTTTGATCAGGCGCTGTGATAAAATGCCCTTCAGATTCAGAGCCAGGTTCAGGCTGACCTGCGGGTGTGACTCCTCAGGAAAGAAATTCATGATGCGTTCAAGTGCCTGGTTGGCATTGTTGGCGTGGAGAGTCGCCATGCAAAGATGGCCTGTTTCGGCAAACTCAAGCGCATGCTCCATGGTCTCGCGGTCACGCACCTCACCAATCAGAATGACATCGGGAGCCTGTCGCAAGGTGTTTTTCAGTGCCGTTTTGTATTCATGCGTATCAGTGCCTACTTCACGCTGTGTAATCACGCATTTCTTGTGCTCATGGACAAACTCGATCGGGTCTTCAATGGTGATGATGTGGCCGGCCTGATTGGAGTTTCGCCAGTCGATCATGGCTGCCAGTGATGTGGATTTGCCGCTACCCGTTGCACCGACCATAATTACGAGGCCGCGCTTGGCCATGGAGATGTCATGGAACGCCTTCGGCAGACCGAGTTCATCAAGGGTTGGAACAATCGTTTTAATTTGCCGAATCACCATGCCGATATGGCCGCGCTGCCGGAAAATATTTACGCGAAAACGGCCCAGATCGGGGTAAGCCAGTGCCAGATTCATTTCGTATTCGGCAGAGAAAGTGGCGCGCTGTTTCTCACTCATCGTTGAGTTTGCTAATTGCTCACACTGAACAGCATTGAGAGGCGGTTGCTTGACCGGATAAACGACGCTGTTGATGCGGTAGGCCGGAGGCATGCCAGCCGTGATATAGAGATCAGAGGCATCCTTTTTAACCATCACCATCAACAATTGCTTGATTGACAGCTTTTGTGGTTCATTAGCGCTCATGCATCAACCCCCTCTTCATCAAGTCCTAATTGTATCAGATTGCACCACCGCCAAAAAGTTTCTTGTTGTTGGCTTTTTCAAGAGCCGATTGCTGCGTGATTCTGCGGGATTTAACCAGTTGCTGCAGATTCGAGTCGAGCGTCTGCATACCTTCACGTGCAGCGGTTTGCATGACGGAAACCATCTGCGGCACCTTATTTTCACGAATCAGATTACGGATAGCTGTTGTTCCCAGCATAATTTCGTAAGCAGCAACACGGCCTGTTGCATCGGCCGTCTTGATCAGGGTTTGCGAGATGACCGCTGACAGGGACTCGGAAAGCATGGAACGCACCATATCCTTCTCGGCAGCAGGGAACACATCGATAATACGGTCGATGGTTTTCGGGGCTGATGAGGTATGCAATGTGGCAAAGACCATGTGTCCGGTTTCAGCCGCGGTGAGGGCCAGACGAATGGTTTCAAGGTCACGCAACTCGCCGACGAGAACCACATCAGGATCTTCACGCATGGCGCTTCGCAGGGCATTGGCGAAGGAGTGGGTATGTGGCCCGAGTTCGCGCTGTGAAACCAGCGAACTCTTCGAGCGATGCACGAATTCAATAGGATCTTCAATCGTCAGGATATGGCCTCGCTCAGCCTGGTTGCGGTAATCAATCATGGCAGCCAGTGTCGTCGATTTACCTGAACCGGTGGGGCCTGTTACAAGACAGAGGCCGCGTGGCGTCATCGAAATGTCACTGAAAATCTCTGGCGATTTTAGCTGTTCAAGCGTGAACACTTCGTTGGGGATCACACGGAACACCGCACTCATGCCGCGATTCTGCATGAAGGCATTCACACGAAAGCGGGCGATATCACCAAGTGCGAACGAGAAGTCCAGCTCCATATGCTCCTCGAACAACTTGCGCTGGGTATCATTCATGATGTCATAAATCATGGCCTGCACTTCACGGGCATCCAGATCGGGCATCTTAATGCGGGTCATGTCCCCATGGATACGTATCAACGGCGGCTCTCCGGACGAAACGTGCAAGTCCGAAGCATTATTTTTTACTGTAAATGCCAGTAGTTCTGAAACGTCCATGAATCCCTCCCGAGAATAGCCGTCGCTTACCGGTGAACGACTATGCCTAGCATAGGAGTCGATATGGATCGCTGCAAGTATTTAGCACGTCAATATCCCTGTGCTCAGATGGTCTATCTTGACGGATTGAAGATGTCTTTCATGGCTTTGTTCATATGAATCCGGCCTTGCCGGTCAACGGTCAGGGCTGCATACCCGAGCTGGCTCATGATCGGAAGCCCTGATTCTCCCCTAACAAATAGGGCGGTGCTCCATGCATCTGCAAGCGTGGCTTCCTGTGCGAGCACTGTGGCGCTCTGACTTGCTGTTGCGGGAAAGCCCGTTTGAGGGTTAAGGATATGGTGGTAACGCTTTCCTTTATAATCAAAATACCGCTCATAATCTCCTGAGGTGACAATACTGATATCACCAACCAGCGACAGGGTACCGAGCACTTCTCCCTTATTGCGAGGATGACGCAACCCGATGCGCCATGGCTTGCCATCATGGGAACCGATAATCCGGATATCGCCACCTGCATTGATGATGGCGTTTTGGATGCCGTGTTTCCTGAGTATGGCAATACCGCGGTCAATGGCATAACCCTTTGCAATGGCACCAAAATCAAGCATGCAACGGGCGTCGGTGCGGATCCAGTTGTTATCCTGGCGGCGTATGCATTGGCGCGGTGGCCGCGCAGCATTGATGATCGCTGCCGGGGGAGGGTGATCAGGTGCAGTTTCACCGGAGAAACCCCAAAGCAGATTCAGTTTTCCCAATGATGGATTAAATGCCTGCTGGCTTTGCCGTTCGACATCAAGTGAAATGGAAAGCAGGTTGGCTACTTCGGCGGGCAGCTTTACTGTGGTTCCGGGCTGAGATGCGTTGAAGGCTTTGACAGCATTGTCTGCATTTCCGTAAATCGTAAAAAGATTTTCAATTCTCTGCATCTCGGCAGCTGCCTCTTTGAGGGCTTGATCTGCTTGCTTGTGATCACTGCCGGCAATTGTGAATTCCACGAGTGTTCCCATGATGAAACGGGTTTCGCGGATGTCTGAGCTAGAGGAACAGGCTGGAAGAAGCAGTACAAAAAAAAGTAATAGCAAACGCATGATCACGCATTGTTACCTGTGAAAATAACTTGGCAAGCAAGGATGTGAAACATGGAAAAGCTTGCGGTTTTTATGCCTATACCCGATAATTTCGCTCAGGTATTCATGAGAGGTGAAACATGACAGTGGTATTGACCCAGGCAGCAGCCGAAAAGGTGCAAGGATTGCTGGAAAACGAACAGAATGATGCGCTGAACCTGCGCGTTTTTGTTTCCGGCGGCGGTTGCTCAGGATTTCAATATGGCTTCACCTTTGACGATCAAATCAAGGATAACGATACCGTTGTGGAAAGCGGTGGCGTTAAGCTGCTGGTCGATCAAATGAGCCTGAACCTGTTGAACGGCGCCGAGATTGATTACCAGACGTCCATACAGGGCGAGTCCTTTGTTATTCGTAATCCAAATGCGGCATCCACCTGTGGTTGTGGCAAATCGTTTACCCCTAGTGAAGCCGGTGCTGGTTGCGCTAACGCCGGCTATTAACGCGGACAAATCTTCATAATATTTCATTTTCATGGGACGAATTGCCCCATGTTTTCCCTGTTCACAACAACCTGTATAGGATAACCCCATGCATGCATTAGAAGTCAGAGGTTTCCATAAAATTTATGGCAATGGCAAAACTGCGCTGGAAGACGTGTCACTGGATGTGCCGCAGGGCAGTTTTTATGCGTTGCTGGGTCCCAATGGAGCCGGAAAAAGCACCCTGATTAATATCATTGCCGACATTGTCCGCCCAAGTGGCGGAAGTGCCGCGCTGCTCGGCCATGATCTTTTTAGTGAGCGCGCCTGGTGCAAGCGCCATATGGGTGTTGTGCCTCAGGAAATTGCCTTCGATCCTTTTTTCACGCCGCGCGAAGTCCTCCATTTCACATCCGGCCTTTTTGGCTGCAAACCTGATGATGACTGGATTGATGAACTGTTCGATCGTCTGGAGTTAAGCGAACATGCTGGCAAGAACACGCGTCAGCTATCGGGCGGTATGCGCAGGCGCTTGCTGGTGGCACAGGCATTGGTACACCGTCCAGAACTTGTCATTCTGGATGAACCGACGGCCGGCGTGGATGTGGAGCTTCGTCGTCGTTTATGGGGATTCATGCGCGAGCTGAACAGGAAGGGGACAACCATCCTGCTGACTACGCATTATCTGGATGAGGCCGAAGAACTTTGTGATCATGTTGCAATTATTGATCGCGGGAAACTTTTAACCGCCAGGCCCATGCATGAATTGATGCAGCAGGTTGCTTCTTCCCATCTCTGGCTAAAATACGGCAAGGATGTTGAATTAACTTCGGCAGATCAGTCTGCGTTATCGAATTTTGAGCCTCGACTGACAGAGGATGGT
>Ga0209919_1001312_pt1 | contig 12162 bp, 14 predicted proteins | sample SalPon2A_C_D2_MG_FD_185721 | JGI IMG/M metagenome (GOLD analysis project Ga0209919, IMG submission 185721) | Soil microbial communities from South San Francisco under conditions of wetland restoration - Salt Pond MetaG R2A_C_D2_MG (SPAdes)... | ecosystem: Environmental > Terrestrial > Soil >... | reverse complement strand
TGGGCGGCAAGATCGAGAACGATAAGGCCAGGACGTTTGATCGCAGGTTCTGATAACCGGGCCATGGCAATCCATGTCTGTCACTAACCTGTTTGATGGCATACCGGCACAATTGCCGGAAGAAATATCGCAGACCTTGCTCTCCGCTTCCTGCCTGCGCATTGAGCGCATCGTTTCCAGGGGTCATGCCTCGGCGGACGGTTTCTGGTATGACCAGTCCGAGCATGAGTGGCTGCTGCTGATCGCCGGGGAGGCGGGCGTGGAGATTGAGGGAAAGCCTGTCTGCAGCCTCAGGCCGGGTGATGTGTTACTGCTGCCTGCTCATCAAAGGCACCGTGTCGCCTGGACCAGCCCGGATGCGGAAACCATCTGGCTGGCGGTGTTCTATAAGGACGATTCTGGCTGCTGAAGGCGGCTGCTATGCAGCCAGCTTGTGCGGGAAAAACGGGCATTCGTGCTCCAGTCCGAATTTACACTCGGCTTCAAAGCCATCCTTGTTTGTGCCGCATTCATGGTGGCACGAAACCAGTGCGGCAAGCAGTGCATACAGTTTTTCTGCCCGGTATGGCTTGGATAACGAATAGCACAACGCGGTTTCGATATTTGCTTCGAGCTCCGAGCTCGGAGTGGCAGACACAATGACCGCCTTCTGCATCGGCAGCTTTTCCCGCACCGCCTTGATCAGTTCAAAGCCGTTTTCGCCGGTCATGACATAATCGGTAATGATGGCGATCGGCGCGGCAAACTCGAGCGAATGAAAATAGGCCAGATAGGATTCCGTTGAATCGAACACCATGGAGTCATATCCCCGATGCTTCATCAGCGACTGCAGAATGTCCCGCAGTTCCGGTATGTCATCAACGATGTGAAACATGCATCCATTGCCTCCCTGGCTGAAAGTCGAGCAAATGCCTTCCTGATTTAAAGCCAACATACATGTGTGGGCAGCAGATGGTCAAGATTTTTGCATGCTATAATATCTGTTGCCAAGGAAAGCCTGGTGGACGATGCACGCCCGGTACGTCAGGATGATCCTGCGGGTTGGATGCATGCATACACTACGCAAGAGGGGGGGAGTGTGGCTGGAAAAAAACAGGACAGCGCGTTGAGCCAGTCGCAGGAAGCATCCCGTGAACGACTTGTCGATCTTGTGGATTTTGCCCCGATCGGTTTTCTGACACTCAATCATGCCGGTGTGATCATGGAGGCAAACCATACTGTGGCCAAGCTCCTGGGCGTGGAACGCGAGAAGATGCTTGCCAGCCCCTTCATTGATTTTGTCACGCCGCAGGACTGCGATCGCTGGCATCGCCATTTTACCGACGCATCGAAGCAGGACGGTTTGCGGGGCTGCCAGATGGAGCTCAGGCGAGGGGATGGCTCCACTGTGCATGTGCAGATGGATTGTCGCAGCATCATGCATGATGGCATGATCAGCATGTGCGCCACCATTGCCGACATCAGCGAGCGCAGGGAGAGGGATGCCCTGATCCAGAAGCTCTCGGCCGCTGTCGAACAGAGCTCGGCCTCCATCATTATTACCGATGTTTCCGGGAGCATTGAATACGTCAATCCCGCCTTCAGCCGCGTGAGCGGCTACAGCAGTGAGGAGGCCATTGGCCGGAATCCCCATATCCTGAAATCCGAAGAAACCCCTGCCGATGTGTTCAGCGATATGTGGCAAAGCATCCTTGCCGGCCGGATCTGGGAACATGAGTTATGCAACAAACGCAAGGACGGATCCTTGTACTGGGAGACGGTTTCCATCGCTCCGGTCAAAAACGAGTTGGGGGACATCACCCACTTTGTCGGTGTGCAGAACGATATCAGCAAGCGCAGAATGGCTGAGGAATCACTGAAGAAATACTCGGAGCAGTATCGAGCACTGTTTGAGAACATGTTCGATATCTATTACAAGTCCGATCTTGAGGGACATATCCAGATCGTCAGCCCCTCATGCCTGAAACAGACCGGCTATACGCAGGAAGAACTCATCGGTCGCCGCGTGACGGAATTCTATGCCAATCCCGAGGAGCGCAGAGGCCTGCTCAACCAGCTGATGCAGAAGGGACAGGTGAATGATTTCGATGTCGTTCTGATCCACAGGGACGGCACCCCACGAATCGCATCCGTGACAGCCCACCTGTTGACGGATGAGGGCGGGAAGCCGATCGGTGTCGAGGGTATCCTGCGTGACATCGGCGAACGCAAGCGGGCCGAAGAAGCGCTCAGGGTCAGCGAGGAGAAGTTCAGGAGCATTGCCCAGAGCAGTTACGATGCCATCCTTATCACCGACCTGGCCGGAAGGTTCACCTATGTCTCCCCGGCGGACGAGAGAAATACGGGCTACAGGCCGGAAGAGGTTCTGGGGAAATGTTTTCTGGAGTTTTTGCCCGCAACAACGATCCCTGAAGCGAGCGCCCTGTTTGCCAGGGCATTACAGGGAGAAAGCCTTGAAGGGGTTGAGCTAAAGGCACAGACGAAAGACGGCATCCCGTTTTACATAGAGAGCAATGTCACCCCCATTTATAAAGGCGATGAGATGACCGGTTTCCTGATCATATACAGGAATATCACCGAGCGCAGGGAGGCGGAAGCCGCGCAGGAATTGTTGCTGCTGCAAAACCGGGAGTTGATGCGGCAATTGATGCAGGTGCAGGAAGAAGAGCGGCGTCTGCTGGCCCGCGACCTTCATGATGAGCTGGGTCAGTTGCTGACCAGCATCAATGCACGCGCAGAGTATATTGCCCGACATGCAGAAGGCGAGGAGCTGCGCGGCATGGCAAAAGAGATCGTTCGCGATACGAAGGCGTCGTTCGAGGCTAGTCATGCTACGCTGATGCGCCTCAGGCCGGCGACTCTGGATGCGCTCGGCCTAAGTGCGGCCCTGAGCGAACTGACGGCGCAGTCGAAGAAGCTTTTCGGTATGCAGTCTTCGCTTCAGATTGAAGGCGAGCTTGATTATCTGGACGACAGGCATGCGATCGCCATCTACCGTCTGGTACAGGAGGGTGTGACCAATGCCTATCGCCATGGCAGGGCTAGCCGCGTGGACGTAATCCTGAAAAAAATCCCGCCGCACGCAGGGCGCGATGGCCACGTGCAGATTGAGATCATCGATGATGGCAAGGGGTTGCATGTGCAAGGCGTATCCAACGGTATGGGCGTGATCGGCATGCGCGAACGCGTCCAGGCTCTGGGTGGCACATTCCTGCTGACCGATATCCCGCAGGATGGTGTGCGTATTGAGGCCATCCTGCCTCTCGGTGATGGAGAGGAAAACTAGCATGTCGCCGCCCCTTCGCATTCAGATTGTTGACGACCATGAAGTCGTGCGCACCGGCTTCCGATACCTTCTGGAAGAAGACGGAAGCATGCAGGTGGTCGTGGAATCAACCAGCGGCAAACAGGCCTGTCGCGATTTTGAGCAATATCTTCCTGATATTGTTATCATGGATATTTCCCTGCCTGATATCAGCGGGCTGGAAACGATGCGTCGCATCCTGCTTGATCATCCGCTGGCAAATATCCTGATACTAAGCATGCATACCGGCATGGTGGCCGAACGCGCTCTGCAGATGGGCGCTCGCGGCTATGTTTGCAAGAGCAGCGGTGCAAGAGCCTTGCTGGCGGCGATCGAGCAAGTGATGCTCGGCGCCCGACACCTTGACCCCGAAGCAGGTGTTGAGATGCCTGCCGACACGAACCGGCTGGACAGCCAGAAACTTCTGACCAAGCGCGAACTAGAGGTCTGTATGCGTCTGGCAAGGGGGCAGAGTGTGGGTGAAATTGCCAACAGCCTGCATTTGAGTGAAAAGACGGTGTATACCCACAGGCAGCATATCATGGACAAACTGGGCGTGACGACAACCATTGAACTCGCCCGGGTTGCGACCCTGATGGGTATTTTGCCCTAACAGGGGTTTCCGTGCAGCGAGTCTTCAGGCTTGGGCCGTTGCAGCTTACCCAACGCAGGCGATTCCGGTAAACATAGGAATTATTCCCATATCCATACTGCGTATCGTTGCCTATTCTCCTCTTCATCGGGAGTGCATATGTTTTATTAGAGCGGCCCCCTTAAGAAAGCGCCTGGCACGGGAGAATCGATGGCCGACCATCACATGGGTAGCAACCGGGGCATCTGGCAATGACCAAAAAGAAGTGCATCATTTTATGTGCGAGTGCCTGTATCGGACGTCAGATCACATCACTGCTGGAAGAAAACTGTGGCTGGAAGATCTACATGGTTCACAGCGGCACACAGGCGTATGCACGCCTGTCGAAGGATTCCATTGATGTTGTCGTGGCCGATATCGAAGCGCCGGCCCTGGGTGGCCTGGAGTTCCTTGAATATTGCCACCGGCATTACACCAGGCTGGTTACTTATGGTCTTGCGCCTGAAAACAATTTGTTTTTACAGAAACTTGCCACCGCAACCGGAGGATGTCTGGGGTTCTTTTATCAAAAGGAGAATAGCGCCATCATTGATTGTAATCGAGGCGCGGCTGCGATCATAAGCGCCTTGCGGTATAGCCTCCTAAGCGAAAAAAGCCTCGATCGTAACGCAAACCGTTGAAGCAAAGGCAGGCAGGATAACGCGTTATGCGGCAGGCTGGAAAATAGGAATTATTCTGATACCTGCCGGGCACACCTTTTCCTAGTCTGGCAGCTGTAATGGGTACATTTGGAACGACCGGGCGGAAAGCATTGCCCAGTATGATGATAACAAAACAATCATGGAGATGCCTGTGAATAAATGCTTGGTTCTGACTGGAAACACAGCCATCGGAGATGAACTTTCAACCTTACTCGGCAAAAGAGGCTGGTCGGTGCACGTGGTTCATAGCGACAGTCAGGCCTACTGCAGCATCCTCAAGGAAAAGATGGATGTTGTGATTGCCGATATTGATGCGGTGGATTTGGGGGGGCTGGCTGTGATGGCATACTGTCATCATCATTATCCATCCATTACGACCTATGCCATTGCTCCGCTGGAAGATGCCCAACGGAAAAAGCTGGCCCGCGACCTGGGTGGCTGCAAAGGGTTTTTCTACCTGGCAAATGACGGCCACAGCATTAATGCCAGCCGCGGTATGGCCTCATCATTCACTACCGGACAGCCTGATGTAATGCCTGCAACCGGATCCCCGGTTCGGGTACCTGTATGAGATGTTTACGGGATAACCTCTGCCAGGCCTGATTCAACGCGTTTCTCCAGGGGCCTATCGCGTTGCGGTGATGCATGTGCCTGCGGGGAAGGCATCATGACAAGGCCTGAAACAAAACGAGCCCTGGTCGTGGATGATGAGGACAGCGTTCGTCTGGTCTTGTGCCAGGCCATCGCTTCTTACGGGTTTGACGTGACGGATGCCGAAAACGGTCGGGTGGCGCTGGATTTGTTTGAGCAGGCGGATGGAGGATTTGACCTTCTGCTGACCGATATTGATATGCCTGAGATGAACGGCTGCGATCTGGTTTGTGAGATTCGCAAACGCGGTCACCGGCTTCCAATCGTCGTCGTGACCGGTTTTGCCAGGCAGGAAGTGGTGGACAGGATTCTTGCCTTTGATGTCAGCCTGTTTGAAAAGCCGATCGATTTCAGAGCCCTGTATTCCCATATCGATCTTGTTACCCGGTCATAGCTAATCTTCGGCAGTGCTTCAATCCTGCAGCGTGTCAGGGAGCCGGGTGATGGTCCGTTGCGGCTTTATGTCGACTTTAACAGTGATTCGTAAATCGACAGGGAGTCCTGATCAAAGCAGGTAAAATAAATGTCGGCTGGTAATGGGTTAAGCAGCAGAAATCGATGGCACTCTCGCACGGCAACCGTTGCCGCCAAGACTCCCGGATAGCCGAAAGCACCTGTGGAGATAGCGGGAAATGCAATGGATTGCACCTCATGATCTCCGGCCAGATGCAGGCTGTTGCGATAGCAGGCCGCCAGCAGCTCCGGCTCCCCATATTTTCCTCCGCGCCAGATCGGGCCGACCGTATGAATCACCCACGTTGCGGGTAAATGATAGGCACGGGTGATTCTTGCTTCGCCGGTCGGGCAGCCGCCGATGGTTTTGCATTCGGCCAGCAGTTCGGGACCTGCGGCACGGTGGATAGCGCCGTCCACGCCGCCGCCGCCGAGCAGTGAAGTGTTGGCGGCATTCACGATTGCATCGACCTTTAGCTTGGTGATATCTGTCCGGATAGCCTGCAGTGGCATAAGCTTCGTCTCCCTGGCGTTTCCAACTGGCCCTTTTTTTTATTCTAGCGCACTATTCGAGTCATGGGGATCGGTGAATTTAATTTGATTCATGCCTGCTTTGCTGGCCAGGGAGGCGCTCCCGCGGCGGGTACGCGTGTCGGTATTGGTGACGACGCCTCCGTGCACCGGCTTGAAAAGGGAATGGAGCTGGTGATCAGTACGGACTCCTCCATTGAAAGCATCCACTGGCCGCATGATTTTCCCCTGTCCAAGGCTGCCGACCGTGCGGTATGCGCCGCACTTTCCGATCTCGCCGCCATGGGAGCTGCACCGATGAATGTTTGGCTCAATGTGATGGCCCGTGACAGCAGGTCTGTGAGCGAGATGGCGGAAGGGGCGACAGCCGCCCTGCAACGATACAATATTGAGCTTGCCGGAGGCGATACCTGCCACGCCCCGGTGAATGGTCTGTCGGTGACGGTGGCCGGACAGGTTCCTATGGGCACTTCCATGCTTCGCTCAGAGGCGAATGAAGGGGATGCCGTCTGGGTCGTCGGCAAGGTCGGATTTCACAGCCTTGGGCTGCAGCAGTGGATGGGCGGCAAGAAAGCGGGCTATTTCGTACATTATCTGGATGAAATCAAGCCAAAACTGGAAGCGGGTATACGCTTGCGAGAGCTGGGCGTGAGATGCTGCATCGATATCAGCGATGGGCTGCTGCAGGATGCCGGGCACATTGCCGATGCCTCGCGTATCGCCATGGATATTGACATGGCACTGCTGCCCGGCTGGGACATTCTGTGCGAAAAGGCGGGCGAAAAACATGCGATCAGGGCTGCTGCAACAGGTGGAGAGGATTATGCGCTGCTGCTGACCGCGCCCGAGTCGATGCGTTTCCTGGAAGGCTTTGCGGTCAGGATCGGCAGTTGTTCCATCGGCAGCGGTATTGCGCTCAGGGTGCAGGACAGGCCGATCGATGTGCAGGAAATCGGTGCCAGGGGCTACGACCACTTTGCCTGAATCATCAGTAAACCCGGTCAGCCCCAGCCAGTGGCTGGCCCGCTGGCTTGCTGCAGGGCTCGGCAGTGGCTGGTTACCAAAAATGCCGGGAACATGGGGCAGCCTTGCCTGTCTGCCGGTGGCCTGGTTGCTGGTAGCCGGCGCAGGCGCTGCATGGCTGCTGGTCGCTTCTCTGCTTTTGCTGCTGCTTGGCTGTGTTGTTTGCGCCAGCGTGTTGCCAACCCTTGCCGAGGATGATCCGGGCTGGATCGTGATCGACGAATGGGCCGGACAATGGCTGGCTCTGGGGATGGTTGCCATGTTTTTTGGTTTATCCGTGCTGAACGTGGTTCTGGCCTTTGCGGCTTTCCGCTTGTTTGATGTGGTCAAGCCTTTCCCTATTCGTGAGCTTGAGCACTGGGGACCTGCATGGTGGGCGATTATGGCTGATGATATGATGGCAGGCCTGATGGGAGGTTGCCTTGTGCTGGCGGGGCTATCGTTCTGGGAGGCCTGATGACATCCGGGATACTGGAGAAGGTTGAAGCGCTGCTTCAGGTTTGCAGGCAGCGCGGCCTTGGCCTCTGCACAGCCGAATCATGTACGGCCGGGGGGGTTGCAGCGGCTCTTGCTTCGGTGGCGGGTGCATCGGATGTACTTGACCGTGGCTGGATCACCTACAGCAACCGGGCCAAATGCGAGGAACTTGGCGTAGCCCCCGAGTTGATTGAAGCGCATGGGGCTGTCAGCAGCTCCGTGGTTGAGGCCATGGCCGTGGGTGGCATGCAGAGGGCGCAAGGCGTTGGTCGCGTGGCCTGCATAGCGGTCAGTGGTATCGCGGGGCCTGGCGGCGGCAGCAAGGAAAAGCCGGTGGGCACAGTGTGGATGGCGGTTGCCATGTCGGATATGCAATGCATCAGCCGCTGCTACCATTTTTCAGGCGATCGGGGACAGATTCAGGCGGCAAGTATCGGGCAGGCGATTGGCATGTTGCTGGAAGCGCTGATACCGGGTTCAAACGTTTAATCGATCCAGCAAATCGGCAATGGATGGCAGTTCAAGCTGTGGCCTGAAATGATGTTCCTGCATGATGCGCTGACAAAAATCAGGGCGAAATTTCCCAGTCTGGACAAGGGCGGTTTGTAACCCTGCATTATGTGCGCCCAGAATATCAGACTCGATATCATCCCCGATCATCAGGGCGTGTTCGGGTGCTGTGTGGAGTGCCTGGCAGACGCCATGAAAGAAATCAGCTGAGGGTTTGCCGAGAATGGTGGCCTGTTTGCCCGTAGCATACTCGATGGCTGCTACAAAGGTGCCGAGATCAAGGTGCAGGCCGTCCGGTTTTTGCCAGAAGCGGTTTTTGTGCAAAGCCAGGATATCTGCACCGTCCATGACATGCAGGAAGACTTCACGAAGCGTTTCAGGCGGATAGCCCTCGCCGCCGATATCGCCCATGACGATGACCTCGGGATGTGCTGCGTCCTGGCGGATGCCGACAAAATCCTCACGCAGCGCATCGCGGATATACAGACGGGCAGATCTACCGGCAATGGCATGCACTGCCAAGGCCGCTGGAGTGAATAGCTCGTTGCCGGCAAGGGCAATACCGAGGGAGAGCAGCTTGTCTGCAATCATTCTGCGCGACTGGGTGGTGGTGTTGGTAAGGCCGGCGATTTCGAATTTACGCTCGCGCAGTTGATTCACGACGCGGTCGGCGCCATCTATCATGGCATCGCCGACATACAGGACGCCGTCCAGATCAAGCAGGATGGCCTGAAGGCTTTCGGGATGGTTGAAGTCGGCCTGAATCATGAACGGATTATAGCAAATGCTGGCATGCAAGGTGCAAGGTTCTTTGCCGGCGGGGAAACTGCTACACTCCGGCAAATTTTTCGGAATGCTAGACTTGCGACAGATAAAGAAGGAATAAATCAATGAACGAATATGAAATTTTGGCCATGTATGAAGATGCCGGAGCATTGCTAAACGGACACTTTGTACTTTCCAGTGGTCGCCATTCCGGGCGATACCTGCAGTCTGCGCTGGTGTTGATGAATATCGACAATGCCACCGCGCTTGCTAAAGAACTGGTCAACAAGGTCGATGCAAACAGTATCGACATGGTGGTTGCTCCGGCGATTGGCGGGCTGGTGATTGGCCAGGAAGTGGCGCGCCTGCTGCATAAGCCTTTCATTTTCACCGAACGCAAGGAGGGGGTGATGGAGTTGCGTCGCGGTTTTGCGATTCCGAAGGATGCCAATCTGCTGGTTGTTGAGGATGTGATCACCACGGGCGGTTCGGTGCGGGAATGCATGGATGTAGTTCGTGAGCATGGCGGTAAGCCCGTGAAGGTGCTGGCTGTCGTGGATCGTGCTCCCGATGCAGCAGACCGGTTTGATGTGCCTCATGAAACAGCCATTCAGCTGCGCGTTGAAACCCACGCCGCAGCCGAGTGCCCGCTGTGCCGGGAAGGCCTGCTGCCGCCGATCAAGCCGGGTAGCAGAGGGGCAGCCTGATGGCTGATCCAGTGCTGCGCTGTTTCCCTTTCGGAGGCGTTGGCGAATTTGGCAAGAACATGATGGTGTACGCCATCGATGATGATGCAGTGATCGTCGACTGCGGTATGGGTTTTCCGGAGCCGGGTCAGCACGGCGTGGATGTAGTGATTCCCGATGTATCAGCGTTGCACGAGCTTGGATTGAAAATCCACGCGCTTCTGCTGACCCACGGCCATGAAGATCATATCGGTGGTCTTCCATATCTTCTGCCGCAACTGCGTTTGCCGGTATACGGTACCGATGTCACGCTGGCACTGGTGCGAGGCAAGCTCTCGGAAACAGGATATAAGGGTGATTTGCATACGTTGCCTGATAATGGCGACAAGGTGCAGATCGGGCCTTTTGAGGTGGAAGGCGTACCGGTGACACATTCGATCATGGATGCAGTCTCTATCGCTATCAATACCCGCATGGGTGTGATTGTACATACGGGCGATTTCAAGCTTGATCCGGCACCGATTGATGGACGCTTAACGGCCGTACACCGATTTGCCCAGCTTGGTGATCAGGGTGTGGTGTTGCTTGCCTCTGATTCAACCAATGCCACACGCTCCGGCTCAGGCCCGTCTGAACGCATTGTCGGTCCGGCACTGAAACAGGCCATCTCGCAGTGCACCGGCAAGGTGATTGTCACGACCTTTGCCTCGAACATGTTCCGCATTCAGCAGATAGTGGATGCCGCCGTTGCCAATGGGCGCCGCGTTGCCGTAGCAGGACGCTCGCTGGAAAAGAACATGAACATCACCAATGAGCTCGGCCGCCTGAATGTTCCGGCCGGTTGTCTGGTGAATATCAAACAGACCGAGGGTATTGCCGACCACGAGTTGCTCATTATTGCGACTGGTTCGCAAGGCGAATCGCGCGCGGCAGTGGCACGCCTCGCACAGGGGCACTTTACCGGCATCAAGCTCGGTGTCGGCGACACGGTGATTTTTTCCTCCAGCAACATTCCCGGTAATGAACGCATTATTGCAGGCTTGTACAATCATATTTACCGGCGGGGAGCACGTGTGGTTCATGCCGGACAGGCTCCATTACATGTTTCGGGACATGCCCAGTCGCATGAGCTGAAAATGATGATGCAATTGACACGACCGAAGTACTTTTATCCGGTGCATGGTGAATATCGTAATCTGATCGAACATCGCAACCTGGCCCTGGCCTCGAAAGTGCCCTATGAAAATACCATCATTGCAGAAAATGGACAGAGTGTTGAAGTGGATAGAAACGGTATCCGGCTCGGAGCCACGTTTCATGCCGGCGCCGTTTTTGTTGACGGCGAGAGCCGCGATGAGATTGATGGCGTCGTATTGCGGGATCGTCGCATTCTTGCCGAAGATGGCATGATTTCAGCAACTGTACTGCTCAGCCAGCATGAGGGGAGGCTGCTTTCGGATCCGGAGCTGACAGCGCGAGGCGTGTTGCACGAAGCAGTCAGCGAGGATGTGCTCAGCGAGGCTGGCGCTGATTTGCGCAGATATCTCGAAGGGATGGATAGGGAAATACTCAGTGATACGGATGCAGCTCGGGAAGAGGTGCGACTGTTTCTGCGTCGCTGGTGCAAAAGAAAAATAGGGCGCAAGCCAATGGTTTTGCCTGTCGTGCTGGCAGTGTAGAGGGTAAAGCGGTGACGATCAGGGATGTGGCAAGGGAATCGCTGGCGCTGCTGCTTGCCGGCATTGTGGCAGTACTGGTGCTGGCACTATTTAGCTATACACCCGCCGACCCCTCACTGAATCATCAGACAATCGCTCCTGTCAGAAATATGGTGGGGATTGTTGGCTCCTATGTGGCCGATTTTCTTTACCAGTTATTCGGTTATGCCAGCTGGTTATGGGCAGGTCTGTTGCTGCTTCTGTCGGTGCGAATTGCATGGGGGAAAAGACCATATCTGGGTCACTGGACATCCCTTTTCTGGCTGCCGCTTGTGCTTGCCGTAGCAGCATTGATGCATGCTCATGTGAGTGCTGAATGGGATGCGTACCATCTATTGCAGGCTCCTGCCGCAGGGGCTGGCGGGGCACTGGGCAGCATGCTGTCCGGTGCGCTGACCAAGCCTTTTCATGCCGTCGGCAGGGATATCCTGTTGCTGACACTGGCTGTTAGTAGCCTGGTAAGTGCATCACATCTGTCGATGGTGATGCTGTTTAATCAGATCGTCGCACTATTGGCTGCCATGGCGAGGGTGTTACATCGGCTTGTGGCCGGTCTCCGCGACAAGGCTTCGACACGCAAGGAGCGCATCGAAGCGAGAGAAGTGCGTCAGAAGACGCGCCAAACCCGTCCTGAACATATCGCGCAATCCGAACCGGAGGTGGCAGCACCGACCCGCGTGGTTGTATCCAGGCGCGCACAGCAGGAGCAGCAAACAGAACTCGCACTGAAAGAGCCAAAGTCCTCCCGCTT
>Ga0209919_1001310_pt1 | contig 12171 bp, 12 predicted proteins | sample SalPon2A_C_D2_MG_FD_185721 | JGI IMG/M metagenome (GOLD analysis project Ga0209919, IMG submission 185721) | Soil microbial communities from South San Francisco under conditions of wetland restoration - Salt Pond MetaG R2A_C_D2_MG (SPAdes)... | ecosystem: Environmental > Terrestrial > Soil >... | reverse complement strand
ACGCGATCGCCTCGACGGGTGTCGTCTTCGGCCGGGCCAAGGTGGATTGGAGGCGGCAATCGGTCCTGTACCTGGTCGTGACCCCGGCTAACCAGGAGGAGGCCGCCCACAGCCGCGTTCTGCCGGTGGCCTTCATCATGAACGGAGGCCGGTGAGGTGGACGGTGCGGAAGGTCGCCCGCAGAACCGGCGCGTGGGACTGGCGCGGCGCACCTGGACAGCCGGGCTCCCGGCCGTGCTCCTGGCAGTTCCGGTCATGGGCGGACGGGCTCTCGCGGAAGGTGGCCCGGCCCCCGCCGGATCGCGCGCTCCGGCCCGGGCGGAAGCCACCGTCCGGCTCGATCTGACGCCCGAGGCGCGGCGCGCGATCGGCTCCGCGCGGGGCTCCCTGGACGCGCGCACCCTGCTGGCCGAGGGCCTCCGGATCGAGCTGAGGGGCCACGGCGCCCTGCAGGTCCGCGTGACCGCCCTCCTGATCGGATGGGGCGCGGCGGCCGGCGAGAGCGACCCCGACCGCCCGTACGCCGCGCCGGGGTGGCCGCCGGCCTGGTCCTCGGGTCCGTTCGCGCTCCGCCCGGGAAGCAACCGTTTGCCGGGTCCCGACTTCGTCCCGCTCCCCGACGGCCGGACGGGGGGCTACGCGTCGCCGTCGTTCGGACCGGGCGACGGGTTCCTGCTGGCGGACCGCCCGATCCGCGCCGACCGCTTTCCGGAGGACGCGCGATCGATCCGGACCACGGGCCTCGTGTTCGGAAACACCAGGGTCGACCTGGCTCGACAGGCGGTGATCTACCTCGTACCGGTCCCGGCGGACGGCAAGGAGGCCGCCTCGATCTTCGTCCTCCCGGTCGCCTTCATCCTGAACGGGAGCCGCTGAGATGACAATGCGAAAGCTCGCGGACCGCGGCCTCCCCGTCGCCCGCGTCCTGGCCGCGGCGATCCTCCTCACGGGGGGCGGAACGGCCTGCTCCCGGGCGCCCGCCTCGCAGGCGAGCGCCCTCGCCTACCGGATGCACCTCGAGCAGGGCGGCGGCCGGGAGACGTGGTGGGGCGTGACGGGCCCCGAGCTGGGAGCGATGCGCACGGCGACCGGGGAGACGCAGCTGCTCGACGGGGCCGCCGTGGGCGGCGCTCCGGCCACGGCCGTGTCGTTCGCGGGTCGGCCCGCCTACCTGGCGGAGGCCTGGCGAGTCGCCCCCGACAACGCCGCCGGCTACCGGACCTGGTCGCCCGTCGCCGACTCCGGCCAGGCCATCCTCGACTCGCTCCGCTTCGACCTCGCCGACGCCGGCGCCGGCCCGTCCATCGAGGGTCACGCCACCCGCCACGCGGTGGTGCAGGTGGAGAGCTGGTGGAGGAGCGAGGACGGGTCCGGCGCGGCGGTCCCCTTCCGCGCGACCGGCCGCTCCGACCTGTACTTCGCCGGCGACCTGCCTTTCTCATGGCTGCCGGTGGCGGCCACGCCCCGCGAGAGTCCCGAGGCCGTGCCAATCTCGGAGTGGATGCCCGGGGTGACCAGCCGCGTGGCGCTCGCTCTGGGCCCCCGGTTGGAGAAGCTCGGTCTCCTGCTCCGGGCCGAGGTGTGGGACTCTCTGGTGGTCACCGGAGGCGCGGCCGCGAGCGCACCCTACGGCGGGGGCTACCTGACTCGGACGATCACCGTGGACTCGATCGCGGCCGACGGCTCGGCGCCCTCGGCGGAGGCCTACCAAGGGCTTCCCCGTCTCTCGGAGCGACGTTCCGAGCTCGTGCAGCAGGGCCTGTACGGGTCCGAGCGGGCCTGCACGCAGGGACTCGACGGCGAGGGCGGCTCGTTCGAGCTGAAGACCTCGGGGCCGATGTCGATGACCGCGTCCGGGAGCGCCTTCGCCCCGGCCGGCCCCGGGGAGGACGGCCGCAAGCGCCTCGTCATGGGGAGCATCGGCAAGGTGACCGAGTGCCTGGTGGTCGGCCTGCCGGCCGATGCCTCGAGCGGCGGCACCTTGCCCATCGAAGCCGTTCCGCCGAGCGCGGCGCCCGGCTCGACCGATCCCGAAGCGGCGACCGTCCTCTATCTGGTCGTCGACCCCGCGCACGGAGCCGTCCACCGCGTCGCCGTTCTCGAGAGCGGGACGCTGGAGCTCCGGGCGGCCGGCGGCGGGGCGCTTCGCGGCAAGCTCGCCGGCACCGGGTGGAGCCTCGAGCTCCGTCCCGAAAACCACCGTCGGGTCATCGAAGACCTGCGCTTCGACGTGACGTTCGAGGCCGTTCCGAAGGGCTCCTGAGCGCTACGCGGCTCGAGCGAGTCCGACCCGTTCCTCACGCACCGAAGGAGGATGTGATGATCCGATGGACGAGCACCCTGGCGCTCACCGCCCTGGCGCTGCCGCTCCCGGGCGGCGGCGGTCCCAGCCCGATCCGGGCCGCCCCCGACGTGCAGTTCGAGGTTTCCACGCGGCCCACGGCCGACATGGGCTGTCTCTTCACCTTCAGAGCCCATGACAACGGCTCGCGCCAGGTCGCCATCTCCCGAGACAGCCAGGTGAAGATCCTCCGCGGAGTGTGGAAGAAGCTCGGACAGTCCGTCTGGATCCAGCCGGGGCAAACGAAGACCTGGACCTACAAGCTGACCTTCTCCTGCGGCACCGGGCGCCTCTTCCGGTTCATCGTCAAGAGGTTCGACTCCCATCGCCGCCTTCTGTCGACCAGTCACTTCTACTACCCGGAGTACGGTGGGTGGATCAGGGGAGGAAGCATTGTCCAAGACCTGGGTGACCTCAACCAGTACTTCTGAGTGGAGGACTCGATGGCCTTCCCGAAAGCCCGCGAACCGCTGCCGCTGCGACACTCGATCCCTGCTGCGGACGGCCGGCGGCGTCTCTCGGCCCGACTCCCGGCCCGCGCCCTCTTCCTGGGCGTCTTCGGCCTTTTCGCGTCGACGGTCCTGGGCCCCGCTCCGGCCGCCGCCCAGACGCCTTCGGCGTCCGAGATCGTCGAGGCGATGATCCGGCGCCAGGAGGCCGAGCTCGACCACGTCCGGAACTACTGGGTCGACGAGGAGCAGAACGGCGCCCGCTCCAAGCTCTACTACGAGAACCGCACGGTCGACGGCCGCAAGGCCTTCGTATCCGTGCCGGAGTCCGAGTACATCCGGCGGCTCATGCAGGAGAAGGGCATCGACCCCTCCCGGAACCCCGCCACCAGCCGCGGCGGGGGAGGGGGCCAGGGCGGCATGGGGGGGATGGGAAATCCGGCCGCCGGCCTCCAGGGAAAGCTCCTGCAGGGCGGAATGGGGAAGCTGGGGAGCCAGCTCGCCGAGAGCAGCCAGACCCTGGCCACCCCGGATCCGGAGCTCATGCGGGCCATGGCCGCGCGCGCCACGGTCACCGGCACGGAGGAGGTGGACGGCCACCGGGCCTGGGTCCTGGAGATCCGCGACTTCGAGGGACTCGACCTCACGAACGGCGAGGGAGGCATGGAGGACTTCACGCCCACCTCGGCCAGGCTCCTCATCGACACCGACCGCCACGTGAGCCTGCGGGACGAGTTCGCGGGGGTCGTCCACTCCGACGGAGACCACGAGATCCGCATGGTGGTCCGCTATGGCGACTACCGCGAGGTGGATGGCATGCTCCGGCCGTTCCACACCGTGATCGAGGTGGGAGGCCTCATGGAGCAGATCCGGGCCGCCCACGGCCAGGAGATCGACGCCGCCCGGCAGCAGGGCGAGGAGGCTGCCGGTCGTCAGCCTACGCAGACCCAGAGGAGCGCCCAGTCCGAGGCCTTCGAGAAGCAAATGAAGCAGCTCCAGGAGCAGCTCGACAAGATGCCCCCGGAGCAGCGGGCCCGGGTGGAGCCGATGATCCGTCAGCAGATGGCCATGCTGCGCCAGTCGCAGCAGGCCATGGAGACCCACGATGGGAAAGCCGACTTCGAGAAGGGCCAGGCGGCGCTCGGCTCCGCCATGAGCTCCGGCGAGTTCACGGTCGAGACCGTCGTGCACGACATGAAGGTGAACGCCGGCCCGCCTGAGCCCGAGTGGATGAAGCAGCTCGAGAAGGCTCAGGAGGGAGGGGCGTCGTGATGGGACGAGCGCTTCTGGTCACGGCCCTGTCGCCGCTGATCGCGGCGCTGTCGCTCGCCGTGTCCCCTCCCGCGCCTCCCGGCACAGGGACAGGGGAGGCACCCGCGCCCACGCGGGTCCGGGCCGGTGTGGTCCGGTCCGATCCTTCGCCGCCCGTCGTGACCCGCATGGAGCTCGACCCGCGGCGCGCGGACATGCTGCTCGCGAAGAGCGGAGCCCGCGGGATCCCCCTCCACGAGCTCCTGGATGGGGCGCTCGTGCTGCGGTGCGAGTGCAGGCGGCCCGTACGGGTCGTCCTCTACGTCTTCCGACTGCGGGCGGGGAAGGTGCTCGGACGCTTTCGGTCCTCGGTCTTCGCCACCCGGACGGAGGGGACCGGGGCTCTCTACCTGTCCGGGAAGGGTCTGCTACCGCCTCCGAGCTTCTTCGGAGCGAAGGCCCTCGCCGGACCGGACGACATCCTTCCGGCCGCCCGGGCCATCTCGGCCACTATCGGCGTCGACGATCCGGGCCGGTTCATCATCGACGGGGTGTTTCCGGACAAGCCTGCCGACTGGCGCGAGCGTGACGCCTTCTTCCTCCTCGCGGTGCCGGCCGATCCGGCGCGTCAGCGCGACGCCGTGGCGTGGCCCATCGGGGGCTGGTACCGGTAGTCGGGCGACGGAGCCGGAGCACGGCGACTCACCCGGACTCGGCTCCGGCCGTCGCCCGTGATCGAGGGCGAGACGGATCTCGAAAACGGGGTGCGGTGAGGGTTCGCCCGGCGTAGATTCGGGCCGGTCCGAACCCGGAGCCGGCCCCCCACCCGGAGCCCCATGCCCGTCATCGCCACGCGAGGTCTGACCAAGCGGTTCGGCAAGACGGTCGCCGTGGACGACCTCAGCCTCGAAGTCGAAGTGGGCCAGGTGTTCGGGTTCCTGGGCCCGAACGGCAGCGGCAAGACCACCACGATCGCCATGCTGCTCGGGCTCATCAGGCCGACCGCCGGCGAGCTGAGCATGTTCGGGCTCACGGGTCGGCGCGGGCTCCACGCCGCCCGTCAGCGGATCGGCGCCACGCTCGACATCCCCAGCTTCTATCCCTACCTGAGCGGCCGCGACAACCTGCGCATCGTCGCCAACCTCCGGGGCGTCGAGGGGCCGGCCATCGAGCGGGCGCTCCGGAACGTCGGCCTTTTCGAGCGGCGGCGGGACCGGTTCGGCGCCTACTCGCTGGGCATGAAGCAACGCCTGGCCATCGCCGCCGCCCTGCTCGGGGACCCGGAGCTCGTCGTCCTGGACGAGCCCATGAACAGCCTCGATCCGGAGGGGATGCAGGAGGTCCGCGACCTGCTCGCGTCGCTGACGGCGGGAGGCAAGACCATCTTCCTGTCCAGTCACCTGCTCCATGAGGTCGAGCGCAGCTGCACGCACGCGGCCATCGTCCGGCACGGCCGCATCGTGCGGCAGGCCGCCATGGACGACCTCCTCGCCTCCGGCGTCGCCGTGCGGATCGTGGCGGGCGATCCCGAGGCGCTGCGGGCCGCCGCCCTGGAGTACCCGGACGCGGAGTCGGCCGAGGTCCGGGGAGACGGAGTGATCGTGCGGCTCAGGAGCGACGATCCCGGCGCGCTGAACCGCTACCTGGCCGGTCGCGGCATCTACGTCTCCGTGCTGACCCCGCATCGCTCCACGCTGGAGGAGGCCTTCATCGGCCTCACGCGCGCCGCGGAGGAGGTTCGGGACGGCCAGGCCGGAGACGCGGCCGGGGAGGAAGCCCCGTGAGGCTCGGGACGCTGGTCCGCAACGAGGCCATCAAGGTGCGTCACGACCGGGCGTTCTGGATCGCGCTCGTCGGCCTGGCGGGCCTCATCGCGATCGCCATGGGCGGAACGGCGCACGTGATGGCGCGGAACCCTAACGTCGAGCCGCTGTCCCTGCCCATGGGCTGGCCGCGAATCGTGGCCGGGGCGAGCGCCGTGCTGGTGCTCTTCATCTCGGTGACCGTGATCCTGTCCGTCACGAACGAGTTCCGATGGGGCACGCTCCGCCAGCATTTCGTGGCGGGGCTGTCCAGGGACGAATTCTACGTCGCCAAGACGCTGGTCCTCCTGGCCACCGTGCTGCTGTTCTTCGTGACGGCCGTCGTCGTAGGAGGGGCTTTCGCGCTCCCCTACACGTCGATCGGTTCGGCGACGCTGGTTCGCTGGAACGACGCGCGCCTCATGGCCGGCTCGCTCCTCGACCTGACCGGCTACGCCGGCCTCGCGTTCCTGATCGGCGTCGCCCTGCGGCGCTCGGGCGTGGCGATCGGCGTGTTCTTCCTGTACCTGCTCCTCGAACAGATCGTGGGCGACGGCCTGTCGAAGCTGGACAGCATCCTGCACGTCGTGCCCCGCTACCTGCCCAGCGCCGTGTTCGGCGCCCTCCACCAGCCGGCGCGCTACTACCCGACCCTGGCCCACGCCAGCCGGAGCGGGCCGCCCTCCGCGGCCGCGGTCCTTCCGACCGGGACGGTCGTCGCCCTCGCCTTCGCGTGGCTCGCAGCCTTCCTCGTGGCTGCCTACCTCATCCTCCGCCGGCGCGACCTGTAGGGGCCCACCCGCTTCCTGGACGCTCCTCCCGTCGGTGCGGCCCGGACCGTGCGCGGCTCACGCCCCCTCGTGATGTTGGCGCGCCGCAGCCCCGACGTGCGGGGCGAGACCTCCGGAGCCGAGGACATCCATCGAACCGAGCCGTAGCCGCGCCCCGACCCGCTGATGCCCCGACGCGACCCCGTAGCTGTACTCGACTCATGAGGGCGAGAACGGGGTCATCGGCCTGCAGCCACGGGGCGTATCGAGCCCCCAGTGACAATCGCAACCACCAGATCTGCGGGCGGCGTGTACCCAGCGTCGACAGGCTAAGATCGACTCCGGCCGAGCATACCTTCCACCAGCGTGTCGAGCGAATCGTACGGGAGCGCCCCCTGAATGAGGAGATCATTGATGAGCAGTGTGGGGGTGCCGAGCACTCCGAGGCGATGGCCGGCGATCGTGTCGCGAGCCAGCGCAGGCACCGGTGCGCTATCGACAACGCACGCGTGGAACACACTTGTATCCGCTATACCCGCGAGAAGGGCAAAGTGCGTCCATGGAGCGATGCCCAGGGAGTCCTGATTGGCGAACAAGGCGTCGTGGAAGGACAGGAACCGCCCTTGCCGCGCCGCGCATTCGCTCGCGCGTGCGCCTGCCAAGGCCTGCGGGTGCCTGGCAAGCGGAAAATGCCGGTACACCAAGCGCACCCTGTTCGGGTAGTGCGCCCGAAGTCGGGTGAGACGTCCAGCTAGCTCTCGGCAGAACGGGCATTGAAAATCCGAAAACTCGGTGATGACAACCGGAGCGTCGGCCGGCCCAGTAGCATGTCCGACGGCGGCATATCGGCGCCAGTCCCGAACGGTACGTGTCGGAATCGCCTGCGCATGGGCACGATTGGGCTTGAAGATCTCCCTCCGCACAACAAGGGTGGTCACCGTCACCGCACAGAGGACTGTCACACCCACGGCCAGATCCAGCCAGCGCTCACGACGCATTGCGTCTTCCTCCCGGAATATCGGCGTCGTATCCTTGCGTGCAGACACGGCACGCAACCCACTCACACCGCGGCTGAGCGCGCGAGCCCCAAGGGGAAGGCCCGATTTCGCTGCAAGACGTGCAGAACGTCAAGAACTCCGCAAGCCCGGTATTGCAGAACTCGAGGCCGTGTGCCCCCATGCCTTCGACATCGTCCGCGTGGACTGGATCGTACGATATGTAGACACAAGTCAAGCTGTGTACGGTCCCCACAGGTGCAGCGTGCAACGAGCCACGGCGAGTCGGGGGAGCACCTACATGGCCCGCCTGAGACGCACAGCCTCAACCATCTCGATTGCACCGCTCCCGAAACCGCCGATCCACGCGCGATCCGCGGCGACGCCGGTCACGAGCGATGCAGCCAAGCCGGTCGGAGCGACGGGAGGCGCCAGCAAGTGCGGCCCTGACGATGGCCTTCATCGCTCTCATCTCCTGATCCGCTCGAGTTCATAGAGCTCGACATGTTCGACGTCGAGATCGTCCTTTCGGATTCCCAGCACATAGTGCCGGCCGATGTCCGTTGGACGGAATCTCTCGGGACCCGCTACGTGGGCCAGCGGATAGCCCCGGCGATCGTACACCCGCCAGCGGACTGGTCCTCGATTCTCGGTCGGCTGATACTCTCGAACCCAGAGGTCACCCGTGTCGTCGAGGAAGAGCGATCGGAAGGCTGGTATCGAATCTGGAAACTGGATCGCTTCATACATCGCTCTCTCCCGGCGGCGTTCCGCCGGATTCGGTATCGCAGCAAGACGCGAGGCCAGCCAAGTGTCGATGTCCTCTTGTGTGACCGCGCGTCTCGCACCGGGACTCCGAATTATTCTGCGCAATGTGCCATGCGGGTCGAAAAGCCGGATCTCGAACGCATCGGTTGCTCCCACGGCCAGCGTACTCCCGTTCACCACGGTCTGCAGCGACCTTCCAAATGGTCGCGGGCCTATGCTCACCGCCCCTGCACCAAGCTCCAGAATCCTTTCATCGCCGTTCCACGGCCCGAGGGAGTGAGCGACCACTCCTTGCTGGTTGAACAGGATTACGGTCACACGCGTGCGGAGCGGCAACCGCTGATTTCGCATCCCATTTAGCGACGAGAGATCTCCTTCCCCCCCTGGAATTGGTGGCACTCTACTGCTGCGGAGCACTATCCGGCCGTCGAAGAACCACCCCACCGGCGCCCGGAGTAGCTCCGGATCACCGGTCTGTGCGAGCGTTCTGGATCGGACAAAGGTGCAGTCTGGGCTTTCCACAGACACGCGGCTGAGCCGCATATCGTAGGCACGGATTGTATCTCCGGCCGTTCGCGCGAGCGCGGCGAGCGCCCTGAACTCCTGCGGCCCCCCACCTGTGCCCCCAATGGAGCACAGATTGCGCCCTCCCGGGCTGAATATGCGGATGTCCTGTGTCCCTCCGTCCGCAACCACGATGCGTCCATCGGATAGGCGAACGGCTCCCACCACGCGAAAGAACTGGCTCGATCTCGGGCCTGCCGGAGAACCCAGCGATACTGATGGACGCGCGGAGATCCGCCAGACTTGAGTCGCCGGCCGCCGCACCGCCCGGACGTTTACAATCGCGATTCCGGCGCTGTCGCGGACAGCTACCCCGGGGGGAGATGCGTCACTGTCTCGGTTGCATCGCGCACACGCCAGGACACCGCACGCTGTGGCGACCCACGCAAGTGCGGGGCGGATCAGGGGCGCACTGAGGCGCTGGATCACTGGCGCGCTGCCATCAGAGAGCCCGCGTGCGCTAGCCTCGGTCGCCGCTGGATAGAGGGTCGTTGCGAGTTGCCTCCCCCGGCGTCGGGCTCCGGGCGTGCGTCGTTGAGGGCGGCCGGCCGAGCGGCGGTCACGACAGTAATCCGGAGGATCTGACTCCCGCGGCGCACACGAAGATGAAACACAAGACCAGCCCGTGTCGCAGCGAGGACCCGTGGCCGCCGGGAATCTCGACCGTTGACCGAAAGAATGACGTCCCCCGGTCGCAGTCCCGCCCGGTCGGCCGGCGAGGCGCAGTAGACCGCCTTAACCGTTAGTGGACCATCCCATGCGATCTCGCCGTTTGATGCATAGTGCATCCTTCCGCCGTAGACGATGCCATGAAAGCCTGGTGTAGGCCGGCCGAAGGAAGCGTCGCCACGTTCGCGCGCAGCAATCTCTCTCGCGGAGCTACACGCCCGAGCGCTATCATGCGAGGCAGCTGCCGGTTTCGCCAATAGCAAGACGGGAACAATGAGGCCACATGTTGTGACCAAGCACCGCTTGAACTGACACGGATATCGTAGGACACTCTTCCGGAGCGAGAGCCATTGCCAGCGGATATGGGACATTGTCCAACCTTGGATTGGGGATGGTCAGGCGGCCTTGCTTCCCGATTCCAACAGTAGATCTCTACTCGATCTGCCCGCCATCTATGAATCGGATGCCAGCCCATGGCGGGGAGAGGGGGAGGAGAGGACCTGCGCAGGAGATGGGCTCACGCTTCCATGACCCCGAGGGCGCAGGGCTCTTGCGGCAGTCCTTACCAGTACTTGAAGGCCTCCCAGATCGGATGCTGTGCCGCTCATCTCAGCCGCATCATGGTCGATCCACGATCCGCGAGCATTTCCCACCCGAGAAGGCTCCCCGGTGCTCACCGACGGCGACGGGTTTGAGTGAAAGGAACCCATTTGATACCACCACATATTATGGCCATGGCGGCATAAACCGAGGAACAGTCCCGTCAGGGCCCGCAGGTCACTAGTCGCACGAGCAGCTCCAACTCGTGATCTGACCATTGGAGCACGAAAAGTCCCCGCAGATCGCTGGGCCGCCGCAGAGATCATAGGCGCTCTCGACAATCTGAGTCACACCGGTCAGGTCACAGGGCACGCGCTGCTGGGTGCCGGCCGCCTGCGCCGTGGACGTCAGGTACAGTCCGCCTGCCATTGCCACGACCAGTGCTGTGTACAAGATGCCAAGCCGGTTCCGCATCGATCCTCCAGTGTCCGGGGGCCCACAAGCCCAAGTTGGCATTACCACCTTAGACAGCTCCGCGAAATGCAGTGGCTGTGCTTCCTACGAGGTCAGAACAAGCAGTGCATGCGGCTCCGTCGAGGTGCGGCCAACACTAAGGAAATGGTCCGGGACGAGCGGCGCTACGTCCGAAGCCGAATTGCATAGGTGTGTTTAGGCGTTCACAACACCCACTCAGGAACATTCTGCGTGCATTTCGGAGGCCGGCCTCGCTGTCCCTACCGCTGGATTCCGTCCACGAGCTGCACGAGGAGATCCTCCGGAGCCATCCGACGGAGTTCTCCGAGAGGACGGCAGGTGAGCCGCTTCGCCCTCCGGCCTAAGCTGTCAGCGCTCGCGTAGCCGAACCGCCGTGCGAGCTTCGCGCGCGACGGCTGCCCATTTCGCCACGCGTGGGACAGCGAACAGCAAAGCCGAAGGACGTCGAGGCACCGGCCCGGCGGTGGCATTTCGAGCTCCTTCAGGCACCGAGCCAGCTCATGACGTTCGCCGATCTTTGCAACGTCGCGGAGGTAGGGATCCTGGTAGCAGCGCCTCGCCCAGGCGATAACGTTCGGGGCGGGTGAGTTCGCGTCTAGCGCACACGTCAGCACGCGCGCCGCAACCGGGTCCGTGGTGCCCAGTTGTCGCGCGACGGCGCCGGCCACCCACAACTCGCGGTCCACGATCGTCCCGAGAATGCGGTGGACCTCCGTCGACGAGCATTCAGCGTGCGCAAATCGGTGGAGGCGCGCATATCCAAGCTGGCGGACCCTCTCAGCCAGCAGTGCCGAGCGCCGAACCGGAGCCAAGAACAGAGCAGTGCAGGGCTGGAGACCGCGCTTCGCCCAAGTTTCGAGTATCGGTGCCCACAGCTCCAGCTGGCTGTCGACGTGTGCCGAGATGGCCGCCACAGGGGTCTCCAGGTTCTGCGCATCGTCGCGCCCGACGATCTCCGCCTCGAGACCTCCATTCCAGAGCACCTCTAGGCACTCGGCGGCCCAGTTTGTCCGATGGACGACGAGACCGACTCGAGGCTTTGCCATGCACCGTCCGAGAGAGTTCAGACAGCAATCTACGTTGGCGGAAGCGGCCGTACGGCGCGCCACATCGTGGAAGATGGCCTACGAAATTTGAACAACTGCCCGATGAGCAAGTATGGCGTCAACTGCATTTGGCTGTCAATAGTTTGGAAAAGGCTCGGAGTAACCGACGCAGGATATCGGACATTTTTCGGAATGACCGATGGCTCCCCGCCTCATGTAATCGGTTACTCGACCGTGGCGTGCTGCCCCGCCTGCCCGCTGATGTCGCCAGATGGGACTCCACGCCCCGCATCCCGTGCGTCGCCATGTTAGCGCTCGAAGCGCGTCGAGAGTGCGTCAGCGGGCGCGCCAACGGCCCGAGTCGCCGCCGCAATCGCAGACGCAGGAGCCTATGGCCACGAGCCACCCTCCTCCTCCCGGCCCCCCGCCGCCCGCGTCCGGCACCCGGCGTGCGCGGCTCACGCCCCCTCGTTATGTTGGC
>Ga0209919_1001308_pt1 | contig 12180 bp, 7 predicted proteins | sample SalPon2A_C_D2_MG_FD_185721 | JGI IMG/M metagenome (GOLD analysis project Ga0209919, IMG submission 185721) | Soil microbial communities from South San Francisco under conditions of wetland restoration - Salt Pond MetaG R2A_C_D2_MG (SPAdes)... | ecosystem: Environmental > Terrestrial > Soil >... | reverse complement strand
AAATTGAAACCCTGTTGAATGATTTTCTCCTTTATGAAAGAAGAGAGGATCTTGTCAAGACATATTCCTCGGGAATGAAACAGCGAATGAAGTTTATCTTTGCTCTGATGCATTCGCCAAATCTTGTAATTCTTGATGAGCCGACATCAAATCTTGATGAGGAAGGGAAAAATACGGTTTATAAAATTGTGGAAAGGGAAGGAAAAGAAAATATTGTAATTGTTGCATCAAATGAAAGATCTGATCTTGCACTATGCGGCGAGACAATACTACTGGAAAAATTTAAACAATAATATTGATAAAATTAGTTCGTTTATGAATTCAAAAGCATTTGCATTATATCTGAAAGATTTTCGCTCTGAACTGAGAACACGCTATGCCGTTAATTCACTCGCAATGTTTATAGTTGTTGCAATCAGTGTCATACTCTTTTCAATTGGTAATGAAAAAATTCCTGAGAGCTTAACCGGTGGATTGTTCTGGGTTGTAATTTTCTTTTCTGCTATGTCCGGGCTCGCTAGAGCATTTGTTGCTGAGGAGGAAAGGGGAACATCACTGACTTTACAATTGATAGCATCACCTTCTACAGTTTTTACCGGCAAATTATTGTTTAACTTAATACTCGTTTTCCTGATGAACATTGTGATTGCATTGTTATATTCAGCATTGTTCGAGGAATTTGTTATCAGAAGCTTTGCCTTGTTTCTTTTAACTTTTGTATTATCAAACATAGGCCTGGCAGTGTCATCAACCATAATTGCAGCAATAATTTCGAAGGCCGGATCTAAGGGAACATTGTACCCTGTTCTTTCGTTTCCAATATTATTGCCTTTAATTTTAACTTCAGTTGAGTTAACTTCAAATTGTATGCTTGGCACAACATTTGAAGAATCTCAGGTATTGTTAGCCGTTATTTTATGTTATGATGTAATAATGCTTACCGCATCTTACATGTTATTCGATTTTATCTGGAAAGATTAAACAAACAAAAACACAAACTATGAAAAACTTCGATATTATCTGGAAAACGTTTTTATTTCTGTTGCTCGCATTCGTCTCTGTGGCTGGAATAGCTTTTCCCATTGTTGAGAATCCTGTCCATTGGTATCAGTTTCCAATGATCAGAGGATTGGAAGAAAATGCGAAAATCATCTTTTTTCACGTTCCAACTGCCTGGCTAACAGTAATCGCATTTTTGATGTCAACAATTTACAGCATTAAATATCTGCGAAAAAAGAATCTTGATGATGATGCAAAATCTTATGCAGCTGCACAACTTGGAATTATATTTTGTATACTTGCTACTGTAACCGGGTCAATCTGGTCCAAATTTGCATGGGGAGCTTACTGGAGCTGGGATCCGAGACAAACAAGTATTTTCGCTCTTTTACTTATTTACGGAGCGTGGTTTGCACTTCGTTCTTCGATAGAATCAGAAGACAAGCGTGCAAGTTTATCGGCTGTTTATTCAATTATTGCCTTTGTAACTGTTCCTTTCTTTATCTTTGTTATGCCCAGAATTATGCTCGGGTTGCATCCGGGATCAGAAGAAATTGTTGATGGTAAGGTTATTCAAAGTGCAAGCCCGGTAATTGATTTTAAAATGAATGGAAATATGTTATTAATATTTTTCCTTTCACTGGCGGCATTTACTATACTTTATTTCTGGATGTGGAAATTGGGGTATAAATCTTTGATATATAAAGACAAAATTCAAAAACAAATTTCACGAGGATAATCTTGGACGGCTTATATCAGTTTTTGCACAATAACGCAATTTACATTGTTACTTTTATTGTGCTTGTAGTTTGGGTTGGAATATTTTTATATCTCAACAATCTTGATAAAAGAATGAAATCTATTGAAAAAGATCTTAAAGGAGAAAATAATGAAAAGTAAATATTTATTTGGCGGCGCTATTATTGTGGTTTTTCTCGGACTAATGGCTTATCTTTTTACACAGAGCAATATTCAGTATGAAAGCAATTTCCAGAAAGTTATGACAAAAGACAGAACTGTTAAAGCAACTGGTAGCTGGGTAAAAGATAAAAATTATGAAATCAATAAAGAGAAAAGGACTTTTTCTTTTTACCTGCAGGATGAGAACGGAACTGAGATGAAAGTTATTTATAATGGAACAATACCAAATAATTTTGAGTCAGCAAGAAGTGTAGTAGTAACCGGTAAATATGAAAACGGTTATTTTCATGCAAAAGACATTTTAACTAAATGTCCGAGTAAATATGAAGGTGAGAACGTAAAGACGTCCAGCCTGTAAGCCTAGAACACATCGACCCGGAAATATAAATTTCTTAATCTGGAGCCGGGTTAACTATTTAAAATATGAAAATATGAGGATCTGATGATAGGAAGTATCGTATTATCTCTTGCCTTATTAAGTAGTCTTATCGCTATGGTAATGTTCTTTCTGAATTATCGTGGTTATAAAAATACGCTTAATTACGGAAGAATCGCTTACCATGCTATGGCAATGCTGGTAATAGTTGGAGCAGCCCTTTTGTGGCACGCAATTCTTACACATTCTTACGAATACAAATATGTATATGATTACAGCAGTAATGATCTTTCCCTGGGGTTTCTTCTTTCTACTTTCTGGGGCGGACAGGAAGGAAGTTTTATGCTTTGGCTGCTGCTTTCATCTATTATAGGTATTGTCTTGCAGTCATATAGCTCAAAGCGAGGCGATCTTGAACCAAGAGTAATGGCAGTTTTTACACTGGCAACCACTTTTCTGCTTGTGATGGTTTCCCCTATGTTCAAGAATCCATTTGCTTTTATCTGGGCTGATCCGACATTTGTTGATATTAAAAATGTGAATTCAGCGATGATTTCGCTGCCATTTTTACAGAACTTTATATACAGCGATGGGCAGACAAAACAACAGTTCGTTAAAATGACAGCCGACCTTCATGCCTCGCTTGCTTCTGCCGGTATTTCAGTTAACCAATTTATTGTTAACGGTAAAGGATTGAACCCGCAGCTGCTTAATTTCTGGATGCAGATTCACCCGCCTATTTTGTTCACAGGTTTTTCAATGTCCACTGTGCCGTTTGCCTTTGCAATGGCAGCAATGATGAAAAATGATTACAGGGACTGGGTAAAACAATCATTCCCCTGGGTGCTTGCAGGAGCCGGAATTCTAGGACTCGGAATAATGCTGGGCGGATACTGGGCTTATGAAATGCTTGGTTGGGGCGGTTACTGGGCCTGGGACCCTGTAGAGAATTCAAGCTTAATTCCGTGGATAATCGGCGTAGCTTCAGTCCACACTTTACTGGTTCAAAGAAAAAGCCAGTCAAAAGGTGGAGTAGGGAAATTCGCAAAGACAAATCTTATTCTCTGTTTGTTGACGTATATCCTGGTTTTGTATGCTACATTCCTTACCAGAAGCGGTGTGCTCGGAGATGCTTCTGTTCACTCGTTTGTTGATCCCGGAATGCTGGTTTATTTATTCCTGGTTATTTTTATCAGCGCTTTCTTTATTCTTGGTTTCGGTATGCTGATTTACAGGTGGAAAGATTTAAGTAAAAATATAGAAACTGAGGAAAGTTTATTATCAAGAGAACTCGCATTGTTTACTGCAGCAGTAGTTCTTTGCGCTTCGGCAATTATTGTTTTTGTCGGAACTTCAGCACCTCTTGTAAGCCATGCAGTTGAAACTACCTTTTATAACGAGATGCAGCTGCCGATTGTAATTATAATTGGATTGTTAAACGGGTTAAGTTTACTCCTTAAATGGAAGCATTCGAAAGGGAAGGACCTGCTCAAGAAATCTGTTTTCTCAATCTCCGCTACGTTATTATTTACAATTATAGTGAGTGTGTTTGCCGGTATAACTAATCTTATGGTTATCCTGATGATTCTGGCTATATCATTTTCACTTTTTGTGAATCTTGAAATTGCTGTAAAAATTATTCGTGGAAATATGAAAATGCTCGGTGCGTATGTAGCGCATATCGGAATCGCTGTTCTTGTACTTGGAATAATTGGTTCAGCTATTTACAGTCAGGAACAGGATATCGACCTTATAAAAGGACAGACAAAAGAAGCATTCGGTTACAAGATGACATTTACCGGCTGGTCACCAATTGAAAACGGTAAAAAGTATGAATTTAATATTCATATGAATAAAGGCGGGGATGAATATTATATAAACCCGGTTATGTATATTGCATCATATAACAACAGCCTGATGAGAGAGCCCGCCATTAAAGTTGGTCTAACAAAAGATCTTTATATCTCACCTGTTGGTTACGATGAAGGAAATGGTGAAACCGGTAAGCCGGTTTCTCTCGCAGTCGGACAGAATATTGACTACGAAGGTTACCAGATTCAGTATAAAAGTTTCGATCGTCCGGACGTTACAAAAATGACAAGTGGCGGCGATATTGAAATGGGACCAAAGCTTGTTGTTTCAAAAGGCGGAAAAACTTACAATGTTGAGCCAAAAATAAAAGGAAGCATGGGCAACTTTACATATGTTCCTGCTGAAATTAAAGATGCTAATCTGAAAATCGAAATCAAAAAAATTGATCCTACCAGCGAAAAAGCAGACCTGGTAGTCTCGAAACTTGTTGAAGATACTCCGAAAGCTCCACCTAAAGAAGTCCTTTCAATACAGGCGAGCATAAAACCATTTATAAGTCTTGTATGGATTGGTGTTTTGATTATGGTGCTGGGATTTTTTGTATCGGTCGGAAGAAGGTTAAAAGAATCTCTAATCTGATGTATTAGCACTAATTTCTCTAAAAAATGCCTGGTTATCCGGGCATTTTTTTTACACTTATCACATTTCTGTTTAGCATTTTAAATAAATATTGTAAATTCAGGTAATCTTTCCAGGGGGAAAGTCCACAAAAACAAAAGAAGGTAATTATTATGAAGCTCTACGTTCATAACAGGAAGAAAGTATTCTTTACGCTGATTGCGGCAATATCAATAATGGTTCTCGCTATGATACCGTTCCGGCCGGACGAGGGAATGTATCCTCTAAGCGAGATCAGGAAACTTGATCTGAAAAATGCCGGGTTAAAAATAAATATTGATGAAGTTTATAACCCTGACGGCGTAAGCCTGGTTGATGCCCTGGTAAATGTGGGTGGCTGCACAGGATCTTTTGTATCACCTGATGGACTGATAATTACAAATCATCATTGTGCTTTTGGTGCAGTGCAGAGGGCGAGTACAGTAGAGAATAATTACCTTGAAAATGGTTTCCTCGCAAAGACAAAAGAGAATGAAATACCTGCAACCGGACTTACTTGCAGGATCACAGATTCATACGAAGATGTTTCCTCTGAAGTATTGCAGGCGGCTTCCGAAGAAAAAGATATTAATGCCCGGGCCGAAGCGATTTCAAAAAAAATAAATGAAATTGTTGCCAGGGAAGAAGAAAAAGATCCTACGATACAGGCAAGGGTTTCCGAAATGTTCACGGGACAATCATACGTACTTTTTAGATACAAGGTTATAAATGATGTAAGACTCGTTTATGTACCTCCCAGAGCTATAGGCGAATTTGGGGGAGAATCAGATAACTGGGTTTGGCCGCGCCACACAGGTGATTTTTCTTTTATGCGCGCCTTTGTAGCACCCGATGGCACTTCTAAACCTTACTCCATAGACAATGTGCCTTATCATCCAAAGAAACATTTAAAAGTAAACCCGAATGGAGTACAAGATGGTGATTTTGTCTTTTTACTCGGTTACCCGGGCAGAACTTTCAAACATCAGCCTTCCGGATTCCTTGTTTTTCAACAGGAATATCAACTGCCGTATATTTCAAAATTATTTGGCTGGATAATTGACCGCTTACTGGAGAAGGGAAAAGACAACCCGGAAATAGCTCTGAATGTTTCTTCGAGAATAAAAGGATTGGCTAACGTAGAAAAAAATTACCGTGGTAAGCTTGTAGGATTGGCAAGGCTGAAACTTGTTGATATGAAAAAACAGGAAGAAAAAAATCTTCAGGCTTTTATTAATTCAGACTCTGAACTGAAAGAAAAATATGGAAATGTCTTAGCAGAAATTAATAACGTTTATTCTGAAATCCTGGATGCAGGCAAGAGGCCTTTGGTATACTGGATGCTGGACAGAAACCTATCAATGTTGCGTGCTGCCGGTTTGTTGCTGGATTACCAGAAGGCGAAAGCTCAAAAAGATAATTCAAAAACATTAGATAGAATAAAAGGACGATTTGAAGCAGCGTACAGTAATTATTACCCGGACTTAGATAGAAAAATTGCAGCTAAAATGATTGGGGACGCAAAAGGATTTCCGGAGTTTAAGAATATTCCACTTTTCAACGAAGTAAACTCCACAGATAAGTTTGTAAGTAATATTTATGATAAGTCAATAGTTGAAAATCACGATGAGTTTTTGAAATTATTTGATGAAACTCCTGAAGAAATCGAAAAGTTGAATGATCCAATGATTAAGTTTGCTGCTGGGTTAAAAAATCTTGAAAGCGAAGAAAATGCCAAACGGGAAGTAATTTCTAGCAAGCTGAATATTCTTCTTGCAAAATTCATGGAAGTAAAAAGAATATGGATGAATAAATCTTTTATTCCTGACGCAAACGGAACACTGAGATTAACCTACGGATATATTAAAGGATATTCACCGGCTGATGCGGTTTATTATTCTCCGATTACAACTTTAAAAGGTGTTGTGGAAAAAGGAAAAGATGAAGGAGATTATAAAATTCCGCAGATCATACGTGATCTTTATGCAAAGAGAGATTTTGGGATATTTAAAAGCAAAGAACTTGATGATGTACCGGTAGCAATATTATATAATACGGATACAAGCGGAGGAAATTCCGGCAGCCCGATAATGAACGCATACGGTGAATTAATAGGTGTTAATTTTGACAGACCATTTGAAGCAACTGTAAATGATTTTGTTTACAGCAAAGATTACAGCCGTTCGCTGGGAGTTGATATACGTTATGTCTTGTGGATAGCCCAGAAGGTAAGCGGCGCAGAGAATATTATAAAGGAAATGGGAATAGATATTTAAACTATCTTATTAAAAAAAGGAAAGCCATTACGAAAAACTGTAATGGCTTTTTTTTGTGCTTGCTATTAATTAATACTGCACGCCAAGTGTGATTGCAAAACCTGTCGGGTTAACGATGTAAGGATTTCCGTTGATACTGTCAGTAACTGTATGGGCAAAATAATACCGGGGTTCGATAAATATTTTGCCTATCACAGCTCTGAAAAAAACAGATCCAAAAACAGCACCTCCGCTCTTATTATCTGTAGAATTTGTCAAACTACTACCGCCCAGCAGACCTCCGCCTGAATTATTAGAAGTTGTTGCTCCGAAAAAGTAAAGATAATAGCCGCCTCCTACGCCAGCATAAAACCTGGAATCGGCATCCGGTAATTCACCGATTTTGTACCCGAAATTAATCTGCAGAGGTATCAGGAACATCTTCTGGTCACTTATTGACGGGTGGTTCTGGCCAGTACCAGTAAATATATCAAAAGTCTTTTTATAGTATAGATCTGCTGATCCGCTCAGGAAAAAATTATATTTATTGAATTCCGTAATACCGTCAACTCCGAATAATAAACCATTATTCAGCCCATCGCCTGGATTATAAAACCCGAATTTACCGCTGTAATATTGAGTTATATTATTATTCCCGGTATCACTCATTCTGGCCACATTATCATTCTGTCCATAAACTATTCCAGTGAGAAGGAGTAAAGTAAGCATAGTTATCAAAGTGTTTTTCATAAATAGCCTCCGAAAAGTCTTCTTTTGTTAAAATATGGTTGTTTATATAAATAAGATAAGAATTATATGCTATCAAGGAGATAGCAAAAAATATAATTTTGTTGTCGCAATTTATATGACAAAATTGTAAAAAACAGCCGAAATAGAGAAAAATCTACTTGACAAATAACTTTACAGTCTGTAATTTTATTTTCTTTGAAAAAGAAATTCCGCGATAGCTCAATGGTAGAGCATTCGGCTGTTAACCGAAGGGTTGTAGGTTCGAGTCCTACTCGCGGAGCGATTACTTAAGCCCTGAAATTCAGGGCTTTTTTATTTACCCCCAATAAGATCCAGAACTTCTTGAAGCATAGACCTACCGGAATATTAATTCAATTTTAAGCACTCCACTTACTTTATTAGAACTTTATACCAGTGATATTGAAGGTAAAAGAAACAAACAAATGCTTGAAACAAAGAATTGTAGAAAGTTTTGAATTATGTGTGCCCTATAATAATAAAAGGGATTTGGGGGATGGTCAAGTTTGATATTTAATTTACCTTATATATGGAAAGGGAACCTTTATGTGCTATTTGGGGTTTGTATATTTAACTCAAAATTTCTTATTGCCTAATCCTAATTATTTGTTTACGTAATAAACACACACAACGGTAGCCAGTTCATAAATGATCAGTTCAGCAATACTCTTTTATATAAAATATTAAGAAATCCCCAGGAAAGCGAAATTAGCGTAGTCTATAAATTCTAGGATTTGTTCTAATAGCAAATAATTAAAAACCAAGAGAGGTAATATGAGAACATTACTTTTACAGACTTTTTTTTGCATCTTATTTTCTTTTCTCTTTTGCGCATTTATTTTTCCGCAACAGAATGACCCCATTCACTGGACGGCTCCTATACATGTACAAAGTAAAAATATTTTTATGTTGTGGAGCCAACAGGATAATGGCGGGTCAGGGTTGGTAAGTAGGCAGAAGATTTACAAATATTTTTTGAAAGATAGTGCTCAGGCTGCAAATCAGCGGCTTTCGGGGTCCCAGTTTCATCAAGATACTGCAGCAGGTGTGAGCGGAAACCGGCAAATGGATGTTGCGGCAGGCTACTTCACAAACGGTGTATACGAAAACGTAGTGGCCTCTTGGGAGGGACCGAGCCAAAGCATTCAATTAATGATTCCTCATTTTGATACTACAGCAAATGCCTGGTCAGAGTCGAGTGAGCTAACTATTCCCGGTCCTGTTGTTGCATCCGGAGCACAACAAAGAGGTAGAATTTATGTAAGAACCGGAGATTTCCTAAGGATTGGGAAGGACCAGTTTGTTCTAGCTTTCCAGGGGGCAGACTCTACAATCCATCTTCAGGTTTACAATGTGGATAGTAATTTAGTGCCTCATTTGATAGCTGCAATTAATGACGAAAAGCTACTGCCATCGCCTATTGATCTTGCCAGGTTCTCTATTACAACAGGCGACCTAAACGGAGACGGCAAAGATGAAATCGTTTTGGACTGGATAGAACAGAATTATAATGGTCTCAATAAGTGGGCCCTGTATACCAAAGTTTATGATGTATCCGGTTCTTCCATTCTCCCCAAAGCACGTAGTATTATTTTCGAGGAGCCGACAAATTATTCTATACAGGCACCTAATTTTGGCATTACAGCGGGACAATTTAAGAAAAACGGAGAAAATCAGGTCGGAATTGTTTGTGCAGCAAATGAGCAGGGGGGAAACAACGCATATATCTTTCTGTATATGCTAGAGGCAACCCCTGATTTGAGTTTGCTAACATATGATCCTTCAATGCGTGATTCTATTCAAATAGGTACTAGTGGCTCAATAAATGATTTTAGCATTGCCTCGGGAGATCTCAATGGCGATGCCCGCGACGAACTGGTTTATGATTTGAACGGAACCATTTATGTTTATTCAACTGACGACTTTTTAAATCTTACATATCGTTTGTCAATGAATGGGCTTTCCAGCGGTGCAGAAGATGAACTACTGAGTTTCGACTTTTTGAAAATCGGGGACTTGAATTATGATGGCAGCGATGATGTAGTAATTGAAAAGGATATTTATGGTAACGGGTCTAATCATTGGATAGGATTGACTGTTTATACCATATCACAGAATTTAACCTCACATTCTATATTCTCTACAATTGAGACAGATACTTCAACGGATAACGGCGCAAACAGTTATTATACCTATGCGCTGGCACTTGGAAATTTCGACGGAACAAGATTAACAATTGGACGGCCGAATCATACTGTTGAAAACAACATAGTACAACCCCTTGTGGTATTAAATACGCCACCTATTCATTTCGATATGCTTAATGGTACTAAGTATGATCTGAGCGATAGTTTTAGTGGGAATACACCTAGTTTCTACTCAACATATGAAACGCAACAATCGAGTTCTACTGAGTTGAAATCTCATACACATAAGGATGTTTCAGATGCTGCGGGAATCAATTTATCCGGGAATGTTGGAGAAACTATACAAGTGGCTGCTGAACCTCTGGGAGTCGGTGCGTCAGTCTCGGCAAGTATTGCCACAAATTTTGAAATAAAAGTTGAGGAAACTTGGGGCCATTCTTATTCAATTGATACTTCTACAACACAAAAAACATTGCTGGATATAGGAGTAACAGCTAAAGGGGATGATCAGATATATGCAACGACGTCCTCATATGATATTTGGACTTATCCGGTCTACATTGGAAACGATACCACTTCAATTGTTAATTACATTAATTTTACATCTCCAATAAAGACAGTAGGTGCTTGGTTTCCGAGTAAAACTTATGCTACCAATTTTTACATTCCCAACCATCAAGTAGGTAACATTCTATCCTATTTCCCGTCTGATAGCGCAATGAATAATCCTGACATCGATTCAAGTATAGTCTCATTAACACAGAGCCAGGGATTACCTATCTCTGGTCAAAGCGGTTCCAAGTGGGATTTAGACTATTCAAAGTATGACCAGTCTTCCCTCGACACCACTTGGAACAGCGGATGGGATATAAACTACAACTTTGGGGCACCGGCATTTTCAAGCGTCGGTAATAATGCTCATTTCACCACAACTACTACAACAATTATGAGCGGTTTCGATCTACGGGCAACTTTTGGAACTTTAGTTGATAGTTTGGGTAATGTTGCAGCATACACGGTTTTTCCTTACGCATACCGTTCTAAAGATGGAGCAATTGTCATCAATTATGCAGTAGATCCTGTCATAGCTCCACCCGGCCAACCTCAAAGTTGGTGGCAGCTTGAGTATGGCAAATATTCTGATCCAACTTTTATTCTCCCGTGGTTTTATGATCTGCAGAAAGGTATATTATTAACGGAAAACGCCAAGCGCTATCAGACAACCGATATATTTTTCAACAATTATTCACCTCAGACTGGAGATACTGTTAGCATCACTGCCAGGGTAAGGAACTTTAGCCTGTTGGATACCCCCGCACAAGTCACGGTAAAATTTTACATTGGTGACCCGGATTCAGGTGGTACTGTTATAACCGGTATTAATGGGGTTGATTCCACCACTACAACATCGTTTATCAAAGAGCGTGGCTGGACAGACGCAACAATGAAATGGATAGTGCCCCCGGGATTACAGCAGTATCCGAGAATTTACGCGGTATTGGATCCGCAAAATTTGGTTAAAGAAATTCACGAAGAAAATAATAAAGGGTTTGCTGTTTTAGGGATACCGTCACAAGTTACCGGATTAGTCACCACGGCTAATGTTGTACCAAAAAATTATATCCTTTATCAATCATACCCAAACCCCTTCAATCCAACAACAACGATAGAATATTCAATTCCGAATACTAGTCTTGTCAATATTACAGTTTATGATATTTTGGGAAGGCAAGTGACAGAATTAATAAACAAAGTCCAGTTCGCTGGAAAGCACCAGGTGCTATTTAATGCATCAAATCTTGCAAGTGGTATTTATTTTTATCAGATCCATGCAGGTAATTTCTTTCAAACTAAAAAGATGATATTATTGAAATAACAATTTAAGCCGGGGTAATTCCCGGTTTTTTAAAAAATTTTAAATAGCAATTTTCAAGAATGTGTTAAGTCTATTCTAACATATCATTGTTAGACGGTGATTCATTGAATCTTGCTATTTAATCTTATAGATCACCTAACTTACATTTAGGATTTTCAATAAAATAGGTTCTAATTTCGTCCATTAGGTGGAGCAACAAAAATCCGGCTTTATGCCGGATTTTTGTTTTTAAAAGTCTTAAGTTCTAGTGTTATCTCACCCATTTATAATTAGCATAAAAAACTAGTATTGTAATATTTTAAGGAAAGTACTTAGGTTAAGTCAATTCTCAGCCGATTTTCTGCAATTTTTGTATTTTGTATAAAACCA
>Ga0209919_1001305_pt1 | contig 12191 bp, 13 predicted proteins | sample SalPon2A_C_D2_MG_FD_185721 | JGI IMG/M metagenome (GOLD analysis project Ga0209919, IMG submission 185721) | Soil microbial communities from South San Francisco under conditions of wetland restoration - Salt Pond MetaG R2A_C_D2_MG (SPAdes)... | ecosystem: Environmental > Terrestrial > Soil >... | reverse complement strand
TGGTGGTAGAAGGAGCCCTTCGGCGTTCCGGTCTCCTCGAGCAGGGCCTGCAGGCCCAGGTCGTGGTAGCCATGCTTCAGCAGCATGGCAATCCCCGCGTCGAGCAGACCCTGCTTGGTCGCGTGCGTCTGCTCCATGGAAGGCGTTCGGGAAGGCATGGCGGGAAGCCGAGGCGCGGCCTCCCGTTATCTTAACTCTTTACCTTTTCGATCATATGGTCGATCACATGGCTGTGCTCGTTCTGCGGGCTGAACATCACGATCTCCGCGTCGGCGTCGACCTTGACGTTGTGCCCGGGCGGCCAGTAGAACAGATCGTTCGCCTTCACCGTTTCCTCCGCGCCGATCACGTCGGTCGTCGTGAGCTGGCCGCGCAGCACGAAGCCCCAGTGCGGGCACTGGCACATGTCGCCGTGCAGCCCCTTGAACAGCGGGCTCGTGTCCACGCCCGCCGCGAGCGTGAAGTACTCGCCGCTGAGCTGGCCGAAGCCGCTCGCGTCGCCGAAATTCCGGCGCTGCCGGATCACCGCGCCCGGGATCTCCATCCGCACGTCCACCTGGTCCTTGGACACTCGCATTCTCAGCCCTCCTTTAGTGTTGGAGACCGCCCGTCTAGACCGGTCGGTCTAGTCACAGAATAGACCAATCGGTCTAGCGCTGTCAACGGCGGCTCGCCTCGCCGCAAGCGGCCTGGCACTGGCCCGAAAGGCGGTGTATTGTCCGGCACCGATTGGCCCGATCGATGCTGAAAGGAGCCCGCCATGGCAGGCACTCGCGGCAAGAGCAGGAAAGCGGCTTCTGCGAAAGGCCGGTCCACCCGGACCCGCGCCGCGCCGCGCACGATCGTGCTGGTGGCAACGCGCAAGGGGGCGTGGATCTTCCACGCCGACGCGGTGCGCAGGCAGTGGCGCGCGGACGGGCCGCATTTCCTCGGCCACAACGTGAGCCACCTCGTGCTCGACCCCCGCGACGGCCGCACCCTGCTCGCCGCGGCGAAAACCGGCCATCTCGGGCCGACCGCGTTCCGCTCCACCGACCTCGGCAGGACCTGGAAGGAAGCGGCCAAGCCGCCCGCGTTCGCCAAGGCACCGGAGGGGCAAACCGGGCGCTCGGTCGACCACACGTTCTGGCTCGCGCCGGGCCGCGCCCAGGACAGGGACCTCTGGTACGCGGGCACCTCGCCGCAGGGCTTGTTCCGATCGCTTGACGGCGGCGTGACGTGGGCGCCGTTCTCGATCATCAACGACGACCCGCAGTTCCGCGAATGGATGGGCACCGTGCAGGACGGCACGCCCGACGGGCCGAAGCTGCACTCGATCATCGTCGATCCGCGCGACGGCGACCATCTCTACATCGGCATGTCCGGCGGCGGCGTGCACGAGACACTCGACGGCGGCCGCAGCTGGAAAGCGCTCATCAAGGGCATGGACGTGGTCGAGGGCTTCGGCTTCGACCCGGCCAAGCCCACCTTCCACGACCCGCACTGCATGCGCCTGTGCGCGACCAACCCGGACCGGCTCTACCAGCAGAACCACTGCGGCATATATCGCCTCGACCGGCCCTCCGACACCTGGCTGCGCATCGGCCGCAGCATGCCGAAGACGGTCGGCGACATCGGCTTTCCGCTCGTGCTGCACCCGAGAAACGACAACATCGCCTGGGTCTTCCCCATGGACGGCACCCAGGTCTGGCCGCGCACCAGTCCCGGCGGCAAGCCGGCGGCCTACGGCACGCGCAACGGCGGCAGGACCTGGCAGCGGCTCGACACCGGCCTGCCGAAGAGCCAGGCGTGGTGGACCGTGAAGCGCCAGTGCATGGCGGCCGACGCCTGCGATTCGGTCGCGCTCTACGTCGGCAACAGCCAAGGCGAACTGTGGATCGGCCGCGACGAAGGCCGGCGCTGGTCCTGCATCGCGCGCCACCTGCCTGAAATCTACGCCGTCGAGACCGCCGCGCTGCGCTGAACGAAATGAGGGTCCTGATCCCGAGCGCACTGCGCTCCTACACCGAGCGCGGCGAGACCGAAGCGAGCGGCGCGACCCTCGCCGCGCTGCTCGCCGACCTCGACCGCCGATACACCGGCATCCGCTTTCGCATCATCGACGAGCAGGACCGCATCCGGCGCCACATCCGCATCTTCGTCAACGGCGAGCAGGCGCGCGACCTCGCGCAGCCGCTCGCCGCGGCCGACGAAGTCGTCATCGTGCAGGCGCTATCGGGGGGTTAACCGGCGGGGAGGTCGACGGCGGACCCGCGCCGACGGGTTTTGTGCGGCGCAATATCGGCGCCGTTTTTTTATCTGGAGCCGCCGGAATCCGGTCCCCGGACTGGACAGCTTGCGAAAACCTAAGGACACTCGGGAAGCCCCGGCCGGGACGATCGGGGGACGCAGAATCCAATCAGGAGGAGTTCATGATCAATCGCAGACAGTTCACGCGGCTCGCCGCGGCGCTCGCCGCAAGCCTGGTCGCATACCCCACTCTGGCAGCGGACCCGGTGCGCGTCGCGTTCATCGACCCGCTGTCAGGACCGTTCGCCGCCGTCGGCACCAGCGGCCTGAAGCAGTTCCAGTTCACCGCCGACGAGATCAACAAGGCGGGCGGCGTGCTGGGCGGCAGAAAGCTCGAGGTCATCGGCTTCGACAACAAGATCTCGCCCAAGGAGAGCCTGATCCAGCTCAAGCGCGTGATCGGCGACGGCATCCAGTTCATCGTCCAGGGCAACTCCTCCGGCGTCGCCCACGCGCTGATCGACGCGGTGACCAAGCAGGACGAGCGCAACCCCGACAAGCGGGTGCTGTATCTGAACTACTCCGCGGTCGATCCGGCCCTGACCAACGAGGACTGCAGCTACTGGCACTTCCGCTTCGACGCCAACGCCGACATGAAGATGAACGCGCTGACCGACGTCATCGCGATGAACAAGAAGATGAAGAAGATCTACATCATCGGCCAGGATTATTCCTTCGGCAAAGCCGTCGCCGCCGCCGCCGTCAAGTATCTCGGCGAGAAGCGGCCGGACATCAAGATCGTCGGCAACGAGCTGCATCCGATCGGCAAGGTGAAGGACTTCTCGCCCTACATCGCCAAGATCAAGGCCTCCGGCGCGCAGGCGGTGATCACCGGCAACTGGGGCGCGGACATGCTCAACCTCGCCAAGGCGGCCGAGGACGCCGGGCTCGAGATTCCGTTCTATACCTATTACGCCGCGGGCAACGGCATCACCAAGGCGATCGGCGCCGGCGGCGTCGGCAAGGTGCGCCTCGTCTCCGAAGGCACCCTCAACCCACCGCTCACCAATACCTGGCGCGATGTCCTGAAGCGCTACAAGGCGAAGTACAACGAGGACTGGACCCAGCCGCGCACCTCGAACACGCTGCACATGCTCGCGCTGGCGATCAACAAGGCAGGCAGCACCGATCCGGCGAAGGTCGCGGCCGCGCTCGAAGGCATGAGCTACACGTCCTTGTGGGGCGACAAGGTGACGATGCGTGCCTCCGACCACCAGCTGCAAATGCCGGTCCGCATCCAGGTGCACACCAACAAAGGCATCGAGTTCGACTTCGACAACTCGGGCTACGGCCTGCGCAACGAGTCCACCGTCAGCGCGAAGAACGCGTCGACCCCGACCACCTGCAAGATGAAGCGCCCGTAGGCGCGCGCACCGCGGGCCGCCACGCCCGGCCGCCGTCCATCGGCGCCGGGCGCGCGCGACCTGCGCGCCGCGAATCCGCGGTCGCCGCCCCGCTGCCTAGGGAATCGTCACCCGCGTGCTCGAGCTCACCGTCTTTTCGCTGCTGAACGGCCTGGTCTACGGCCTGCTGCTGTTCATGCTCTCGGCCGGACTGACGCTCATCTTTTCGATGATGGGCGTGCTCAATTTCGCCCATGCCAGCCTCTACATGCTGGGGGCCTACTTCGCGTACTCGATCAGCACCAAGGTCGGCTTCTGGCCGGGGCTGGTCGTCGCGCCGGTGCTGGTCGGCCTGGTCGGCGCCCTGATCGAGCGCTACGGCCTGCGCAACGTGCACCGCTACGGCCACGTCGCCGAGCTGATCTTCACCTTCGGCATCGCATTCCTGATCGACGAATTCGTCCAGCTCGTCTGGGGCAAGCAGACCATGGACTATCACGGGCCTGGGATCCTCAACTTTCCGCTGTTCGCGCTGTGGGGCATCGACTTTCCGGCCTACAAGGCCTTCATGCTCGCCATCTCGATCGGGATCTTCATCGCGCTGCTGCTGGTGCTGACCCGCACGCGCATCGGGCTGATCATCCAGGCGGCGATTTCGCATCCGAATCAGGTGGCGATGCTCGGGCACAACGTGCCGCTCGTGTTCACCGGCGTGTTCGGCTTCGGCTCGGCGCTCGCCGGCCTGGCCGGGGTCATCGCCGGTCCGGAGCTCGGCACCTTCCCCGGCATGGCGGCGGTGCTCGGCAGCATCGTGTTCGTCGTCATCGTGGTCGGCGGGCTCGGCTCGCTGTGGGGCGCGTTCCTCGCCTCGCTGCTGATCGGGATGCTGCAGACCTTCGCCGTCGCGGTCGACTATTCGCTCGGGGACCTGTTCGCCGCGATCGGGATCCCGCTCAGCAAGACCAGCGCGCTGAGCGACCTGTACACGGCCACCGTGGCGCAGATCGGCCCGATCCTGCCCTACCTGCTGCTGGTGCTGATCCTGATCTTCCGCCCGACCGGGCTGCTCGGAAAGCGCGAGGTCTGATGGCCGCCGTGGCGAGTACGGCGGCAGCGGGCCGCAAGAGCTTCCTCCGGCGCAACGCCGTCTGGTGGCTCGCCCTCGCGTTCGTCATCCTGCTGCCCCAGGTCGCGCACTCGGGCACCGCGATCGCCGTGCTCAACCAGATGTGCATCATGGTGATCTTCTCCCTGTCCTACAACATGCTGCTCGGGCAGGGCGGGATGCTGTCTTTCGGCCACGCGGTCTACTTCGGCCTCGGCGGCTACTTCGCGATGCACCTGATCCAGATCGCGAGCGCCGCGGGCTTCTTCATGCCGCTACCGCTCACCCCGCTCGCCGGCGGATTGGCCGGCCTGCTGTTCGGGCTGATCTTCGGCAGCTTCTCGACCAACCGCGCCGGCACCGTGTTCGCGATGATCTCGCTCGGCATCGGCGAGCTGATCGCCGCCTCGTCGCTCATCTTCGTCAAGTTCTCCGGCGGCGAGGAAGGCATCACGGGCGACCGGACGGACCTGACGCCGCTGTTCGGCGTGAACTTCGGTCGCGATTACCAGGTGTATTACGTGATCGCGGCCTGGATGATCCTCTCGGCCTGGCTGATGTACCGCTTCTCGCGCACGCCGCTGGGACGCATGGCCAATGCGGTGCGCGACAATCCCGAGCGCGCCGAATTCGTCGGCTATTCGCAGAAGCGCGTGCGCCTGCTGTCGTTCATGGCGGCGGGCTTCTTCGCCGGCATCGCCGGCGGGCTGTTCGCCCTGAACTACGAAATCGTCACCGAGGAGACCGTCAACCTGACGACCTCCGGGGTCGTGCTGCTGCAGGCCTATATCGGCGGCGTGGGCTTCTTCGTCGGCCCGATCGTCGGCGCCGTCGTCTATACCCTGCTGCAGACGCTGCTGTCGAACTACACCGAGATCTGGGCGTTCTACGTCGGCCTGATCTTCGTCGCCACGGTGATGTACGCGCCCACCGGGCTGACCGGAATCATCATGATGCACCAGCCGATCTACCGCGCAGGCAAGCTGCGCAGCCTCGCCCTGCCCTACCTGCAGGTCGGCGCGCCCGCGCTGTGCTGCGCAATCGGGGTGATCGGCCTGCTCGAGCTGCTGCACTTTGTCAGCGTGCGCGCGGTCGGCCAGTCGACCAAGCACCTGTTCTGGATGACCATCAACGTCGGGCAGCCGACGCCCTGGATCGTCTTTGCGCTGCTGACCGTGGGCGGGTTCCTCGTCGCGCGGCGCCAGGCGCCGAAGCTGACGGCGGCCTGGGATGCGGCGACCGCGCAACTCCACGCGAGGGGCGAGCGGTGAGCGCGGCGATCGAGCTGGTCGACCTGTACAAGAGCTTCGGCTCGACCGAAATAATCCGCGGCGTCAATCTCGCGATCGAGCGGGGCGAGCGCCACGCCATCATCGGCCCGAACGGCGCGGGCAAATCGACCCTGTACAACCTGATCACCTCGAAGTACGTGCCGACGTCCGGCCACATCCGGCTGCGCGGCGAGGACGTCACCGGGCACCCGCCCTACGAGATCAACCGCAAGGGGCTGGCGCGCAGCTTCCAGGTCACCAACATCTTCCCGCGCATGACCGTATTCGAGAACGTGCGCTGCGGGGTGCTGTGGGCGATGAACTACCGCTACTCGTTCTGGCACGACGTCGACCGTCTCGACGACGTCAGCCAGCGCAGCCTGAAGGTCCTCGAGGACATCGGCATGGCCGCGCGCGCCGACGTACCGGCGGGCGTCCTCTCCTACGCCGAGCAGCGCGAGCTCGAGATCGGCATCACCATCGCGGGCGGCGCGGACATCATCCTGCTCGACGAACCCACCGCCGGCATGAACCGCTCCGAGACCGCGCAGACCGTGGATCTGGTGCGCCGCATCACGGAAAACAAAACCCTGGTCATGGTCGAGCACGACATGAGCGTGGTGTTCGGGCTCGCCGACCGCATCACGGTGCTGGTCTACGGCGAGGTCATCGCCAGCGGGCGGCCGGACGAGATCCGCGGCAATCCGGCGGTGCGCGAGGCGTACCTGGGCGAGGAGGTCGACTGAGCCATGCTGGAAGTCCGCGATCTGAACGCGTACTACGGCAAGAGCCACATCCTGCAGGGCGTGAGCTTCGACGTGCAGGACGGCGAGATCGTCAGCCTGCTCGGGCGCAACGGCGTGGGACGCTCCACCACCTGCAAGGCGATCATGGGGGACGTGGCGCCGTTCGGCTCGGTGCGCTTCAAGGGCGAGGAGCTGGTCGGGCTCAAGGCGCACGTGATCGCGCGCCGCGGGATCGGCTACGTGCCCGAGAATCGCGACATCTTTCCCACCCTGACGGTGCGCCAGAACCTGCTCCTCGGGCAGAAGCACGCGCGGCGCGTGGGGCGCTGGAAGATGGAAGACATGTTCGAGATGTTCGGCAACCTGCGCGAGCGCGCGGACACGCTGGGCGGCGTCCTCTCGGGCGGCGAGCAGCAGATGCTGACCATGTGCCGCACGCTGATGGGCGATCCTGACCTGATCATGATCGACGAGCCGACTGAGGGCCTGGCGCCGAAGCTGGTCGAGCAGGTCGGCCACCTGCTCGAGGCGATCGCACGCCGCGGCATCTCCATCCTGCTGGTCGAGCAGAAGCTCACCATCGCGCTCAAGATCTCGCATCGCGTGTTCGTCATGGGACACGGCCACATCGTGTTCGAGGGAACGCCCGACGAGCTGCGCGCGAACGAGCAGGTCCGCCGCGAGTGGCTCGAAGTCTGAACGCCGGGGCAGCCTAGGAGACCGGCGCCCGCGGGGCGCGGCTCGCCGTTGCCGAACTTGCCCGACCGGACCGGGGGGGCGCAGTATTTGCCATCGCGCTGCCGCGCGCGCAAGGGATCGTGCAATGACCATGAAGGATCTGTTTTCGCTCGCCGGTCGCGTAGCCGTGATCACCGGCGGCTCGCGCGGGATCGGAAAGATGATCGCACGCGGCTTCCTCGAGTACGGGGCCAAGGTCTACATCACGGCGCGCAAGGCGGCGGCCTGCAACGCCGCGGCTGAGGAACTATCGTCGCTCGGCACCTGCATCTCGATGCCGCACGACCTGGCGACCATCGACGGCTGCCGGGCGTTCGTCGCCGCGCTCGGCGAGCGGGAGCGCGGGGTCAACGCGCTGGTGAACAACGCCGGCGCGGCGTGGGCTGCGGACTTCGATGAGTTCCCCGAGAACGGCTGGGACAAGGTGATGAACATCAACCTCAAGTCCCCGTTCTTCCTGACGCAGATGCTGCACCCGATGCTCAAGGCGGCGGCGAGCGAGGAGCGCCCGGCGAAGGTGATCAACATTGCCTCGATCGACGGCATCAAGCTCAACCCCCTCGAGACCTACTCGTACCACGCCTCCAAATCGGCACTGATCTACCTGACGCGGCGCATGGCGGCCCGCCTGGTGCAAGACAATATCGTCGCCAATTGCATCGCGCCCGGACCCTTCGCCTCGGACATGAACCGCGCGGCGCGCGATCACCCGGACCTCGTGGCAGCGCGCACGCCGCTGCGCCGTATCGGGCGCGACGAGGACATGGCGGGCGCAGCAATCTACCTCGCCTCACAGGCCGGAAACTATGTGGTCGGCGAGACGATCGCGGTGGACGGCGGGATCGCGTACGCCAGCCTTGCCGCGGGACCTAGCTGACGCGCATAGCCGTCCTGGAGGCAGGCGCGCAGCGGATACCTGCGCCGAATGTCCGCGCCCCGCGCTGCCGGGTCAGCGGCCGACGGCGCGGTACACGAGCTGCTTGAACTCAAACGAGTACGGGTGCCAGAACCCCATCTGCCGCTGCGTCATCAGCAGGCCAGCGACCTGTAGGACGTTTACTCCGCAAGCACCTCGCCCGAGCCGCCCGCCTCCTTCGGGAAATCCTTCAGTTTCGGCAACCCGTCCTTCATGCGCAGGACCGTCGATTCATAGTTGAGGTGCACCCCTGGCTTGAACGGAAAATTCGGGATGGTCGCGGCGTACACGTCGACCAGCGTCATTTGCGGGTGATCGGTGAACAGATGGCCGCCGCAGGTCGCGCACCATTTGCGCGAGCTGCCGGGCGTCTTGTTGTGAGTCCGGATACTCTCGGCGCCTTTGGTCACCTTGACCTGGTCGGGCTTCCAAAGCGTGAAGGCGTTGACCGGACCCGCCGACCAGAGGCGGCAGTCCTTGCAATGACAGTAACCCATTGCCGCCGGCTCGCCGGTCACCCTGAACTGAACTGCGCCGCAGAAGCAGGAACCATCGTACGATTTTGGCTCGCTCATGTGCCCTCACCCTAGGGTAGTCGGGGCGGAAAGTCTACGCCCGAACGACCGCCGGTGGCCATAGGCCATGTTCAGGACATTCGCTGTCCCTTCGGCGTCAAACGATGCGGCTCTTGTGCGCCGCCCAGTACTTGTCGCGCAGGGGCATCTTGTACAGCTTGCCGGTCGGCAGGCGCGGCATGAGGTCGATGAAGTCCACGCTGCGCGGGCACTTGAGGTGCGCCAGGTGCCCGCGGCAGTGTTCAATCAGCTCGGCCTCCAGCTCGGGGACGGCCTTCTCGCCCGGCACGGCCTGCACCACCGCTTTGACCTCCTCCCCGAGGTCCTCGTTCGGCACCCCGAACACCGCGGCGTCGGCGACCTTGGGATGGCCGATCAGCAGGTTCTCGCATTCCTGCGGGTAGATGTTCACGCCGCCCGAAATGATCATGAAGGTGGAGCGGTCGGTCAGGTAGAGAAAGCCGTCGTCGTCGACGTAGCCCACGTCCCCCACCGTGCCGCGATGGGCGAGCCACTCCGCGCTCGTGCACGCGGTGAAGCCGAGGCCTTCGGTGGCGCCGTAGTACTCGTCGATGATCGGCCCCCACCACTCGATCATCTTCTCCTTCACCTGCAGCGGACAGGGCGCGGCGGCATGCACCGCGAACTCGAGCGACGACAGGTCGTAGCGGGCGCGCACCTCGTCGGGCAGCTTCAGCATGCGGCTGAACATCGTCGGCACCAGCTGGCTGTGCGTGACGCGGTACTTCTCGACCAGCTCGAGATAATGCTCCGGGTCGAAATGCTCCATCACGATCACCGTGCCGCCGGCCTGAAGCGCCAGCCCCACCGCGGCCTGCGGCGCCGAGTGGTAGAGCGGCGCCGGCGAGAGATAGATCATCCCCTCGCGGCAATGCCAGAGCTTCGATAGAAAAGTGAACAGCGGGATCATGTGGGTCGGCCGCTCCTCGGGGATCGGGCGCAGGATCCCCTTCGGCCGGCCGGTCGTCCCGGACGAATACAGCATCGCCATCCCCAGCCATTCGTCCGCGATCGGCGTCTCCGCAAACCGGGCCAGCGCCGCCTCGAAATCCTCGAACCGCGCATCCGGATCCGGCCCGCCGCCGACCACGAGGCACCTGGTGACCTTCGGGCACTGAGCGAGCGCCTCGCGCACCACCTCGCGCTTCGCAGGCGACGTGATCACCACCTGCGACAGGCTGTTGTTCAGGATATAGGCGAGCTCGTCCGCCTTGAGGTACGAGTTGACGCAGGTGTAGTACAGCCCCGCGCGCGTCCCCGCCGCGCAGCACTCCACGTAGTGGTCGTTGTTCTCCATGAAGATCGCGTAGTGATCGAGCCGCGACAGCCCCCGCGCGCGCAGGAAATGCGCCAGCCGGTTCGTGCGCGCCTCGAGTTCGGCGTAAGTCACGACCGCGCCGGTGCTCGCCATGATCACGGCTGCGCGATCCGGATGCGCAGCCGCGTGCGGTGCGGGGTACATAGGTTCCGGCCCTCCGTGAGTCGGAGCCCCGGAACGGTATCACATGGCGATCATGCCTTGCCGCCGTCTACGCCGCGCTCGACGACGATCCGAGCGTTCCCGCCGAGCGCGGAGACCACGGTGTCGAGCGACGGCTCGAGGACGCACTCCTCGCCCGCCCGCAGCACGATGTCGCGCGAGCGGCCGCGCTGCGTGATCCAGACGTCGCCTGCCAGCACCGCCACGCGCAGGCCGGCGCCGTCGTCGAGCCGGAGCGCCCGCTGCCTGGGGACGAGGACACTGCCTGCGATGTCGGATAGGTCCATGCTACCTCCTTGACACATGATTTTTACGCATCTATCTTCGGTGATGTGCTTGAGAGAAACAAACGGTCGCTCCGCATGTCATGGATGCGTCTGACGCATGCGTAGCCGGCACTGGCAGCTGCCGCCGCTGGAGCTTCTGCTGGCGTTCGAAGCGGCGGCGCGCCACCTCTCCTTCACCAAGGCGGCGGGCGAGCTGTTCCTGACGCAGTCGGCGGTCAGCCGCCAGATCCAGGCGCTCGAGCAAAGCCTGGGAGGGAGGCTGTTCGAGCGCCGCACGCGTGCGCTGCTGCTGACCGAGCGCGGCCAAGTGCTCTACAAGGTCGCGCAGGACCTTCTGCAGCAGCTGCAGGACACCACGCGGAAACTGCGCGGCGCGGCGGCGGCCCGCGCGGTCACGGTCACCACCACGCCGGGTTTCGCCTCGCTCTGGCTGATACCGAGGCTCAACGGCTACCTGGAGAGCCACCCGGGCGTCGACGTGCGGATCTCGGCTTCCTACGACACGGTGAAGCTCGAGCAGCACGGTGTCGACCTCGCCGTTCGCTACGCGCCTTCCGCCGCGATGGGAAACGCGCGGCCGCTGTTCGAGGAGAACGTCATTCCGGTGTGCAGCCCGGCGCTGGCCGCGGACCCGGCGCGGCCGCTGCGAGAGCCCGCCGACTTGCGCGCCCACGTGCTGCTGCACATGGAGGATTCACGCGCCTCCTGGATCGACTGGAATATCTGGCTGCACGCGCACGGGCTGCGGGATCTCAAGCCCGCCGGCGCGCTCCAGTTCAGTCAGTACGACCAGCTGATCCAGGCCGCCGCGGGCGGCCAAGGCGTCGCGCTCGGCCGGCTGCCGCTGCTGCGGCAGATGCTGCGGGAGCGGCGGCTGGTCACGCCGTTCAAGAAGTCGGTCGTTTCCTCGCGCGGCTACTTCCTCCTGCGATCGAAGCGCGCGGCGAGCGAACGGGACGTGATGGACTTCGAGGCCTGGCTCCTGGCGGAAGCGAAGAAGGACGCGAAGGCCTAGCCGTTGCGAGCGGCGTGGATGCCGCGCCGGCATCCGGGCTTGTACTCGCCCGGCCGCTGTGGTCAGCTACCCGGCAGCGATGGCACACGCAATCGATCAGGGGCGGGAGGCGTTCGCCGCGCGGCAATGGCGAACGGCCTATGCGCAACTGTCGGCCGCCGACGCCGAATGCCCGCTCGAGCCCGCGGACCTCGAACGCCTGGCCGCGGCCGCCTATCTGGTGGGCGAGGACGAGCGCGCGGTCGCCCTGTGGACGCGCGCCCATCAAGGCTCGATCGAGCGCGGCGACCTCGAGCGCGCCGCGTACTGGGGCTACCGGCTCGCCTTCATCCAGCTCCTCGCCGGCGAGCCGGCCCAGGCCACCGGCTGGCTCGCGCGGGCCGAGCGCCTGGACAGGGTGCGGCC
>Ga0209919_1001304_pt1 | contig 12198 bp, 13 predicted proteins | sample SalPon2A_C_D2_MG_FD_185721 | JGI IMG/M metagenome (GOLD analysis project Ga0209919, IMG submission 185721) | Soil microbial communities from South San Francisco under conditions of wetland restoration - Salt Pond MetaG R2A_C_D2_MG (SPAdes)... | ecosystem: Environmental > Terrestrial > Soil >... | reverse complement strand
CCGAGCTTAAGCGTAACGGGGTGATCAGATGGTTCCTGGCCGGGGCCGGAGTGTTGTTTCTCGGTTGGCTAATCGGCAAAGCTTCCCGGAAAAAACAACGGGGCCTGTATTAGGCCGGGAACTTCAATACAAGTCCCTCAATGCCGATTTTCAGGAGCAAATGAGCAATAAATCATACGGTTAGGCCATCGAGCAAATAAGGGACGCTTTTTTTGTTTCTACCTCTGCGAACCGTCTTGATGCCATCCGTCATTCCGTTATTCCGCCATTCCGTCATTCGGTAAGCCGGAATCCAGAGTCGATTTCGCAAAAGTCGACCAATTCATCATTTCCTTTGCGGCGTGAAAACTCTGCTGAGACTTGCCATGAAGCCGTTGGCGATCTTGGCGATCTGGACCATTCTCAGCTTCCTCAACAGGTCATGCTCATACAGGGCCACATAGATGAAGTTTCTAGCTACCTGCTTAAGGGTCAGGCCCAGATCGGTTGAAATTTTTTCGAGCTTCGCCTTCACATTCTCGCCGACAATTACACTGATATTGACTTCCCTGGTTGTATCTGGCTCATAAAGTCGGATGTTTAGATTTTCGGCCTGCGAATAGATCTTCAAGTGGTCTAGTTTCAGCAATTTCAGGTTTGGCATGATGTTGTAGTCATTAAGCGTACAGTAGATGATGTTCCGCGTGTACTGCGAAAGAGACAATCCCACCTCCTGGGCGCATTTCTCGATGAGGGTTTTAACCCTTTCATTCACTTTTACGGTTATGGTGACATTTTTCTGTTTGACAGCCATTTGTCCTGTAACCTCATTAGATAGATGAGAAAACCATTCAATAAAAAATTAGATGAGTCAACTGTTTTCTTTTTCCGTAGTTAGATGTTTTACGAATGGCAGATATTTACGTGGTGAAAAGTTACCAGCAATTGGGGACCGAGACCAAAAGGATGTGTAATCTGGAAGATGAACAAACCAGCCAATAAAGGCTTGGTAGTTCTTCACGACCCCGCCAGACCTCACCATAGTTCGGGCAGAAGCAGGACAGATTTTGACAATAGATACAAATATCTTGACATTGTGATCATTGGCCGGGCTATAATGTGCATATGCACATTATCTATTCGGTTTACATCTGGATTACGAGGCAATGAGAACGATGGTCACTGGTGCCAATATCACATTGATAACATGACCGCGTTTGTCTTTATCGTATTTATTAAATAATTGGAGGCGAAAAGATGATCTATGCCAAGAAGGGAGAGGGATTAGGTAGTTTGGGTGTCGTTCTACTGACCGGTGCAATATTGATGGCTGTCTTCTTTTGTGCAGGTCAAGTTTCTGCTGATACTGGCAATTCATGCCGTACCTGCCATAGTGATCCTGTTTTTTCGACCTTTAACAAAAGGATAAGAAACTATTACATGATGTGGGAGGATTCAGCTCATAATATCAATGGAGTCACTTGTTCTGATTGTCATGGTGGTCATCCGGAGCAGTTGGATAAAAAGAAAGCCCATGGCCTCCAGGGAAATTCCATCTATATGACCGATATTGCTCAAAGATGCGGAAATTGCCATGACGCAGTTTTTGACAGTTATAAAAAGAGCTATCATTACGCTTATTTTAAAGATCCTGAAATTCCTCATATGGACAGTGTGACTTGTCTAACCTGCCATACATGGAGAAATACTTTAATGGGAGCCGGGCCTAACCCTGAAGATGTCGAAAAGGCCTGCGAACTTTGCCATAATTATAAAACAGGAAAATCTCCGGACATACCGGAGAAAGCCATGGCGCTATTGATTAAACTTAACAAAGTCAAACAGCAGTTCAATTACCTGGCTATGAAAACAGAGGTTAAGCCAAATCAAGATGTTATCGACTCAAGCAGGAAAAGCGTTGATGAGATCTTGGCCGCCTGGCATAGTTTCGATCTGAAATCAGCACTTTTGAAAACTGACGAGGTCTTTGAGATATTGAAAAAAGAAAAGCAACGCCTTCGAATGCTGAACCGGGAAAAGGTTGCTGAGAGTTTGAGTAGTAAATCGATGCGATGAAAGAGCGAAGGGGTCTATGCTCAATACTGTATGATTATTTTTGGCGTTGATTGTTGACCATTGAATAACTTATTTCCCAAACAGCCTCCTCCAGAGCATCTATCTGAGGAGGCTGTTTTAAATTAACTATAAACGAGATTTGGTTGTTCATTTTCTGCTTGTGTAATGGGGGCGGGTGCGGCAGAATAGCTGTTTAATTATTTAATTTATCACTTACTCTGCAGAGGAAATCAGCATGAAGAAACCAATGATCATTACCGCCTTGATGATGTTCTGTCTTCTTTTCGGCCTTGGAACACTGCCGGCCCAGGCCATCCCAACCCAGCTCACCGTGCGGGCGCGAGCCAATGACGCCAAGTTCATCGGCACCGCGGTGGGTGGTCTCGATGTAGTTATCAAAAATTACGATACCGGCCTGGTCCTGGCGAACGGCAAAATTACCGGCGGCACCGGTGACACCAAGATCCTGATGGGCGAACCGTTCACCCGAGGGAAAACGATCTCCACTCCCGGCGCGGCCGGATATACCGCCACTCTGGACATCGATCAGCCGATCAAGCTGCTGGTGGAAATGATCGGTCCCATGTCGGCAGGGAACGATATTCATAAAGAGTCGAAGACGGTATGGTTGCTTCCCGGACAGGACATCACCGGTGACGGGCTTATTTTCAATCTCTACGGCTTGATCGTTGCTCCATACACCCCGGCTCCCCATGAATTTCATCAGGTGGGCGATACGATTCGGGTGGCGGCCCATATCACCCCCATGTGCGGCTGTCCCATTCGCCCCGGTATGCTCTGGGAGGCAGCGGATTATACGGTCAAGGCCACCGTCATCAAGGGCGGGAAGAAAATCGTCGACTTGCCCCTGGCATTTGCCGGCGAGATCGGCGATTTCGCTGCGGATTTCATCGCCGATTCCCCAGGAGAATATCAGTTCGTCATCACCGCCGCCGATAAACGCAGCAACTCGGGCGCAGCCCTCCGGGTGGCGGTGGTTATTCCCGCCGAGAAATATCGGCAGCTCACCGGCAAATAAAAAAGAGTGGGACATTACCTGAAAAAGCAGAACCGGCAGGTTCTGCTTTTATGTTTTGGGAAGACCCGGTTCGGAAAATGTTCCTAATTATTTTTGCTGGAACTGCCGCCGAATCTCCTCAATACGGCGGCGGTTCTTGCCTAAATCCCAATACCCCGCTCGGGCTGCCGATCTGATCTGCACACTCCGGTTCTTAACATCCAGAACAAAAAGAGCGTCGTCCACGAAGCCCAGGACAGTTTTGAATTCCACCCGAATCGTTTTGCCATCTGCCGCGACGATGGTCGTATCGTGCCGACGTTCGAGGATGCCCCGCAGTCTGTCAAAGGCGGCCGCTGTTTGCCCGCTTATTGAAAAAGGCGCGATAAAGTGACTGTCCGTTGCCTGGCTGGAAACGCAATTCGGTGAGGAGGGACAAGGTTCAAGTGCGATATCGCCTGTCGTCGCCATTACGATCATAAGGGCTAAAAGAGTTTGCATGGGCGGTTACGAATAAGTTTCAGTTTGTTTATTCTAATTTTTAACCAGAGATTTCGGTTATATTTAAGTGTGGCGCCCCGGACTGCGGAGTTGCCACCTCCATGCGCCATCATAATGCAGCCAGCAGCTCCCGGATAAAGGGGCAGAAGCGATCCAGGGAGAGGAGGGACAGTTTTTCCTCGGGCGAATGGGGGTTCTTGATGGTCGGCCCCAGGGACAGCATATCGATACCGGGATTTTTGGCGCCGATGATCCCGCACTCCAGACCGGCGTGGATAATCTCGATGGTAGCTTCCCGGCCGAACATCTTCAGGTAGATCTGCCTCGCCTTGGACAATAGCGGTGAATCACGGTCGGGCGGCCAGCCGGAATAGCCGCTGCCGGTGGTAATCCCGGCCCCGGCCAGGCGGGCCAGTCCTTCCAGTTTGGCGGTCAGCCAGGCCAGGCCCGACTCCCTGTCGCTCCGTTGGCTGAAAAGGATCGACAGCTTTTTCTCTTTCTCACGGATGGTGGCCAGGTTAAGCGAGGACTCCACCATTCCGGCAACTTCCCTGGACATGGCCATTACCCCGTCCGGCGCGGCCAGTAACAAGTCGAGGATTCGCCCGGCCAAGACAGGGTTGTAAATCCTGGTCACTTCAGCTTCCTGCACTTCAAGAGCAAGGGATAGATTCGGCTCGCTCGGATAGTTTCTCCGCAGGGTCGCTGCAAGTTCAGGTACCAGGCTGATCAAGCCTGAGGTTGCCGCCGCCGGAATCGCCAGCCGGGCCGTGGCCTCACGGGGGATGGCGTTATGGGCGCTTCCGCCCTTGAGGCCGGCCAGATGAATATCCCCGTGCCGCCGCAACTCCGCCAGAGCCCGGGCCAGGAGGACGTTGGCGTTGCCCCGCCCCTTATGGATATCGATCCCGGAGTGGCCGCCCTTCAGCCCTGCCACTGTCAGTTCGTAGAGCTGATGACCTCGCGGCCACTCTTCATATTCCAGGTCAAACAACAGTTCACTGTCGCGGCCGCCGGCGCAGCCGATGGTGAGAACCCCCTCCTCTTCGGAATCGAGGTTGAGCAATATCCGACCGGTGAAGAAGCCCGGCTCAAGACCAGCCGTGCCGGTGAGGCCGGTCTCCTCGTCAACGGTAAAGAGCAGTTCCAATTTCGGGTGCGCCAGTTCCCGGTCTTCAGCCAGGGCCATGGTCAGGGCGATGCCGATGCCGTTATCTGCGCCCAGAGTAGTCCCCTCGGCTTTCAGCCAGTCCCCATCGGTATAAAGGTGCAAGGGGTCGCGGTTGAAGTCATGGGTGCTGTCCGGGGTTTTCTCGCAGACCATGTCCAGGTGGCCCTGCAGGACCACGATTGGGGCATGTTCCCGGCCGGGCGTGGCCGGCACCGTAATCAGAAGATTGCCGACCCGGTCGGTCTTGGCACCATAACCATGCCCCGCTGCCCAGGCGGTCAGATGTTCACTGATCTGCTTCTCCTGCCCGGAGCAACGAGGGATGCGGCTGATCTCGCTAAACCTGGCAAGAACTGTCGCGCGATTGGTGGTGGTCATATCTTGAAACCTCGTTTAAATAAATTCATCCATTTTAAAACTTGACCAGACCAACCACAGAGACAGCATCTCCACAAAACAGATCTGTCCCCATTACCTGTTTTTGCCCCTCTCCCTTTTTCTTTGTGGAAAACGTCTTAGTCGGAAACGAGCTTGAAAGAGAGTTTCACCCGTGCCCTAAAAATAGCCGCTTCACCGTTCTCGTCAATCTTCATATCAAGAGTAACAACTTCCGCAATACGCAGATCGCGCAGGCTCAGCCCCGCGGCCTTGACGGCATTCCGGGCAGCGTCTTCCCATGAAACAGGACTTGATCCGACCATTTCGATGATTTTGTAAACACTCTTAGACATGGGTATTCTCCCTGGATAAGGTTAATAGGACAAAGACACCTGACCACTATTGGAAATATTGTATCGTGCCGGCTGGGAAAACAGGAAGTGAAATATATGATGCCTAATATTGCGGATCGGCTGACTCGTCACCCCATAACTCGCTTGTCAGGTTCAGGATTTTTTGACGCTGGCTTGAGGTAAGATCGCAGAATGGCGAATTATCAAAGGTGGTGTCACGGTTTTCAACAACCAGCACCATGGCGTCCTCGCTTAAGGTGTGATGATGCCAGATTCGCTGTTTTACATTGTAGATCCGATATGGTTCAAGGGGTTGGGAATGGATTTCCGTAACCGTCTCATCGCCTTCACCCACGAAAAGGATAGCTCGCCCCCGCAGCAGGACAAAGACCTCGTCAGTCTCGTTATGCCGCTGCATCCTGGTGAGTTCTTCCGGTCGGAGCTCCTCGGCGAAGTTCAGCACCGCCACCCGCCAAGTTTCGAAATCGACCAGGGGCAGATAGCCATCACCTTTGTGTTCCCGAACTTCCAGCAGTTTTTCGTTGATCATCGTGCTTCCCTTCATATCTCACTTCATTCCAAGATGAATTTGGCCATCGTTAATAACCTCTATTTATCTGCCGGAAGTTCTTCTTTGCCTTGAGGAATTTCCTTAACACTATAGCGGCGTCCCCCGATCACCGGTGATGCTCGGCGATCTTGCTGAACATCTGCACCAGTCCCGAACATAAAGTGAAGATCGATTTGATATGTAGGTTCGTGCCGCAGCACTCGTCAAAAAAGATGGTGAGTTTTGACTCCAGGTCATCTTCCGGTCCCTGGTAGCAGATCAGGATAGGGATTTTGGGTAGGGGATAGAGGATCAGGGCAATATCCGCGTCATACCACTCGATTGTCTTACCCATGAACAGATCGATAAGATCATTGAGAAGGTCCGGGTTGTCATCCGCCAGTTTGCGCAGGGGGTCTTCACATCGGCTGGTAAAAAGGCCCTGCCATTCGATCCCCCCTTTAATCTCACGAAATGACACCCATTTCCCGGTAATTTCACTATGGGTCTTATAGGTAATATATGAGAGGGCCGGAGCCTGCACCCACGAGATGACATGACACTCCGAGATCATGTTGCCCTGCCGGTCAAAAATGAAATCCTTGCCCAGGGAATTGATAATGATCCGCTCATCTTTCATGGTTGCGCCGATAAGGGGGGCAACCGCGGCAAGATCCATGTCGGCCATCTTTTTCTGTAATTTATCGATAAACTCCGCCGGGCCTAGATCCATGTCATCGGCCCGCTGGTATTTTGCCGAAAATTCAGCGCTGATATCAGGGGGGAGATCCGGACAATCCTTCAGTTTTCTGGTGCCGGCTACAACTGCCGCGGCAAATGCCAGGCAAGACGGGAGCAGACATTTCCCGCAATTGGTCTGTGGTAATATTTTATAGACATCAAGTGGTGTTAAAGTTGCTTTAGACATGACCGTTTAAGGTTTGGGGCGATTACTCTTTCTCATTTCTTAAACCTTGCAACGCATTAAGCCATTTAGCCGGTTTGTTCAACAGCAATTCCTTTTTTAATAAGATCGGCACATATTTTATCCACTTGATTCTTTGTGCAATCATCAATCTTGTAGACATTCATTGTCCCGTTAACAAAATATGGATGGTGCCCCCGGAATGCATGTTGTTTGACATTCTATCGGAAGTCAATTGAGTATATCTGCCTTTATAAGATTGGACACAACATTAATTCAAGATCATCTGTAGGAAAGTGAAAAGGAGTATAACAATGGCTAAGAAGGTTAAAAAGAAAAACCCCGATTACAAACTCATCGAGAAGCGGAGCAAACGTTGGGCTGTTCTCGGCAATGACGGCGAGTACATCCACGGCGAAGCGAAGGCGGAGATCCTGCAAGGAAGGCAAGATCAAGGTTGATAAGCCCAAGAAGAAGGTAGAAGAGCCTGTCGAGGAAGCCCCTGCCGAGGAGGCCTCTGCTGAAGAGGGTGCCGAGGAGAAGGCTGAGTAAACATATCTGTCCGGCCTTATTTTCTAAAAGCCCTTATCTTGTAATGGATAAGGGCTTTTTTTTGTGGCAAGATCCTTGGTCGACCGGAGTCGGGCCACGTTATCTCAGTCAGAAAAGCCAAAAGGGACTTGCTCCCCTCCCTACAATTTGCGGAAAACTCGGCAAGAGCGCAAGTCTGCCTCAGAAACCCGAAATTATTTTTCCAAGGTTATCACGCGGCTGGTCCGGACCATCTTGTTATTGGTCAGATCCTCGACTATGCCGATTATCGTATATTCACCGGCCGGATCGGATTCGGCCAGAATAATATCCAACATCGGATCGGCCATGATAAAGGCGGGGTTCACCGGGGCCCGACCGGATGTTTTTGCAAAATGTCGTTTATTGCGCACCACTTTGCCGTTTGGGTCCAGCAGGGTAAAGGAGATCGCAACGGTAAAATCGCCAAGACGGTCCGGGCTTACCCCGGTTACCAGAAACGAGGTGTTGATCTCCTGGTCTGGTTTTGCCGACTTAAGAATTTGCAGGCCGATCTTGCGGTCAGCTGAACTGTCCAGCCATTCCTGGGCTTGTTCAGGCAGATCCGAGGTAGCTATAACCAGATCCAGGTCGCCGGCGGCTTTAGGTTGCGGGTAGATTGTTTCCACAACAGGGGCAACGGCCTCTTCCGGCTCAGTTTCGGGTTCGCTCTCCGGCACCATCTCGGCAACTACTGCCGGTTCAGCGGAAGGCTCTTGGATCGTAACCAGTAAGCCGTCAGGCTGTTCGCTGATTGTGTAATCAAACAACTCGTCAAGATTGGAATCAAACACCACTCTGAACGCACCAGTCCTTCGTCCTGTTCTGATCCGGGCGAGAGCGGTTCTCACCTCTTCTTTGGCAGGGATCGGACCTGAGGGGCTCAGATTCTTAAGATCCAGATACATGCGGTCCGGGCGATTCTCCTTAACACTTTTCTTCAGCCGGGCTTCATGATAGTCCGTTATCGCGCCGTCCGCTTTCAGGTGGACTTTAGTTTCTTGAGCGGTGCGTTCTATTTCGATATCGAAAAGATGGGTTGCATGAGCCTGGTTGGATGCGCCGGCTTGAGTTGGGGCGGCAACACTTAAAGACAGGACTAACAGCACCGATAATAGTCTGACAAACTTCATTCTCTCCCCTTTTTTAAACGGTTTAATTCAGATCATTCTCTCGAATCATCGGGAATAGACTGGGCTTCCCTATGGGCTAGATGCCCGCATGGCCTTGAAAAGGCGGAATTATAGCCCACCGGAAGAATGTTTTCAATAATGACTAAACCATATCAGCCTGTTAGCGTTGCCCGCCTCCCGTCCACTATTACTATCCCATGTGCCATTTGACAAGCTCATGTTGAATTTGCCGGCAGTCCGAGTGAAGGCAATGGAGACCTAGATCACAAGGATTTTGAACTAAAAAGCTATTCAGATGATGGACGGATCACTCAAGTAAGGTATGGCGACACTTCTCTTCCTCAATTGTTTAGAAGCTCATGAACAATGCAAATCCCGCTTATAATAGCCAAAACGGACTTGACCTTCTCCGCCCCCCCCTCGCCTCCTTTCCCTTCTCGCTCTTGCTTGTTCAGCCTTTATTCGGGTAGTATCAGAATAATGCAATCCGGAACAAATTATTGATTTCAGATCTCAAACGCCTTGAGGAGCAAAATAATGCGATATAAGCCAATCTTGATTTTCCTCCTATTGTGCACATTTCTCAGCTTTAATGAAGCTCAGGCTAATGATTTATGGAAATTTGGCACTTTTGATTTAGTAAAAGCCGTGACCCAACTTTTCACGGGGGAAGAGCCTCCCCGCAAGCATGAAAAGCACTACAAAACCTGGACCGTCTCGGAAGTCACAGCCGACAAGATTATCCTGCAAAGAAAATTGAGGGATGGCAAAACAGATACTACAAGTATTGACCTTTCCAGGCGAAGTTACCTCACGGTGGGAGACAGGGTGCGATACGATAAGATCAGAAACCGCCTTGGCGTGACGCTGGATAAGCAATAAAGACCATTAGGTGTCGCAGAAAATCGCGCTGCGGCTGTCTCCACACTCCGGTGCTGGAGCCGCTGAGACTGCCGGGGACATCGATGATATAATAAGTAGAACACCCCCCAACAAAAGGCAAAGGCCGACTTGCCTGCTCCCTTGCCCCTAGTCCTCGATGGTGCGCTTGATGAGCTGGTGAAAGTCTTTGTCGGGTAGATTGATTGGGATCATTAATTCAGGGCTCAGGAGAGTCATGCCAGTTAACAAAACCGTCGGTCCTCAGGAAGAAGGAGTAGAGGTCCCTTACGAACGGCTCGAACCGGAGACCTTGCAGAATCTGATTCAGGAATTTGTCACGCGAGACGGAAACGATTGGGGCGATGCCGTAGGGGCTCTGGAGAACAAGGTTGGCCAGGTTATGCGGCAGCTGCAAAACCGGCAGGCCAAGGTCGTTTATGACCTGAAGTCGCAAACGGCGAATATTGTCAGACGCCGCTGAATTGCATTAAAAGGGGACAGACCCTTTTGCATCAGGAGGATCCTAAATCGAATAGCCGCATATAAGTTGAGTTTGATAATTGAGCAATTAAACAAGACTTTGGCAGCTTAAGTGGGATGCAATGAACCGTGGATCACGGCGACCACCTCATTTCAGCGACGGCAATAAGCGGGTCGCGGCTCTTTCCTCTTCCTGGTTTTCTTGCAGCAGAACGATCTACCGGAACAATCCGGCATCAATGATTTGCTGGTCGCTCTAGCCTTATTGGATGCCGAGAGCGACCCTAAGCAGAAAGGTTTGATGGTCTTATTGAAAATGAATATGCTGGCCCAAGCAAGGGGAAAAAGAATGAACAATGATTTAAACACCCCCGAAAACAGAACAAAAGTCAAAAGCAGATTTGCCCCTTTTCTTTTTTGATGTTGCCTGCCTAGAACTTAATTGAATTCTTACTTATCATCATTTATCATTCACATTTCATAAAATCAGTTAGCAGCCATTTTATTATGGGGGAGGATATTATGGATCATTACCAGACAATAATATTGACGCTTTCTCTGTCGATGGGGGTCGCCTGGGCAAGCGGAATTAATCTCTACGCCGCTATCTGCACCCTTGGGCTGCTTGGCGCAACAGGCAACATCAACCTGCCGCCTGATCTGATGGTTCTCGGCAATCCGGTGGTAATAGTCGCTGCCGGGATAATGTATGTCGTCGAGTTCATGGCGGACAAAGTGCCCGGTGTGGATACGACATGGGATTCAGTACACACATTCATTCGCATTCCTGCCGGGGCCTTGTTGGCCGCCGGAGCGGTTGGCGATGTAAACGCGCCATTGGCGGTCGCCGCCGGTATTCTTGGTGGCGGATTGGCGGCCGGCAGTCACATGGCCAAGGCCGGCACCAGGGTCATGATCAATACTTCGCCGGAACCATTTACCAACTGGTTTGCTTCACTGGGTGAAGATGTTGCGGTCATCGCGGGTTTATTCGTGGCCCTGCATCATCCCGTTGTCTTTTTGCTGCTGTTGGCGGTTTTCATCATACTTCTGGTCTGGCTTCTGCCCAAGTTATGGAGAGCCATAAAGAAGGTTTTTGCCTTTATCGGCAAACTATTCGACAGAAGGGAAATTAGCGAACCATCGGTTTCCTCCCGGGGTCTTTAAAACCGGATAAAGCTTTCTTGCCATACAATCCTGGAGGCAAGTGGAGGGGGAGATCAGCCCAGGAGGTCAGGAAAGTTTATATTACATTCAAATTTGACAATAATCGGGAAAACGGCAAACTTTGTGATCGCCCTTTGTACCGTGAACCTTTCTTAATTAATTAGGAGATTAGCATGAAAAAAATATTACTTGTTATGGCTTTGGCATTCATACTCCCAAACGCATCCTCTGCTATCGCCGATGGACACGGCAAAGTGGCGAGAAAATATTACAAAGAGCGAGAACGAGAGGACAGAAAGTTTTACGAGAAACAGGAAAGGGAGGAAAGAAAGTTCCACGAGAAGCAGGAAAAGGAAGCAAAAAAGCATCGCGAGAAGATGGAACGGGAAGCCAGAAAACGTGATAAGGAGAGGCATCGCAAAGACGGCAAACTTCCACAGGACTGGCGGAGAAGAGTAGAAAAGGGCAAGCATATCGACGACGATATATTCGTTCAGCTTGAGCCAGTACCCCGTGATATTGCAGTGCCCCTACCTCCCCTGCCTCCCGGAGTCTCATACAAACAAATTGAAGGGGAAATAATCAAAATCGATGATACCAACAGAAAAATTTTAGATGTACTGAAAAAAACCGGTCTCCCGCTGCCTCCAATCCCCCCTATACCCCACTTGAGATAAATCATTAAACCAGCCCTGGTCTGCTTTAGAGCTAACGGGGCTGGTATTAAGTAAAATTCCCGTTAAGCGCCCGCCCATGCAATCCCAAAAATCTGTATATCGAACTATCGTCATATTGGCAGTCTCAATCCTGACAATCTCCTTTTTTCATGGCTGCGGGCTATACTGCTTTTTCGAGAATCGGGGATATTGACAGAGGAACTGTGAGTGTAAGAATTGAAGTAGTCAGTTAACCACAACCCCAAACAGACTTGCTGCCACCAATGAGGGATATTTGAAGGATATCGCCAAGGTTAGAGAAACTGCGGCCCTTTGAATGAATAAATCAATGCCGGCGA
>Ga0209919_1001301_pt1 | contig 12208 bp, 25 predicted proteins | sample SalPon2A_C_D2_MG_FD_185721 | JGI IMG/M metagenome (GOLD analysis project Ga0209919, IMG submission 185721) | Soil microbial communities from South San Francisco under conditions of wetland restoration - Salt Pond MetaG R2A_C_D2_MG (SPAdes)... | ecosystem: Environmental > Terrestrial > Soil >... | reverse complement strand
GTATTACTGGTATATTCACACTGAAGATGTTACCATTGAGTCTAATCACGAATATACGGCTGAAACAGTGGGTGATATGGAATGTCTTTGTAGGCGGTGGGCGAAAAAGCACAAGATTAAGATAACGAAGGTTGACAAAAGTGGATCGGATTAAGACGGTTTTAGCGACTACAGAATGGTGATTGAAGGAGAAAATCATGGAAGTACAAGTTCTTTTGTTTGTAGATGTGGATTCAGAAAAGATTCAAGATTTTTGTAGAGAATCTAACATATCAGATCAGGAATCAGGAGACCTTATTAAGGCAGCACTGGAAGGCGTAGTGTCTAGGGTTGTTAAGGAGAATTTTGCCAAAAGCAAAGGTCTTAATCTCTCGTTCGTTACTACCAACATCGATCCCAAAATAGAAAATTCCACACAATGTGTTATAAATCTTGTTCCAGGTGGGACATATTTATTGGATGGAGAACGAAGTTTGTGTGAATATTTAAAAAATAAAATAGGCGAGAAAGCCAGAATTTTATCTAGAGATGATGATGAAAAAGAAAACAGACAAATGGACTCAAAAGAAATTTAGGGAATGGAGTAAGGCTACCGATAAGCGGTTGATTGCTGCTCCGACCGCTTTTAAAGCGGCTGTGGAATTACTTATGCCTGTGATTCTTGCATATGAAGAAGCTATGCCGCTGGTCGGGTGGTCGTCTCAGGGTACAGTTGATAATATTATCGAAAAGGCTTTAGAGAAAGTTGGACTGAAAGGTACTATCCGATGAGCAACGACAATTCACAAAACAGGTGGGGAGTTTTTCCGGAAGAAAACGGGGAGACGACTCTGGTCTTGCATCAGAAACCCAATTATAGACAAGTCTCTGTCGAATGGAGAGAAGGGTCGGCTATTATTACGACCATAGATGAACACCAAAATCTACTAAGATACCCATTCAGCGCAGAGAAGTTTAAAGAGGTTGTTTGTTGGGCAGACGACGAAAAGGTGAGTGGCACAGAATCAGAAAACACAATAGTCGAAGAATTCGCCAAGCACTTTAATCTTCCTCCAGAAATTACTTTGGGCAATATTATTGACTATCATCGTAGAGACTGGTATAATTGGCAGGCCGCATGGAACGCCTGCGAGAAACTGATAGAGAGACGATGAAAGCAGAATCAACAATAAGGAAACATATCAGAAAATTACGATCTGAGGCAGAAAATTCTTCTGATAAACAGCGACGACAAGAAGCGTGGGTTGCATTGCACACGTTGATATGGATTTTAGAAGATGTTCGTTGGACACCAGACTCTCTTCTTCAAACCGCCACAAAAGCGAGGGATAATTGAGAAATATGGAAAATACGATTCTTAATTTTATGTCGATAGTCATGTGTATCCTTGTTGTTTTCAGTTTCATTGTTACTTGTCATCGTAGAATTTTCCCTAATTTGCCATGGAACAGGCTTTGGTGTAGATTATTTCACAAGAAATACACATCTAATTTTCAAGGAATTAGAAGAACGTTGTTGGGATGGTATGGTATAAAATTTTGTTCTATGTGCTGGTCGGACAGAAAGCGACGTGTCAACAATAAAGAGCTAGAGAAGAGAGGAATATATCGTGACGGATTTTGATTTTAAGCAAGACGCCAAAGAGGTACTAAAAGCTGTCGGTCTGGATGGAGGTGGCGATGACACCTAAGCAGAGCGAGAAGTGGGCGTTAGAGAGATTCAAAGATGAATATGGATACTTTGGCAAGTACCCACCTTGCCCTGCCGACGATGAGTATGCGTCTTGGGTCGCCTTCCTCACCGCCGTCAAGCTACTGATGCCCGTGGTGGAAGCTGGACAAGAACTTCTCCGCATAGTCGATTTATACAATATGGACCAAAGCGAAGAAACATTCGCGTCGGTACAAAGATGGGACGCGATACACCGCAAAGCCCTGCGAGACGCCGGGTTGGAGAAGGGAGGCGAGTGATGACGGAGAAATACGAGGACCGAATGGGTCGTACAGATTGGGATGACACTTGCTATTATTGCGGCGGCAGGTTCACCGGGTTGGACCTTTTGTATGTCACGGAAGACGACATTTATATGTGCCGCGAGTGTGATGAGTATAACCAACAACGAGGTATGCTGTCGTCTGGAAACAGTCAAACGACAATGGACATTGACAAGATTAGAGAACTGTTCGATGAGCACCATAGGACTAACCGCCAGTTGGCGAACATGATGATTAACAGTCTGGTTGTGCTGCATCCATTAGATAGGACACATCCTGTTGGTAGCGGTGAGCAAATGGAGCAAGTGCGATGGCCGCGACGATATTAACGTCCTCTAATAGGCGTAACAAATAGAAGAGAGATAAAATTATGAACGAAGTTTATGTAGATGGCAAACATATCACTGTTGATAGGATGGGACTAGTTAAAAGAGCTATATATGTTTTACGGGAAAAATTTGGTGCGAACTTTGAGTGGTCTAAGTATAGACTTAAATTAGAGGCCGTACCGAAAGACGACGAGTCAGTTGAAGAAGACAATCCATTACACACAGATAAGACGGAGTTGAATCTTGGTAGATTTCAAAAATATGTTGATTATCTTCCAGAGAGTTATAGCATATGTTACCCGCTAGGAGATCATGACGTTGCGTATTTCTGTAAGCATTCGTTTGTCGATCGTGAAGATTTTGTAGACAGGTTCGCTGATTTGCCAAAACATGACATTTGTTTTCCCGCTCTTTTTCTTGACGAATTTGCTCTGTCGTCTGAGTTGTTTATGTCAAAAGTAGAGAGTCGTATCACAAATTTAATCAATGCATTTCTGGAGAGAATCGCTCGTGATATTAATTCCCCTATAGATATGAACAATTTAAGAATTGGTGTTTCAAAACTCCAGTATGGCTGGACCGACCAGGAGGCAGACAAAGAATCTGTTGTGGTTGGATATGTTGCTGTTTCGATTTGTTTTATCGCAAAGACATGTGATATAAAGAAAGAGATAGATATTCAAGCAGGAGTAAATAATGTTTAAAGACAAAACGAAACAACTTATAGAATCTTTGTCTCAACCAAATCAATGTGCAGACTTCGGATGGTCGAGAACAAAATGCGCAAAATCATCAGATTGTCATCCGATTTGTGAGTGTACCACAGTTCGTTGTGCTAGAATTAAAAAAATATATCCAGAAAGAGTTGTCCATAGAATAATTCCGAACAAGGACAGACTTGCAAGTATTTTGGCTTATTGTATTGAAAGGATATTTCGGTTTGGTGGTGGTTACGATATTTGCAATTGGATACCACGCACTGCTCCCGGATATCATGGACACGAGGTGATTGGTGCGTCTATGGGTTTATCTGTCATTAGACGCATACAGCATCATGTAGATATGTTGTTCGAGATGAATGACGCAGAAAGAATGGAATATGTTCTTGATATTGAATACGGAAAACTCTTGCCACAACTAATAGATGCGAACTGGAGAGTAGCGAAAATGTCTTCTAAAGACATAATAATTCGTCAAGAGAAATACTACAAATCAGGCTTGCAGAAATCTATTTTGAAAACATACAACGAACATTGTTATTGTTTGCCTATTGGTGTTTGCTTTGACAGCGGAGATGAGCTATACAGGTTGATAGATGGGCATCACAGATTTAAAGCGAACACTCAGGATGGTTTTCATGTGTGTAGGAATTTTATAGTAGCTGGCTAAAGAACAAGGGTTCGTCGCAATAGGAACATCGAATGATTATCGAATTCTTGGGTTTGTTTTTACTTTATCTTGGTCTTACAACAGTTTGGCTTGCGATATGCCTGCCAAGGACTGGACATAGTATTAATAGATATAATGCAAGAAAATTCCCGTATTTCTTATGGAATCTATTAGAAGAATCTCAACCATACTATGTCAGGCCGTTAAACTTTTTATTCTCAACGGGCATATTAACTTACGAACTCATACTATATGGCATTAATATCTATTTACTCAAACCCTATATTTTATGCGACCTTTGCGAAGAACTACCTTCTGTCAAGACGTGTTATAGCTGCAAAAAGAATATTTGCAAGTCTTGTTCCACGACCGACGACGAAGAGCGTCCGTACTGTAATTTCTGTCTTGCTGTTTTTAGTTAGGGACACACTGTATTTATGTGGAGATTTTATGATGCATAAAGGGTTGTATTGGAAGAGAGATAAGGACCATAATGCATTTTTTACTGAGATAGGTGGGATGTTATTATTCATAGTGTTTATTAAATATCCCAACAGCACAAGATATATCGGATATTTTCACAGCGCAACAGGAAATACAATCTTCACGAAAGAAAGAAAGAGTTTTGAAGCGGTTGAAATAGATATTCTTGAAAAGATTATTTGTATGGTTGAGGACTATAAAAACGCCATAGATTTGGTGGAAAAAGATTTATCAAAATTTGGTATTGGAGATTATTCTACATGTCTGGGTCTGTAACGATACCGTTGACTATTCTTGGTATTATTGTGGTTATATTGTTTATCGGTTGGTTGTGCGATGATGATGAATGAAAGGACAATGAATATGTCGAATGAAGAAAAAAAGAGAATACATTTGCTAGGAGATAATGTAAATAATATACCAGCAACCACCCTGCGACAATGTTAGAGAAGCTATTGCTAAAGCGATGAAAGAAGGAATATAATATGTGTGAAGGTTATTTGGTATTGACAAGAAGAGTACGACAAAGGAACATTTTGATTCTTTAGCAAAATGTCAGGAATCTGTTCTGTCCTTGGCTAAAAAGACATTAAAAGAAATTCATGAATATTCAGTTAAACAACTGAGTATTTTGGAAAATTTTGAAAATTAACGATATCATATATGGTCTACTACGGTATAATTTAATGAGGATTTTTGTATGGATAAACTAATGGTCAATTGTTTCTGTTGTGCTAACGAATTAGAGACTGAATATAGCGACAATCCACTAGTGAATTATCCAGTTTATGGTGGATTAATATTCAGAGCCAACGGCAATTTTGGCTCTACGGTTTTTGATCCTATTACGGAAGATAAGAGATTGATTATATATGTCTGCGACGAATGTGTCGTGAACAATATAGATAAGGTCGATTTAATATACGACATCGAGAATAAAACAAAAGCTAAACAGAAACCGTTTAACCCGGAGGAAGATTGATATGAGTAATTATGGGAAAGAATTAGTGCTAGACCTTAAAGATTGTGATGTGTCAAAATTTAACAGAGAGTCTATCGGGTCTTATTTTGACGAGTTGTGCGGTTTAATAGATATGGAAATGCATGATCGCTATTTTTGGGATGACGTAGGAGTTCCAGAAGAAGAACAACAGACAGACCCTAAGACAAAGGGGACAAGTGCTGTACAATTCATCCTAACGAGCACGATAGTTATCCATACGCTTGACCTATTGAAGACTGGCTATGTAAACATTTTTTCTTGTAAAGAATTTGATGTAAAAGAAGCCAGGGATTTTACTGTTAAGTGGTTTGGTGCTAAATCATTTAACGAAACAGTTGTGGTGAGAGAATAATGTCCAAAGTAATAGAACGATCTGGTATAATCTACAGTATGTCAGACTTAATGCATGTGGATTCTAGGGGTAGTGAAAAGTCTATACGAATAGTAGCAGAGAAGACCGACCCAGATACTAATCACATACATTATAGTATAAATTGTTTATCAAAATCAGATTTTGGTTCATATACTGATTTATCTGACATGTTTAATTCCAAAAGAAAGCTAGACGATAAATTCAGGGTTGCACTTCTTATCCCAACAGGACTTGGCGCTTCCGTTGGTGGTCATGCCGGAGATGGCGGTTCTACGGCAAGATTGTTTGCTTCTGTATGCGACGAATTAGTAACTCACCCAAATGTCGTTAATGGTTGTGATTTTAACGAAATGACCGATAACACTATGTATGTAGAAGGATATACGCTATCACGATATATCATGGGTCAGATAGGTTTGCAAAAACCCTCACAAAATAGAGTTCTTGTCGTTGTAGATGGTTCTGCTGATCCAGTTTACGTTACAGCGGCGATCAACGTGGTTAATGCCGCTAGAGTGTCTTACGGATTAAATTGTCCAGAAATCGTCGTCATGAAAGAGCCTTTTACTATGACATCTACGTGGTCCGAAGAAGGAAGGGCGGTAGGAGAGATAGACGGTATAGATAGACTTTTGACGATTCTTGATCGTCGTCATGGTTCATATGACGCCGTAGCTATTACATCTTTGACTCATATACCAGAGGAAGTCAGAAATCATTATTATGCCAAAGGTGGGGTTAATCCCTGGGGTGGAGTAGAATCTATGCTAACACACGCTGTTTCTCATTGTTTCAGTGTGCCATGCGCTCATGCTCCTATGATGGAATCTCAAGAAGTAGAAAATCTAGATTTTGGAGTAGTCGATCCAAGATGGGCGTCTGAGACAGTATCTTTGACATACTTACCATGTGTTCTCAAAGGTTTAAATAAGGCTCCACGGATAATCGAATCTAGCTCTGATGTAGACTGTATGGTGATGCCAAGACGATGTTTCGGTATTCCAACATTAGCCGCGCACAAAAGAGGAATCCCAATTATAGCCGTTGAAGATAAGCTTGAAGTAGGCGGAATAGATTGTTGTGACTACGTAGATGCTATCCGGGCGAAGAATTACCTAGAAGCTGCTGGTATTGTATCAGCTTTGCGGTCTGGCATTAGTATAGAATCGTTAAGAAGACCAATTAAGTCAGTGAAAGTAGAGAGGTGTTAATATGGCAAAAACAAAAGCTCCGATATATTTAAGCGATAAAGATATGGTTCACAAAGAGTTGTTTGGTCAGTTGATGGAATCGGTTGATAACCTAGGGGAAAAACTGAGACCTTCTGTGCCTATCAGCAAAGGTGGTCAAAAGTATGGTTTTGGCATCGATAAATCTCAGTTGAATATAGCTGTTGATTCCGTAATAGCAATAGCTAAAGCGATAAGGTCTCAAAAGGGATGGTAATTAGACGATTTTTAATCAAAAGGAGAGTGGGCGGTATTGCTTTTGGTTTTCGTATAAGAAAAATCGTTTTTGGTTTTTATCTGGGGTATGGAAGACCCGTTTGGTGGATACCCAAATTTATAGGTCGTGGTAGAGCCGATTTTGGTTTTGGTTTAGGATGGCTTTTGTTGTCTTTTAGAATGCAAGTTTATATACATAGCAAATTTTTTGAATCTTAGTGTGGAGAATAATTATGAAAATTGTATCATTTCAGGCAGAGAACGTGAAGAAACTAAAGGCCGTGGAAATTAATCCAGACGGTTCCGTAGTGGTCATTGGTGGTAATAACGAGCAGGGCAAGACTTGTATTCTAGACTGCATTCAGTACGGAATTGATGGCGCTGGTTCTATCCCTTCTAAACCAATTAGGGATGGCCAAGATAAGGGTCATATTATTCTTGAGTTGGACGACATAATTGTCACCAGGAAGTTCACAAAGAGCGGTACGACTCTGGTGGTTAAAAACAAGGATGGTGCCACTTTCTCTTCTCCACAAACCATGCTAGACAAACTCAAGGGGGTTATAAGTTTTGATGCTCTTAAGTTCTCAAATATGCCCCCAAAAGAGCAAGCTGATATTTTGAAGAAGTTGGTTGGTCTAGATTTTGACGATCTAGACAAAGAATACAAGAAGGTTTTCGATCAGAGAACCGACACGAATAGGAGGGGCAAAGAGGTTAAAGCCAATCTTGATGCGTGCAAAAAGTACGATGATGTTCCAGACAAAGAGGAATCTCTGTCAGAATTGTCACAACAATATAGCGATGCTGTTGCGCACAACCACGAGATAGACCAAAAACAACTAGAGTTGGCACGAAAAAATGACACGATCAAAGAATTAGAGCAACGAATCAGTAAATTGAAAGCTGAATCTAAAGAGCTAGAAAAATTCTTGGCTAAGAATGGTTCTGTCGTTAAAGATGTCGATGCTTTGAAGAAAAAAATTGAGAGTATCGAAGAGACCAACCAAAAGGTTAGGTCTAATATTAAGTACAATGAGCTAGACGCACAAGTAAATAAACTTCGAGGAGAGTCGTCTAATCTGAGGGATAAGCTTGAAGGAATCTTGCTTAAGAAGAAGACAATGTTGTCAAAAGCGAAATTCCCTATCAAGGGTTTGTCTGTGGAAGGCGATCAGGTGTTCTTTAAGGATATACCGTTCGATCAATGTTCTGCTGCACAAAGAATAAAGATATCTGTCGCAATTGGGTTGGCTCTCAATCCAAAGATCAAGGTTCTTTTGATTAGAGAAGGGTCGTTGTTAGACGAGAAGAATCTAGAAATGATAGGGAAGATGGCCGCAAAATCTGATGCACAGATTTGGATCGAGAGAGTAGGTAAAGGAGATGAATGTCAAGTTATTATTGAAGATGGGTCGGTTTTAGAGGGTGTCTTAGATGTTTCGACAAAGGGATAGATTTTGAAAGTTTTGGTGCAACTTTTTTCACAGAATATTCTACTGGGAACTTTTGTCTACGACGACAATATCGTATCTAGACGCTATATTGTCCAAGAGAAAGAGAGAAAGACGATATTACTGCAAAAAATGTAATATCTACAAGATGGAGATAGTCTATGACTAAGATTGATCCGTCAGTAAAATGGATAGTACAATCCAATATGCAAGACGTAGATGTTAGTCCGCTTGTTGATGCAATTAGACAGAAGGGCTTTCATCACATACCAATAGACTGTTCTTTAGACTTTGTCAATAGACTACGTATGTTTGATAAGAATAGTTGTTATATAGCATATGGAGAGATAGATTTTGTTCGCCAGATTTCTAGGGGTACACAATTGATTCCTGGCGCGTATTGTAATTTCGAGAACATGAGATGTAGTACGTATTATGGATATTTTGGTAAGTATCTCCTTAATTCCCAATACCTGATGATACCTCTTGGGGAATTGCCAAGATTCTTAAAGGAAATGAATTACGAGGGGTGCGAAGATAGGTTCTTTGTTAGGCCAGACATAGGTACAAAGCCATTCACAGGATTTGTGGTGTGCCATGACAGTATGAACATGGTTAAACACATGATTAAATCCTATGGTAGAGAACTGTTGATTGTCGTATCGCCAGAAAAGAAGATAGATAAGGAATTTAGGTTTGTAGTTTGCGACCAAAAGGTTGTGACAGGATGTCAATATTTACCGAAAGAGACTCCTCTTTTCTCCCCACATGCTTATCGTCTTGCTCAGGAAATAGCTGGGAACAGTTGGTTCCCGGATAGATGCTACACCATAGACATTGCCGAGAGTAATGACACATGTAGTCTATTGGAGATTAACAGTTTTAGTTGCGCTGGTTTATATGATTGTAACATGGATTTAATAGTAGAAAACGTGAGTAGGATTGCTCTTCAGGGATGGAGAGAATATCAAAGTATGATTGGGGATAGTTGATAATGATAGATTTTCCAAGAAAAAAATATAACATAATCTATGCTGATCCACCGTGGAATGGTCTTGGGTGGAACAACGGAAGTGGGAACAAGGCTCCATCAAAACACTACGAAGTGCAAGACAGATATGTGACGCAAGGATTCTACGACATTCTGAAAAACCAGGGGAGATCAGGGACAGGATAGTAGAGCTTTGTGGGGATATCCCAAGGATAGAGCTATTTGCAAGAGAGCGTTGTGAAGGCTGGGATTCATGGGGAAACGAAATATCTTAAGAAAGGAAAAATATGCTAAAAGAAATCAAAAGATCAGTAAGGCTCTTCATGGAAAAGTATCGCAAGTTTGATTTTTATCTTGCTGGACCAATGAGAGGATACCCGAAGTTGAATGGTGAAATGTTTTCATTGGCTGCTCGTCTTATCAGAAGCAATGGTCGTACCGTTTGGAGTCCAGCAGAACATAACAGTTATTTGGACTTGTCTTTTGCTCAGTGCATGACAGCAGACTTGAATGCCGTGATTGTCAACTGTAGAAGAATAGCATTACTACCAGGATGGAGAGATTCTCTGGGTGCAAATATGGAGGCATTCTGCGCTTTTGCTTGTGGGAAAGAGGCTGTTGAGATAGTTTTAAACGAGGATAAAACTAACTTTGAATTTATTTCGGTTGATCTTTCTCGATATGCGCTTCCTTACAATCCAGAGAAAAATCGACAGTTTGATCCACACAATTGTGACTTGCATTCTTTTGATCAGAAATCTTCGTAGCGTAAAAATGTTCATGTATCAACCAGGATACTCGCTGTTTGTCTGAAAATGCTATACACAGCAGCAGAAGTAAGACAACAGCTATTACCAATTTGGTCTTGATGGAACTATTCATCCGAAATTTCTCCCAGGCGTTTTTTAAGCCTGTTTCTTTCTCTCTTGGTGGCCTCTAGGTCTAACATAATGTATTTTATACATATCTTTAGGGTCTGAAAAGAATTGGTCACGTCTGCCCCGAACTGTTTTTGTTTAGCCTTGGCCTTCTCCATCGTTTCTGGAGATTCGGTTATCTCACAGATCAATTCTCTTAGCTTTCTTGTCAGCGTTTTGTCGTCCATACTAATTTATACACTTTGAATAATCTGTAGCTAAATCTATCCATTTGTCAGCAGAGCAATCTGCTTCGGCATGACATTTTTTGCACAGATATACCAGCAGAAGTGGGCTGAAATGATCTGGATGATGTGCCTGGATATTATTGTCAGAACCACAAAATTCACATTCTTTTAATGGAATGAGTTTACCAGATTTCACAGCTTTCCGAACAATCTGTCTGGCTTTATCGCGTTCTGGAAATTTTTCTTTGTCTCTTCGGGTGTGTTCTGCATTTTTTGTGGTAGGTACGGACTCCCTGGCTGCATTGGCTATAGCAGAGGAACACCTGGGTGAGCATGTATGTTTTTGTTTAAGTTTCTCCGTCTGTTTGATCCTGCTGATTTTTTTCTCAAATTCTTTCTTGCACCAAAAACATTTGATCTTTTTATTTTTCATAGTGTCTATATCTTCATTCTATCCATGAGGTCTTTTACTTTTCCTGCACACTGAAAATGGTCGGCCACACATATCTCTGCAAAATCCTTTTGATCTAGAGGTATTGGTGTTTCGAATTGATAGTCTATGAATTTTGCTTCTGGCAATATTTCTATAATATGTGCCTTGATTATATCTATTTGTCTCGAAGGTCTTGGTATCATCATTTCTGGGTATTCTGGTTGTGGAAGATTATTCTCTTTAGCTATCAAGCAAGATGACAGAAAAATACGTTCTAATGCCGCGTATTGGGATAGAGACAACCACCTGTTGATCAGGAATTCCAGAATTTTTCTTTTAGCATTTTTTGTCGGAGTCATTATTCGGTTTACCTATAGAGACCTTTTCATTTCATCCACGCAATCAGCAGAAAGTTCGTGTATATTGTTTTCTTGTCTTTTGATATCTTTCAAGAAAAAACTTCTTCTTATGATTTTATCTTTATCATCGTCGGATGGAATTTGCATTGAAACGAACAAAGTACCTTGAAAATATGTTGTTTTCATTATCCATGTTACAGGAGAATGACACCATAAAAGATTAGAGAATCTACGCATAATTTCTGGTACTGGAATTTTATTCATTTTCATCACATTTTACCCATTTCTCTTTCCATTCATCTGGGTGGTTGTCATAATGTTGTATCAAATATGATAGATAGGCCATGTTGTTTGAGACATGTTTGCACAGCTCATTTCCCAGAGAATATATTTCCGATATGCTAAACCATCCAAGACCTACAATATTATTATTACAGACAGATAATCCACCTTTGTATTCATCACAATATAAGGTATGAATTATTGTATTTTGTGATTTGATATTGGACACTAGACGAAACTTAGAGACATCAAGTCCGGTTTTATTTTCTAGCATCCTATGTATTTCTATGGCGTGATTTTGATCAAAATTATTAACGGTACCACCGGGGAAAGTCCATAGGGTTTGATTATGGTCTTTGACGACCCTTTTAACTAGCAACAAGCGGTTGTGTCGTCTAACAATAATCCACACTATGTCTTGCACAGGCTGTCGCCCCCTTATTCTAGGTCGAAAATCCTGTTATTTTATACACATTTTATCTATTATCGCCGTCGCCTCTTAAAACACCCCTCTGTTTTCTGTCTAAAAGTTTGTTCATATTTAGTTCGCATACATCTTCTATCGTGG
>Ga0209919_1001295_pt1 | contig 12241 bp, 6 predicted proteins | sample SalPon2A_C_D2_MG_FD_185721 | JGI IMG/M metagenome (GOLD analysis project Ga0209919, IMG submission 185721) | Soil microbial communities from South San Francisco under conditions of wetland restoration - Salt Pond MetaG R2A_C_D2_MG (SPAdes)... | ecosystem: Environmental > Terrestrial > Soil >... | reverse complement strand
AGCCATTTCAAAAGTAATACCTTTGCCGCCGCCCGATACGAGCAGCGTATCTGCTGGCTTGAGAGGCTTTGTCTTTTTAGGGGCTTCGGCGACCTGCACGGAGGTAGGGGACAAGCGACTGCCATCTTCCGAAAGATGAAATTCTACCCGGTCACTTAAGTGCTGCATTTCCGTGAAAACAGTATCCGCAACCTTAGACGGAGACCACTTGCCAGGAACTGCCAGCCACTTCCAGTTGTAGTTTGGCTTGTCATATTCCTGGGCCAGGGTCCTGATGAGTCCGGCCGCGCCATCGATATCCATTCCTGGATCATTTTTGTATATAGGGCGGACGACAAAGGCCTGAAGGTAGTCATCCTGCAGATCACTTTTGTGCAGAACGTTTTTCAAAATCTTGAAAAGGTCTGTTGCGAGCCCTTCGACCCGTTTTGTGAAGCCTTCGTAATCAACCTCCCAAAATGATTTTTCCGTCACGGGAAGTACAATTAACACACCTCCTGTGGATGACGGAAAGCCGTAGTCTGCTGCCTGGGAAAATTGAAGAAGATCGGTCTCAATCCCCTTTTTCTTCAGGGTGCTGACCACTGATTTTGCCCGAGCACATTTTTTGTCGCCAATAACATAGAATGATTTCCCCTTTTTAATTGGCAGAGGTGCTTCATCGGTAATTGGGGCGGGCAAAAGTTCAAGGCCAAACATTTTCAGCCAGGCTTCTGAGGCGGAACCGACCACCGCGGTCCTTTCGCCCGTGTGTTCAACAACGGTATCAACAAGATATTGAATCGAGGCATTGGAAACCATCCCCGGGTCCAGGGGGAAGTCTGTCCCGATTTTCTTGCTCAGCATCAAGGCAAGCTCGCCGGCCTTTATCGAATCAAGATTAAGATCGTCACGCAGCTTTTTGTCAGGCGTAATGAATTCCATCGGGAACCCGGTGCGGTCAGATATCCATTTAACCGCGACTTGAAGTACCGATTCATCCTCTGGAACAGCTTCAACGGCAGGCTCCCGTTTTTTCTCCGGTTGAATTTCAGCCTCTTGCGGAAGTTCAACAAGCCCCCCTTGCTTACCGGGCCAATTCATATAATCAATCTTCAGAAACTGTTTGATAAACGAATGCCTCTGGGAAAGGTAGCGGCTGAAGTCTTCCTGTTGCGCTTCATCCGGTAAGATTTCCGCTGCCAAACCACCACCGACAGTCAAATTGAGCGCTTCATCCGGAGCAGGGACAATTTTTTCACAAGGATTGGCTATTAATGCCGGATTGTACCTTTCGATATCGAACGGTTTGGTCAACCGATGTTCAAAAAGCTTGTTCATGCGGACGGGGAAACCCAGGACATAGGCCCGGGAGACAAGCCGGTTCATCAAATGAAAATCGTCCTCTTTCTCCAAGTCGGTCGGATAAGATTCGACATTGTCCTCCCCGAGAATATCTTTGACTAAATTAGTCAGGATCGTGCCCGGTCCGATTTCAACCCAAAGTGTGGGGTTCTGCTTAGAGATATTCTCTATTGCCTCCATAAAACGGACGGGCTGGGCGATTTGGTTAGCGAGTAATTCTTTGATATCGACATCAGTTGGTAAAACGTTCCCCGTCGCGGTTGAATAGACGCGGGAGCCGTCAAGTTTCATTATTGGAATGCCATCAAGCTCCTTGCGCAGAACTTTTGCCGCGGGAGCGACAAGTTTTGAATGGAAAGCATGGGAGACAGGGATGGAACGCGCCCAGATCCCCTCTTTTTCGCAGACGGCCAGAAACTTTTGAACATCCGTTGCCTTGCCGGATACAACCGTCTGGCGGGGAGAGTTGTAGTTAGAAACAACTAAACCGGATTTTCCCCTGGCCAGCATCTTCTCGACATCGGCAGGTGCAATGCCGATGGCCGCCATCGCCCCGGTACCCTTACCAGAAGCATTATTCATTGCCTGGGCCCGCAAGGCCGCAATATGCAGCGCATCTATCGGCAGCAGTCCCCCCCCGGCCGTTAAAGCGCTTATTTCCCCCAGGCTATGGCCAACGGTGAAGTCGGGCTTTAAGCCAAGAAAGTCCAGGACCTTGAAAGCCGCCATCGAACAGGAAACAATCGATGGTTGTTGAAATACCGTCTCACGCAACTCCTCTGTCCACTGTTTTATGGTCTCCTCGGTGGCGCCATGCAGGTCACGAAAAACCTTGGCCCGGAAACTTTCCCCGGTCAAAGCATACATCCTAGCCTCAAAGTCATGGCAAATCTCGCGGACAAAGGGGTATCTTCTTAACAGGTGAGAGGCCATATTCAACCGGTGTGAACCCTGGCCTGGGAAGAGTCCGACCATGGTCGGTTTTTTAAGGGCTTGCCCGGCAAAAATATCCAGCGGGGGATTATTTATCTCATCAAGGCTTTTTCCTGCCGACAGCATATCTTTAACCGTCTGCAACTGTTTCGTAAGACCCCAGGGAGTTTTCGCCACTATTGCCAAACGCTCATTGCCTTTGGGTTTTTCCTGTGCGAGTGAAGCAGATAGATCGATGAGGTCCGCCTGGCTGATTTTCCGCGACAGGGGTATGAGTTTCTCTATTCTCTGCAAAAGATCCGCTTCACTCTTTGCCGAAAAAGCTATCACCTCGGAAGACTGCACCGAGGCTATAAGTCTAACTTCATCATTGTCAGCGAGGTCATCCGGATTTGCTTCTTCAAGGGTCAGATGAGTGTTGACTCCTCCGAAGCCAAAGGCCGAAACGGACGCTCGTCTGGGTCCGGAGGCATCCCAGTATTCCCCATTACTTGGTCTGAGATTTGTCAGGGGAGAGCCAAAGGCCGGATTGGCGACGTGCCAATTCGTATGAGGCGGGATTATTTTCCTTTTCAAGGCCATTGCCGCTTTTATCAAGCCGGCAACACCTGCGGCAGCTTTGGTGTGTCCGATATTGGCCTTAACACTACCCAGATAACAGATGTGGTTTTCGTCCGGCTGGGATTCATCGATAGCTCTTTTCAGGGCTGATATTTCTATTTTATCCCCCACCGCTGTGCCGGTCCCATGGCCTTCGACGTAACCTACGGTCGAGATGGGATATCCGGCCTTTTCATACGCCTTCTTTATAGCCAGACCCTGTCCGTCAATTTGAGGTTGGGTGATCCCCCCAGACCCGTCGGAAGAAACGCCCCAGCCTTTAATAACCGCATGGATAGCGTAGCCATGCCGTATTGCGTATTCTTCCGTGGCAAGGGCTACTATGCCGCAACCCTCCCCAGTCTGCATGCCATGGGCACGTTCATCATAGGGGCGGATATCCTCTCTCGCCAAAGCCTTGGTCTTGGCGAACCCGACTATTTCAAATGGATCAAGGCTTACGTCGACACCACCGGCAAAGGCAACGTCCATATCACCCATGGCCAGGTGATTACAGGCGTTTGTAACGGCAAGAAGTGAAGAGGCGCAGGCGCCATCAACGGTGTAAGCGCCGGAGCGGAAGTCAAAATAATTTGCGATTCGTCCGGCAATTACATTCGGGATGTTACCGGCGAGAAAATCTTCATTGATTTCCGGTAATGGACTTGAATAGAAATGCTGGATAGCCTTTACAAGAGTATCGGCCTGATCCCCGGAGAAATTTTTCTGAACGGCATTGCGGATGGCACGTTCAACATAAGGCCATCTGCTTTTCAACATATGGCTGCGGAAAAACTCACCTGAACCGCTATTGCCGAGGACCACGCCCACCCGTTCTTTATCTGTTTTGTCTAAATCAAGTTTAGCGTCCCTCATCGCCTCTCTGACTGTATGCAAAGAGAGCCAGTGGCAGATATCGGCGGTATTGATAGTTACAGGTGGAATCTTCCATTCGACGGGATCGAAAGACCAGTCAGTTATGACTGCCATCCGGTCGCAATATGTTTTCCCTGGGACTTCGGGGTCGGAGTTGAAATACCATTCGTTCGGCAGCCGTTCGTCCGGAGATATTCTGAAATAACGCCTGCCTGCCAGGATGTTTGTCCATAGTTCTTCAGGTGAGAGGGCGCCAGGATAGACGCACCCCATCCCAATAATTGCAACGTTCACTTTCTTTCCCCCTTTTACTTACTTTTTTTTGATTAGGTTAAGAATGTTGCTTCCCCCCGGAAATTCCTGACTTAATCAATTTGATCGGTGACAAAGGCAAAAGGTTATCTCACCATGTGGTACCTGTAAACAGCTTTAAGCAATGCTGGGTATAGTCTCTGCCTATCAATTTGCCCATACCCAGCCTGCCAAAAGTAAGAGTTGCCAAAGATAAAATCGATGTCGATTGAGTTGAGAAAGGAGCCGAGGTCGGGAGAACCTCCCGGGTGTTTTACATGAATTCCCCCATTCCTCTTGTGTGGCAAACAAAGTTCACATTATTCCCCTTTATTAGGCACGGTCAATTTTGATCAATGCGGGAGGCAGGATTTTGATTAAATATCAATCATTATGGGCTGCTAGCTGTAGGACAAGTGCTAAATATGATTCGCTGATAACATCCGAATGGCATTAGTTTGAAGAGATGCGGAGACATATTTACTGCGATGCGAAATCACTCTTGTTTCATGTCTTGGGAAGTATGCCGGATAAAGCAGATCAAGATTGTACTGTCGGCAGGGCGGCTCCGATCCTGGAGCAGTAGGTTGAGTTCAGGTTGTACTTTATCGGCATCCTGCCTCGATTTATAAAAAACGGACTCTTCGATTGGGGGTGGGCTTTTCTAAGGAAGGTTTGCTTTTAACACCATAAAAGGGTTAATTAAGCTGGTACAAAAAGAAAGATGCTATAGACATTCTTAGGTGATAATCAAATCAATATTATTATATAGACGCTGCGAAATAGTAAATTATTATCAAATAATAGACAATCGAAACCGACAAATTGTTAATCTGCTCTTTTTAGAGTCTTTTTAAAGTTAGGTTGGTCTGTGGAAATTGGATTCAGGGCAAAAAGAAAAAGGTCGATACGCTATGGTTGATGTGCTGTATGGTCCACAACCTGAAAAAGATCCACCAGTTTGCGCCGGGATATGCTAAGACAGGGAATAGGTAAAGAAAAAGATAGGAATAAACCGGATGTTTGAGTAAGAACTATCTGACAGACAAATTTGAAACCAAACAAAATTATTGAGCCCAAAAAGTTCTCGCAGGCAGTAAATTCTTCTATCCTCGGAATGCTTTTTCTACAGGTTGGTTATACAAAAAATTAACATGAATAGAATTCACAGCGTAGATGTTATTCGGCTACTTGCAATAACAGCCATTATTGCAATGCATACTTCCCCTTTTAGCAACGCGCCAAGCAACACGTCTGCCCATTATTTCTATATTGTAATTAATCAAGGTTCCCGATTTGCTGTTCCGTTTTTTTTCATAATCTCTGGTTATTTTTTTGCTAAAAAAATGCAAGGGGGGGGATTAATAGTTCCAGTTTCCTTGGCCATTATAAAAAGGCTATTTGTTATCTGGTCCTTTTGGTCTCTAATATATCTATTGCCGTTCAATTTATCTTGGATATTTAGATTTGGATTTGAAAATGTAATTAATTATGTAACGATACCAAAATTAACTTATTTTGCATCTAATCCTTTACGATTCATTTTTGATGGGAAAAATCATCTCTGGTATTTAGTGAGTCTTAACTTAGCTGTTATTATAACTGCTTTATATCTCAGGTATTGGCCATCACGCTCTTTAGATCCACTAATAATTTTTGCTATCATATTATATTCTTTTGGGTTGTGTACCAAGGCTTACTCGGCTACTTCAATTGGGATACATTTCGATTTCAACACAAGAAACGGCCCTTTCTTTAGCTTGATTTTTTTTGTCACAGGGTTCGTCTTATCCCTTCGTCAAATTTCGCCTAAATATTTGACTTATGGCATAGCCATTATGTTGAGTGGCTATGCCCTGCATTTTGCGGAAATATATTATTTATATTCGGTATACCATGTCTCTCCAGTTAGTCATGACTATGTACTTGGCACATACTTTACCGGGTTAGGAGCCGCACTAATAGCTTTGTCCAACCACTCCTTATTGGACATTCGCTACGCGTCTAAATTTGGACAGTACACTCTCGGTGTCTATGCAATCCATATATTCTTTCTCGTAAACATAAAACAAATTAGTAGAAACCTGTCAGGCACATTAGGCTCTTGGGGTCTAGGGGTTGTTTTAATGGTACTAGTTTTGTCATTTATCAGCACGATTGCCATGTCAAAATTCAAGCCTTTAAAAAAAGTAATCGTATAAAAAGCCGCTCCACTTTACTGTGAACCTCCCCCGATAAAACGGACACCAAAATCTAACTAAAGATGAGGTGTAATGCCAAAAGTCATCAACCCCAGGAGAACCTGGAAATACAAAAATGAATTCAAGGTTAAGGCGGTTCAATTCAACCTACAGGATAGTGTTCAAGTAAAGGATGCCAAGATGGACACTCCCCCGTTCATGTTGTCACGGTGGCGGAAGGAGCATCAAGAAGGGAAACTCGTAGCAGATGATCAAAGGGGCGTCTTTTCCTTTTCATTTCTTCTATCTTCAGCCCAAATGTGAATCGAATTGAAAGTTTCATTAATAGCGGCAAAATCAGAGAATGGGGTAATCGGCAACGGACCGGATATACCGTGGGCCGCGAGAGGCGAGCAGCTTATTTTCAAGGCCTTGACTTTCAATCAGTGGCTGCTGGTTGGCCGGAAAACCTTTCAATCGATGGGCGTCCTGCCCGATCGGAAGTATGCGATAGTCAGCCGCTCCGGTTTTGAATGCGCTGATGATAATGTGCTGGTGTTCCGGTCAATTCCGGAAGCAATGGCAGAAATGGCGAGGCATACGAAACATCTGATCGTGGCCGGTGGCGGTGAAATCTATAAAAACACCATTGGTATCGTCGATACAATCCACCTGTCAACCATCCACATAAACGTGGAGGGCGATGTCTTTTTCCCCGAGATGCCGCAAGGGTTTCGTGCGGTCTTTGAGCAGGAATTCGAATCGAATATCAACTACACCTACAGAATTTTCCAGAAGGGCTAATGTTGTTTGCAAGTTGGGGAAATCTAAAAGGGTGGGTGACCACAAGAGGGCCGTCACTGATATGAGGGGGCCGCCGTTCGGCAGCCCTCCCTCAGATCAGCCATAAAGGGTGAATTACATTTTTTTCGCAACACCTCCTTCTTCAATTTTTTAGGTTTGTCGTCGAGTTGGTAACTTATATTTTGCGATAATCGGATGAGTTTATGCAATACCTCCAAGGTATTAATTTTGGTGGAAGAAACGTAATGGGAATCTCAGACTTTAGTTTGAGGTACTTTATGGACAACCAATCGGTTCAAGGTTGGGGCTGGAGTATTTCGAACTTTGGCAGCTTTGAAATTTAATCCTGCTTGAGCGTCTAACTAGCTGAAATATAGAATAAATCAGCGATAAACATGAAAATGATGGGATGGCGATGACCCTTGATGATCCAGGCCAAATAAACGGTAAGCGTTGTTGTTAATCAGCTTTTGGGGCATACGGTTTCAGTTCGAAGATCTTTTTGTGCGGATCGACCTGGATATGATAATAGCGGTTCTGCGGCATATAGATATAGGGTACCTCATCCTTGGGCCGGAAGACGAAATCGGAAAGGATCATCCGGTTGACCGCACGGTGGCCGACAATCATTATGTTGTCGTCGTAATTGTTTAAATAGAATACCTTCTGCAGGCCCCGGTGGATTCGTTTTTCCATGGTGACATAGCCCTCGCCGTCCGGATAGACGTAATCGTACTTATCTTTTTTGCGACTGGCGGCAACCTCGGGCATCTCCTCACGGATTTCACTATAGGTCATGCCGTCGCAGACTCCGGCGTAAATCTCGTTAAACTCGGGTAGGGAGATGATCGAGCAATGCTCCTGCTTTTCGGCGATGGGGGCGGCGGTCTGTAAGGTCCGCTTGTAATTGCTGGTGAAGATTATCGGAATGCGCTCATTGGCGAAATATTCCGCCAGCCCGCTGGCCTGGGCCAGCCCCTTGTCGGTAAGATCGGAATCTCCGCCGATGCGGTTTTCCAGGTTGAAATAGGTTTCGCCGTGGCGAACCAAGAAAAGATTGCGGACAATGCGGGTGGTGATCAGATCACGGATTCTATCATAGTAGGGCAGCAAGTCGGTCAACTTATCCTGGAGGATGCATCCCTCGAAAGAGTCCACCAGAATAAAGTTTCGCTCTTCATGCAGCGGCTCATATACACTCTCGTAGAAGTCGATCCGTTTAAGGAAGCTGTCCAGGGCCTTTTCCCGGCTGAGATGGCGGAATTCCTTTAAAAAGGCCTTACGTTCAAGGTTTGCTTCAAGCGCTTCTTCATCGGTATTCATGCATTCGATAAAAAGAATCGGGAAATCGGGAAATGTCTCCCTGATCAATTTCCGGCGTCGGCAGGTTACATTGGCCGCATCGATAATGGCTACTCCGCCTTTGGTTTTTAAAAATTCGCGGGCTGATCCCAGATTGATCCGGGCGCATTTCTCCCTGAACTTGACACCTTCCGGATTTTCCGGTGAAAATAATTCCGGCCCCGAGGTGTTCTCCGGTGAAAGTTGCCTGCGGATATCGCCGTTGTTAAAGATCCGCACGTTGACTTCATCGCGTTTCAGGGTGCCGGCTATTTTCCGGGCCATGGTGGATTTACCGCGGGCGGGCAGTCCAACCATGGCGATGACCAGTTTTTTATCCATTTACACTCCGCAACTTGGACATATAACAACCAGGGTTAATTCATAGTATCATGGCAACATAGCGGGATGCACAAGTCAAAAATCAAAAGATTAAATAAGGGTAAAGGGGAAAAAGGACCATGTGTAAAAAGACCCTTTCGATGTATGGACTAATTATTGAGGGGTAAGGGGGAGGAGGCTTATTTGAAAATGAGCAGGTTGAAATATACGCCCAGGCCTTAATTGCCTACGTTCCTGACCAGAAGCCAGGAACGAACCGCGGTTTTACCGCTTCCCTTTTCCCTGGCCTTGACCATTACCCGGTTAAGTTTTCTCGTTAACTTAATACCGCCGGGAGCGACCAGTTTATCTCCTTTAAGTTGAGGGGTAAGCCAGCCAAGTTCGCTTACGTAGATTCCGAAGCTGTTTTTTTCGTAGCGGTCGGAATCGATTAACCGGGCGCCGTAATGATCTGGCGACTCGTCTACATTTCCATAGGGAGGATGCAGATCGGTTATCGGCAGATCGACTCGGCGCAAGACTTCCTTGAAATGAGGCATGGTGGCCCATTCGTAGCCCAGAATCGCTTCCCGGGGAATCATGTGGGGATCGGTCGCCTGGCTAACGGAGCCGGGGTCCTGGGTTAGAATCGCCTCGTAACCGAGCTGCCGTGCAACCGCCATGACCTGCTGGTTGTATTCGCCGTAGGGAATTGCGAAAAAACGGGGGTTAACCCCAAGTTTTTCGGAGAATATTTTTGCGTTCTTGTTGAGATCGTCCCCTATCCAAGCGAGATATTCGCTCTCGGTCATCGCCTTAGGGCGTTCGACCAGCCGGTTATGAGCGTAGCTGTGCGACTGGATATCGACGCCGTTTTCATGCAAATTGATGATCTCGTCCCAGTCCATGTAGTTCGAGATGCCACTGCTGATATTCTTGGAATTTATAAAGACCGTGAAAGGATAGCTGTGCGATTTGAGGATCGGCCAGGCATTTCGGAAAGCGCTTTCGTAGCCGTCGTCTATAGTGATTACCACCGATTTTTCCGGCGGTGTTTTGCTGCCGGTCAAGGCGTTGACCAGCTCGGCCAGAGGGATTACCTGATAATTTTCGGCGGCCAGATAGTCCATCTGTTCGCGGAATCGCTCAACTGAGACATTAGTGGTTGGCAGTTTGTCTTCCCCGAACCGATGGTAGATCAGAACCGTCGAATTGAAGGTCGCTCCGTGAGGGAGGGCGAACAGTGGCTGGGGATTAGAAAGATAAAAAAAAATAGCAACAGGAACATGGACAGCCGTTCTTTCTTGTTGATTAATATTGGGTTATCCGACATTCAATTCTTCCCTGCGAGTCAGTTTCAGTTCCCTGTTCCCCTCATATTCGATATCTCTCTCCGCCAGGAAACACTTATCGTATCGGCTGAGCTGGTTGAACTTGATCAAGGCCTTGACTTCCCAGATATAGAGTTCTCGACGTTGCGAGTAATTGAGCAGGCCGTCTGCCAGTTTCAAGGGGTTCATTGTATATCTTCTGATCCGGCGAAGATTGTAGTAGGCCGGCAACCTATTAATGTTGAGGATATATGCCCGGACCGATTCAAGGATGGTGTTGTAAATGGCCACCTTATGGTTTTTCCCCTCATCGCGAGATATGGGTACCATGCCTTTCTCACCCCAAGTCCAGATGCCGAACAGGTTATTGCCTTCCCTGGCGAACCGCGAAGTGGCCCAGGAGGACTCTATTGCGGCCTGGGCCATAATCATACTGGGTGGGATGAGGTCGACTCGTCTAACCAGCAAGACAGCCCTTCTAGTCCGATATTTGCGGGTAAGTCCAAATATAAATTCAATTTCGTGTTCTGTAAGGATCCGCCCCCATTTGGCATCATCGTCGGAAAAGACCAGTTCTCGGTATCCCTCGGGGAATTTCTTCAGAACAGCATGTAGCGCCTCTTTTTCTTCCTTGACCTCTTCAAGAGCGGTAAGTGCAATCGGCAAAAGGCCATGTAAAAATACCCGTTTTCTGATCTCGGTATCTAACTTATTGAGGTTGTCCGGGTAAGAACCGAACAACAGGGGTGAGACAGCGCCTTCGTCGTCCAGTTCCCAAAGGTCGTTTACTTTTAGAAGCTCGATCATGTCCTCACCGCTTTCGACCTTTAAAAAAACGGGGTTGGCCTGCTGAGTCTGGTCGGAAAGTTCGACAAGCGGCTTTTTATGGGCGTACAGGGTGATTATGATCCCGGCGATAACGATCAGAGCCATTGCCATAAAGGCATGAACGTTGAGGCGATCTACTTCGAGATTGCCGAAGTAAATACTTCCAGCTCCGGTGGAATCAGTAGGAGTCCGACTGTTTAAGGACTGGGCGGCATACCGGCAACACTTTCTAGTGTCCGTGGTATCGGGTGTAAACATTGATGAATTGTAATGAACGGGAATAGGGTGCATGCGAAGAAGTTTGTTGGTTGATCGATCGTTTAATTAATTTGTCCGGTAATTCGATGATCTATCCTAATTAAGAAGAAATTTGATTTCGTTTTGCATGACCGCAGAGCATGTTTAACAACATTGATTACATTATAATAATAATATATATATCATATCTTATATCATAAGATCGTAAAATTATAAACAAACGCCCTTTTTAGACAACTTCAAGATTTACTGGGAGAATTAAGATGCATACTAAGAAAATGATTATGATCCTTTTTATTTTGTTGCTTGTGCCGTTTGGAGCCGGGGCTGAATCTGCGCCGGTTACCCAGACCGCCGATTCGCCGCTGGTAGTGATGGAAACCTCCATGGGTAAGATCAAAATTGAATTATTCGATAAAAAAGCCCCTTTGACGGTCAAGAATTTCCGTAACTATGTCAAACAAGGTTTCTACAACGGTTTGATTTTTCACCGTGTCATCCCTGGTTTCATGATTCAGGGCGGCGGTTTCGAGTCTGGGATGGACCGGCGTGACCCGACCCAGCCCCCGGTAAAAAATGAGGCGACTAACGGCCTGAAAAACTTACGCGGCACTTTGTCCATGGCCAGGACCAGGGATATCAACAGTGCAACCAGCCAGTTTTTTATCAATGTCGCAGATAATGCAAGCCTCGATAACCATGGCACCCTGCCGAACCAGTTCGGTTATGCGGTATTCGGCAAAGTCGTGGAAGGCATGGATGTGACGGACAAAATCGTCGCGACTCCTACCACCACCGTTAACAGCGGCGGCGCTCAATACAGGAATGTTCCGAAAGAAGATGTGGTAATTATCAAGGCTTATGAAGAAAAACAGGAGATGACGAAGTAATTTAGCCTACCATCGATTGGTAGATTTGCTGTTGCCTGGGGATTTAATTAAATAAAAACGCCCGTCCGGTAAATCGGGCGGGCGTTTTGTGTATGATTTATTCCTTGTTTGCCCCGTTAAACAGGCCGGGCGGTTCCGGTTCTTCCTGGGGCTTCTCTTTCGGGGTGGTTTCTGCGACCCTTCGAACAACCCGCGAAGAGACACGTTTGCCCTTGGCCGGCGCTCCTTTAATCAGGAACTCGTC
>Ga0209919_1001293_pt1 | contig 12256 bp, 13 predicted proteins | sample SalPon2A_C_D2_MG_FD_185721 | JGI IMG/M metagenome (GOLD analysis project Ga0209919, IMG submission 185721) | Soil microbial communities from South San Francisco under conditions of wetland restoration - Salt Pond MetaG R2A_C_D2_MG (SPAdes)... | ecosystem: Environmental > Terrestrial > Soil >... | reverse complement strand
TACTGATTCTTTTCGGCAAGTACAACGGAACATCGGTAGATGACGGTTTCTTCTGGGTTAATCCTTTCACACAAAAAAGACACGTATCTCTGCGCATCAGGAATTTCAACAGTGATAAAATAAAAGTAAACGATCTGCACGGCAACCCGATTGAAATTGCGGCTGTTGTTGTGTGGAAAGTTACAAGTCCCGCGCGTGCCGTGTTTGATGTTGAAAACTACGAACAGTTTGTTGCCATACAGGCTGAGACGGCTATTCGTACTCTCGCTTCCGAATATCCTTACGACACAAACGAGGGAGAGAAAGAATCTTTGAGAAGCAGCCCCACAGAAGTTGCCGACAACCTGAGAAAAGAATTGCAGACCAGGCTCGAAGTTGCCGGCGTAAATATTGTTGAAGCACGTATTACTCACCTGGCCTACGCACAGGAAATTGCACAGGCAATGTTGCGCAGGCAGCAGGCACAGGCAATTGTTGCGGCAAGATTCAAAATTGTGGAAGGCGCCGTCGGAATGGTTCAGCAGGCGCTGCAGGATTTAAGCGATAAAAATATCGTAAACCTGGACGAAGAAAGGAAAGCACAGATGGTAAATAACCTTATGGTTGCACTCGTTGCAGACCACGAGGCGATGCCTGTAATAAACACGGGAACTATTTATCAATAAAACATATTTATTAAAATGAAAAAGTTATCCGAACTGGCTGGTGAAACATTACTAATTCACCAGCCCTCCGTCTGGAAAAGTTACTATGAATTAAAACACGATGATGAATTACTCGGCACTATAAATTCAAAAGGGTTCTTCGGAATCAATAAAATATTTAAGATGGGAAAGGATGAATGGGAAATTTACCGCACGGGTTTCTGGAGGTCGGAAATAGGAATAAGACAGGCCGGCTATGAATTGCCCTACGCGACTTACAAACGCGATGGTTTTAAGTTACAGGGAACGGTTAAGTGCTACAGAGGTGAACAGATGATAATCGATTCGAAAATATTAAACGGCGAATTCAGTGTTAAAACCCTGTCCGGTGAATTTCTCGCAATTTTAAAAAACAAAGCATCTTTAAAAGAAAAAACAGAAATTCAAATAGAGCAAAAATCAGAGTTGCTCGATAAATACCCGTGGGTAATTATACTCGCCTGGTATTTATCACTGCAAAGAAAGAAGGCAGCGCATGCAGGTTAAAAGTTATGGCTGAAAAGAAAAAATTTTTACTAAGGATAGATGAAAATGTTCACACCGCCCTCGAAAAATGGGCAGCCGATGAATTACGCAGTATTAACGCACAGATTGAATTCCTGCTGAAAGACGCTGTGCGCAAAGCAGGAAGAACTAAAATCCCCCCACAGACTCCAGACAGCCCGGCCGAAAAAAACACAACCGGTTAATTAAAAATTCTTGTTGTTTTTTAACAATTATTCCATATTTTAGATGGATATCACAAATAATTCCCCCGTAGCCTAATTCAAATTAGTTTGTGAAAATTATACAACACGCAATTTTTCGGTTCACTTAGCTTTAATAATTAATTTATTCAACCACTTTTTAAAGGGTGTTCTATGAAAAGAAGTCTCTTTATTGCTTCTTCTTTTGCCCTGTTTTTCTGCCTGGTTTTAATCCAGTTTAACTGCTCGCAGAACCCGGAACAGAAAACTATAACAAAAGAAGAGCATATTGCACGGGGGAAATACCTGGTGAATTTAGGGGGATGTAACGACTGTCATTCACCAAAGATAATGACAGCTATGGGGCCGATGCCCGATACAACAAAATTACTCTCCGGCCATCCGGCCGATACCCCACTGGGCGAAATTGATCCTGCAATGTATAAAAAGGGACAATGGGTTCTGGTGGACGCTAAAGATTTCACCTCCTGGGTTGGCCCATGGGGCGTTTCGTATACTGCAAACCTTACCCCTGACGAAGCAACCGGACTTGGCAACTGGACCCCCGAATTATTTATAAAAGCTATAAGAAGCGGAAAGCATATGGGTATCGGAAGACCAATACTTCCCCCGATGCCCTGGGTGTTTATGGCAAAATTGAAAGACGGAGATTTAAAGGATATTTTCGCGTATCTGCAGTCTATTCCCGCGATAAACAACAGAATCCCGGATCCGATACCGCCGGACCAGATGGCATCGTTGTTTAAGAAAAAGAAATAATCTTTTCATGGCTTTCCTTTAATAAAAGGGGAGCCACTATTTTTTACTCTCCTACTCATCACATTGCTCTATACCCTCATTCAGGAATTCACTATATTTATCGAAACAATTTCCAGATAAATATTAATTGAAAAGAACGTTTTCCATATTTCTTCTAATTTCATTCCTGTTTAATACTGCAGGGTATTTATTAATATTCCTGCTTCTTCAATCGTCATTAAAGGATAATGTAAGGGAGAAAATTTCCTCAAATAATTATAGCCAAACATTAATTGTATTTGCAAACAAAAATTTAAATGATGGAATTACGGAATTAAAATTCCATGACGAAAAAGAATTTTCTTTCAAAGGAAAAATGTACGACATAATTAAAAGAGAAAATAAAAACGATAGCGTATATTTTTATTGCCTTGCTGATACAAAAGAAGATGAATTGAACCTGGCTTTAATAAAAAAAGGGGAAACAGGAGATTCTGACAAAAATTCCGGCAACCTGGTTCTATTGAAAAATGTTTTACAGGACGGTCTCTTAAGTCATACTCTTTTTGATTCGGACAATAATTTTAAAATCCCCTTTACTAAAGAAGAAAGTTTAATTACAACATCCAACATTTGCGATATCCCCACACCTCCCCCGGTACTACTCCCTGCTTAAAATAATTTAATTGTTAAACACATTATTCATTCTCCGGAAAATTTTCATCCCGGTTTTTGAATTCATAAAATTATATAAAATTCTAGCAGGAGATTTTAATGCAAAGAATTCTATTGCTGATGATTTTTTTATCATCATACTCATTAATCAATGCACAAACAGATACATTAAAATATGAACTCGATCAGGTTACAGTAAGTGCTACCAGATATCCCGAAAAAATAATGGAAGTACCCTACGCTGTTTCAATTATTCCGGCGAAAAAACTTGATCTTATCCGTGGTTACGGCCTTGATGAAATATTGAGAACTGTTCCCGGGGTACTTGCCCAATCACGTTCCGGTAATCAGGATATCAGAGTTGTAATTCGCGGATTCGGTGCACGCGGGGCCGGCGACAGATCAAATTCAGGAACAAGCAGGGGCATAAGAATTATGCTCGATGGATTTCCTGAAACCGAACCCGACGGCAGAACATCATTTGATAATATAGATCCGGCAAATGCCGGGTATATTGAAGTAATACGTTCAAACGCTTCAGCACTATGGGGAAACGCGGCTGGCGGGGTTATAAACCTATCCTCAGTTCCGGATTTTAAGAAACCTTTTATCAGGCTTGACGGCGGCATCGGAACTTTTGGATATAAAAGATATTCGTTGCAGGCTGCGAGTAACATAGGAAAAGGAAAAATATTTATGAGCCTTTCCAACAATACATTTGACGGCTGGAGGATTCATTCTTCGAGTGCGAGAACTGTTTTGAATATGGGAATAACATCGATGATTGGAGAAAGAACAAATCTGGATGTTTATCTGGTAGGCTCAACAAACATTTTTCACATCCCCGGACCTTTAACGTTGGCAGAATATAATACAGATCAAAAGCAGGCAAACGGAACATACCTTGGGCGTGATGAGAGAAGATTTAACCGGCTGGGTAGAATAGGCGTTTCACTTGATCATGGTATTAATGAATCGAATAAGATTTCGGCAATGGTTTATGTAAACCCCAAATATTTGCAAAGATCGGAAAGAGGAACGTTCAGAGATTTTACCAGGTATCACGTTGGCGGAAATATTATGTACAAAAATTTATCGCATTTTAGCAGCAATGTTAAAAACACATTAATTGCCGGGATGGATGAAGCTTACCAGGACGGTGCAATTTTATTTTATTCGCTGTCCGCTACAAACGGAAGAGGCAATACATTAAAAAACAATAAGCGTGAAGGAGCAAATAATTTCGGAGCTTTTTTCCAGAATGAAATTAATTTCAATGAAAAAGTCAGTGTGATAGTTGGTGGAAGATATGATGACATAACATACTATTCCGAGGATTTTTTGGCGCCACAATTTGGTAAACAGCAAAGATCATTTACCAGGTTTACACCTAAAGCCGGAATAACTTACCGTTTTTCGCCCGTTCACAGTATATATGCAAATCTTGGTGGTGGAGTGGAAGTACCCGCCGGTAATGAAACTGATCCCGCCGGAACATACGGACAGGATACTGTTTATTTGTTAAGCCCGCTCCTTGAGCCAATTAACTCAACTACGATTGAGGTTGGAACAAAACAAATAATTTCATTCGATCAATACAGTGCATTTAAATTTATTAATTATGAACTAGCCCTCTATTATATAAAGCTTACAAACGACATTATTCCCTATCGTGGTGGAAGATTTTATTTTACAGCGGGCAAGTCGCATAGAATTGGTGCAGAGCTGAGTTCAACTTTTCAGTTTGCTCAGGGAATTTCTCTTGATGCTGCTTTAACTTTATCTGAAAATAAATATGACGAATACAAAGTTGATTCTGCTCACTATGGGGTACCGGGTAAATTTGCTGATTATACAAATAATAAAACTGCGGGAATTCCTTCACTATTTTATAACGTAGGAATAACAATCGCGCCGGAAGAATTAGAGGGATTGTTCTTCAGTTTCAGCGTAAATGGAACAGGTAGTTATTTTGTTAATGATGCAAACACAATAGAAGTTCCTTCTTACAATATTTTTAACGCGGCAATTGGGTTAAATAGAGAAATAAAATTAGGTGAACATATTAATATGCGCGGATTTTTTTCTGTGAATAACCTTGCAGATACAAAATATGTCGGTTCAGCATTTGTAAATCCCGATATTGTTGGAGGGGTTCCTGTATATCTGGAACCGGGGCTTCCAAGAAATGTGACCGTTTCTCTTTCATTCGGTATAAATTAAATTATAATTCAGGCTGCCTTTATCTTTAGGGCAGCCTTTAATTTTAGTTATTCCCCGCTTTCTTCTTCCCACTAGTAAGAAACATCAATTAAGCCTATTCTCCAAAATGAAAGAATATATACATTTCTGCTTAATTTCTCTACATTTTAGCTTAATTACCAATCCACCAACTATGGAATATTTTTTGTGCGGTTTTCAGGACTTAGGGATTATTCCATCCTTCCTCCCTACCATAAAAATTATGGGGAAATATGTACAATTCAATCGTGCTTGTTAAACAGGTTCCTGATACTGCCAACATTTCCGGCAAGGTAATGAAAGATGATGGAACCGTAAACCGTTCAAAATTACCGGCTATTTTTAATGTTGAAGACAGGGTCTCGCTTGAACTTGCCCTCCAGATAAAAGAACGTTATGGTGGAAAAGTTACGGCCATAACAATGGGACCGCCGCGTGCATCGGATATTCTTCGTGAATGTCTTTTCATGGGTGCAGACGATGTCTATCTGATAAGCGACAGAAAATTTGCAGGTGCTGACACACTTGCCACATCATATGTTTTGAGTGAAGCCATAAAACAAATAGGGGATTATCATTTTATCTTTGCCGGTCGCCAGGCAATTGATGGTGACACAGCCCAGGTTGGTCCACAGACAGCAGAAAAATTAAACATCCCACAGATAACCTACACAGAAGAAATTGTTCAGTTAAAAAAAGATAAGATTCAAATAAAAAGAAAAATAGACGGCGGCTATGAAGTTGTTGAAAGCAAACTTCCGGTATTGCTCACAGTTTTAAAAGATGTTGTTGCTCCACGGCCTTTCAGCGCAAAAAGAGTAATGGCATACAAAGGCGCCAAATCTCTAATTGAACTTGAAAAACTCACCGAAGAAAATTCACTCTTATATATAGATAAACTTGTCCACGAATACAAAGAACGCAAGCTTTATATAAACACACTAACTACCGACGACTTAAATATCGATGTTAAAAGATGCGGACTGAAAGGATCTCCGACTAAAGTATTTAAAGTTGAATCTGTTGTGCTTGCAAGCGGTGGGCACAATAAAATTGAGGCAACAAAAGCAGGGCTCGGAGAATTAATCGACCAGCTAATGAGCGATCACATTTTTGGTTAAAGGGAAGAAAAATGGATTTTAAAAATGAAGTCTGGGTATTTATTGAACAACGCAGCGGTAAACCTGCTGATGTAAGTTTCGAACTTCTGTGCAAAGGAAACAAACTTGCAGAAACTATGGGTGGGGTTTTAAGAGCCATTGTAATCGGTTCAGACACAGACGAAATTACAAAACAAACATTTAATTATGGTGCTGATGAAGCTATTGTGATCGACCATCCTTCACTCAGGGATTTCAGGACGCTTCCATACGCTAGAATTATACAAAACCTCGTAAAAGAAAATATTCCACGAATAGTTTTATTTGGAGCTTCAATAATTGGAAGAGATCTTGCACCGCGTGTAGCTTCACACACAAAAAGCGGACTTACGGCCGATTGTACCGATCTGCAAATATCAGATGTGAAATACTTAAACGAAAATCATTCAAAGCTTTTGCTTCAGATTCGTCCTGCTTTCGGCGGGAATATTATCGCCACAATTATAACTCCGGATGTACCAACACAGATGGCAACTGTACGCGAAGGAGTAATGGAACTTTGTCCGCTTGACAAACCGAAAAAAGAAAAGATCACAAAGATTGAATATAAACCGGAACCTATTGATGATCTTTTACAAATAATAAAACAGCACCGTGAAGAAAATAAAGTAAATTTAAAAGCCGCACCAATTATTGTTGCAGGCGGTTATGGACTCGGTACAAAAGAAAATTTCAGGATGGTCGAAGAACTCGCCCATACTATTGGGGCCGAAATTGCAGGAAGCCGTGCTGCAGTTGACGCCGGGTTCGTTACACCTGACAGACAGGTTGGCCAGACCGGTGTTACTGTTCGTCCGAAACTTTACATAGCAATCGGCATTTCCGGTGCTATTCAGCACAGAGCAGGAATGCAGGATTCCAGCAAAATTATTGCAATTAACTCCGACCCGGAGGCTGCTATTTTTGACATAGCCCATTACGGGGTTGTTGGTGATGCAACGGTTGTAATTCCACAGTTCATCGATGCTTATAAACATAAATTGAAATAGGAAAAACGATGCCTAATTTTTTCAACGATAACAGCGATCTGCAGTTTATTTTCAACAATCTTGATCTAAAAAATGTTGTTGATATTGCTGAAGATAATTATGAACAGGCTAAAGAATATAATTATGCCCCGGCTAATTATGAAGACGCAATTGAAAATTACCGTAAAGTGCTGGAGATAGTTGGCGATATTTCCGGAAATTATATAGCAGATCGCGCAGCAGGTGTTGATGAAGATGGCGCAATATTAAAAGACGGAAAGGTCTACTATGCAATTGGAACACAGGAAAATCTAAAGCAGCTTACTCAAGCAGATCTTCGTGGAATGATTTTCCCGAGAAAATACGGAGGGTTAAATTTTCCATTTACTTTTTATATGATGGCAATAGAGATGGTCTCCCGTGCGGATGCATCTTTAATGAATATTTTCGGGCTTCAGGATATTGGCGACACTATTAAGAAATTCGGTTCCGAAGAACAACGGCAAATGTATATCCCCGGTTTCTGTACAGGTGAATTTACAGGAGCTATGGCATTAACAGAACCTGACGCTGGATCTGATCTACAGGCTGTAAAACTTCAGGCTTACCAGGATGAAAAAGGTAAGTGGTTTTTAAAGGGCGTGAAAAGGTTTATCACTAACGGCAACGGTGATGTTCTTTTGGTTCTTGCAAGATCTGAACCAGGAACAAAGGACGGACGCGGACTCAGTATGTTTGTTTGCAAGAGTGATAAAACTGTTGTGGTAAGAAGAATTGAGCATAAGTTGGGCATTCACGGTTCACCAACATGTGAATTACAGTTTAATGATACACCGGCAGAACTAGTCGGTCAGAGAAAATTCGGCCTGATAAAATACGTCCTTGATCTGATGTTCCGCGCAAGAATGGGTGTTTCGGCGCAGGCTCTGGGAATTTCACAGGCCGCTTTCGACGAAGCATTAAAATACGCTAAAGCAAGAGAGCAGTTCGGTAAATCTATTTATAACATACCGGTTATTTCAAATATGTTGATCGATATGCGTGTAATGCTTGAAGCAAACCGTGCCCTGTTTTATTATGCCTCTTATTCAGTTGATATTAAAGAAAGACTGGAAGAAAAGATAAATAAGTTAAAAAGTGAGGGAAAACCATTCAGTGAAGATAATATTCATCTGAAAAAAGTAACAAAGGAAGCAAATCTCTTAACACCTATTTCAAAATTTACTCTGACCGAAGCGGCTAATAAAATAACCTATGATGCCCTGCAGATACACGGCGGAACAGGTTATATGAGGGAATTTAAGGTAGAGCGCCTTGCACGTGATGCTAGAATTACAAATATCTATGAGGGCACTTCACAACTTCAGATAGTTGCTGCCAACGGCGGTGTTATTAATGACATTCTTTCTGAAAACTTCGACGAGTATGAAAAGAAGAACTATAAAGGTGGTGTTGCTCCGCTTGTTAACCATTTAAAAGAAATAAGAGAAATATTTAAGGATTGTCTGAAATATGTAATCGAAAAGAAAGATACAGCATTCCAGGATGTTGCAGCAAAAGATCTGGTTGAGTTATACACATATTTAATTGTGGGCTATCTCCTGCTTGACCAGGCTGAGATTGAGCCTAAAAAAGTTTTTATAGCAAACCGTTATGTACTTACTTCACTGGCAAACGCAAGAAAAAATTCAGAGTCTATTAAAGACGGGTTATTTACAGACATATTACACGCTCAGGAAATTCTATCATAAAATAAACCGGGGGTAAAATGGAGGAGAAAAAAATGTATTATTACAGAATTTTTGATGACCAGGAGAAACTTAATTATGTCAAAAGTTCACTTTCTCATTCTGAGCTGGAACAATGGCTGAAAGAATATGAAGCCAGGCACCAGAAGTATTTCAACAGCGAGCTGATACAATTTTTGAGAGAGCATGACAATGAGGCGGAAATTATTGAAGTGAGCGATTTATCCTACTAAAATCTGCACTGCTTTTATAGCACTCCCGGATAAACCGGGAGTGTTATTATATTCTGAAGCTTTATAATCCTGCCGAATATAAGATTATTCCTATCACCAAACCAATTACAAGGTTAAACAATTTAATTTTAATTGAGTCTTTTACTGAATAAGAAAGCATCGGGAGCAGACCATGTCCGTCCTGCACGATTGAGTTTGTCAACAGAACTGAAAACGGAATGACCCCGGTTGCAAACATAGTAACAAAAACAAGGTTGGGACCAGATTCAGGAATCAATCCAACCAGCGCCGAAATAATTAAAACAGCAAAAGTGTATTCATGTGATAACTTACTGAAATCCCAGTACTGTAAACCAAACTCGATAAATATCAGAGCACCGAAGGTCCACAAATATATTTTCCATAAATGGTGTGTAATTATGTGTCCCCAGATGTGTTCTTTTAAATAATGCTTTAAGCTTCTTTCATTATTGTGATATTGTCTAACTTCGCAATCCGTGCAGGTTTGAATATTAAATTTCTTTACGGTAAAGTCTATTATTTTTGAAGAGAATAATCCTATGAAAAACAAAACGCCAAATAAAACAATAGCTGTACCGGGAAACATAACAAGCATTACAAAGGCCTCGTCTCCGGATGTCGCAATCATGCCGCCGGCAAGTGCCCCGAAACTTATCATACCATGCATATATAGACTCACATTAGCAAAGCCTCCCATGCAGCCCGGAGTTGTCCCTATGGCAGAGGAAACAAGATATTGTTTCCATCTGGCCGCTGAATCGAGCAGGGACGCAAATCTGCCTTTGCTCCAGACATTAATCAGGTCTACTATGACCATCATAATCAGAACAAAAAAAGTGATTTGTATGCTTTCTGTAATAGTGCCGGTTAAATTACTCAGCATTTATTTTTCTTAATTAATGATGGTTACACGCATTTTCTCCACTCTCAACAAGTTCTCCTTTCAGATATTTTTCAACCGCTTCATCTGCTATTTTTTCGTTTGTCAGAAACGGAATAATATTTCCCTGTTTTAGATCTTCTATTATCCTCCATCCTCCGCTTTGAAAAATAAGAGTGTTGCAATCATTTAAATTATCAACTAAAGCGGCATGACTGTGATGATGTCCTTCACCGTGTCCGTGTCCATCCGCTTCGCCGTGATGGTGTCCGTGTTGAGCATGGTGTGTAAATGTATTCTGCCGCACTTCTTTATCAATTACTTTACCGTTTTCGGTATCATAAATAAGAAAGGATTTACATCTCCCAAGATGTCCGGTTACGTGTTTAAAATCATTACTTGCTACTGCTATTTTCATTTTTTTCCCCTTTAATTAGTTGAACATTTAGGACACACATCTAAAATATTATTTCTGTTTACCCGGGCTTTGTATCCACAGCTCTTACAGTTAAACAAAAGTGTGTTGCTTAGTTTGTCGGCCAGTTCTTCGGAAATGCGAAGAGCTTTCCCGTTAAGTATTCCATCCGCTATTTTCATCCTGGCCTGGTTAATAATCCGACCGAATGTCGGCCGCGATATTTTCATTTTTTTTGCAGACTCTTCCTGTGAATAACCTTTCAGGTCGCCAAGCCGTATAGCTTCGACTTCTTCCGCTTCCAGGACAACTTCTTCAAGACAGTTCATAGGAACGCCGCGCGGTTTAAAATACATAGCGCCCGGGTTACAATTTATTTTACGATATTTTTTTGGTCTGCCCATAATTTATTGTTTTGAGCATATGCTCATAACTAAGTTAGCACAAAGGACTATAAATAGCAAATAATGGGGAGAGCTCTTTAAGGTAGTTTTTACTTAAGTTTCAGCCAGGATACTCTGCGGTCCCTTTCAAAGCCCATTTTTTCAACAAGTTTTTGTGCTGGAATATTTTTTGTTTCACACTGAAGGAAAGGAATCTTTCCAATTTCCCGGCACTGTCTTATTAATGAAATTGTAATCTCTTTTGCATAACCCTTTCTCCTGTACTTTTCAAGAACGTGCAAAGTTCCGAGTGAACCATCATCGTGAGTCAGTCCCCAGGCTACAAGTTTCTTGTTACTGTAAATACCAGCGCTTATTGATTTTTCAATCCTTTCATTTAAATATTGCACAGTTAGTATTTTTTTATAATTTGATTGAGAAATCAAAAATTCAGTATCCCGGACCGTAAGTCGTTTCGTTTCAATTTTGTTTTTCGGAGTTTCTTTTTCCGGAGGAAAATGAAACTGATAAGCATTTATTAACCAGCTAATTTTTTTATCCGTAGTCAGCAAGTGAATCATCCAGTCATCCATTGCACCGAAATACCTATCTCCGGGACACAATTTTTTTATCAATTCATTAAAATTTTTTTTGTCATCACCAGAAAAATAAATCCACCTTTCTTCTTTACATCCCTGTACAAGAACTGAATTATCTACACGAATAAATTTTTCCAGATTATTTTCCTGAATAAAGCCAATTATGCTGAGATTATAAATTTCATCCTTTTTCAAAAGCCGAATAACTGCCTGTTTTTCTGTTTCCATCATTTAAATAAATGTTAATTTTTTGGCACAAATTTGTGATAATTATTAAGTATGTTATTTTATAAAATAACAAAAGAATAGATGAAAAAATGAAACAATTATTGACTATCTTAATAACTACTGCAATGGTATTAACTGTCGGGTGCAGACCCAAGACAAACAAAATCACAAAAAACGAGAATATAAATATGAGCGATCAAAGTACTAAACTGGATACCGCCACCTTTGGAGAGGGATGTTTCTGGTGCACCGAAGCAGTTTTTGAAAGATTAAAGGGAGTGAAATCAGTCATTTCCGGGTATTCCGGCGGGACTGTTCCTAACCCGACATATGAAGCTGTCTGCTCCGGCAAAACGGGTCACGCAGAGGTTTCTCAAATTGTATATGATCCGAATGAAATTAGTTACGAAGAATTATTAATTGTCTTTTTCAGAACTCACGATCCGACCTCACTTAACCGGCAAGGTGCAGATACCGGCACACAATACCGTTCGGTAATTTTCTACCACAACGAAAAACAAAAAGACCTAGCTGAATTTGCTAAAAAGAAGATTAA
>Ga0209919_1001292_pt1 | contig 12265 bp, 13 predicted proteins | sample SalPon2A_C_D2_MG_FD_185721 | JGI IMG/M metagenome (GOLD analysis project Ga0209919, IMG submission 185721) | Soil microbial communities from South San Francisco under conditions of wetland restoration - Salt Pond MetaG R2A_C_D2_MG (SPAdes)... | ecosystem: Environmental > Terrestrial > Soil >... | reverse complement strand
TCTTTTAAAATATGTTCTATGAACAGTTTTGAGTTTCCGTAGGGATTGGTGGCAGAGAGCGGAAACTCTTCAGTAATCGGCACTGTTGCCGGATCGCCATACACAGTGGCTGAAGAACTGAAGACAATGTTTTTAACATTGTTGGCCGTCATGACCCGGCATAAAACAAGTGTTCCTGTAATATTATTGGTGTAATACAGCAAGGGCATGGCCACGGATTCACCTACAGCCTTGAGGCCGGCAAAATGGATGACAGCGTCTATCGCCTGTTGTTTGAAAACTTCATCAAGTTTCTGCTCATTGAGTAGATCAACTTCATAAAAGATAATTGATTTGCCGGTAAGCTCTTCGACTCGGCGCAGGGACTCTCTTTTACTGTTGACCAGATTGTCAACGACCACAACCTCAAAACCAGCTGTTAGCAGCTCAAGGCAGGTGTGACTGCCGATATAGCCGGCGCCACCGGTTACAAGAATTTTCATGATTACCTTCCATTCTGTTGAGTACAGTACCAGTCGTAGGTCTTCCGGAGTCCATCTCTCAGGGTTTGCCTGGGGTGCCAGCCCAGGGAATTGATACGGCTGGTATCCAGAAGTTTTTGCGGCATGCCATCCGGTTTTGAGTTGTCCCAGGACAGTTCACCGTCATAGCCTACGATTTCTTTTATCAGCAAGGCCAAATCGTAGATTGTCAGATCAACCCCGGTCCCGATATTGAACAGGCAGGCGGCAAACGGTTCAATGTTGAAATTGATGATGTTTTCGGGCTGCGACATAATAAAAGTGCAGGCATCGGCCATATCATCGACGAGGAGGAACTCACGTTTCGGCGAACCGCTTCCCCAGACAATCACTTTTGGTGATCTGGTTGATAAAAGTTGCCTGGTGGAAGCAGAGTAACCAATTGAATTTTGAATATCCTGTGGAATTGGCCCAAACACCTCTTCATCATTATGTATTGCTTGCAGATTGCCTTCCATGGCCATCTTTGCAAGGTGAAATTTACGGATTAAAGCGGGAAGGACATGGGATGATTCAAGATTAAAGTTATCATTTGAGCCGTAAAGGTTGGTCGGCATAACAGGAATAAACTGGGTCTTATACTGTGTATTGTAGGACCAGCACATTTCAATTCCAGCGATTTTCGCGGTTGCATAGGGGGAGTTTGTTGGCTCTAATGGGCCGGTCATGAGATATTCCTCCCTGATTGGTTGGGGGCATTCGCGCGGATAGATGCAGGAGCTTCCCAGGAACAGCAGTCGCTTTACTCCATGGACCCAGCACTGATGAATGATATTGGATTGCATCATCAGGTTTTGATAGATGAACTCTGCCCTGTAGGTATTGTTTGCGTAGATGCCGCCAACCTTAGCTGCCGCAAAGAAGACATATTCCGGCTTTCGGCTGTCAAAAAAATCAGAGACCTGCCGCTGGTCGGTAAGGTTTAATTCCTTACTTGTGCGGGAGATGATATTCGTAAATCCCTTCTCGTTTAGATTTTTTACAATCGCTGAACCAACTAGGCCACGATGTCCTGCGACGTATATTTTGCTGTTTTTATTCATGATAATTAAAGGTGTGAAACCCTTTGCGTTTGCAGAGAGCGTCCCGCTGGGCCTCCTGAAGGTCAGTACAAACCATCTCCTTAACCAGATCGGCAAAGGAGGTTTTGGGCACCCAACCTAGTTTCTCTTTTGCCTTTGCCGGATTGCCAAGAAGCGTTTCAACCTCGGTGGGGCGGTAATATTTGGGATCGACGCGTACAATAACATCACCCGGTTTCACGGATGATTTCTGCGGCATGTACGGCTTAATTGTATCGCATATTGCTGCATTGTTTTCATCAATGCCGGCAATCTGCGCTGTTTCGTTGGGTCCTTCACCCTGCCAGTTCAAAGTGAGCCCCAGTTCTTTTGCGGCACAATTGACAAAATCACGTACTGAGTGTTGTACGCCAGAGGCAATAACATAGTCTTCTGGCTTGTCCTGCTGCAGCATCAGCCATTGCATTTCAACATAATCTCTGGCGTGTCCCCAGTCTCGTTTGGCATCTAAATTCCCCAAATGTACAGCATTCTGCAAGCCAAGAATAATCCGGGCAAGTGCCCTGGTAATTTTTCGCGTCACAAACGTTTCACCGCGGATCGGTGACTCATGGTTAAAAAGAATGCCGTTGCAGGTATACATTCCATAGGCTTCACGGTAATTGACGATAATCCAGTATGAGTATAATTTGGCAACTGCATAAGGTGATCTGGGATAAAAAGGAGTCGTTTCTGTTTGGGGAATTTCCTGGACCTTGCCGTACAACTCGGAGGTTGATGCCTGGTAGATTCGTGTCTTGTTGGTCAAGCCCAGGATACGAATGGCTTCAAGCAGTCGCAGAGTACCAAGGGCATCGGAATTGGCTGTATATTCTGGTTCTTCAAAAGAAACAGCAACATGTGACTGTGCTGCCAGATTATATATTTCATCGGGCTGGACTTTTTCGATGATATGGATCAGGCTCGTGGAGTCTGTCATATCCCCATGGTGCAGGATGAAATTTCTATCCGCAAGATGAGGGTCCTGGTACAAGTGATCAATTCTATCCGTGTTAAAAAGCGATGTTCTGCGTTTTATGCCATGGACCTCATAGCCTTTATTGATGAGAAACTCAGCCAGGTAGGCGCCGTCCTGGCCAGTCACTCCGGTTATTAACGCTTTTCGGGTCATCTGAAATCCTTTATTGTATTAGGCTTAAATAGTTGATTATTAATATTATAGCGCTATAAGACATTGCACCATATATTAACTTTTTTACTATAGCATTTTAAGCGCACCAGGGAAATATGAAAAAAGTATTGATTACTGGCGGCGGTGGATTTGTTGGATCTGCCCTTGCAAAACGATTGGTTAGCATGGGAGTGTCTGTCGTTGTTCTGGGGAGGAATATATATCCTGCGCTTGATAATCCTTTGATTGAGCAGCTCCAAGGCGATATCCGTGATTATGATGCCCTTCTTTCGGCAAGCAGGGGATGTGACACAGCTTTCCATGTAGCGGCCAAGGCTGGTGTGTGGGGCAGTCGTGAGGAGTATTTTTCCATCAACTGTGACGGAACCGAGAATATTCTGGAAGCTTGCCGGAGGAATGCCGTTTCCAGTTTTATTTATACGAGTACGCCAAGTGTCGTTTTCAATGCTACCGACATTGAAAATGGAGATGAAACGCTTCCTTACAGCGAAAAGCCGCTATGCCATTACGCTCATAGTAAAATAATTGCTGAAAAGATGGTGTTAGCGGCCAACTCTGAACAGCTCAAAATCGTTGCTTTGCGTCCGCATCTCATCTGGGGGCCGGGTGACACCCAGCTCATCCCTAGGCTGGTTCAACGAGGTGCAAAGGGATTGATAAAGCAGGTGGGCAATGGTGGGAATCTAGTCGACATCGTCTATATTGATAATGTCGTTGATGCACATATTCTGGCCGCTCAAAGCCTTGAGAGTGACATGCCAACAGCTGCCGGCAAGGCCTATTTTATCTCCCAGAGAGAACCAGTGAATCTGTGGCAATGGATTAATGGCCTTTTTCTGCGTCTTGGGATTCCAGCCGTTGATAAAACGATTAGTTTTCCAAAGGCCTATTGTGCCGGGATGACACTGGAGTGTATTTATAGGGTTCTACAAATAAAAAGTGAGCCGCTCATGACCCGGTTTGTGGCGCAGCAACTGGCTAAATCACATTGGTTTTCAATCGCTGCTGCCAGAAGAGACCTGGGGTATTCCCCGAAAATATCGACAGCTGAGGGTATGGACAGGCTGGTTGGATGGGTACAGTCTCAAAACTGGTTTTCTGGGGGGTAATTATGCTCTGTGTTTCGTTAAACTGCTCAGATGATATATTGATGGTCAGAAAAACAAAAGAAGGAAACAGATCCACCTAAAACTGATTATGCAATGTACTGCGTAACAAAATGACCATTTTCACTTGACCCCAGCAAAATGAAAAATAAGTATTTGGTACCTTAACAACAGCATGGTACACAATGATATTGGTCGCAATACATTTGACATCTTTTGCCGACAGAGTATCCATTCTTTATGGATATTTATTCTCATGATAGCAAGACGACATTTATTGGGAGTCTGAAATGAATTATGACATTAAATACAATACCGGTGATAATTATTTTCTTATTCAAACCCACGGAGATTTTGATATTAATGACTTTAAAGAGTTGGCAATTGAGATGCTGACTCATACGAATTGGGTGCCTGGAGCCAATTGCCTTTTTGATTACCGAATGACTAATATGCTTGGCGTTGCAAGACAAGACTTTGAGAACGCTTCAGCCATGCATAGAGAAAACAATTCTGTCGTGGGCAATGGAAAATCTGCATTAGTTATGAAAGATGTAGGCAATTATGGAATGGGAAGAATGTACCAGAACACTACAGAGGGTCATGTTGACACGCAATTTCAAATCTTTTCAGATTATAATCATGCCAAAGAGTGGATTACTACTGTCTGATATTTCCTTAACATCATTTCCCATATAAGTACGAACATTCGGGTCATTTAAAAGCACCATTTTTAGAACTGACAGATATGGTCTGGCTTTTCACATTTAAAGCGACTGGAGCATTGCCTTAATTGTTTCATGATCCGGATCAATTTGTAAATACTCTTGCATGACACCCTGGGCGGTTGCGCTCTGGCCGGAATCCAGGAGGGCCTTGGCGTACTTGATGCAAAAGTTAGCTTTACCAGGTGAAATTTCAACGCATTTCTTCAGCTGATTAAGGCTTGCAGCATGGTTTCCTGATTCCTCAAGCATATCTGCATACATCTCGAAAATGTAGGTTGTGTCCGGAAGTGGTTTTACTGTCTTGTCCAGAAAAACTGTTGCTTCGTCCAGGCGTTTTTTCTTTAAAAAAGATTTGCCTATTTTTATTAAACTTAAATCTGTCGGGTTTGAGTTGAGGACTTCATTAAATATTTCGTTCGCCTTTTCGTCGGCGCCTGTATCAAGATAGAATTTGCCAAGATCAATTTTCAAATCTTCATTAAACGGGTTGAAACGAAGAGCGGTAGTCAGATGAATAAAAGCATCACCACAATCGGCATCCATCCTGCAAATTTTGCTGAGCAGGTGGAGCGCTTTGCAGTGGTGCGGACTAATGTTAAGAATGTGTTTAATGTGTTTACGGGCCAGCTCGAACTGTCGTTTTCTGTGGAGGCAGTCACTTAAAATCAGTAAGGCCTCGACGTTGTTAGGGTCAACCTCTAGTATTTCATTAACAGTTTTAATTGACTTGTCATAGTTACGTTTAAGAAATTGGTATCGTGCATTACGCAGCTTGACCTGAAGGCTTGATAACGATGACCACTTCAACTGTATCCGGATAACCGCGCAAAGCAATTCTTCCCCGCTGAATGGTGCCAAAAGGTAGCCGTCTGCCAACTCATCCAAGGCATACTTGATCATTTCCATCTTCTTGTCTTGGGATACCATCAAAAAAGGAGTGGTCAAGAGCGATGGATGTCTACGAATCAGTTTCAGGAACTCAATGCCGTTCATGTGCGGCATATCAAACTCAGAAATGACGAAATTGACATGTGCTGAGGTCAGTATGTTTCGTGCGTCGACAACACTATCCGCAAAGTGGACGTTTTTGTAACCGGCCTTCTGCAGCAGGGCAATTTCGTTTTCAAATGACTTTTTCAACTGGCCGACAATGAGAAAGTCGATCTTTTTTTTATCGCTATTTGCCATGGCATCTCCTCTCTTCATAATAGAGGTATTATCAACAGGGGAGCAACTTTTTTGTGGGTTGACTGAAATTTAATACGGCAGGAAGGGGTTTTATGCAGCAATGGTAAGAATTTCGATGATAGTTTCTTTGCTATATTCCTTTAAACGCCAAAGTTTTGCCTGGATCAGGCTATGCTCTGCCAGCGTAGGGATTTCACCTGGTTTAATGGAACACTCTGAAAGTTTGACAGGACACTGTACACTCGTAAACCAGGATTTGAGTTTTTTGATGCCAAGAGCAGCATTATTGTCAATAGTGCCTGTGTCAATGCCAAAAACTCGATCGGCAAATTGGGCAATTTTCTCCGCATGGTCTTTTTGGGCCCATCGCAACCAGGCCGGTATGATGATGGAAAGACCGGCGCCATGGGGAAGGTCGTGTAGTGCGCTTAAGGAGTGTTCTATCATATGCATGGGAAAGCCGACCCGCCCAAGTCCTGCGGCTGTCCAGCCATTAAGGGCCATAGTTGCACACCACATCATGTTTGCCCGTGCTTCATAGTTGTCCGGCTCTATCATGAGTATATTGCAGGCTTCGATTATATTTATGATAAGGCCTTCAATAAAACGGTCCTGAACGTGGGCGTTGACGAGTGTGGTTGTGAAATAGAATTCAAGGCAGTGGGCAATTGCGTCTACAGCTCCATAGGCAGTGTAGCTTGCGGGGACAGAAAATGTGACAGCAGGGTCCAGAATAGACACTTTGGGGTAAAGCTTCTTGTTGCCGATGCCAAGTTTTTGATGGGTCTCGTCATTAGTGATAACCATGCCGCCGTTCATCTCTGAGCCGGAGGCGGCAATGGTGAGAACCGTGCATACGGGTAAAGCACTGGCAATCCCTTTTTTTCCCCTGAAAAATTGCCAGACGTTATGCTCAACAACGGCACCGGCGGCGATAGCTTTGGCTGTATCAATCACACTGCCCCCTCCCACGGCGACAATAACGTCAATTGCATGTTGTCTGGTCAGTTTAATTCCTTTTCTAACGTCGGATAGCAGCGGGTTGGATCGGATGCCGCCGAGTTCTGTGATGTTGAGTTTGCTGCTCTTCAGGGAATTGGTGACAGCTGCATATATGCCGTTTTTCTTGATACTGCCCTGGCCGTAGACCAGTAGGATATTTGTGCCAAATTGCTTTGTCTCAGGGCCAATCTGGTCAACAGTGTTTTTGCCGAAAATTATTTTTGTAGGGTTTTCAAGGACGAAATTATACACAGCAAAGCTCTCATTTAAGGAGTAGGGTAGTTGCGTGCGATGTGAATATATTGCTCAGGAGAAAGTTGATCAGGTCTTACAGAGGGTTCTATGCCGGAGAAACGCAGGATTTCAGTAACGTCTGTTTTTGATGTGTTGTTTACAGCTGCAGCGCTTAAGGCATTTAACAAGGTCTTGCGTCTTTGTTGAAACGCGCCTTTAACTATCTTGGTGAAGGTCTTACGGTCAAACGGCGGTAGAGCGGCTATTTTATCTGATTTGGGAAGAAAAGAGATTGAAACAACTACCGAGTCGACTTTTGGTCGTGGATGAAACTGGCCGGGACCGATTTTAAGTAATTGCCTGATCTCAGCACAGGTCCCCAGAAGAACAGACAGGACGCCATAAGCCTTGGTGCGTGGCTGGGCACTGAGTCTGTCCGCAACTTCCTTCTGAAGCATGAGGGTGGCAGAGGCTATGATCTCTTTATTCTCAATAAGCTTGAAGATAACCGGATTAGAAATTGAGTAGGGCAGGTTAGCAATGATCTTAAGTGGACCTCCGCTCATTTCGGCCAATTTTGAAAAATCGGATTTTAACAGATCCTGATGAATCAGTTCTACATTGTCAGGGAGGGTATTATTTTCTTTATGCCATTTAACGATTCCGGCATCGATTTCAAGGCCGATTATTTTTTTTACTCGCCGGGCCAGAGGTAAGGTGAGTGAACCAAGGCCCACCCCAAATTCAACAATGATGTCACCTGGAGCGGGTGCGGCCCTGTCTATGATTGTTTCTATGGTATCTTTGTTAACGAGAAAGTTTTGACCAAGGTTTTTGTGCGGAGCAAGATGCTGGTTCTGAAGTATTTTTTTTATGTCGTGGCGAGTAGGCATAACTTCAGTTTAAGATGTGTTTCCGTTGTTTCTTTTCTCGCAGGGCAGTAAAAAATTTAAGCGAAAAAAAGTATGAGGCAATAGTAAAGGGGGTTGCCAGAATGAAGCCGCCGACCACAAGAACAATAGCTGTATCTATCCCAAGTTTTGATAACGATTCGAAGATTGCAGAAAAACCCGCATCGGAAAAGACGATTTCCATCACCGAATTGATGCGCTCCCAGGAGACTTCTAAAGGGGTCAGAGCATTGCCGATACGCCAGGAAAAATAGTACTGTGGGAAATAGGTTAATGGGTTGCAGGTAAGGATACTGGCTAGAAAAGCGGCAACGATATTTGCTCGAAAGAGAGGGATTAAAATTAAAAGTGCAGCCGTGTGGAATGGAATAGTTGGCGTAATGCCGATAAAAGTGCCTAAAGCGACACCTCGTGCGATAGTGTCAGGGTCACCTTTCAACCGTAAAAATTTCAGGTAATAAAATTTGAATTGTCTTTTGGGGGCAAGCATCACGCAAGTATCGGAGACCTGGAGTACACGTCCATGTCATAAGTTAAAGTTTTGTTAGTATCAAACTGATAAGAGCCTGATAAGGCAATCATCGCGGCGTTGTCAGTACAGAATTTTTTCGGAGTGAGAAACAGGTTCAGACCATGATCAGCACAGCGCTCAGAAAACATATTCCGGAGCCGGGGGTTTGAGGCAACTCCTCCAGCGACAACAATGGAGCTAATACCATGAAGTTGGGCGGCCCGGATGGTTTTGGCTACCAGAACATCACAGACGGCTTCTTGAAAAGAGGCGCAGATATCTGCAACAGCGGGCGGGATGTTTTTCTGTGAACACTGGTTCACATGATTGGCAACAGACGTTTTAACCCCGCTGAAAGAAAAATCAAAACTGTCCTTGTCGAGCCAGGCCCTGGGGAAATTAATTTTATGGGGATCTCCCGACAAAGAAAGCTCACTGATCACCGGGCCGCCAGGATATGAAAGTCCCAGGAGTTTGGCAACTTTATCAAATGCTTCGCCGGCGGCATCGTCTCTGGATCTGCCAAGAAGGCTATATGACGACCATGAATCGACTTTAAATATACTGGAGTGTCCACCGGAGGCGACTAAGGCAATGTAAGGAAAATCAGGATGAGAGTCGCTGAGAAAAACAGAGAGTAAATGGCCGGAAATGTGGTCAATACCGACGTAGGGGATTTGCTTTGCATAGGAGATGGCTTTCACAAAAGAGAGACCGACAAGCAGAGAGCCAATCAGACCAGGGCCTTGGGTAACAGCTAAACCGTCCAGATCTGTTAAGGTGATTCCGGCCTGGCTTAAGGCCTCCTGCACAACCGGGTAGATATTTTCAACATGATTTCTGGAGGCAAGCTCCGGTACTACGCCTCCGTATTGACTGTGAAGCTCGATCTGGGAATTGATAACATTGGATAAAAGGGTAGTGTGGTTGGCAAGAACCGCGGCGGCAGTTTCATCACATGAGCTTTCAACACCGAGTATTAACATGGATTATGTGGGCGGCTGTTTTTTGTATTGTAGGTGCCATAACGCCTGATCCATATAAGTTGGATAGGGGCCTTGACGATAAAATATTTCGAAACGATTTAAATAAATTACTACACGTCATCGTCTTCTGTCTGCGGGTATGAACCGAGCCAGTCAAAGCTTGCGCATGTTTCCCGAAGCCTGTTTGTTGCCTGTTGAATGATCGGGTCATCAATGTGGCCAAGGATATCAATAAAAAACAGATACTTGCCAGCTTCTCCCTTCACAGGACGTGATTCAATCTTGGTGAGATTGATATTATGCTCGGCGAATATGCTCAAAGTACTGTTTAGAGCCCCTGGACGGTCAAGTAAACTCAGAAGAAGCGATGTTTTATCTTTGCCGCTTCGAGTCGGTGATTTCGGGCCGATAACGAGAAAACGGGTGGTGTTGCCCCGATAGTCTTCAATGCCTTGTGCAACAACCTGCAGATCGTATGTTTTAATGGCAAGGTCACTGGCTATTGCGGCCATATCATGATCTTTGCTGGCCATCTGGGCTGCGACTCCAGTGCTGAAAACCGCTTGGGTCGGGACATCTTTTAAGTTCTGACGCAACCATTCATTGCATTGTGCAAGGGGCTGAGAGTGGGAGATAACAAGTTTAATGTCTTCAATCTCCCCCGAATGATTGACAAGATTATGTTTAATCCCCAAGTTGACTTCGCCGCTGATTTTCACATTATATTTTATAAATGAGTCAAGGGTGGATGTTACTGACCCCTCAATGGAATTTTCAACCGGGACAATTCCATAGCCGATCCGACCATGTTCCACATCATGGAAAATATCGTCAATGGTTTGAATAGGTTTGAATTTAGCGGAATGACCAAAGTATTTAACTCCGGCAAGATGAGAAAAGGTTGCTTCGGGGCCGAGGTATCCGACAACTACGGCTTTTTGCGACAGTCTGCAGGTCGTAATAATTTCACGGTAAATACTCAGCATTGGGATTTCTGGAAATTCGCCGTTATTTAACGATTTAAGACGATCAAAAATCTGACGTTCTCTAAGTGGGTCCCATTTCGCCCTGTTTTCTTTGCTCTTCAATCTGCCGATTTCTTTGGCGCAGCTGAGACGCTCTTTAAGTAAAAGCAAAAATTGGTCGTCAATAGCGTCAATTCTATCTCGTACTTTTAAAAGAGGATCGCTGGAGTGTGTTTGCTTTGTCATAGGAGTCACTGTGAGGAAACTCGTTTAGGTTTCTGCTAATGGCAGGAAATTATAAATTAGTATTGAACAATTTTGAACTCGTGATAATAAAGCATATTAATAAACTTTGAAAGTTAAATCATAATTAATGAGTTATGGGTGTGAATTTTGCAGCATGCCCCCCTTCTTTGTTGCATTATTCCCCAAAGTATTCTAACTTCCATTATAATTGCTCCCAGGGTACCGGAACTGAGGTGGTCACGTGGTGAGTAGTTACCTTTCATTTATTATCTTGCAACTAAGTAAAAACACTTAGTTTTTAAAATGACTTAGACAGACGTTAAGAGTGAGTTGAACATGAAAGTAAAAAATTGGATCCGTAAGAACCCTATCACCGTTACACGCAGCACTTTGCTCCATGAAGCAAATCAGCTGATGAAAAAATACAACATTCGCCATCTGCCAGTCATGGAAGACGAGGAACTTGTGGGTTTTATCACAGAAAGCGATTTGAGACAATTTTCATTTCCGTCCATGGTCGAGGCTATTCCTGTTCATCAGGTTATGCTGACAAATCCAATGAAAATTGATGCCAATGCGAGTATTGAAAGCGCTGCCAAGATCATTCATGACAATAAAATCGGTGGGCTTCCGGTTATGGAAAAAGGCAAGCTTGTCGGGGTTATTACCGCCTCTGATTTGCTTTCAGCTTTTATTGAAGTCATGGGCCTGTTAAAGGCAACGACGCGTATCGATGTGATTGTCAATGAAGAGAAAGGCGGTGTGGATGTTGTGACCAAAATTATCCAGGATTGTGGAAGTGATATTGTCAACGTTGCACTTGATAGTCAGTCAAAGAAAAAAATATATTACTTCAGGTTAGAGAACTGTGACTCTGAGCTGGTTGTTAACTCCCTTAAGAAGGCAGGCCATGAAGTGCTGTCCGTAATGGAGTAATGTACAAATATACCAATGGCGAGATTCTGATGACATTCAAAGTAGTTAAATCGTATGACGATATCAATGCCAGGATAAAGGCGGGTAAAGCAGTTGTTGTCACTGCCGAGGAAATGGTAGATATTGTTCGTAAGGAAGGCAAGGTCAAGGCAGCCACCAAGGTTGATGTTGTAACCACAGGCACATTTTCTCCGATGTGTTCATCTGGCGCATTTATAAATTTTGGCCAGACCACTCCGACGATCAAAATGGCAAAGGTGCTGTTGAATAATGTTGCGGCTTATGCCGGTCTGGCTGCTGTTGATGTCTATATCGGGGCAACCGAACCCTGCCGAGAAGATCCCCTGAATAAAGTTTTCCCAGGTGAATTTTTATATGGCGGCGGCCATGTTATTGAAGACCTGGTGGCGGGCAAGAAGGTTTTTCTTAAGGCTTCTGCCTATGGTACTGACTGTTATCCTAATAAATCCTGGGAAAAAGAAATCACCCTCGCCGATCTCCCCACGGCCTTACTGTGCAATCCGCGTAATGCGTACCAGAACTATAATTGTGCCATTAACCTCTCAGATAAGACAATTTACACCTACATGGGCACACTGAAATCCAATGGCCGCAGTGCGACGTACTGTAGCGCCGGAGAACTGAGTCCCTTGCTGAACGATCCCCTGTATCAGACAATTGGTCTCGGTACCAGAATTTTTCTGGGCGGCGGGGTTG
>Ga0209919_1001284_pt1 | contig 12318 bp, 9 predicted proteins | sample SalPon2A_C_D2_MG_FD_185721 | JGI IMG/M metagenome (GOLD analysis project Ga0209919, IMG submission 185721) | Soil microbial communities from South San Francisco under conditions of wetland restoration - Salt Pond MetaG R2A_C_D2_MG (SPAdes)... | ecosystem: Environmental > Terrestrial > Soil >... | reverse complement strand
CTCGCCGCGCCGCGGCTGGGCGCGGAAATCGTCTCCTGCAGCGACGACTTTTTCGCCGACTGCAGCCGCATGCTCAGCCCGGAGCCGCCGGTGTTCATCGACGGCAAGTTCGACGACAACGGCAAGTGGATGGACGGCTGGGAAACCCGCCGGCGGCGCAACGGCGGCCACGATCACGCGATCGTCAAGCTCGGCCTCGCCGGGCAGATCAAGGGTATCGACATCGATACCACGCACTTCACCGGCAACTACCCGCCGGCGGCCTCGCTGGAAGCCTGTTACAGCGACGGTACCCCCGACGACCGCAGCCTGTGGACCACGCTGATCGCCTCGACCAGCCTGCGGGGCGACAGCCATCATTACTTCCGCATCGACAGTGACCAGGCGTTCAATTACCTGCGTATCAATATTTATCCCGACGGCGGGATCGCACGGTTGCGGGTACACGGCAAGGTGGCCAGCGACATCGCCGCGCTCGACAGGTCGAAAGTCCAGAACCTGGCCGCGGTCGAGCTCGGTGCGCGCGCCATCGCCTGGAACGACGCGCATTTCGGCGCCGCAGCCAACCTGCTCAATCCCGGTCGCGGCATCAACATGGGCGACGGCTGGGAAACCCGCCGCCGGCGCGAACCCGGTAACGACTGGTGCATCGTCGAGCTCGGCCAGGTCGGCGAGATCGAGGCCGCGCTGATCGATACCGCGTTTTTCAAGGGCAACTATCCGGATCGCTGCTCGCTGCAGGCGGCGCTGGTCGAGGGCGGTACCGCGGAGTCGATCGTCACCCAGAGCCAGTTCTGGGGCGAGCTGCTGGGGCCGCAGAAACTCGAGATGGATAGCGAACACCGTTTCGAAAAGGAAATACAACGCCTGGGTCCGGTGAGCCACGTGCGCATCAATATATTTCCCGACGGCGGTCTCAGCCGGGTCAGGCTGCTGGGGCGTATCGATGGTTGATTCGCTAACCGTCGAGCCGTTGAGTCGCGAAGCCTTCGCGCCCTACGGCGAAGTCATCGAATTCGAGGGCCGCGATTGCTACCCGATCAACGGCGGTATGGCCGAGCGCTACCATGCGCTCGCCGGGGTCGAGACCGGGGGCGCCGATGCGCGCGCGGTGATCAGCCTGGTGGCGAGCAAAAAGTTCGAATTACCGCGCCGCGTCGATCACCTCGAATACCATCCTTACGGCAGCCAGGCATTCATTCCGCTCGACGCCACGCCTTTCCTGGTGGTAGTCGGCGCGGCCGCCGGGAAACCCGATCTCGCCGCGCTGCGGGCTTTCGTCAGTAACGGCCGGCAGGGTATCAATTACCGCGCCGGCACCTGGCATCATGTCCTGCTGACGCCCTATGCGGGGATGCGCTTCGTCTGCGTCGACCGCGACTCCCCGGACGACAATTGCGTCGACTTCCATATCGCCGAAGCCGACCAGCCGTCGCTCGATCTGCCCTGACCGATCAGACCCCTAACCAGCCTGACTAAACTCGGATCGGAGTAAGTTTACCCCGGCCCGAATGAAATTTTACTCCGAGCCGAATTTACGGGAGGCGGATGGCTGGTCGGGGGCGCGGCGGTATGCCAGAATTGCCGGCGGATAGAGGAGGGTTGTTGTGGACAAGGTATTCATCAGCGCGCAGGAATTGCTCGAGGATTCATTCCGACTCGCGCACCGCATCTACGAGGACGGGTTCCACCCGAATTTCATCATCGGCATCTGGCGCGGCGGCACCCCGGTCGGCATCGCGGTACAGGAATTTTTCGAGTTCAAGCAGCTCGAGACTGATCACATCGCGGTACGTACCTCGTCTTATTACGGTATCGACCGGCAATCCAAGGAAATCCGCGTGCACGGCCTGCATTACCTGATCGAAAACGCCAATGCCGACGACTCGCTACTGATCGTCGACGACGTATTCGACTCGGGGCGCAGCGTCGATGCGCTGATCAAAACGATTCGAGAACTGTCGCGCAACAACACGCCGGGCGATATCCGTGTCGCCTGCCCGTGGTACAAGCCGACCAAGAACGCGGTCGATTTCGAACCCGATTACTACCTTCACGAAAGCGCCGACTGGCTCGTCTTCCCGCACGAACTGGCCGGCCTCGAATTATCCGAGATCGCCGCCGGCAAGAAAGACCTCGCCGGCATTCTCGGCCTGTTCGAATAAATAGCGGATTGCGATCGCCCAACGCGTTGGGCCGGCGCCCGGGGTTCCCGGCGCGGCCGCCTCAGCCGCACTTGGAATCGCCGCAGTGCAGGCAGGTCAGGCAATTGTCGAGCAGAACCACGGCGCGCACCTGGCACTTCTTGCACAGGGTGGCTGAAGCCGGGTAGCCGTCGTCGGCAGGCGGTTGCGCATAGCGGCCTTCGATTTCGCTGCGCCTGGCATCGATATACTCTTGCTGATGCTCGTCGGGTTCCTGCTTTTTCAGCATTCCGATCGAGATCATGTGCTGCTCGATGACGTCGCCGATTTCAGCCACGATCGACGGCGTGTAGCGGCCGCCCTTCTTGAAATAACCGCCCTGGGGATCGAAGACGCTGCGTAACTCGTCGACCAGGAAAGTCACATCGCCGCCCTTGCGGAACACCGCCGAAAGAATGCGCGTCAGCGCCACGATCCACTGGTAGTGTTCCATGTTCTTCGAGTTGATGAAGATTTCGAAGGGCCTGCGCATCTCGTGCTCGGTGCCGGGATTGAGCGTAATGTCGTTGATCGTGACGTAGAGCGCGTGCTCCGACAACGGCGTCTTGATCTTGTAGGTGCTACCCTGCAGGGCTTCCGGGCGCTGCAGGTTTTCGTGCATCTGAATTATCTCGGCGCGTCCGGGAGCTGCGCTGTCGCGGTCCGGCGCGATCACTTCGGATTTCACTATTTGCTGTTCGATTTTCTTTGTCATTGCGTTCTCGCAGGCAGATGCCCGGTTCAGAATCTGCCGTAGTAGCCTTCCTTGAGCGCCTCGTGCAGGTTGGCGGCGGTATGGATGTCACCGTCGTATTCTACCGTTTCGTCACCACGCAGTTCGAGCCGGCTGCCGTCGGCGAGGGTAAATCGATAGCGGGTGTTGGCAAGATCCTCGTTCTTGACCAGCACGCCCTGGAACGCGGCCGGATTGTAACGGAAGGTGGTACAACCCTTTAGACCGTTGCGCCAGGCGTACAGGTATATATCCTTGAAAGCATCGAAGGCGAAATCGGCCGGCACGTTGGCGGTCTTGGAGATCGACGAGTCGATCCAGCACTGGGCCGCCGCCTGCACATCGACGTGCTGTTGCGGCATGATCGAGTCGGCGCTGACGAAATAGTCGGGCAGGGCGTTGCGCGGATCCTCGCTGCCCGGCATAGCCTCCGGGTTCACTCGCTCGCGGTAGGCGAGCAGCTCGCTGGAAAAGACGTCGACCTTCTGCTTGCTCTTTTTGCCGCCCTGGATCACGTTGCGCGAGTAGTGATGCGCGAAGCTCGGTTCGATACCGTTGCTCGCATTATTGGCGAAGGACAACGCGATGGTGCCGGTAGGCGCGATCGAACTGTGATGGGTAAAGCGGGCACCGGTTTCGGCCAGTTCGTCGATCAGCTCGGGGTCGGCCTCGGCGAGCCGCTGCATGTAGCGGCTGTAGCGCGCGTGCAGTACCCGTCCCTTTATCGGCATGCCGGTTTTCCATCCGTCGGCCTGCATTTCCGGGCGCTGCTCGAGCATTCGCTCGCTGACCTCGAAATCTTCGTCCATGATCGGGGCCGGGCCTTTCTCGCGCGCCAGCTCGAGGCCGACGCGCCAGCCGGTCAGCGCCAGTTCGCGGCTGACCCGTTCGGTAAACGCCAGCGACTCTTCCGACCCGTAAGCGATGCGCAGCATCGTGAGCGCTGAACCCAGGCCGAGAAAACCCATGCCGTGGCGGCGCTTGCGCGTTATTTCGTCGCGCTGCCGCGGCAGCGGCAGGCCGTTGATTTCGACCACGTTGTCGAGCATACGGGTAAACACCCGGACCGTTTCGCGAAATTCCTGCCAGTCGAAAGCGGCTCGTTTGCCGAACCCGTCGCGTACGAAAGCGGTCAGGTTGATCGAGCCGAGCAGGCAGGCGCCGTAGGGCGGCAGGCCTTGTTCGCCGCAGGGATTGGTCGCGCGGATGTTTTCGCAAAACCAGTTGTTGTTCATCTCGTTGTAGCGGTCGATCAGGATAAAACCCGGCTCGGCGTAGTCGTAGGTCGAGCGCATCACCGTATTCCACAGTTCGCGCGCGCGCACCCGGCGGTACAGCTTGCAAGCGACGCGGCCGGCGTCGTCGACGAAGTAATCGTCGCGGAGCGGCCAGTCGCGCCAGATCAGGCCGTCGCCGGCGTCGTCGACGAGCGCTTCGGCGCCCGGCTCGCCTCGCGCGAGCGGAAACGCGAGCGCCCAGTCGCGGTCGTCGATCACGGCCTGCATGAAGTCGTCGGTAACGAGCAGCGACAGGTTGAACTGGCGCAGTCGTCCGGCCTGGCGTTTGGCTTCGATGAATTCGAACACGTCCGGGTGGCCGATGTCGAAAGTCGCCATCTGCGCGCCCCGCCGGCCGCCGGCAGAAGCGATCGTAAAACACATTCGGTCGAAGATATCCATGAACGAAAGCGAGCCTGAGGTGTGTGCGCCGGCGCCGTTGACGTAGGCGCCGTGCGGGCGCAGGGTGGAAAAGTCGTAACCGATGCCAGCGCCGGACTTGAGCGTGATGCCGGCTTCCTTGAGCTTGTCCAGTATGCTTTCCATCGAGTCTTCGATGGTATCGGAAACCGTGCAGTTGATCGTCGACGTCGCCGGCTTGTGCGCCTGCGCGCCGGCATTCGACATGATGCGTCCCGCCGGAATGGCGCCGTTGCGCAACGCCCACAGGAAGCGCTCGTACCAGTGCGCGCGTAGTTCCGGCGTCCCCTCCAGATCGGCGAGCGCGCGCGCGACGCGTCGCAGACTGCCGTCGATACCGTCGTCGACGGCCTTGCCGTCGCGGTCTCGCAGGCAGTATTTCTGTTCCCAGATCGCATACGAGGCCGGCTGCAACTCGGGCGCTTGCCGCGTGGTTCGAGTGTCGACCTCGTCGACCGATTTCGTCTTTGCCATGTCGCTTTATCGATAATCCCGGTGCGAGCCTTGAAGGATAACCCTCATCGACTCCGCTGACGAGATGTGCGTGTCTGCAATTATCGCGGCCGAAGCGGCCGGAAAGCCTTGACTTCGGTCAATTCGGAACCTGCTGACAACCCCCGAATCTCCCGCGCCGCGGGTCGCTTCAGCCCCGAACCTGTCCGCCGGTATGCACGACCTACCCTGTTTCAGTCTGTGCTCCGCAGATCGAGACGATACTGTCGATCTTGCGATCGCCGTCCCGCGGGCCGCCACGGGATTCCGGTCAGGCGCGCAGCAGCTCCATGATTTGCGACACGTTGCTGTTTTCGAAACTTTCCTGGTCGGCGCAAATGGCCAGGATTCGGTCGGCCTTCTTGGCGCTGACGCGGCCGCGCAGGTAACGCTCGAACTTGGCCTGCAACAGCGGGATGCCCTCTTCGCGGCGGCGGCGATGGCCGACCGGGTAGTCGACCACGACTTCGTCGGTCGAGCTGCCGTCGGTGTAGAACACTTGCAGCGAGTTGCCGATCGCGCGCTTGTCGGGTTCGAGGTACTCGCGCGTGAAGCGCTCCTCCTCGCTGACTTCCATCCGGTCGCGCAGCGCGTCGACGCGCGGGTCGGCGGCGACCGCGTCCTCGTAGTGCTCGGCCTGCAGATCGCCCATCAGCAAACCGATCGCCACCATGTACTGGATGCAGTGGTCGCGGTCGGCCGGGTTGTCCAGCGGGCCGGTCTTGTTGATGATGCGGTCCCCCGATTCCTGCGTCTTGATGACGATGCGGTCGATCTCGTCGAGTCGCCCGACGACTTGCGGGTGCAGCCTGACCGCGGCCTCGACCGCGGTCTGTGCATGGAACTCGGCCGGAAACGAAATCTTGAACAATACGTTTTCCATCACGTAGGTACCGTACGACTGCTTCAGCACCAGCGGCTTGCCGTCGAACAGCACGTCCTGGAAACCCCAGGTCGGCGCGGTGATCGCCGACGGGTAACCCATTTCGCCGCGTTCGGCGGTGAGCGCCAGGAACAGGCCGCGCGCCGAAGCGTCGCCGGCGGCCCAGGATTTGCGCGAGCCGGTGTTCGGCGCGTGCCGGTAGGTGCGCAGCGACGAGCCGTCGAGCCAGGCCTGCGATACCGCGTTCAGGCATTCGTCGCGGTCGAGGCCCAGCATTTGCGCGGCTACCGCGGCCGACGCGATGCGCACCAGCATCACGTGGCACAGGCCGACGCGGTTGAAGGAATTTTCCAGCGCCAGCACGCCCTGGATTTCGTGCGCCTTGATCATCGCGATCAGTACGTCGCGCATCGAAAGCGGCGCTCCGCCGGTGGCGGTGCGCTGCCGCGACTGGTAGTCGGCGAGCGCGAGGATCGCACCCAGGTTATCGGACGGGTGTCCCCACTCCGCGGCCAGCCAGGTGTCGTTGTAGTCCAGCCAGCGGACCATCGCGCCGATGTTCCAGGCGGCGCGGACCGGGTCGAGTTCGTAAGGCGTGCCCGGCACGCGCGCGCCCTTACCCGGCATGTCGGCACCGGGAACCACGGGTCCCAGCAGTTTGGTACAGGCCGGGTAGGATAGCGCCAGCAGTGCGCAGCCCATGCTGTCCATCCAGTCGTAGCGCGCGGTCTGCATGGCTTCGGCGGATTGCGTGACGTCGTAGTCGAGCACGTAGTCGACGATATCCTGGATGACGGTATCGAATTGCGGACGGCTGGCGTCCAGTACGGCGGCTTTGCTCATGCTTCAGGTCCTGTTTTCCATGGGTACGAATTCGAGGTCGTCGGGACCGATGTAATCGGCCGACGGGCGAATGATCTTGCCGTCCTGGCGCTGCTCGACCACGTGCGCGCCCCAGCCGGAGGTGCGCGCGATCACGAACAGCGGCGTGAACATGTCCGTGGGCACGCCCATCTGGTTGTAGGAAACGGCCGAAAACCAGTCCAGGTTGGGGAACATTTTCTTTAGCTCCCACATCACCGTTTCGAGACGCTCGGCGACGTCGTACATCAGCCTGTCCTGGTTTTCTTCCGACAGGCTTTTGGCGAGGCGCTTGATGATTTCGTTGCGCGGATCGCTGACCGTGTATACCGGGTGACCGAAACCGATGACGATTTCCTTGTTGGCGACGCGCTCGCGGATATCGGCCCCGGCCTCGTCGGCCGAGCCGTAGCGCGACTGGATGCGAAAGGCTTCCTCGTTGGCGCCGCCGTGCTTGGGCCCGCGCAGCGCACCGATTGCGGCGGTGATGCAGGAGTACATGTCGGAACCGGTACCGGCGACCACGCGGCCGGTGAAGGTCGAGGCGTTGAATTCGTGTTCGGCGTAGAGGATCAGCGAAATATGCATCGCCTTTACCCAGGATTCGCGCGGCGGCTCGCCGTGCAGCAGGTGCAGGAAATGACCGCCGATCGAATCGTCGTCGGTAACCAGCTCGATGCGCTTGCCGTGGTGGCTGTAGTGATACCAGTAAACCAGCATCGAACCGAAGCAGGCCATCAGCCGATCGACGATTTGGCGCGCGCCGTCGGCATTGTGATCGGCGTCCTCGGGCATGATGCAGCCGAGCGCCGAACAGCCGGTGCGCATGACGTCCATCGGGTGGGTTCCGGAAGGCAGCTGTTCGAGTACGATCTTGACCTCGTGGGGCAGATCGCGCATCGCTCTGAGCCTCGCCTTGTAGCCGTCGAGCTCGTCCCGGGTCGGCAGTTTTTCATGCACGATCAGGTAGGCGATTTCCTCGAATTCGCACTGTTCGGCGATGTCGAGGATGTCGTAGCCGCGGTAGTGCAGGTCGTTGCCGGTTTTGCCGACGGTACAGATCGCGGTATTGCCGGCCGCGGTGCCTGACAGGGCGACCGATTTCTTGGGTTTAAATCCTGGCGTGTCGCTCATGATGTCTCCTCGCTGAATAGCTTGTCGAGTTTCTGTTCGTAGTCGTGGTAATCGAGATAGTCGTACAACTCCATGCGGGTCTGCATGCTGTCGACGACTTCTTGCTGGCTGCCGTCGTCGAGCAGGTGTCGATAGACATTGAGTGCCGCGAGGCTCGCGGCGCGAAACGCCGACAGCGGGTAGAGGGCCAGCTTGACGCCGACCGAAGCCAGTTCCGCGGTAGTGAACAGCGGCGTAGCGCCGAACTCGGTGATATTGGCCAGCACCGGGACCTGTACCGCGTCGACGAAGCGGCGGTATTGCTCGAGTTCGGTCATGGCTTCGGGAAAAATCATCTCGGCGCCGGCCTCGACGCAGGCAACGGCGCGGTCGATCGCCGCCTCCATGCCCTCGACCGCGAGCGCGTCGGTGCGCGCCATGATCACGAAACTCGCGTCGCTGCGCGCGTCCACCGCGGCCTTGACGCGATCGACCATTTCGGCGCTCGATACGATCGCCTTGTTGGGCCTGTGACCGCAGCGCTTTTGCAGGACCTGGTCCTCGATGTGCACGCCGGCCACCTCGGCGCGGATCATTTCGCGGATGCAGCGCGCGATATTGAAGGCGCCGCCCCAGCCGACATCGACGTCGACCAGCAGCGGCAGCCGGCTCGCGGCGGTGATGCGGCGCGCGTCCTCGAGCACGTCGGCGAGCGTGCTGATGCCGAGATCGGGTTTGCCGAGCGAGCAGGCCGCGACCCCGCCGCCGGACAGGTAAAGCGCCTGGTGGCCGCTTTTCTCGGCCATGATCGCGAAGTAGGCGTTGACCGCGCCGACGACCTGCAAGGGGTCGTTCGCGGCTACCGCCGCGCGCAGTTTGTTTCCGGGGGTGGTCGCTTCAGTCATCTTGATCCTCGAGCAGGTTTTTAACGATATCCCAGGCGCCGCTGATATGGCGGCGCATCAGGATTTCGGCGAGTTCCTCGTCGCGCGCGGCGATCGCCGCGGCAATCTGGCGGTGCTGGGCGAGCGCGGTTTGCGCGCGTGCCGGGACCTGAGCGGACTGCCTGCGGCCCATTCGAATCAGCTGGTAGAGCTCGCCGTTCAGGTTATCCAGTATCCAGCGGTTGCCGCTGGCGACCGCGATACGGTAGTGAAAATCGATATCGCCCTCACGCTGAAAGTAAGCCTTGCCCTCGGTTTCGCCGATCGCGGTTTCGTGCTGATCGAGTAATTCCGACAAGGCGGAGATTTCGGCGTCGCTCATCAGCCGCGCGGCGAGCCTTGCGGCCATGCCCTCGAGCGATTCCCGGGCCACGTAAATGTCTTCCATCATCTTGCGATCGAGCGTGATGACGCGCGAACCGGCGTGCGGAATACGCACGATCAGCTTGATTTGTTCGAGCCGATGGATCGCCTCGCGCAGCGGCCCGCGGCTGATACCGTACTTGAGCGCAAGGTCGGATTCGACGATTTTGGTGCCCTGGGCGAGTTCGCCGCTGATAATATCGGACTTGATACTCTCGAAGGTGCGACGCGCCAGCGTGGGCGATTCGAGCACTTCGGGGCCAACCAGGGTTGATTCGGTCGCGACCATAAATTGTCAACAATATTATTGATTTAAGTGAATTATTGGCAAAAATATGCATATTTCAGGCATTATTGTCAACAATGCAATCGGGTTTGGGTTTCTTCAGCAACCCGGTTTTGGGCTGCGACGCAGTATTGGCGCGGGATCGGGGTTTTAATTTTCAAGATAAGTTAATTCAATAATTGTTTCCGCCGTTAGCGGCTTTCTTCAATAATAGGTATAGTTATCCGCCTATCCATGCTCCATCCGGCCGCCGGCCGGGCATTACCCGTTAACGCATAACTAAAACCACGGTTGACGGGCGGCATCTTGATTTATTGAGGACAAGCTATGAGTAAAGAAGAAACCGTTACCCTGATCGACGACGCGACCGGCAAGGAAGTCAAGTTACCTCTCTATACCCCGACCGCGGGTCCCAAGGTGATCGACATCGGCAGGCTTTACAAGGAACTCGGCTACTTCACTTACGATCCCGGGTTCATGTCGACGGCGAGCTGCTCGAGCGCGATTACCTTTCTCGACGGCGCCAAGGGCGTGTTGCAATATCGCGGTTACCCGATCGAACAGCTGGCCCAGCACAGCTCCTATCTCGAAGTCTGTTTTCTGTTATTGAATAATCGCCTGCCGACCAGGGTCGAGCTGGAAGATTTCGAAAACACGGTGACCCGGCACACCATGCTGCACGAGGCGATGATCCGCTTCTTCACCGGTTTCCGCCGCGACGCGCACCCGATGGCGATCATGGTTGGATGCGTGGGCGCGCTGGCGGCCTTCTACCACGACCATATGGATATTCACGATTCCGAACATCGCCTGATTACCGCCTATCGTCTGGTCGCGAAAATGCCGACCATCGCGGCGATGAGTTATCGCTACGCCAACGGCAAGCCCTTCGTCTACCCGCGCAACTCGCTCTCCTACACCGAGAACTTTCTCTACATGATGTTTTCGATGCCGTCGGAGGAATACACTCCCGATCCGCTGCTCGCCAAGGCGCTCGACCTGATCATGATTCTGCACGCCGATCACGAGCAGAACGCGTCGACCTCGACCGTGCGACTCGCGGGCTCCTCGGACGCCAACCCGTTCGCGGCCGTGGCTTCGGGGATCGCGGCACTCTGGGGCCCCGCGCACGGCGGCGCCAACGAGGCCGTGATCCGCATGCTGATCGACATCAACGAATCCGGCAAGACCCTGCAGGACTTCGTCGACCGCGCCAAGGACAAGAACGACCCGTTCCGCCTGATGGGCTTCGGTCACCGGGTTTACAAGAATTACGATCCGCGCGCCAAGCTGGTACGCGAAATCTGCCACAAGCTGCTCAACGACATGGAAACCAGCGGCGAGCAGAAAAAATTGCTCGAAACCGCGATGGCGCTGGAAAAAGTCGCGCTCGAGGACGAGTACTTCGTCGAGCGTAACCTCTACCCGAACGTCGATTTCTACTCGGGCATCATCTTCCTCGCCATGGGCATCCCGATGAACATGTTCACGGTGATCTTCGCGATGGCGCGCACCATCGGCTGGATTTCCCAGTGGAGCGAAATGATGGAAGACAAGGAGGCCAAGATCGGCCGTCCTCGCCAGCTCTACAACGGTGCCATCGATCTCGAGTACGTCCCCATTGACAAGCGCTGAGTCGATGCGCATATAGGTACAACGTCCGGATAACCAAGAGACTAACAAGATGCTTGATGCATATCGCGAACACGCCGAGGCGCGCGCGGCCGAGGATATTCCGCCCAGACCGCTCGATGCGCAGCAAACCGCAGAACTGGTCGAGTTGTTGAAGCAGCCACCGGAAGGCGAGGAAGAATTCCTGCTCGAATTGCTGACCCACCATGTGCCGGCCGGTGTCGACGAGGCGGCCTACGTCAAGGCCGGTTTCCTTGCCGCGATCACGCGCCACGAAGCCTCGTCACCGCTGATCGACAGGGTGCGGGCGGTCGAGATCCTCGGCACCATGCTCGGCGGATACAATATCGAGCCGCTGATTGCCTGCCTCGACGACGACGAAACCGCACCCGCAGCGGTCACCGCGTTATCGCATACGCTGCTGGTGTTCGACGCCTTCCACGACGTGGTGGAAAAATCCGAGGCCGGCAATGCTTACGCTCGCCAGGTGCTCGAATCCTGGGCGGCCGGCGAGTGGTTTACGAGCAAGCCCGAACTGCCGGAAAAGATTACCGTCAGCGTGTTCAAGGTGCCCGGAGAAACCAATACCGACGATCTGTCGCCGGCACAGGATGCCTGGTCGCGGCCCGATATCCCGCTGCACGCCAACGCGATGCTGAAGAACCCGCGCGAAGGGCTCGCCGACAAGCCGCTGGAAAAGATCGCCGAGCTGAAGGCGCTCGGTTTTCCGGTCGCCTACGTGGGCGACGTGGTCGGCACCGGTTCTTCGCGCAAGTCGGCGACCAACTCGGTGCTCTGGCACATGGGCGAAGACATTCCCTTTATCCCCAACAAGCGCAACGGCGGTTACTGCTTCGGCGGCAAGATCGCGCCGATCTTCTTCAACACCATGGAAGACGCCGGCGCGCTGCCGATCGAAATGGATGTCTCGAATTTGAATATGGGCGACATCGTCGACGTTTACCCCTACGAAGGCAAGGTTACCCGCCACGACAGCAGCGCCGTGCTGGCGACCTTCGAGCTCGCCACCAACGTGCTCAAGGACGAGGTGCGCGCCGACGGCCGCATTCCGCTGATCATCGGCCGCGGGCTTACCGAGCGCGCGCGCAAGGCACTCGGCAAGGGCGACTC
>Ga0209919_1001283_pt1 | contig 12319 bp, 14 predicted proteins | sample SalPon2A_C_D2_MG_FD_185721 | JGI IMG/M metagenome (GOLD analysis project Ga0209919, IMG submission 185721) | Soil microbial communities from South San Francisco under conditions of wetland restoration - Salt Pond MetaG R2A_C_D2_MG (SPAdes)... | ecosystem: Environmental > Terrestrial > Soil >... | reverse complement strand
GTGATTCGTCCCAGGGATTCGGTGCGGTACCGTAGAGCGTGTTTTCCCCGGTGGCGCCATAGGCGAATTCATGCAGGTTGTTCTTGCCGAGATAAATCGCGCCGGCCCGGTTCATGCGGGCGATCGCGGCCGCGTCCCGATCGGCGATATTGTCGGCCAGCACCCTCGAACCTGCCGTGGTGGCGACACCTGCGACATCGAACAGGTCCTTGCAGGCATAGGGGATGCCCTCGAGCGGGCCGCGGCCCTGGAAGTCGCCGATCGCCGCGCTGCGTTCGCGCGCGCGTTCCAGGTCCAGCGAGATAAAAGCCCGGCTGGTGTCGGCCAGTCGCGCGATACGCGCGGCGAACACTTCGAGCAACCCGGGCGGGTCGAATTCGCGCCCACGCATGCGCCGCGCGAGTTCGCCGATACTGGCGAAGGCCGTCGCGTCGCTCATTTGCGCCTAATACCGGCCGCCGGGGGCGTCGCGCCGAGGTCGACCCGGCGCAGCTCCTCGAGCTGGTCCAGCAAGTCCTGCAGGCCGGTGATGATGCCGAGCTTAGGATCGACCAGCTCGGATATTTCGGCATCGCCCCAGGGATAGCCACCGAGCTGGTCGCGCATGCCGATCAGGGTCTGTTTTTGCAGCTTTTTCATGTTTCGGAGCTTCGCTTTCGAAATTAAGCGAGTTTACGACAGTCTGTTTCCAATGCCCAAGCGCGTATCCAGAATTCGGCAAATCTGGGTCAGATCTAAATTTCCCGCCGTCGGGAATGCAACCTAAAAGACGCTTCCCAGGTTGGAAAATCGGGGTCGGAGCAAAGTTTCCACGAATACACCGACTAATGCCTCCGCGAGCAGGCGAAAGTTTTGCCTGGGCAAAGATTTCGTCATGCTTGGCTCGAACCCGCTCTAAACGGGGGAATTTTGCTCTGACCCCCTCTATTGCGGTCCCGATTAAAGCGATGCCCCCGATGCAAGCCCGTTCTAGCGGGCGCGCCGGAGCGATCAATTTCCCGAATGGCCAAATCCAGGAAAGCGGTTCAGTAAACTGAAGGTCTTTCGAGGTAATCGTACCCTTCCCGAATCTGGAAAAGCCAATCAAAATCGTTGACCTTCGCAAAAATCTGCAAGGATCAGCCCGAAGCGACCTTCGGCCGCAATCGAGGTGACGTCGAAATGCTTCGCTCTCGTCGAGGGCGACAGAGCACGTCGGTTTCTGTCGAGTCGACAGGGAAAGCGCTGGCGATGCCTGATCTGTCGCCGGGAATCCATATATCAAATCGCGAGATAAAAATTTCCCGGAATAATTTAAAGGAATACAATATCTGACAGGATGCTGACGAAAACACAAATCGAAGAATTTGGGGATAACGGCGTGCTGTTGCTGGAATCGCTCTACAGCGCCGCCGATCTCGAGCCGCTGCAACGGCAATTCGGCGAATGGATCGATGAATCCGGGCGCCATCCCGGTCCGTTCGGCGAAATGCTCGACGGCCGGCCGCGTTTCGACGTCGAACCGGGACACTGTGTTTCGGCGCCCGCGCTCAGGCGCGTCGCCTCGCCGGAGGAAATTTCTCCGGTTTTTCTCGATATCCTGCTTGCCGGGCCGATGCTCGAGGCGATTTCCGACCTGCTCGGTGACGACCTGCGTTTTCACCATGCCAAGCTCAACAGCAAGCTGCCGGGAGGCGCCACGCGCGTGAAATGGCATCAGGATTTCACTTTCGATCCACACAGCAACGACGATTGCATCACCGCGATGTTATTTATCGACGATATCACCCCCGAACTCGGCCCGGCGCGCGTGGTCCCCGGCTCCCACCGCGGTCCGCTGCACTCGTTGTGGCACGATGGGGTGTTTACCGGTGCGGTCGCGGACGAGGTTGCGGCGGACTGCGAGCGCAAGGCGATCGACTGTCCCGGCGCCAGCGGCAGCCTGTGCCTGATGCATACTCGCATGCTGCACGCCTCGGCGGAAAATCGAGGTACCCGGCCGCGAACGCTTTATATCGCTACACTGACCGCTGCCGATGCGGTGCCGCTGGCCCCCTGCGCGGTGCCGAGCCGTTATGCCGGCCATATCCTGCACGGCAAGGACCCGGGACGGGTGCGCAGTATCGCATTCGAGATGGAAATGCCGGAGATACCGGTCGGTGCCTCGTTTTTCGAGCAGCAGGCGGGTAAGACCGCGTAAGTTGCGCTAACCGAATCTCGCTAGTGAGCCAGCAGTAGCGGCACGGGCGTCTGCTTGAGCAGGTCCCGGGTGACGCCGCCGAGGATGATTTCACGCAGCCGCGCATGACCGTAAGCCCCCATGACGATCAGGTCGGCGTTCATCTCGGCAGCCTGGCCGAGAATCGCCTCGCTCGCACTGGTGACGGAATCGCTGAGTCCGCTGGGGACCGATTCGATGCCGTGCGATTTCAGGAAGTGCTCCAGTTCCTCGGCGTGCGGGTGGCCGCGCGCGAATTCGGCATCGCTGTAATCGGGCTCCGACGACAACACCGTCACGGTCTCGGCGCGTTCCAGCAGCGGCATCGCCTCGCGCAGTGCGCGCGCCGACTCGCGGCTCGCGTTCCAGGTCAGCAGGACGCGCTTGCCGGGTGCGGCGAGCTTGCCGCTATGCGGCACGATCAGGCAGGCGCAGCCGCCCTCGAACAGCAGCGCGTCGGCGAGGCCGTAGCTGGCGTTGTCGGGATCGTCGGGCTGATCCTGGCCGAGCAGCAACAGGTCGGCATACTTGCTGTGCTCCCGCAGTATCGGGATGATTTGCCCCTCGACGACGCGGGTATCCATTTTGACCCCGGCCTCGTCGGCGAGTTTGCGGTATTCGACAAGCGCCTGTTCGGCCCTGGCGACGGCTTTTTCGGTGACGTCCGCTATCAGATCGACGCTGATCTGTGCCTCGACGTAAGACGGCACCACGTAATCCGGCACCACGAACAGGCCGGTGATTTGCGCGTCGAAATTCCGTGCCAGCGCGAACGCGGTGTCGAGCCGATTGCCGCAGCCGCTGCTATGGTCCAGATGAATCAACAGGTTTTTCAGTTCCACGGTTTTTCTCCGTCGGTTAGTTAATCTATGATGGGCACCATTGTGAATCGCAGCATTGATATACGTCAATGCGGTCGCGGTACCCGTAGACAGAATGCCAGCCCATGCCAGTGAGCCTTTCGACACCATGAAACCGACCGAACCCGGCCTCGAGCGTTCGCTGTCGCTGCCGTTGCTGACGCTCTACGGGCTGGGCAATATTCTCGGCGCCGGCATCTACGTGCTGATCGGCAAGGTAGTGGCGAGCGCCGGCGTTTTCACGCCCTGGTCTTTCCTGCTCGCCTCGCTGGTAGCCGGGATGACGGCCTTCAGCTACGCGGAATTGTCGGCGCGCTACCCGTTGAGCGCCGGGGAGGCGGTTTACCTGCAATCGGGCTTCGGCCTCCGGCTGCTGTCGAGCGGGGCGGGCGTGCTGATCGTATTCGCGGGAATCGTTTCCGCCGCCGCAATCGCGCGAGGTTTCGTCGGTTATTTCCTGCAATTCTGGATCGTGCCGCCGGCGCTGCTGATTACCTTATTGGTCGCCGCCCTCGGGGCGCTGGCGATCTGGGGAATCGCCGAATCCGCGCTGCTCGCGGCCCTGTTCACGCTGATCGAGGTCAGCGGCCTGCTGCTCGTCGCCTGGGTTGCCTTCCCGGATTCGGCATCCCTGGGAAGCAGCTTTGCGGCGATGATGTCGCCGGCGGAATTCGTCCACTGGGACGGTATTCTGCTCGGCGGAATACTCGCCTTTTATGCCTATATCGGTTTCGAGGACATGGTCAACGTGGCCGAAGAGGTGCGCGAGCCCGAGAGAAACCTGCCGATCGCGATTCTCGCGGCGCTGGCGATTTCGACCCTGTTGTACATGGTGATAGCGTTGGTCGCGGTCTCCGGACCCTCGCTCGAGGCGCTGTCGAGCGCGGAAGCTCCGCTGGCGCTGATTTACGAACACGCCACCGGTTCCGCGCCGGTGGCGATCAGCTTGATCGCGCTGGCGGCGGTGATCAACGGCGCCCTGATCCAGATCATCATGGCGTCGAGGGTCTGCTACGGCATGGCCAGGCAAGGCTGGATTCCCGCGGTACTCGGCAAGGTGAACTCGCGCACCCGGACACCGGTGACCGCGACCCTGGTGATCTCCGCAACGGTATTGCTGATGGCGTTGCTGCTGCCCGTGGAATCGCTCGCGCGGGTGACCAGCCTGCTGCTGCTGGTGGTATTCGCGCTGGTCAATCTGGCTTTGCTCAAGATACAGCGTAAACCCGCTCAATCCTATACCGGTTTCTCGGTGCCCGGATGGATCCCGCTGGGCGGATTCCTGTCGTCATCGGCCTTGCTGGCTTACCAGACGCTGGCGTTCCTGAGGTAACGAAAAAGGCGGCGCTCCAACGAGCGCCGCCTTCGATATTTTACCGCGCGCCGATATCAGTTGACCTTGATATCGATCGCCCTCGGCTTGGCTTCTTCCTTCTTCGGGATATGCAGCGACAGGACGCCATCCCGGTAAGATGCGTCGACGGCATCGGCATTGACCGCGTCGGGCAGCGTAAAGCTGCGCGCGAAGGTGCCGTAGAAGCGTTCGCGGCGGTGATGGCGGGTATCCTTGCCAGTCTCCTTCTCGACCTGTTTTTCGCCGCGAATGCTAAGTACGCCGTTTTCGAGTTTGACATCGATGTCTTTCTTGTCGACCCCGGGAAGGTCGGCCTTGATGACGTACTTGTCCTCGCTTTCCTCGATATCGACGGAAGGCGCCCAGTCGGCAAAACTCATTTCGGTATCGAGATGCTTGCCGAGGCGGGTGCCGCCGCCCTTGCTATAGCGTTCCAATAAATTTTCAAATTCCTGGAATGGATTCCATACTTGCATGTTCATTGCTTTATCCTCCGATTTTTTACCGGGTTTGATATTACAATTCGAAATGTGGGGTTATTTTGGCGGGAATCAAGCCCCGCGCAGCTATCAGCTTTCCTGTCCCATTACCCAGCGGATCGCACGCTGGGTCAATTCGTGCGCCGAATCGAGGCCGAGTTTTTTCTTGATATGCGCCTGGTGGGTTTCGATGGTCTTGGTGCTCAGGTTCAGCTGGCTGGCGATCCGGTTGGTGGAAATACCCTGCCCGATCAGTTCGAAAACCTGCAGCTCGCGATTCGACAGGCTGTCGATATCGCGCTTATCGTTGTTCGTGTCGACCATCCCGGAAAGCAGCCGGTCGGTCATGCGTTCGCTCAGGTAGACCTTGCCCCCCAGCACCTGGCGGATCGCGCGGATGATACGGTCCTGGGCTTCCTGTTTGTTGATGTAACCGCGCGCGCCGGCGGCGAGTACGCGTTCCGCGTACAGGGTTTCGTCGTGCATCGACGCGACCAGCATCGGGATATTACCGCCGCGGGACTTGATATGCTCGATCAGGTCGAGGCCGCTGCCGCCGGCCAGCGAGAGGTCGATAATCGCGAGGTCGGGCTGTAGTTGGTCTATTTTGCGCAAGGCCTCGCCCATGTCGCCCGCCTCGCCGCAGACTTCGAGATCTGGACAGTCGCCGATCAGCTGGGCGAGTCCGGTGCGCACCAGCGGGTGATCGTCGACGATCAGGATTCTCGCCATGGGTCCGGGCCTCGTTTTCCGTCCTGCGCAAAGTAACATTTTATCTCGCAGCCTTCATCCGCGGAGGTTGCGATGGTGAGTTCCGCGTCGATCAGCCCGCAGCGATACTCCATGATGTGCAATCCCAGTCCATCGGATTCCCCGGGCATCGGATCGAAGCCCGTCCCGTCGTCGTGCACCGACAGATAACCGCGGCTGTCGTCGATCCCGATAGCCAGTTCGATCCGGCCGGCGTCGGCATGCTTGATCGCGTTGTTGAGGGCTTCCTGGGCGACGCGGTAAAGGTGCATTGCGGTGACATTATCCGGTATGCGCACCGGCTCGCGAACCTTCATGTAGATGTCCAGACCGGTCTGCATGCGCAGGTTATCGATCAGGGTTTCGAGCGCGTCGACGAAATGCCCGGGATCGACGTCGATCGGCACCAGGCCACGCGACAGCGCGCGCACCTGGGAAATGGCGTCCTGCAGGCCGCGTGCGAGTTGCGCCGCGAGTTCGTAGTCGGGTTTGCTGGCCTTGTTGAGCAGGCTGGTCGCCAGCAGGCCCAGGCCGGTCAATTGCTGACCGATGCCGTCGTGCAACTCTTGACCGATGCGTCGTTGCTCGCTAATCGGGATTTCGAGGATTTCCCGCTGCAGTTGCTGTTGTTCGCTCATGTCCAGAATAACTCCGGCAAACAGGCGCCTCAGGCTGGTATCGATATCGCCGATGGACAGGTAGATCGGGAACCGCTTGCCGCTTTTATGCATCGCGGTCAATTGCCTGCCGGTGCCGATGATTCTCGGCTTGCCGGTATCGAGGTAGCGGCGCATGTATCCCGGGTGAGCACTGCTGTATTCTTTCGGCATCAGCCGTTCGACCGACTCGCCGAGCAATTCGCCACGCGCGTAACCGAACAGCTTTTCCACCGCCGGGTTGACGTACTCGATCGTGCCGTGAATATCCGCCAGCACGATGCCCTCGCGCATGGTTTCGGCGAGAGTCTGGAAGGCCTCCGAGCGATACAGCATGGTCCGTCCGAGGCGTCTCAGTGTGAGCATGAATAGCGCGCTGCCGCCGACACCGGCTAGCAGGGCCAGGATTAACACGCACGAACCGGCCAGCAGGAAGTGTGCACGGGTTTCCGGGATGCCAAAGTCGATATAGAGAACCGAAACGGCGATTGCGCCGACCAGCAGCGCGGTCAGGGTTACGATCGCAAACAAAAATGCAAATGTGCGGGGCTGTTTCAACGAAACTCGATATCCTGGAATGGGATTGTCTTAATGTTATCTGGAAAGCCCCTATATGCCCATCAGGAAAACCCCGATAGTCGCCGCCGGGGGGGAGAGTGCAAAATAATTGCATTAGTTAACCGAGTCTGGAGAAACCAGGATGCAAAACACGGCGCAAGTTAGTCACATGGTCCACAAGTGCCATATCTGCGATCCGCGCGGCGGATGCCTCGGCATGCAATTGCTGAACAACCAGGGCATCAGCGATCATTTGAAGCAGGCGCGGCGCATCAACCGCAAGGGCGAGCATATCTTCCGCGAGGGAGAGAAAGCAGAAGCGTTCTTTGTGGCACGCAGCGGTACGGTCAAGAGTTACCTGCTGACCGAGGACGGCGAAGAGCAGGTACTCGGGTTTTACCTGCCCGGGGACATTTTCGGCCTCGACAATACCGAATCCGACCAGCGCATGTCCTCGGCCGTAACCCTGGAAACGACTTCCATCTGCCGCTTCCCGCACGCCTACCTGTCGGAAAAGACGCTCGGCGCCAACCTGCTGCGCATTACCTCGGAGCAGATGCAGCGGGATCATAACCTGGTGCTGATGCTGGCGCGCAAGGATGCCGACGGGCGCATCGCCTGTTTCATCGACGACCTGGCGGGGCGCTACTGGTCGCGCGGATACTCGGGCAGTTCCTTCATGCTGACCATGTCGCGCCAGGATATCGGCTCCTACCTGGGGCTCGCGGTCGAAACCGTCAGCCGCACGCTAACCCGCTTCCAGGAATGCCGCGTGTTGCAGGTTAACCGTCGCGAGGTGGAGATCGTCGATCACGAAACCTTGCGCAAGATCGCCGGCGCTCGGGTCACGCCGAAGGTCGATGCCGGCAAATCGCGGGAAGTGGAAGCGGTCAAATGATGCTGCGGATGTTCGTCGAGGGCTGAAAAAGCGCCGTGAATTCCGAGGACGATGATGGCGATCCCCGCCGAAGTTCTGACTAAAGGGGAACGGATCCATTTTTGCAGATAAACCATCGCGTTGCCGGCGAGCAGCATCGCCGGTAAGGTGCCGATTCCGAATCCAAGCATCAATACGGCGCCCTCGCGGGCGCTGCCGGTAGTCAACGACCAGGCGACCACCGCGTAAACGAGGCCGCAGGGCAACCACCCCCAGAGCAATCCGAGCAGCAGCGCTCGCGGCAGGCTTTGCACCGGTAGTAATCTCTGCCCCAGGGGCCGAATGTGTTGCCACAGGCGGTAGCCGATGCGCTCCAGCAGGGCCAGGCCGCGCCACCAGCCGGCGAGGTATAGCCCGAGCGCGATCATGAAGGCGGCCGCGAGGAGCTTGCCTGCCGCCGGATCGATGCCCAGCTTGACCAGCCCACTGCCCAGCGTTCCCGCCAGCAGGCCGACCAGCAGGTAGCTGCAGATACGGCCACAGTTATAGGCCAGGTGAAAGGCGAACAGGGATTTCGGCCGCCGGCTCAAATCCGTATCCAGCCCCATGTTCAGCGCGCCGACGATGCCGCCGCACATGCCGAGGCAGTGACTCGAACTCAACAGGCCGACCAGCAGCGCGGTACCGAAGGTCAGCTCGAGTTGCATCGCTTCACTCCGGCGAGTAATTGGGCAGCAGCGACACCCGGTTCGGCTGTCGGGAATGCCACGAACCGGTCAGGCGCCAATCCGGTGTCTGCAGGTAGACATTCCAGCGGCCCTGCCCGAGGAGTACCAGATCGGCGGTAAACAGGCGGCTATCGATCCTGTGTACTTGCAGGCTGCGGTCCAGTCCGGGACGCGTGGCGTGAACCAGGCTGAGTTCGATATCGTCGCCCGGAGGAGCGGGTCGCGCCGGGTCGAAGCGAATCGTGACCACGCCGTCGGTGCCGATCGCCAGATCCGCGGCGAGCCCGAGTTCAAAGGCCCGCCGGTCGCGTGCGAGCACGCGGTTGATATGCTTGCCCTGCTGGTAGTAGTCGTCGACCACGAGGCCGGACCAGGTGTTGATCGCGAGCGTGATCATGACCACGCCCATGATCACCGCCGCGAGCGGAATCGAAATCAGCATCCATACCCAGGGTTCCCGTTTCCAGTTCGTCGCTTGACCGTGGTGCACTTTCAGTTCCTCCCCGGTCCGACGAAGCGTGCTTCCTCGACCGTTTGCAAGTGTTTCGCGTCGACGGCCTGCAGGTGGAAACTGACCGACTGACTGCGGCTCTCGAGCTTGAATTCATCGGCCTGGATGCGGGCGATCAATTGCTGCACCGTGCCGGCCGCGACCTCGATATCCGGATGGTCCAGCACCAGTTTCAGATCGTCGATGCCCGATGCCGTGAGCTGGTAACGATGCGACTGCTCGTCCATGTTGAGGATTTTCAACGTGTAGACGTTTTCGATCAAGCCGTCCGGAGTTTCGCGGTAGAGAGCATTGCGGTCGCGAATCACGTCGAGCTGTAGCGGTACGCGCAGCAGCAGGCCGCTCGCCAGGAAACCGCAGAGCAGCAGCAGGATCGTCGCGTAAACCATCACCCGGGGACGTAACATCCGCTGCGGCTTGCCGAGGGTCGAGTTTTCGGTGGTGTAACGTATCAGTCCGCGCGGGTAGGTCATCTTGTCCATGACTTCGTCGCAGGCATCGATACAGGCCGAGCAGGCAATGCACTCGTATTGCAGTCCGTCGCGGATATCGATACCGGTAGGACAGACCTGGACGCAGATACTGCAGTCGATGCAATCGCCGAGACCCGCCTGCCGGGGATCGATGCCGCGGCGGCGCGAGCCGCGCGGTTCGCCGCGTTCCGGGTGATAGGCGACGATCAGGGTATTGGCGTCGAACATCGCGCTCTGAAAGCGCGCGTAGGGACACATGTAGAGGCAGACCTGCTCGCGCATGAAACCCGCGTTGCCGTAGGTGGCAAAGCTGTAGAACAGGATCCAGAAAGTCTCCCAGGGGCCGAGACTCGCGGCGGCGAGCTTGTCGGCGAGTACGTCGATGGGGGTGAAATAACCGACGAAGGTAAACCCGGTCCACAGTGAAAACACGATCCAGATCATGTGCTTGAGCGCCTTGGTGCGGATTCTCGCCGCCGAGGAGGGTCCCTTGTCGAGTTTTATGCGCTGCTGGCGGTTGCCCTCGATCTTGCGCTCCATCCACAGGTAGGCCTCGGTCCAGACGGTTTGCGGGCAGGCGTAGCCGCACCAGACGCGTCCGAACAGCGCGGTGAAAAAAAACAGCGACATGCCGGCCAGAATCAAGAGCGCGGCCAGATAGATGAAGTCCTGCGGCCACAACGTGAGACCGAAAATGTAGAACTTGCGCGCCGGCAGGTCGAACAGGACCGCCTGGCGACCGTCCCAGCGCAGAAACGGAGTCAGGTAGTAAATACCGAGCAGAACGACGACCGACAGCACGCGCAGGCGCGCGAAGCGACCGCTGACCTCTCGTGGGTAGATTTTCCGATGGGCCGCGTAAAGCCCCTGGGTTTCAGGCGGCGGAGATTTTTGCTGCATCGACGTTTACCGCGGCGGCCGCTCTAGCCGTCTCCGGGATCGATGACGCGCGCATTGGCAAGCGTGAAGTAAAGCGTGCCGTAACCGCAGAGAATGCCGAACAGCCAGAAAATAAAGAAACCGATGCTGTAGGCCGCCAGCGGACTGATGTCGAGATCGAGATTGAAGGGTACCAGGTCGCGCGGGTTGAAGGCCGAAAAGAACAGCCCGGTGGCCGCGATCGCGACCACGAACGACGGCCACAGCACCGCGATTGCCTGCTGGCCACGCGGCAGTCTGCGGGGCGACACCGCGTTCATCAGCGTTGCTGGGACAGGCTGTAGACGTAAGCCGTCAACAGGTGAATCTTGGCCGGACCGAGTCGCTCTCCCTGGGCCGGCATCTGACCGTTACGGCCGCCGGCGATCGACTCCGCGATACGGGTAATGGAACCGCCGTAAAGCCAGGTGTCGTCCGTCAGATTGGGCGCGCCGAGTGCCGGGTTGCCCTTGCCTTCGGGGCCGTGACAGGCGATGCAGAAAGTCTGGAATTTCACCTTGCCCTTGTCGGCAAGAGCCTGGATGGTGGCACGACCCGACAGGCTCAACACGTACTGGGTGACTTCGTCGACACCGGCCTCGCCGCCGAGAGCGGCCTTCCAGGCCGGCATGCCGGCGATGCGGCCGTTGGTAATCGTCGTCTGGATGGTCTCCGGATCGCCCCCCCACAGCCAGTCCCGGTCGCGCAGGTTGGGATAACCGCGCGCACCGCGTGCGTCCGAGCCGTGACAGGCCGCGCAGTAGCTCAAAAACAGGCGCTCGCCGATATCGAGTGCGGCCGGATCCTCGATCAGGTCGAGTACCGGGGTTTGCCGATAGCGCTCGAACAGCGGTCCGACCTGGGCCTCCACGGCATCGACTTCCTGTTCGTAAGCACTCCTCGACGACCAGCCGAGCAAGCCCTCGAAGCTGCCGAGTCCCGGGTAGAGCAGCAGGTAAAATCCGCCGAAAACCAGCGTCAGGTAAAACAGACCCAGCCACCAGCGCGGCAGCGGGTTGTTGAGTTCGGTCAGGTCGCCGTCCCAGACATGGCCCGTGTTTTCGACCTCGTCGGTCTTCTGGAATCCCGAGGTCATCCAGCGCAGTAGCCAGAAGCAGGCGAGGATGCTGATCACGGTCAGAACGGCGATATACCAGTTCCAGAATTCGCTGTTGAAGTCGGCCATGAGTCTACTCCGAATCGGGTTTGCGGCGGTCGCCGGACGGTTCGTCTTCGAGCGGCAGCCGGGCGGCCTCGTCGAAGGCGGATTTGCGCTTGCCGCTATAGGCCCAGGCGACGATGCCCAGGAAGGTGACCATCACCACGATGGTCCAGACGGACTGGATAAAAGTAAAGGACATGCTTATCTCCTGGTCTTGATCTGGATGCCGAGACCCTGCAGATAGGCAATCAACGCATCCATTTCGGTCTTCCCTTCGAGCGCCTGCGGCGCGGCCTCGATTTGCTCGTCCGTATATGGCACGCCGAGGCTGCGCAGAGTATGCATCTTGGCCTGTATGTCGCTGCCGTCGAGCGGGTTTTCCTGCAGCCAGGGATATCCCGGCATGATCGATTCGGGTACCACGTCGCGCGGGTTGATCAGGTGTACCCGGTGCCATTCGTCGCTATAGAGGCCGCCGACGCGGTGCAGGTCGGGACCGGTGCGCTTCGAGCCCCACTGGAACGGGCGATCGTAAACATACTCGCCGGCCACCGAGTAGTGGCCGTAGCGCTCGGTTTCGGCACGAAACGGGCGGATCATTTGCGAATGGCAGACATAGCAGGATTCGCGCACGTAGATATCACGTCCCTCCAGCCTGAGCGGCGAATAGGGTTTGAGGCCGGCGACCGGTTCGGTAAGCGAATCCTGGAAAAACAGCGGGATGATCTGCACCAGGCCGCCGACCGAGATGACGGCGACGATCAGGACGATCATCAGGCCGATATTTTTTTCGACT
>Ga0209919_1001281_pt1 | contig 12333 bp, 12 predicted proteins | sample SalPon2A_C_D2_MG_FD_185721 | JGI IMG/M metagenome (GOLD analysis project Ga0209919, IMG submission 185721) | Soil microbial communities from South San Francisco under conditions of wetland restoration - Salt Pond MetaG R2A_C_D2_MG (SPAdes)... | ecosystem: Environmental > Terrestrial > Soil >... | reverse complement strand
GCCCGTGCACGTGCCGGCCGGGTCGCACTGGCCCATCGTGACCGCCGCGGGGCTCGCCACGATCGGCGCCTGCACGATCGCGCATACGCTGATCGGGGTCTTCGTCGGCGTGGCGATCCTGGTCTTCGGTATCTACTCCTGGGCGTTCGAGCCCTTCGAGGTCTGAGCATGGCGCATCCCGCTTCCGCGCACTCGGAGCACTACACCACCACGGGGCTCGACAGCCGCAAGATCGCGTTCTGGGCGTTCATCGGCTCGGAATGCCTGCTCTTCGGTTCGCTGATTTCGACCTACCTCGTCTACGAGGGCAAGAGCGTCTCCGGCCCCACCACGCACCAGATCTTCAACATCCCCCTGACCAGCTTCAGCACGTTCGACCTGCTGATGTCGAGCCTGTGCATGGTGCTCGCCCTCGCGGCGGTGCAGCGGGGGGACAAGATCTGGCAGCGCGTGTGGCTGGCCTCCACGGCGTTCCTGGGGATGGTCTTCCTCGGCTGTCAGGCCTACGAGTTCACCGACTTCGTGCACAAGGGCCTCACGATTCACACGAATCTCTACGGGTCCACGTTCTTCACGCTGACCGGCTTCCACGGCGGGCACGTGGCGGTCGGCGTGATCTGGCTGCTCACGCTGCTCGTGCGCTCGTTTCAGGGCAAGCTCGGCCCGGAGAAGTCCCTCAACGTCGAGATCGCCGGGCTGTACTGGCACTTCGTCGACGTGGTGTGGATCGTGATCTTCACCGTCGTCTATCTGATTCAGACGACCCCCATCAAGTGACGCCAACGGCACGCACATGACCGAACACACGCAGGCACAAGCGCACGCGCACGGCGGACACCCGACGGCGGGGGTCTATGTGGCCGTCGCCGCGGTCCTCACGGTGCTGACGGTGACGGAAGTCGGGGTCTTCTACATCCCGGCCTTCCATCCGATTCTCGCGCCGGCACTGATTCTGCTTTCGGCGTCGAAGTTCGCGCTGGTGGTGCTGTTCTACATGCACCTCAAGATGGACAACCGACTCTTCTCGGCGCTGTTCTCCCTGCCGCTCTTGATCGCCTTCTCCGTTTTGGTGGCGCTGATGTTCCTCTTCGGAGTGTTCACGCTCTAAGCATTCGGTGTGGCACGCCGTGCACACAACGGGGGGCGGATTCCTGAATCCGCCCCCCGTTGCGTTTTCCGTCCCCGTGCGACGCGGCTCGCCCACGCGAGTGCTGGGACGGCGCAAACGAACAACGGGCGCATCGACCGGAGTCGATGCGCCCGTGAGCGGCACTCGGTGATGTGGGGAGTGTGTTAGTTCACGCCGCCGAGCTGGAAGCGATAGACGCCTCCGGCGCCGCCTCCCTTGCCATCCGGCACGTAGTACCGCATGGAAACGATGTCTCCGTTCTTGACGTCCTTCAACGCGTTCTGGAAGTCCTTCACGGACTTCACGCGCCGGCCGTCCACCCAGGTGATGATGGCGCCGGGATTCTGGTTGCCCCACTCGGGAATGACGCCGCGGAGTGGGCTGTCCTCCTTGATGTCCGTCACCGCGAGCCCGACGTCCTCTTTCGGAATGCTGAGGTTCTGCACGAGGTCGGGCGTGAGCGGCTTGACCGAGATGCCGAGCTTCGACTCGGGAGACGCGGATTCGTTGTTCCCGGAGCCGTTCGACGCGAGCGCGGTGGAATCGGCACTCGGCGCGGCGACGAGGCGGACGTCATAGGTGTGCTCGCCCGAGCCGTGGCGCATCACGGTCACGTGAATCTTGGAGCCCGGCGTCTGGAAGCCCACGAGCTGCTGCAGCTGGCTCACGTAGTCCACCGAATCGCCGTTCACCATGGTGATGACGTCGCCCGGTTCGAGCCCCGCCTGCTTGGCTGGGCTGTCGGATGACGAGTAGTCCATGATGGTCACGCCCGTGACGGTCTTCATGCCCACGTAGGCCGCATCCGCGGGATTGGCATCCCGAATCGAGATCCCGAGGACGGCGCGGGTCACCTTGCCGGTCTTGATCAACTGGCCGGCCACCGTCCGCACCAAATCGATGGGGATCGCGAATCCGTACCCCTCGTAGTACCCGTTGGCACTCGCGATCGCGGAGTTGATGCCCACGACGTCGCCGTGCAGATCCACGAGCGGCCCGCCGGAGTTGCCCGGATTGATGGCGGCATCGGTCTGAATGAAGTCCTGGATCGAGTACTGCGACTGCTGCAGCCCGCGGAGCAGACGTCCCTTCGCGCTCACGATCCCGGCCGTCACCGTGAACGAGAACTGCTTCCCGAGCGGATTGCCGATCGCGAGGACCCAGTCGCCCACCTGCAGCGAATCGGAGTTGCCGAGCGTCGCGGTGGGCAGGTTGTGGGCGTCGATCTTGATGACGGCGATGTCGGTCTGCGGGTCGTGACCGATGACCTTGGCGCGGTAGGTGCGCTTGTCGAAGAGCGTCACCGTCAGCTTGTCTGCGCCATCCACGACATGGTTGTTGGTCAGGATGTAGCCGTCCGGGGAAATAATGAAGCCGCTTCCCTCGCCGCGCTCGATCCGCGGCGCCTGGTTCCGGAACTGCGGGAAGAACTGCTGGAAGCCGGGCGGCAGGTCCGGATGAGCCTGCTTGACCTTGGTCTCCGCCTGCACGTAGACCACGGCGGGCCGGATGGCCCGCGCGACGGCCGAGAATGCATTGCTCAGGGCGACGGCGGGTGCTACCTCGGTGGGGGCGACCGGCGCATCGTGCGGCTTCGGCGTCAGGGCCGCGAGGGTCTCCTGGCGTTGCTGCGCGTAGGACGTGCCGGGACTTTCGATGAGACTCGCGAACGCGCCACCGAGCATCAGCGTCACGGCCACGAGGCCCCCGAATTTCATCCAGTCGCGTGTGCGTTTCATGTTCTATACGTCCTGCAGAATAGAGAGGGATGTCTCGCAAAACCGGGCGCCCTCCGTGAGGGCGCCGTCACCAACATAAACCCCGGAGCGGGGTCGAGGTTTCCCTCGACCCCGCTCCCCCCCCATCAGGTCAGGATTTATTTTCGTCCACGACCTCGTAATCGGCCTCGACGACGTCCTCGGGTTTCGCACCCTCGGCCGTCTCGCCCTCGGGCGCGCCGGTGGGCTGCTCCTGCCCGCCCTGACCCTGCGTCGCCTGATAGAGGGAGGCGCCGGCCGCCGAATAGGCCTGGCTCAGCTCCTCGAGCGCCTGCTTGATCTCGTCCCCGGCTCCGGAGCGAAGGGCCTGTTTGGCACCCTCCAGCGCCGCGTTGAGGCGATCCTTGTTGGCCTCGTCGAGACGGTCGGCCCACTCCTTGGAGTTCTTCTCCACCTCGTAGACCAGCGCGTCCAGCCGGTTCCGTGCCTCGATCTGTTCACGCCGGTCCTTGTCGTCCGCGGCGTGGGACTCGGCGTCCTTCACCATCTTGTCGATATCGCTGTCCGAGAGACCGCTCGACGCCTCGATCCGGATCTTCTGTTCCTTGCCCGTGGCCTTGTCCTTGGCCGAGACGTGGAGGATGCCGTTGGCGTCGATGTCGAACGTCACCTCGACCTGCGGCATGCCCCGCGGCGCCGGCGGAATACCGGTCAGCTGGAACCGCCCGATCGTCCGATTGTCGAGCGCCATCTGCCGCTCACCCTGCAGCACGTGGATCTCGACCGTCGTCTGGCTGTCCTCGGCGGTCGAGAAGACCTCCGATTTCTTGGTCGGGATCGTCGTGTTGCGCGGGATGAGCACCGTGGTGACCCCACCCAGCGTCTCGATGCCGAGCGAGAGCGGCGTCACGTCGAGCAGGAGGACGTCCTTCACCTCGCCGGCGAGCACGCCACCCTGGATCGCGGCACCGATCGCGACGACTTCGTCCGGATTCACGCCCTTGTGCGGGTCCTTCCCGAAGAAGCCCTTCACCACTTCCTGCACCTTCGGGATCCGCGTCGAGCCGCCGACCAGAATCACCTCGTCGATGTCGCCGGGCTTCAGGTTGGCGTCTTCCAGCGCCTTCTTCATGGGCGGGATCGTCTTCTGGATCAGATCGTCCACCAGCTGCTCGAACTTCGCGCGGGTGAGCGTGAGATTCAGATGCTTCGGCCCCGACTGATCGGCCGTGATGAAGGGGAGATTGATCTCCGTCTGCATCGCGGTCGAGAGCTCCATCTTGGCCTTTTCCGCCGCTTCCTTCAGGCGCTGGAGGGCCATCGGGTCCTTCGAGAGATCGATGCCCTGATCCTTCTTGAACTCGTCCACCAGCCAGGTGATCACGCGATCGTCGAAGTCATCGCCGCCCAGGTGGGTGTCACCGTTGGTGGCCTTCACCTCGAAGACGCCTTCGGCGAGCTCGAGGACCGAGATGTCGTACGTGCCGCCGCCCAAGTCGAAGACGGCGATCTTCTCTTCCTTCTTCTTCTCGAGTCCGTACGCCAGTGCTGCGGCCGTGGGCTCGTTGATGATGCGGAGCACCTCGAGGCCCGCGATCTTGCCGGCGTCCTTGGTGGCCTGCCGCTGCGAGTCGTTGAAGTACGCGGGGACCGTGATGACCGCCTTCTCGACCTTGTGGCCGAGATAGTCCTCGGCGGTCTGCCGCATCTTCTGGAGGATCATCGCGGAGATCTCGGGCGGCGTGTACTGCTTGCCCTGGATCTCGACGGCGGCGAGGTCGTTCTTGCCGGCGACCACGCCATACGGCACGCGCTTGGACTCCGAGGAGACCTCGCTCAGGCGCCGGCCCATGAACCGCTTGATGGAAAAGATGGTGTTCTGCGGATTGGTGACGGCCTGGCGCTTCGCCACCTGCCCGACGAGGCGCTCGCCGTCCTTCGTAAAGGCGACGACCGAGGGCGTGGTCCGACCACCCTCGGAATTCGGGATCACGACGGGGTCGCCGCCCTCCATGACGGCCACGACCGAGTTCGTGGTCCCGAGATCGATGCCGATGACTTTCTGCGCCATGGACTGCACTCCTTCAGCCAATGTTGGTAGATGCCTGTGTCTGCTGCATGGTCGCATGAGCAAGCGCCGTACCAACGATTGGTGCCATATTGGCAGGGCGACCTGGCCGCTGAGCGAATCGCTATCCCTTTGACGTTCATTGACTTATGGCGTTGTCGCCGATAGCTTCGCCGGATGTTCCCGTACCGCGACGATAACCCGACGGCGATCACGCCGTATGTGACGTACGCGATCATCGCGCTGAACTTCGCGTGCTGGCTCCTGATTCAGGGGGCGGGAACCCATCCGGCGCTCGATCGATCGGTCTGTCAGTTCGGATTGATTCCGGGTGATCTCACTGGCCGGCTCCCCGCCGGCTACCAGATCCCGCTCGGCCGCGGGCTCGGATGCGTCATCGGGACGTCGCGCGCCTGGATGAGCGTGGTGACGTCGATGTTCATGCACGGCGGATGGCTGCACATCCTCGGCAACATGTGGTTCTTCTGGATTTTCGGGAACAACATCGAGGACGCGATGGGACACTGGCGGTTCGCGGTGTTCTACTTGATCTGCGGGCTCTGTGCGGCGGGAGCGCAGGTCGCCGCCTCGCCAGGCTCGGCGATCCCCATGATCGGCGCCTCCGGGGCCATCAGCGGCGTCATGGGGGCCTATCTCGTGCTCTACCCGCGGGTGCGGGTGCACACGCTCGTCTTCCTCGGCTTCTTCATCACGACCGTGGCGCTCCCCGCCTACATCATGCTCCTCTACTGGTTCTTCGTGCAGTTTCTGGGCGGGCTTCCAACGCTCGGCGGCCTCAATCGCGGCGGGGTCGCGTTCCTCGCGCACGTCGGCGGATTCATCTCCGGCGCCATGCTGATTCGCGTGTTTGCGAGGCAGAGGCCGGTGCCGGCGGTGGAGGTGCACACCTGGGATGGGGGGCCGCCGGGGTCCGGGCCGTGGCGCCCGAGGTGGTAGTCCGGATGTGAAGGCGGCGGGAACCCAAGTTCCCGCCGCCTTCTCCCTTCCAGGGGATCCTGCGATACTGCGCCTAGACGGACCTACCGCATGGCGGTGCGACCCGTCCAGACCGGTTGACCGCCCGCGGTCACCGACTCGAGCCGCGCTTCGAGCCACGGCCGCATCTGCTCGGGGATCGGCGCATAGCCGAGCGGGCCGCACTTCGCCTGGCCGGCGGTGAGCGCCCACCAGGTATACGTGACGAGCGCCTTGGCCAGCGCCGCATCCTGGTAGTTCTTGTGAATCAGCATCCACGTAAAGCTGCTGATCGGGTAGGCTTCAGCGCCGTCCGCGTTCGTGATGGAGACGCGGAAATCGGTGTTCGGGCCCATCGCCTTCATGGCGCCGGCGGCGGCGGCGGTCACGCTCGCGATTGTCGGTGTGATGAAGTTGCCGGCCTTGTTGCGCACCGACGCCACCGGGAGCTTGTTGATGATGGCGTACCCGAGCTCGACGTAGCCGAGCGAGCCCGGTGTCTGGCTCACCTGGGCGGACACTCCTTCATTGCCCTTCCCGCCGATACCGACCGGCCAATTCACCGACGTGCCCTTGCCGACCTTCTGCGCCCACTCGGGACTCACCTTGGTCAGGTAGTCCGTCCAGATGAAGCTCGTGCCCGAGGCATCCGATCGGTGCACGACGGCGATGTCCTGGTTCGGAAGGCCCGCCGAAGGGTTGATGGCGACGAGCCGCGGATCGTTCCACTTCGTGATCTTGCCGAGATAGATGTCCGCCAGCACGTCCGGCGTGAACCGGAGGACGCCGTGGAGGCCCGCCAGGTTGTAGGTCGGGAGCACCCCGCCCATCTCGGTTGGGATATGCAGGACGTTCCCGTGGACGGCCGCGATCTGCTCGTCGGTCATCGGGGCGTCACTCGCGCCGAAGTCGATCGTGCCATCGGTGAACTGCTTGATGCCGGCGCCGGAGCCGATGGACTGGTAATTCAGCTGAACGTCGGGGTGCGAGCGCTGGTAGACCTTCATCCAATCCGTGTACAGGATGTTGGAGAAGGATGAGCCCGCGCCGTTGATCTTGATCTGCGCTTGGGCCGTGCTGGCCTGCGTGTCCTGCGAAGCCTGCTGGCCGGACTGCCCACCTGCGCAGGCGAGGCCGAGGGCCGCCGCCGCAAGCAGTGTGAGCTTCGAGAACGATGGTGTCGCATTCATGCGGGCATCTCGTCGGGACGGGTTAGAAGCTGAACTGCACCTGGAACAGGGCGTTCGTGAGCGTGGGCCGTGCCGGGTCCTGATACGACGTCGCCTCGAGATCGCCGAGCACCATGAGCTCGGGCGCGATCTTGTAGGAGACGCCGCCGATCACGCGCGTGTAGCGGTCGTTGACCGACGCGGCCGCGGTGTTCGGATCGACGTAGTCGATGCGTGCGATGAGGCCCGCCATCGACTGGGGAATCGCGTAGGTGCCGTAGGCGCTGAAGACGCGACCCTTGACGAGCGAGGTGGACGTGCCGGTCGTGCTGTCCGCGGTGATCGCGCCCTCGCCGGCGAGCAGGACGGTCTTGCTCTTGTAGGAGAGCATGCCGATGGCGCGGTAGCGCTTGCCGCCGCCGTCGTTGCCGGCGTAGAGGCCGTAGCCGGTGAGGCGGAGGCCGCCGCGGCTGCCGTTGTCGTCGGTCGCGGACAGGCGCACCGACACGCGGGCGTCGATCGCCTTGTGGCCGTCACCGATCCCGCCGTGGTAGCCGGTCCCGTCGTAGACGCCGGCCTGCATGTTCACCAGTTGCCCGGACCACGCGCCGTCCACCGCGAGCCCGAGATCGGCGGACGAGAGGTATCCGCCGCGGTCGAGCGCCATCGGTCCCTGGACACGATAGCCCCAGAGTCCTTCTTCCCAATCCAGCCACGCCATCTGCGTCTGGCCGAACCGGAAGCCGATCTGGCTGTCCTTGGGCTGCCACGCGACGTACGCGTACTTGATCCGCATCGCGAGCGAGCCGGCGTTGCGGTACAGATCCGACGTGATGCGGGTGGAAATGCCATTGCTGAACTTGCCCACGACGTTGACGTAGGCCCGGGTGACCTCGAACGCGTTGGGCGCCGGCGCGCCGGCCGGCTTGTTGCTGAGCTGATACAGGTACTGCCCGTACCCCACGCCGCTAACCGTGACGTGCGGTTGTGTACCCTGAGCGGCGGCGGGCTCGGCGAGCACGACGGCGCACGCGAGCACACCGGCGGTCGCGGCGAATCGACGAACGAATTGCAGCATAGACGCGATCGTCCTTGCAAAGAGTGAGCGTGGCGGCTTGAGATCTCATGCAGCCACATGGACGAAAGCGGGGATCGGTCACGGCCCGGCCGGAGCCGGCGTAACGGCTGGGTAACGGCGGAATATGAAGCGCTGATCGGAGCTAGGCGCGCTCTTTCGCCTCGCTGCGATGCTTGATGGTCTTGCCCTCGACCAGGAAGACGACGTCCTCGGCGATGTTCGTGGCCAAGTCCGCCACCCGCTCGAGGTTACGGCTCACGAGGAAGAGCTCCATGGCCGCGCCGATCACGTGCGGGTCCTCGGCCATGTGGGTGATCAGGATGCGGAACATCGACCGGTGGAGTGCGTCCACCTGATCGTCCCGGGCGCCGACGGCGCGGCCGATCGCGGCGTCGGAGCGTACGAAGGCGTCGAGGGACTGCGCGAGCATGTCGCTCGACAGCCGCGCCATCTCCACGAGCTCGGGCTCCGGGGCGATCACGCGGTACGCGACGAGTCGCTTGGCGCTCTGCGCGATATTCACGGCGTGGTCGCCCACCCGCTCGAGATCGTTCGAGATCTTGAGCGCGGCGAGCAGGAGGCGCAGATCCTTCGCCATCGGCTGCTGCAAGGCGAGCAATCCGGTCACGAGCTCCTCGATTTCCACCTCGAGGGCATCGATCTTGGGATCGTCGACGACCACCTGCTCGGCGAGCTCCACGTCGCGGTTCAGCACGGAGTGCACCGCCCGGTGCACGGCCTCCTGCGCCTGACTCGACATCTGGAGCAACCGCTCCTTGAGATGGTCGAGCTCCTCGTGAAAGTGGCGATGAGGTTCGTTGCTCATCCGAATCTCCCGGTGACGTACGCTTCGGTGCGCGGATTCTGCGGGCGCGTGAAGAGGTCTTCCGACCGACCGAACTCCACTAACTCTCCAAGATAGAAGAACGCGGTCTCGTCCGCGATGCGCGCCGCCTGATGGAGGTTGTGCGTGACGATCACGATCGTGACCTCGTTCTTCAGTTGCAGCAGCAGCTCCTCGATGTGCTGCGTCGCGATCGGGTCGAGCGCGGAGCAGGGCTCGTCGAGGAGGAGAATCTCGGGGTCGTTCGCGAGCGCTCGGGCGATACAGAGCCGCTGCTGCTGGCCGCCCGAGAGTCCGGTCCCGAGATCGTCGAGTCGGTCGGCGACCTCGTCCCAGAGCGCGGCGCGGCGGAGCGCGTCTTCGACCCGGTCGGCCAGCTCGCGCTTCGCGCAGAGGGCGTTCATCCGCGGTCCATACGCCACGTTGTCGAAGATCGTTTTGGGGAACGGATTGGGACGCTGGAACACCATCCCGATGCGGCGCCGGAGCGCGACGACGTCCGTGTCCGGAGCATACACGGAGCGATCGAACAACTCGATATCGCCGGCGTGGCGCGTCTTGGGAATGAGGTCGTTCATGCGGTTCACCGAGCGGAGCAGGGTGCTCTTGCCGCAGCCGGACGGTCCGATGAACGCGGTGATGAGCTTCGGCTGGACGGCGACGCTGATGTCCGTGAGTGCCTGCTTCGTCCCGTACCAGAACGAGAAGTTCTTGATCTCGACCGCGACGCTCATCCGAACCGCCCGGTGATGTACGACTCGGTGCGCTGCTCGCGCGGCGCCGTGAACAGCGTCCGCGTTTCCGCCTCCTCGACCAGCTGGCCCAGATAGAAGAAGGCGGTCCGGTCGGAGACGCGTGCGGCCTGCTGCATGTTGTGCGTGACCATCACGACCGTGAATTCCTTCTTGAGCTCCTGCACCAGCTCCTCGATGGACTGCGTGGCGCCCGGATCGAGCGCCGACGTGGGCTCGTCGAGGAGGATGACTTCCGGCTCCGGCGCGATCGTGCGCGCGATGCAGAGACGCTGCTGCTGGCCGCCGGAGAGCGCCAGCGGGTTCCCGTGCAGCCGATCCTTGACGTCGTCCCACAGCGCGGCCGCGCGGAGTGCGCGCTCGACCGCGGCGTCGCGGTCGGCTCGGCTGATCCGGCGATGCACCCGCAGGCCCGCGACGACGTTGTGGTAGATCGACATCGTGGGAAATGGGTTTGGATGCTGGAAGACCATCCCGATCCGCGCGCGGATCATCACCGGGTTGACCCCGGGCGCATAGATGTCGCGGTCGTCGAGGAGCACGCGGCCGCTCACGCTCGCGCCGCGCGCGAGCTCGTGCAGGCGGTTGAGGCACCGCAGAAACGTGCTCTTCCCGCAGCCGGAGGGGCCGATGATCGCCGTCAGCGTGTTGGATCGGAACGCGAGCGTCGCGTCCTGGACGGCGATCTTGTCCCCGAAGCGCGCCGTGAGGCCTTCGGTTCGCAGCCGGATGACCGGAGCGTCAGGCATCGCGGAACCGGGTGCGCGTCACGAGACGGGCCAGCATGCCGAAGATCAGCACGAGGGCCATGAGGACCAAGGCGGCGCCCCACGCCAGCCGGTGCCACGCCTCGAAGGGGCTGATGGCGTAGCTGTAGATCTGCAACGAGAGCGTCTCCATCGGCCCGGTGAGGCTGGTGCTGAAGTTGAGGCTGCCGAGGGCCGTGAAGAGGAGCGGCGCGGTCTCGCCGGCGATCCGCGCGACGCCCACGAGTCCGCCCGTCACGATGCCCGGCCAGGCTGTACGGACCACGACGCTCAGCGCCGTCCTCCAGCGGGGATAGCCGAGCGCGAGTGCCGCCTCGCGGAGCGAGTTGGGAACCAGCCGGACCATCTCTTCCGTCGTCCGCGTGACCATCGGAATCATGAGAATCGCGAGGGCCACCGCCCCGGCGAGCGCCGAGAAGCCGTTCATCGGGCGCACCAGCCAGGTCCACGCGAAGATGCCGATGATGATCGAGGGCGCGCCGTTCATGACGTCGGCGAGAAAGCGAATTACGTCGCCCAGCCGGGTGTACGCGCCGTACTCCGCGAGATAGACTCCCGCGAGGATGCCGATCGGCAGGCCGATGCCGCTGCCGAGCCCGACGATGATGAGAGTCCCGACGATCGCATTGCGGACGCCGCCGCCGGTCTCGCTCGGGGGCGGCGGATCCTGGACGAAGAAGTGCCAGTTGATGCTCGAGGCGCCCTTCGCCACCAGGTCGGCGAAGATCATGAAGAGCGGCAAGAGCGCGAGCAACGCCGCGACGACGGTCGCCGCGGTCATCACGCGACTCACGAGTCGGCGCCTGGCGTTCCGCGTCATCAGAGTGCCGAGCTCCCGATCGCCCGGCCTCGTGCCACCCGCCAGACGAGGACGCGCGCCGCGGCGTTCACCAGGATGGTCACGCCGAAGAGCACCAGGCCGATCTCGAAGAGGGCGGCGCGCTGCATACCGACCGCCTCGTTGAACTCGTTGGCGATGATCGCCGCCATCGAGTAGCCGGGCTGGATGAGGGAGATGCCGATGTCGTGGCGGTTCCCGATCACCATCGTCACGGCCATCGTCTCACCGAGCGCGCGCCCAAGCCCGAGCACGACCGCGCCCACGATCCCGGATCGCGCGTACGGAAGAATGGTGGTCCAGACCGCTTCCCAGCGCGTGGCGCCGAGCGCGAGGGCGGCCTCGCGCTGCGATGCCGGCACCGCGTGGACGACCTCGCGCGCGACCGAGCTGATGTACGGCAGGATCATGATGGCCAGGATGATGCCCGCCGCGAGCATCGAGCTGCCGTAAAACGGTCCGCTGAAGAACGGGGTCCAGCCGAAGAGCGCCTTGAGCGGTGGCACCAGGTAGCTCCGCATCAGCGGGATCAGGACGAAGATCCCCCACAATCCGTAGACCACGCTCGGGATCGCGGCGAGCAGCTCCACGAGTGTCGCGACCGGTCCGCGCGTCCACTTGGGCGCAAATTCCGTGAGGAAGATGGCGACGCCGACGGCGAGCGGGACCGCGATCACCAGCGCGATGAACGACGAGAGGAGCGTGCCGAAGATCATCGGCGCAGCGCCGTAGATGTCGTGCACCGGGTCCCACGTCGAGTTGAAGATGAACCCGATGCCGTACTTCTGAATGGAGGGCCAGGACTCGATGGCGAGCTGGCCGATGATGGCGAGGAGGAGGAACGGGCCGATGACGGCGAAGAGGGTCAGAACGGCCCGAAAGACCACGTCACCCCAGCTCGGGGTGGCGAGGCGGCGCGCCGTGGTGTCGCGAGCGTCAGCCATAAACCGGTGTCATCCCTGGCTCGCGGCGCCCTGCTCTGGCATAACGCCTCC
>Ga0209919_1001278_pt1 | contig 12348 bp, 13 predicted proteins | sample SalPon2A_C_D2_MG_FD_185721 | JGI IMG/M metagenome (GOLD analysis project Ga0209919, IMG submission 185721) | Soil microbial communities from South San Francisco under conditions of wetland restoration - Salt Pond MetaG R2A_C_D2_MG (SPAdes)... | ecosystem: Environmental > Terrestrial > Soil >... | reverse complement strand
TTCTGAAACGTTTTTCCAATTATGGAAAAGGGTTCTTATCCTCAACATGCTGTAAAGGTGTTTTGTATTGTCGTAGAAGTCTCGTATGTATCCAAGTTCTTCAAGCGACTGTATTGAAAACATTACGCAACTGGCCCTTAATCCTGCTTTGCTGATGTTTTCAAGAGCCTGTAATTTAAGCTTAAGGATCTCTTTTGAGTAGTTTTTTGGATGTTGAAAACTCATTGCGAATTTATAATTGTTTCTTTCGTCTACCCAAACTTCATTGAGAGTCTTTTGAAAGAATCCTTCATCGGCCAAATTAATCATATTGGTTATCGTAGAAGGGTTCCAACCACGGATGAATGCTTGTCTAGTAAACTCGTGATAGTCTTTTCTCTCGGTTGGCTCTCCACCCGAGAGCATTAAAGAAAATCCTTTATATGGTTCGTGCAAAAGGCAGTCGAAATATTGCTGGTCGTGTATCTTTTCTCCGCCATAATAGCACCATGTGCAGTTCATGTTACATTTATTATGGATATGAATTATTATTGAATTATTCCTGCCAACGGTTCCGTACTGATAAAAATTAGACCAGTGTTTGAAGCTTGGTTCGCACATTGATTCAAATTTTCCGTGGACGTCGCACTCTTTTTTCATCCACGCCTGGCCGTCTTTCTCATAAACATAGGCTGGTATTTTTCTATAACATGTGGGGCATAGAGAAATTGTTTCAATCATTTTTTTTTCTTCTTTTTAGAAAACTTTTTGTAAACTGGATCCTGCACGTTTATCTTAAGCCACCCTATCAAATAACACATCAACTCTTCAGTATCGGCACAAAGCGGTATGTTGACGCATTCCATTATTGACACTGCGGTGTGAGCCAATTCATGGGCAACAACACTTGCTTTTTCCAAGTCATTAACCCAGACAAAAATATCTCCTTCGTAGATCCTTACACCGCCTTGCGAATCATGCGAAAATTCTATTTTAGAGTCTTTTGATTTAAGAAGAAAACATTCTTTTTCTGCTCTTTCTCTTGAACAGTTCCCTATAAAAAATACTGATCTGTTGAAAATTGGAACTTCAACTAAATTGGTTATTGGTTTCATCAATGATCACCATAAGAGGCGTGCAGATAAACACCGACAACTTCAAGCTTAACGTTGTCCGTCACCGTAAATCTATAAACCCTGTTCTTACTCATACCCAGGCACGACCATCTCGCCCTGTTTTTGTACTCTCCGATTCTGCCTATCGATGACCACAGCTCTGCGCTCCACGTCTTAGCGTTATCATCTGAGTATTCCATAATAACTCGTGGATCTTCAGCCGGGCCAGCGCCCATTTCAACCTCAAGTTCCAATTCATCATGAAACATTGTCCTGCGCAACTCTCTGTCGAATACGGCTGCTGTTGTCCATATCCTTGGCCGAGGTTCAAGGTTGTCTGTATGGGTGTCGTCATCTAAGGTGTAAATGTATCCGTTGTTGAAATCTCCGATGTAGACAGTTTTTCCGTCTTGGTAAGAAGAAAATCCTCTCCATTTATTTATTCCATTGACAGGATAACTTGCCAGTTCACACCAAATATCTCTTTGTGACTTGGAAGATGAAGTTATATCGTAGGCGAATGTTCTGTTATCTGTTGGGAAATTCAGCACGTAGAAGGCGTGTCCTTGCCAAATAAAGCCCATCCCTATTGCATCGTCGATCCTGGACATCCTCGATATTTGATATGTGATTGCGTCAGTCGACACGATCCTTGGAGAGTATGATTCGATTATCCGAACCTGTATGGAGTCATCGAGCCACACAACCACGTTGGATATTTTGGCAGGCGAGGAAGCGGCACCGATACCTATTTCAAAAATAGCACCTTCCAGGCGTTGCAAAACGGCGTCTGATATTCCGCTGTCTTTGTAAATCTCTACCGTTTTTTCTCCGAACCCTATCACCTCCTGATGGTCTACTATCACAGATAATAGATTATCAGGTGCCGACTCGGCAGTAACGAATGCTGTCCCATCCCAGACAAGAAAATCGTTTAACTCACTGTTGCGTAACGTTCCGCTGTTGGGATCTATGGTTATGGCATATTGGTCTAAAAATCCAAAGGCAACAGATCCGGGGAAGTCAACATCTGTTATTGCCGCGAAGGTTCCAATATTCCAGTTGTAGACATATCCTGTATCACCGGCTACTATCATTATCTGATAATTGGCATTCTGCCCCATCCAGGCTTTTCCGGTAGATGACGAGATGCTTCCGATTAGATTTGAATCTCTATAAACGTTGTTACCTACGACAGAATATAAAGAAGAATTTACAACCAGCAGTCCCCTGACCTCTCCCTCTGTGCCTGGTTTAAGAAATCTTTTCAGTCCCGGAAATTCCGACAGGGTGAGAGGACTTTTCGAGTCTTCAGGGTTGACGCGAGGATACACGTTAATATTCACTCCGGCATTTATGGCCTTTGATCTTCCTTCGGAGTATCCAAGCGAAATTGGTATCATGTCATTCTAATATAAAAGGAAAAGTGTACGGAAATCCGCTGCCACTGTCAAACGATGGTTTCCAGGCGGACCCGCCCCCATAAAGAGGGTTAGTGCTATCAAGTGGCTTTATCTGGTTAGCAAAATTGTTTGTTGCCAACTGGTCATATGCACTTTGGGCTATTGCTATAACCTCTTGCCTTAATTGTTTTCCTATTCCTGGTCCCATAAAGACAGCAAGACCGTAAACTATCGCCGCAAGGTACCCCGGTGGAAGACTTATCGTGTCGTTTAGGTTGTATTGAGGTAATGGTTTTAGAGATATTAAATTGAATGTGTATTCTTCTTTAGGCACTCGAACAAATCTCAGCGTTCCCAGAGGGAAGGATTGCTCGTAGTACACAGCCGAAGGAGTCCCTGTTATAGTTTTGTCTGGTATTTTGTCGTAAAGGTCTCTAAAAATTACTCTTACCGGATAATTTGTATTTGAAATTGTCACAAATGAATCGAAAATCTTCATGGGCCTTGGCGTATCAAAATCACCGCCTGACCCTATTGAATACTCGCCAACGCCCGCTGATAACGTCAGTTCCTCCCTGGTGTTAAGATAAATTCCCTGCGTAGAGCTTGACCACATATCAAGCATCATGTTCAGCGACGAAAGAGCCTCTGAATATAAATAAGCCTGTGGGGTCTGCCCTTGTCCGACAGCCCCACACAGCCATAACGATTTTTTTAATGCGTCTTTAACCGTTGACATTTGACCACTGGCCTATTCCGTTGATTGTCCAGAATCTAAGATTTTCTTCGTTCCACCCTTCGGGCACTTCTTCACCTGCCAGAAAAATACGCGGGTTTATCGTTTTATGGTATAGCCAGCCGGTCCGCTCTTTTTTTGAGATAGTTTTAATTTCAGCGGCAGATTCAATCAAGGTTTTTTCTGATATCTTTTTGATTAGGGTTTTTTCCCTCATTAGGTGATATCCCTTGACCCCTAGCTCTTTGGCTTGGTTTCGCAACTCTATAAGGTCCATATCTTCCTCATAGGCTGGTGGACTATCCACCAGCCTTGCTAAATGATTAGGAACCCTGAGCGGTTGTTATGCCGTCCTGCACAGCACACATGCCTGAAACAAACCAGTTGGTGCCGTCAGAAATCAGATCAACGTAGTCGCCCTTGATTGCTGCTCCATCGACAAAGGTAATGGTATCAGCGTCTGCTGCTGTTACAACAGACCCGGCAGCGTCTTCGGAAGATGCTACTTGACCTTCGATGATGTTGGCAGAGGAGGCTGTGACTACAGTATAACTAGCAGATGCCGGGGCGGCACGAACAACCACCTTGAAACGACATCCGGCTACAGGGGCTGGAAGAGTAGTGACAAATTCTGTTGCTGAATTAAGCACCAGGGTTTTGCCGCAATCGGCGGTAGTCAATACGTCGGTGGTCGTCGTAACCTCTACCGGGGAGTACGAACCAACACCACCTGTAAGGGCTACTGTCCCTGTTTGGTTGGGAACAGTTACGGTTGCGTCTGCTATAGGATCGGTGACGGCGAGCGTAGTCTCGTATGCGTCAGCGGTTGCACCTTCAAAAACCACACTTGCACCATAACTAACAGTACCGATATTGAGCGTTCCTGCTTCGTGGTCTTCAACTGCATAAGGAGATTCAAAGGCTACCTGCCAGCCGGAGGGGGAACTTTCCAGAACCATGTATCCATTCTGGTTGATCAGCTTTCTGGCAGACTCTCCGCCGATAAGATCGCCTGTTGCCGGGGCTACAGTCACAACTCCGGTTGTCGCATCTGTTTTGATGATCTTCAGGCCCATGGAACCGCCGGTAAGAGATGAAATAGCCGGAAGGGTAATGGTGAATCCCGCACTGGTTGCGTCGGCGTTAATCAGTGCCCCTGCGTCCGAAGTGGTTACCGTGTAGGTGGTGGTTTTGGCCAGGGTTTTGGTGTGGTTGAAATCAACACCGTTAATCGGTCCGAGCCGGTTTGTTGCAGCTAAACACGGACCGGCAAGAAACATGGCCAGTGCGATTGCTGCAAATATCTGTTTAATATTCTTCATTTTTGCTACCTCGTTTTTTGTTGTTAAATGGGACACAGAACGCGCTTTCTCCACACCTCCAATGGAAGACGATGCGAGAAAGCGCGAAGTTGTAGGGTGAAGGTTCATAAGTAGTTGATATTGTTATATTTTTACCCCAAAAGACGGCACCCTGTTTCTGGATAAAGCTCCCGGCCACCAAAAAGGATATCAAGCCTTGCCTTTTCCGATCTGGTGTCAATGTCGTAATCGGCGGAGAGCATCATCGACAGTCCCTTATAGGTCACAGTCTCGGCAATAACCGCAGATCGTGGTGCCTTGAAAGGCATGGTAGCCATGACGATGGTATCTTTGGTGATCACCATGTTGGCAACGTGAGACGCTTTGACAGTTACCAATGCTCCGTCAACGGGGAGCGCTGAAACATTCTGGTATGCACCGGATGAAATCGGCTCAGGGGAAATCGTAACGGTCATTGCGTTCCCCGCTTCTGCGCCTGCCGTCTCGACGTTAAACTGCATAAGCCTGTCGCTCGATACGGTTCTTTTGTTCACCGGGTTTACTGCATACACACCGGCAATGGTGATTGTATCACCGACCGTCAGGCTGTCGCTTGCGTCAAGAGCCTTGAGAACCAAGGTTGTTCCGGTTGTTCCGGTTGAATTTACCGCTGCGGTTGCTCCGAGCACTCCGGACGTGTGTTTCCTGATATTGTTGGATTTATACAGGTCAAAATCCATCAAATATCCGAGTCGTCCAGTCTTTACTGCTTCCTGGGCTTCCCTAACGAACAAGCTTGAAAGAGCGGTTGGGATGTATCCGGCAGCTTTGGGGTTGAGAATCATGCATTTTCTTGTCGCATCGGGCACACCGTTCTCGGTCATGATAACCGACGCGTCAGCGATAAGCTGTTGGGTCTGTGCTGCTGTTCCAGAGCCAGGAGTGGTCCCTGCTGTTCCTGCGGTCTGGTTGAGTTTAGCGCCAAGTCCGGCCACGTAATCATCAAAAGCATCGGCCAGGGTAAGAATTGCAGGACGAATGTACTTGCTTGAAACAGAGGTAATGTCGGCCTCGGTATTGAGAGTTGCATCAAAAACCGACATATCAAGACCGACATGCATATCCTGATCGAGGGTTACGGTTTTTGTTTGTTCGGTGATCGATTGACCCTGGTAGTTGGGGCCGGTTTTTGCCAGATACCTGATCGGCATCGGCACGTCAACAGTAGGCCCGATTGCCCCCATTGATGGGGCTTTGAATTCTTTGGCACCGTAGAGCGTTACAACATCGGCGAACTTGCACATGTTGTACAGCTCGATAGCCGCTATCTGTAAAATCTTCTTCGCAGTTTTGAACGTATTCATCGTTTATCCCTTTCCCCTGTTCCTGTTGATAATGCTGGCAATTCCGTCGATATCATCTGGTATTTCTCCAGTTGCACCGCCTCGCTCGTTGCCCTTTTTTATAGGTTCAGGAGTTTTTGTTGTTCTTTTTTGTGTAGGCAAGGACAGTCTTGTGGAAATAACCCCAAGAGCTGCCGCCCGTGATAATGGATCAAGCTTTGAAATTCTCTCTGCCTGATCGAGATTGTGCGCCAGAAACCAAGCTACGTCTTCGGAGTTTTTGTTTTCAATACCCGAAGCGGTTATAGCCTCAACGACTTCCTGCCGGAACAAATCGCCCGGTACGCTGGTTACTACATCAGCAAAATTATCGTATTTGCCTGATCCGGCAGTCATCAACCCGGATACTTTTTCGTTGAACGTTTGAGATTCAAGAGCCTGCCTGTTGCTGGCATCTCTTGCCCTTTCTCCAGTTCTTTCCTTGGCTCTGAGCCGGTTGTAGTTCCATTCGCTCCGTGCATCGATATAGGAGTCCTCATCCTCAAAGTTTTCCCTTGATGGGGCCGCCCCTATTTCGCTGATTGTCTTTTCCTGCAACTTTTTGTTTGCAGTTTCCAGTTCCGCTCTGAGTCGCTCGGTTTCGCTTTTCAGTTCGTATTTCTGGCGGGTTGTTTTGTTCACCCTGTCTTTTACCCATTGCGGGGTATTTTCCGGCCAGGTGCCGTCCTTTTCGTGTTGCTGCTGTGCGTCCTCGACTTTCCCGGATTCTTCTCCGGTGGTACCGATTTCACCATTGTTTTCTTCTTCCCCGGATTGCACGGTATCATCCAAAACTCCTGAAATTGCATTGTCGTCGTCTTGGTAACAGATTCTGTCGTAAATTTTACGCATTGTTTTCCTCATTAAGAGTGTTTCCGCACTATGGCGTATTTGGTATAAAACCTAGATGCTGCAAGGCTTCAACGATGAGCTGTTTGGTCCTTTCATCCTGGTCTTGTACCGTTCCAGCTATTTCCTGCTGCCGTTTCGTGTTGATTAGTTTTTTTCCTTCGGCAGTCAGTGTTTTGTTAATTAAATCTACAGTTTTCTCTTCACTCGGCCCCTGCTCTTGTGGAGGTTGAGAGAGTTGCTTCATCTCTTCGGCCATGTCATCTGCTTCGAGGATGTCCAGGGTCTTAACGAGCCTTGGCGCTATGATGGCACCAAATTGAGGCAGAGCTGTTGCAAGTTGGGTCAGAACTTCAGCCGATTCCATCCTTTGCGTGGCGTATGGTTGGCCAACTGTGAGAACTGCATCAAATTTACCAACCGAAAGATCGTTAATGTATCTCTTTCCATCCGGAGCAGTGGGGTCTTTTACCGTTTGGTTGATGGTTTCCCATGCCTCCGATCCGTCATCGTTGAGGAGTCTTACCACGCGCTCGGAATCGTATACCTCAGGGATCATGTAGAGGAGGATCTTCGTACTGTATTTCATGGCGACGACAAGGTTATCCATGATATTAAAATTCATGGTGTCGCCCTGGAGCTTCCTGGAGTTTATCGCAACTCCGCTTGTCTCGTTCGACCGGTTGCCGAGAGATGCGTCATAAAAACCAGTTGTTGCCTTGATATCGTCTGCGGCAATCATCGCGCCATTGTTTGCGCCGGAATCAGAAATAGATCCGCTTTGGCGCATCGGTGGGGTAAGCCCTGGTACATCGTTGTATGGCAGATAAGGCAGCGGTGTTTTATGTGCTACATCCCAAATATGCTCAAGTCCCTTTATCTGAGCCTTGGAAATTATAAACGGCTGCTTGGGCGCCATTGACCTGGTCTCAACATCGGTGGAGCGATCCCAGTTGTACAGGCGGTTAGGCTCTTTTGCGTAGTGGATAGCAGACCTGAGCAGTTGCTTACCCTCTAACCACTGTTCATCACCCAAAACAGTAACTATCGGAATATATCGGCCTGGAACAGTTTCGGGACCGGAAAGTATTTCAACCCCGTTTGTTTTATACCACTCAACCTTGGGTATTTTGGTATCGCGCTCTTTGACAATCCTAAAATGCTCTTCTCCGGCCAGTAGATATTTCCCATCTTCGAGATCTACTTCGGTCTCCTCTCCGACGACTAAACCGTCTAAAACCTCAAACACTATCCACTCTTTGTCTTTGGTGTCTGTTCCCTTTACCGTCCTGCCGTCTTCGAGCAGGTAGAGTTTTTCTCTCTTATGGGCGATTCTGTAATATTCCGAAACTCGGATTGATTCTTTGGTAATCCAGTGGTTTTTATCGTCGCCAAGGCCAGATTCGATAATGTCGGCCAGCGCCTTGCTTTTTGGGTAATCTATTTTGTACTCTTCAATGGGCACAGTATCGTCGATGAATGCCCATTTCATGTCGCTGCGGTCTTGTCTTTTGGCCGATGGATCGATATAAACAGCGAGAGGGTTGACTATTCGCTCAATAAAAATATCCTGTTCTACCGACAACTCATCGCTATAGTCGTTGATTATTCGCCAATATCCCCAGCCGCCACGGACGGCATTGTTTGCCGAGTTGTCATAGGCAGTGTCGGCTATGGAAACGTTTTCAATGTTCCTAATCAGTCCCTCAAAAATCTTTGTAGTTCCCGGGTCTTTGTCGCTATCAACCGGTTTAACCTTGATCGATACTTTGTTCTGCCGGATCTGGTTGGTTATGAGTTTAGCTGTCCCGTTGACTTTGTTGACGGTTATGCACGGCCTATCGACACCTTTAGCGGTCCTGGCTGCGTGCGCGTCCGGATCCCACTGATAATTGTTCTCTTCGTCGCCGATAGAAAATCTGTAGTCCTCCAGGTAGGTGGAACGGTTCTCCCGTTCTGCATCAATTGCCAGTTTCTTCCGATCCCGTATTTCCTTTAATAGTGCGTCGTCTTTGGCCATAAACGTAAAAAACCCGCTGCCACTTGTTACAGTGGAGCGGGTTCGATTATTTCGATGCCCTATGATAAGGCTGAATTTATTTGGTGAATCCGGTTTTTCCGGTATTCCGAATAGTGCTATGTATGGTTTAACATACTATTTACATTTTTGTCAAATGTTTTTTGATTACTGAGTGTCAACTCTTAATAACCTGCCGTCCCATCAGACGAACCGCTGAGCTTGGTGTTATGCAGCGATAGCAATTGTCGAAATCGGCGCAATTGCCATCGCAACATGGTTTTGCCGTAGACCTCCGAAATCCGACAGGATATAGTTTATCCTGTACTCAGGAATCGGAGACGCAACATCGAAAGCTCAGTAGTTGTCATCTTCTAACGGCAGAAATTTGATGGTGTCCCCAACCTGAAAATCCCTATCGTTTTTTCGTACCTCGAATGTTTTTCGGCCTTCGAGAATATGAATCAAAAAGTACTGTTTTATCTTTAGTTCATGTTGCATAACCATAAGCTCCACGCGGACACCGGGGATCAGCGTTTTTGGTTTATCTGCAACTCACTCGGCCCGATTCCGGGTCAATTTAGCGTTGACGCTATTGCGCATCATAAAATTTCGTGGCCCCCGGCGGTGTTACGCGAAGGCGCTTCCGCACGATGTCGCACATCTCACCCCACGTCTTGCGCTCACCATTGAGCCGCAACTCCAGCGACAAGAGCGTGATCGCCTGCAAAGCGTCATTCGCTCCCTTGTCGTACTGACTGGAGTTCGCCCACGTTTGGTCTGTCGACACTTTGGTCGAGTGACTAGTCTGCGCCAACAAAAGGGTGCACGCGACAAGGAAAGCCGCGCCGATTGTAATGCTAAGTCTTCTCATGTAGTCATACCTCCTTCTGGGGGTCCGGCTTTTCTTGCGCGTGACCCTCGGCGTTATGATTAGAAACACACTGCTCAACCCCCCTTAACATACACCAATTGGGCGGGCAGGTGGCTTGTGATCAATCCCCTCTCGGACGTGGACAACGTGACCATCTTTGATCTTGATTACCAGTTCGCCGTGCTTCCTGTCCAGCAGCATTTTGCGGAGTAGGTCGCAGATGTATTTCTCTGTTTCGGTTATGGTCATTTATTAAGACGACGCGGAAACTTTTGAATCGTTCTGCAATTCCTCGTGCTGCCTAATAATCCTCAACGCAGTTTGATGCCTGGTTTCACCTGGTATTTTGTTGACAACGTGCAGTAGCAGTTCTTCATATTTAGAAGAAACATTCTCTTCTTTTGTTGGTTCAGATTCTGAGTTAATAATACCAATTATTGCTCTTTTTATCATTCCTGGTGTTCTCCCAACCCTTCTGTTTCTCTCCCATATTTCGAGCAAGGTTGCTAAGTCATCCAGGTGTGTATTTTCTGTTTCTTCTAATGTTAGTGGCGTTTTGTTAATAGATAAATAAGGAATTCCGTCTTTGCTCATAATTCCACCATATCTTTAATTTTAAGAAACCTGAAAGCCAGCTCAAAATACATATCAACCACTTTCGGCACCTTGGCCTTACCGGTGCACCATCGGTTCACTGCATTCCGGTGCACTCCGGTCTTTTTGGCAAAATCAGCTTGCGACCAACCTAGTTTTCTCAGGTTGTTGGTTAACTGTTCTTTGGTCATTTGCTCCCCAAAATCACACTTATGTTTTCTCCACTCGGTTTTACCCAACAATATTAGCACACATTTGATTACTATGCAATATTAAATCTCCCGGTGTCCACCCCTTGCGCTGCTGCCGGGCATGGCCATGATACCATCATCTTTATCGTCTCCGATAAACAAACTCATCATTGCGCTGTCGGAGATATTTGGGCTTGGTAGGTTAAACGGTGCGCTCATCATAGTTTTTTTATCCATGATCTGAAACAGCCCGTTGGGATTGTTTTTCTTTGGAATCCTGCACACTTCTGATTTAAATTTGTTTAGGTGCTTTACCTCGGATGATATGGATATCATGAGTTCCGGATCGACGTATTCTTGCCTCTCGACAGCCCTCCAGGTGTTGTAAAATCTGTCCCTAAGCGCCCCGTAAAACTGCGCTCTACGGTTTTTGAATACCTGTTCGTTGGTCCGGTGCTTGTTTTGGTCGCCTCGATCTCCACCCCCGTATATCTCGTGCGGCAGGTGTACACCCTCGCTACCCTTAAACATCGACCAATCAATGCGTTTCCCGGCCAGGTGAGACGATACCTTGTTTTTTAGAGCAACACCTAATCCGTCGCAATCCCACACAAAAAGATCAACCTGATCCGATATAGCCTCACCAAGTGCCCACTCTACACCATCGTTGCAATCACCCTGCTCGTACTGCTCGGCTCTGGTAATCACCGATCCGTGCCGCTCGACAAACCCCTTTGGGTCGCCCTGGTCGCTAGGGTCAAACACTGCTATTTTTCGGCCAATTGCCCGGAATCCCAGCCTTTTGTGCGCATCTATTGCGGCCTCAAACCACTCCGGGAGGATGATTGAGCCCTCCACCTGATCGTTATATTCTCCCTCCCAAATGTGCTCATATTCGTTGCGCGGCTTGTTGTGATAATCAAACAGTCGCTCTTGATTTAGCACGGCGGGAAACCATGGATTATCTCTCCAGTTAATTTTTACTACTAGGTGTAGATCATCCTCATAGTATCCGTCCCGATCTAGTGACGCCCTGAACGGCTCAATAAACCTCTGGGAGAGCGGATCTGCGCTGCTCATCAGGTTTGCGCTGATCCATATCTCCGAATTGTCCTCCCGAACTGTGGGCGTGAGGATATCCAGCGATGATTTTGAGAGCGATTGACCCTCCTCTACCCAAAATTTTCTAAATCCAAACATTGATTTAACTGCGTCTGGATTGCGAGACAGGCCACGAAAACGGAAACATCCTCCGGCTGAGTGATCGATTTTGTTTTGGATTGAGGAATAGCCGGGGATTTGTAGGTCTGCGATCTGGGAGAGCAGCAGGGAGTACACGCTCTCCTCGATTGAGTTTTGGTACTCTCGGAAACAACCAATTTTTAGGTGTTGGTTTGCGGCCTGCTCTGCCAGGATTGATGCAAACGAGACTGATTTTGCCGCTCCCCGGCCTCCGAATGCGACTTTAAATCTCTTTTGCTTGGTAACAAAAGGCTCAAGCTTTTTCGGTATTTTTATGCGCATTTTGAGGTTTTACGCAATTTTTGGCTTACTTTTTGATGTTTTGCAAGTGTGGAGCCGTGGGCTGTGTTCACTTTACCTCAGTTTCGGGATCTGCGTTTACAAACTCGTAGGTGACTTTTGACTCTGATTTTATCGGCCCACCACCTGGCGCAGAGTGCTCGTTGGCAATGTTATCGCGCAGGCCCAGATCCCTGGCAATAATGTTGGAGTTTAGCAGTTCTGCGGCCGCTCCCTCGAATTTTTGGTTGCGAATTATGTGCTCTACTCGCGTAACAATTGCGGAAAAATCTTCATGTCCCCTGAACGATGCCCATGTGCTGTGATCAATATCAATAAATATACACAGTCCGCTAATTGTCATGGCGCGCATTTTCGGGGCGTTG
>Ga0209919_1001275_pt1 | contig 12361 bp, 13 predicted proteins | sample SalPon2A_C_D2_MG_FD_185721 | JGI IMG/M metagenome (GOLD analysis project Ga0209919, IMG submission 185721) | Soil microbial communities from South San Francisco under conditions of wetland restoration - Salt Pond MetaG R2A_C_D2_MG (SPAdes)... | ecosystem: Environmental > Terrestrial > Soil >... | reverse complement strand
AGGTGGCGATGCCGACCCTCTTCCAGCCCATCAGCTTGACCAGGGCGATGGTGTCCTCGACCCGGGTCCAGCGGGCGTTGACCGCTTCGGATCCCGGTACCGGCTGATAGCAGAGGCCCTCCACCTCGGCCGCCACCCGGGCCAGGCGGGCATCCTCGTCGTCGCCGGTATAGTGGCGGAACGATTCCTCGATGACCTCGGCCCCGCGCTCCGAGGGACAGTAGGCGGGTCGGGCCGGGCCGGTTCCCGGTGCGCTCCAGCAGTTGGTCTTGCCCTCTTTTCTCCACACGGCACTGCATTTGGAACAGGACAGGGGCGTTTCGTCTCCTGAGCTCATTGGGATCTCCTTGCTTGAATGGTAACGGAAGACAGGAAGTCCAGTCTCCAGAAATGCCGCCGGAAACAGCCAGGAAAAGCCACCATGCGGATGGGAGATTCGCGCCGGAACGGTTACCCGGGTTGCCTCCCACGGGTGTCTGAACACCGGATTTTTCCAACGATCCTTATTCTACGGAAGTTTACCGGACAAAACAAGGGTAGTGTATACGATCTCGTGCCGCGTTGAATTGGGTCAGGCGGGCCACTGTTTCGACAGGATCGGGCGACCGGGGCAGTCTGGCTGTGTTTGGTCGTTGCGGGGGAGTCCTTTCGTCTAATGCCGGGTTTCCCCCGAGGGTTCTTCCTCGATGGCGGAATTCAGGTCGCGAAGCAGCTCGTCGGCCGGGATGTGGTGAGCCTTGGCGGCCCAGCGGATTTTCATCAGGTGCGCTGAGAGGGCGAAGATTCCCTTGCGCATGTCGGGGCAGCCGTGCTTACGAAAAACCTCATAGGTTTCGGGATGTTCCTGGATGACTTTCCATACTCGCATGTCGCCGTCAACGTGTTGCGTTGCCATGGTCACCTCCGGATCAAAAGGACGGAAAAACCTTTTTCCAAGCTCGAATATACCGGGCTGATTCCATTATACTCCCGAAAAGGGGCCGGCCGGAGGAGAAATGACCTTAGCTCTTTTTGCTCGTCCTGGCGTAGAAGACCGAGTACTGCTGCTCGACGTCGGTTCCGTGGCAAGCCGGGCAGTGCACGTCCTTTTCCCCTTCCTTCTCATCGTGCTCGCTCATGCTCATCATCACGTCGAAATTCTGGTCGCATTTGTCGCAGTGATATTCGTATCTCGGCACGGCTTCCTCCCCTGTTTTTATCGGTTTAGAAGTCCAATTGTAGATAAAGATCGCGGGTTTGCAAGGAGGGGTCAGGCGGGCCGGGGGCGGTCGCGTTCGCGGTCGACGATGCAGAAGAAGCCGAAGGGTTCTTCCCGCGTATTGCGCAGTTGGTGGGCGTCCAGAGGGCCGACGTAGGCGATGTCGTGGACGCCGATGGGGATCTCGCGGTCGTTCTTGCTGAGCACGCCGCGGCCGCGAACGCCGATGATGACATGCTCGTGGACGTGCTTCTCCAGGCTCGAATAGCCGCCCGGCTCGATCTCGAAGTAGCGCACGTCGAAGGCCGTCTGTTCGCCGTGGCGGCCGACCAGCTCCAGTCGCGATACGCCGGAAAACGGCAGGGTGCCGGAAGCCTTGTAGGCCTCGCGCTGCCGGCCCTGCCAGGTGAAGTCGTCGAAGCGCAGCAGGTCGTGCAGCGTCTGGCGGCGCTCGGCCCCGCCCCACTCGCAGGCCGAGACGAAGGGTTCGGCCGGTGCGGCCAGCTCCTCGCCGAAGCCTTCGCGGATGGCGTCCATGAAGTCTCGGGTGCCGGCTTCGATGTCGGGCCTGCGCAGCACGTCGCCGCCGATGAGAAAGACGCTGTCGGGACCGAAACTCGCGGCCAGTTCGGGGACGCGGGCGAGGCTCATGCCGCCGGCCGGGCAGGGCAGGGTGGCCGCCAGTTCGCCGAGGGGCTCGCGCAGGGCACCGGCAATGGCCGCGCATTCCCCAGGGGTGAAGTGGAAGCGGCCGCCGGCGTTGGGGAAGATCGAGACGTCGGCGCCGATCAGGCGGAAAAGGGTGCCGAGGAGAACCGCCGGACTCATGCCGTGCTCGCGGTCGTGGAAGGCGGTTCCGGTCAGCGCCGGGTGGGCCATTACCGCCAGGTTGTACTCGGCCGACAGGTAGCGCATGGTATCGGGACCGACCAGCATCGGGCCGAGGAGGACGCCGCGCACCCCCTGGCGGACGGCGAAGCGCGCCTGCTTCTCGATTTGCACGACGCTGCCGGAAATCATCGGAAAGTAGAGGGTGCGTCGGCCGCTGCGGGCGTTGGCTTCCTCGATCGCCTCCTGGCAACGTGCCACGCGCTCCTCGAAGGGGTGGAAGGCCTGGTCGGTGATGCCGTGGTCGTCCTTGACAAGGTCGGCGCCGCCGGCGGCGAAGGCCCCGGCGATGCGAGCCAGTTCGGCGGTCGGCAGGCCCATCGGCTTGATCGCCGTGCAGGCCAGGGGGCGGCCATAGACCCCGGTGAGGCTTCGCAGCCCCTCGATGCCGTAGCGGGGACCGCCGAAGGCGCGCAGAAGCGAGTCGGGCAGGTGCAGGGACTCGATGCGGATGTTGTCCTTGAGGGAGATATTGCCGTAGAGGACGTTGAGCAGCTGGGGGACGCTCCAGGCGGTGATGTCGCAGCGGTAGCTGATGGCGAGCCGGAACTGGTCGGAGCGGCCGGCGACAGGCTGGACGGACTCGACGCGGCCTGGGATCTCCGCTTCGAAATGCTCTTGGGGGATGACGTCCGGCGGCACTTCCACCGTCTGCTCGATGGCGATGTCGCGGGCGTGCTCCTCGGCGGGGCGGTTGTCGCGGATGGTGAGGAGGTATTCGACGGTGAAGCGTTCGGGTTTGTGCGGCATGGCTGTTCGTGAATTTGTCAGAGTTCAAAACCCAAAAAATCGGCGGGACTCGTCCCGCCGGGCACCCTGTTTTTTTTTCAGTCAACAAAAACCGGCGGGTCGCGTCCCGCCAGACGCCCTACTTTTTGTCCAAGCCAACAAAAAGTAGGCAAAAAATGGCTCCCTGCCGGGGGCTATTTCCGTTGCGGTTGATCGTGGCGCTGGCGATCCGCAATGCTAAGGGACGCTGCAGGTGCTTCGTGGGTTGAGTGCGCTGGCATTTGCGGCCTGCCGGGTCGTGATCGTGGGGCGGCGGCATTTTCCAAGTTTTGTGGTAAAAGGCTTTCGGGTTGAAAGGCAAAAACCGATCAAACCGAAGCAGAAATGTTGCAAGTGTTGTCCATAATCATACCCGTATCAGGGGCCCCTACAGTCAGTTCCCTCACGGGCGGTGCGAGAAGTTCTTGACCGTGGCTTCGGCGACGCAGCGGTCGATCAGTTCCTCGGCGTCTTCGATTCCGGTCTCGAAGTTTTCGATCTCGGACAGGTCGCCGCGGGTTTCGGGGTGGGCGGCGATCATGAAGGAGCAGCAGTCGGGGTAGGGCAGGGTGGAGTATTCGAAGGTTCCGATCTTCTCGGCGATGGCGATCGTTTCGTCCTTGTTCATGCCGACCAGCGGCGAGAGGACCGGCAGCTTGGCGGCCGCCTGGATGCAGTGCAGGTTGTCGAGGGTCTGCGAGGCGACTTGGCCGACCGAGTCGCCGGTGACGATGCCGCCGGCTTTCCGGGCGGCGGCGATGCGGTTGAGAATACGCATCATGAAGCGGCGGTAGATGATCATGCGGTACTTGGCCGGGACGAAGGCGATGATCGCCCGCTGTAACTCGCCGAAGGGGACGATGAAGAGGCGCGAGCGCAGTTGGAAACCGGTCAGGCACCGCACCAGGTCCTCGATCTTGTCGACCGCGTCCTGGGCAAACTGGGTCTCGTTGCGGATATGAACGAAGTCGACGGCGCAGCCGCGCTTCATCATCATGTAGGCCGCCACCGGGCTGTCGATGCCGCCGGAGAGCGAGGCCACGACCCGACCGCTGGTGCCGACCGGCAGGCCGCCCGGGCCGGGGATCTTGCGGGCGTAGAGCAGTGCCTCCTGGTGGGTCAGCTCGATGAAGAGCCACAGGTCGGGGGCGGTGAGGTTGACCTTTTTCTCCAGGGTGGCGGCGAGATAGCCGCCGACGTCCCGGCTGATCTCGTCCGACTTCACCGGGAAGGACTTGTCGGAGCGCTTGGTGCGTACGCCGAAGGTGGCGAAGTCGGCATCGGCTAGCAACCCGCCGGCCACTTCCTTGATCTTCTCCACGTCCTTTTCGGCGGAGGCGCCGATGGCGAAATGGACGATGCCGGGAATCCGTCCCAGGGTGTCGCGGACTTTTTCCAGGTCGGCCCCTTCGGCGGGGGTGCAGACGATGCGGCCGTAGCGCTTCTCCACCCGGGCCGAATCGCCCAGAGCGGTTTTGATGTGACGCACGAGGGCGTTTTCGAAATAGCTGCGGTTCTTGCCCTTGAGGGCGATTTCGCTGTAGTGGATGACGATTCTGTTCAACATCTAAAAAGCCTTCCTTTCGGCAGGAGTCGCCTCCTGTCGGGTCAATTTCAACTGGTTTCCGTCCGGAAACGGTCCTTTTCCGAATCAGAAACTCGCCAGGGTCCATGCCTCGTTCCCGGATGGACACTAACTAGGCGGACTGAGAGCCGATTATGACCTATTTCGGAGATAAAGGGAAGGCGGCTTCTCTGCCCGACAGGGTCGCCGGGTTAAAAGGGAAGCCCGAGATTGAGTAGAATCATGTTCGAGCCGGGGTTTTTTTCATGCAGGCCGAGATTGGAGATGTGCTCCCAACGGGCACCAAGGAGAAAATCGTTGTCGAGACGCCAGGAAAGGGTCATGCCGGAAATGAACTCGAAAACGCCGCCGAGGTCGTGGCTGTCGCCCTCCTCGTAAGCGCCGAAGCCGGTCTGGGGAGTAATGACAAATCTGCCGATGGAGATGTCTGCGTGAAGTCCGACATAGGCCATCGCGGCTCCATCGACATTGGCCAGGATTCCGGCCAGGGGCCCGACAAAGCCGAGCTTGTCGCCGAAGCGCCACTCGAGGTGACCGAAAAAGGACTGGTGTTCGTCGAACGTATCGAATACCCCGAGGCCCAGATTGAGATGGGAAGGACCATCACCGGCGATACGGACGGCCCCGAAGCGGGCGAAGGTTTCCTCTCCCCGATCGGCCAGGGCCCGGCCGGGCGTTCCCCCGAGTAGGATGAGGAACGGGAGCAACATCAAGGCAACTTTGAATTTCATGGTCCTCCCTCGAAAAACAGACCCGCCATGATCGGCCGGGTCCCCTTGATCATTACAGCCAGAAATGTGTCCAGAGGCGTTAGTTTAAACAAAACGAGGAAAATATCCAGCCCAATTAGCTGGTTTCTGTCCGGAAACGGCCCTTTTCCGCAATCTCCGCGTCAATCTTCGGTCTTGCTTGTGCGACGTACCATGTACGTCTCCGCGCAATACCTCGATTTCCTTGACCTTGCGAAAAATTGCTCGTTTCCGAATCAGAAACGCACTAGCGTCCATACTCAGTTTCCGGATGGACACTAGCTGGTAAAAGAGGTTTTCTTCCTGATGGCCGGACGACCTTGCGCGGCAGTAAGACCCGCCAAGGCGGCTTCCGGTCCTGAAAAGGTGCCTGCACGCCAACTTCGGACGGCAGGACGTGACGGGAAAAATAGCATGGCAGGATCTGGAGAAGAAATGAGACAGTGTTTTTCTTTGTTGCGGGGTTGTCCCTTTGCCGGGGCAGGGGGAAGGGAGCGGTCAGGCCGCCAGGTGATTTTCGATGGTCCGTACCAGTTTTTCGGCGGTGAAGGGTTTGGTCAGGTAGCCGTCGGCCCCCGATTCTGAAGCAATCGAGCTGAGCTCGTTTTCCTCCTTGGAGGATATCAGGAGAACGGGGATATTGCGGCTTTTGTCCCGCCGTTTCAGCAGCTTTGCCTTTTTCTCGCCCGACATCAGCGGCATCATCACGTCGAGCAGGATAAGGTCGGGGGTATCGGGACCGTAGATGAGATGATTGGAATAAACTCCGCAATCCGAGGTCGCCACATGATATCCTGCGGCAGCCAGGAAGTCGCTGACCATCGCCAGCGTCACCTTGTCATCATCGATAACGACAATTCTCTTTGCCATAACTCAATCCGATCAATACATAAAACGACGTTATATTCACTATAGGGTATACCCGGGAAATTTCAAGCTGTCCACTTAATTTGTTTTCAATTGTCATGGTTAATTAGAAAATTGGCCGGGCGGGAGGGCCGGTCGACAACAATGACCGACAGCCTTTCGGTTCGGTGAGATGCGGGAGGAGGCAGGGAATGCGGGATGGAAGGGCGTGCTCCCCAAGGTTTTTATTGTGATATGTTCATGGGGGTTAAAACGGGGCTTCCTTGTTCGAAAGGTGGCAAGGAGCATTTCCTTTTCCTCTTAACTGAGCGGCCCCCGGGGCACTGTTGCACTAAGGAGACCAGCAATGGAAAATTATGATTTTCAGCTCGAATTCACGGTTCGGGATTACGAATGCGATATGCAGGGGGTGGTGAACAACGCCGTCTACCAGAACTATCTGGAACATACCCGACACGAATACCTCAAAACCCTCGGTCTCGATTTTGCCGAACTGACCCGCCGGAAAATCGACCTGGTGGTGATCCGAGCCGAACTCGACTACAAAAAATCGTTGCGGGGTGGTAATCGTTTCTGGGTCGGCACCCGGGTGGAGAGGGTTTCCCCCATCCGTTTCGCCTTCCATCAGGACATTTTCAGGCAACCGGACGACGCCCTGATCCTGAGGGCCCGGATTGTCGGCACCGCCCTCAACGAAAGGGGCCGGCCGAAAATGCCGGAGCCGATCGCCGCGGTGCTCGCCGGCGCGTCCTGAGAAAAGCCCCCTACCTGAGCCCCCCTCGGGACATTGTGTTCGAGCCTGCCGAAAGACTCACCAGGGGGAGGCGGGACAGACCCTGCGCGTGGAGATATTCGGAGACTGCCTCTGGCCCGCGAGGGACGAGCCCGGCCAGATCGTGCTCGTCTTGCAGATGAATCAACAGGGCGAGGTTGCCGGAGAGGGAAAAGCCGAATCTCTCGCGCATCTCCCACGCCGTCGCGGCTTCCAATTCCAGGCCGAGGTCCTTGGTCTCGGCGACGTAATGAACGGGAAAGTCGACCACGGAACGGTCGAGGCTGCCGAGAAAGGCCTCCTTTTCGAGCGGATGGAGGGTGCTGAAGTCGGTTCCGCACCATTCTCCGGGGCGGGTGGAGAGCAGCGCCCGGCAGGAAAAGGGGCGAACGGCGTGGACGCCGCAGCGGCCGTCCTGCTCAAGGAAAGGGCAGAATCCGACCTTTTGCCGGTGCGCTCTGAGGTAGGTTTTCAAGTCGGGAATGTCCGCCACGGGGTACAGCCGCGACGCCACGTGCTCGTGCAGCGCGCGTCTTTGCCCGCCGGAGAGGGCTTCGGCTACAAGGAGAGCTTCGCCCATGGTGGCGTGGACGGCGAGGTCGCAGCAATGGCGGCATCCCGCGCGGCAATAGATCCGTCCCCCCTGCCGGCGGTAGTCGGCGATCCACCGTTCAATCTCTTCATCCAGGATTTTCTGACGGTTGCGGATCTCGTCCTTGAGCTGCTGCCACATCTCCCAACTCCTTTTTCGAGCGAAAAAGTACGCCGTCTTTTTTACAACTTCCCGGAAGAACCACAAAAAAGGATCATCAGGAAATTTCGGCGGTCAGGTCAGGATCAAAATCCAGGGGTCGCGGTCCCTGACGCCGCCAAACCCTTTGCTCGTCCAAAGGGTTTGATCAAAAGGACGCCCCCGTTGAATTCGCCTGCTGTCGGAGGAGAACTCAAAGGGGGCGTTCTTCCGGGTTTGCCGGATGAACCATAAAAAAAGGGGGATCGGCCGGCGGGTTGCCGGCACCGATCCCCCTGCTTCAAGCGGTCGGGCAACACGTCTCCATGCCCGCCTCGGCCTGGATCGAATCAGGCGACCTCCATCAGTTCGATTTCGAAGGTCAGTTCCTTGCCGGACAGAGGGTGGTTGGCATCGAGGGTCACTTTGTCTTCGGCGACCTCGGTAACGGTGACCAGAAGCGGATGGCCTTCGCCGGTTTCGGTCTTGAGCTGCTGCCCCGGCTCGGGGTTCAGCCCTTCGGGAAACTGGCTGCGATCGACCTGGAAAACCATCTCCTCGCGATGCGGGCCGTAGGCCTTTTCGGAAGGGATGGTCACGGTTTTGCTCTCGCCAACGGCCATGCCGGACACCGCCTCGTCGAAGCCGGGAATAATCTGTCCGCCGCCAAGGGTGAACTCGAGCGGCTCACGGTCGCGGGAACTGTCGAAGACAGTCCCGTCGGTCAGCTTCCCGGTGTAGTGGACCTTGGCGGTATTGCCGTTTTCAGCCTGTTTCATGATCTCTCCTTTGGGTTTAAGGTTCTCAATTCCTTTCACCATAACAGATTGACCGATACGGGGAAAGGGGGAGCCTCTTCCAAAATGAAATGAGTCTGAAGCAACCCTCGTGTTTCTAACATGAGATGAGTCTGAACAGCAGGCCTGAAAACGTTCATGATGAAAGGATGAAAATCATCATGAATGTCAAACATCTTCAGACCCTGCAACAGGTCACCGACTTTCTTCACGGCAGCGCTTCCTTCGAGCCGGTCCCTGCAGCCAAGGCCGAACGCTACAAATGGATTGAGCAGACATTGCTCCATTTCCGATACGCCAGCCGTTCCAAGGCCGAGAAAGGTCTGCTGATTGCTTATTTGTGTCGCATCAGCGGGTACTCCCGCCAGCAGATCACACGGCTGATCCGACGTTTCCTTGCGCAGGGGTGGCTGACCTGGGACGTCTCTCCGGCCAAGGGGTTTGTCTCACGCTACACGGCCGAGGATATCCGCCTTCTTGCGGAGATTGACTCCCTACATGAGACCCCATCGGGCCCGGCGGTCAAAAAGCTCTGTGAGCGCGCCTGGCAGTGTTTTGGGGATCAGCGTTTTGAGCGCCTGGCCGGGATCTCCGTCGCCCATCTCTACAATCTGCGCAAGCGCACTGAGTATTGCAAGGTCCGGATCGTCCACGAGAAAACCCGCCCGGTGAAAAATACGATTGGGGTCAGACGCAAACCCGATCCGCAAGGACGGCCTGGATTTATCCGCATAGATACGGTCCACCAAGGAGATTTGGACGGAGTCAAAGGCCTCTATCACATCAATGCGGTTGATGAAGTGACTCAGTTCGAAGTGGTCTTTACTGTCGAGCGCATCTCTGAACAATTCCTGATTCCGGCCCTGGCTGCGCTGCTTGACTTCTTTCCCTTTCAGATCCTCGGCTTCCATGCCGACAACGGCTCGGAGTACATCAACCGCCGGGTCGCCGAACTGCTGGAAAAACTCCGGATTGAACTGACCAAGTCACGTTCCCGGCATTGCAACGACAACGCCTTGGCTGAATCAAAAAACGCCTCTGTCGTGCGCAAGATCCTCGGCTACTGCCATATCCCGCAAAAGTTCGCCCCCCAGGTGAATCGCTTCAATCAGGAGTACCTGGTGCCTTACGTCAACTACCATCGACCTTGTTTCTTCCCCGAAATCACCACCGACAGCAAGGGTAGACAGCGCAAATGCTATCGCTACGAGCACATGACAACACCCTATGAGAAACTCAAATCTCTCCCGGATGCTGACCAGTTTCTCAAGCCCGGCCTGTCTTTCCGATCTTTGGATGACATCGCCTATGCGATCAGCGATAATGAATCCGCAGAGCGCCTCCAAATCGCAAGGCGTCTCCTCTTTGAATCTATCGATGAACGTTTACTCGCCGGTTGATTCAGGCCACCCTTCAGACTCATCTTCGGATTGGAATAGACTGGAGCCGGCCGGACTCAGTTTTCCGGCGCGGATTCTCCGCCTCCGGTAGGTCCCGCCCCTCCCGCCCCGGCGAACGCCCGATGGCCGCGCAGCAGCTCCAGCAGCAGGTCGGAGGCCACTCCGTTGACCACCCCCGTGACGAGGGCGAAAAGGAGAAAGAACGGCAGCAGGTTCCACAGCCCGTCGTGCCGCACCAGGACCAGCCAGGCAACCGTGACCTGCCCCAGGGCGTGCCCCGCCGCGCCGAGAACGGAGACCCCGACCGGGCCGATCAGGCGGCCGAAAAGCCCCTTGGCCGCGGTCATCAGCGCGGTGGCCGCCACCCCGCCGGCGAGCGAGAGGAGAAATCCCGGCGAGAAGAGATTGCCCAGGACCAGCGAACCGATGCCGATACGCGCCAGGCTCACCGCCCAGGCGGCCCTGCCGCCGTAAAGAAAGAGGGCCGTGAGGGCAAGGATGTTGGCAAATCCGAGGCGAAACCAGGGCGCCGGCGAAGGCATCAGGGCCTCCAGGGTATGGAGAGCCACCGCCAGGGCGACGAAGAGGGAGAGAAAAATCCGCCGGCGGATCCGTTCCAACTCCGCCGCCTCACCGGCTGAGAAGGTCATATTCGCCCTCCTTCTCGCGGCCGCCCTCGACCCGGATGAGCAATTCGTTGGGGACGCAGGCCAGCAGCTCTCCGTTGCGGGAGATCTCCCCCATCCCCATGCAGATCTTGCGGGGGCATGGGGAGGATTCGACGCAGACCCGACCGTCGTGGATGACCAGCACCGTCTCCCCGAGAGGTCCGGAAAGGGCAACGCGCCGATCGCTGTTGAGCGGGGCGGTGAAGATGACCTTTCCCCGCTGCTCCACCACCACCCTCTCGCCCGCTTCCCCCGGCGCCGTCAATTGAAAAGAGAGTATCGCCGCGCCCAGCAGGCCCAGGACGATCATCCGATCGAGGGCCGTCATCCTTCGCAGAAGCGCCCTCAGGGCCACGAAACCATCCCCCTGAGACCGTCGGAGAGAACCGGTTTGCCGTCGGCGCCGACGATCAGGCCTTCGACGCCGGGGTAGCCGGCGAGCAGCTCCAGACCGGCCTCCGGACCGAGAACGAAAGCGGCCGTCGCCAGGGCGTCGGCGAGGGCGGCGTTCGGGGCTACCACGGTGACGCTGCGGCTGAGCGTACCGGGATAACCGGTATGCGGGTCGAAGAGATGATGGTAGCGAACGCCGCCGGCGGTAAAGTAGCGTTCATAGTCGCCGGAGGTGACCACTGCCCCCTCGTCCAGGGAGACGGTCGCCAGGATCTTGTCCGGGTCGCGGGGATGCTGGATGCCGATGCGCCAGGGGCGGCCGTCGGGACGGGTTCCGAGCAGCTGGATGTCGCCGCCGGCGTTGACCGAGGCGCTCTCGATGCCGGCCACCCGCAACACCCTGACGGCCCGGTCGACAGCGTAGCCCTTGGCGATTCCGCCCAGGTCGACGGCGAGACCGGGGCCTCCCTTTGTCACCCGGCGCCCCTCCAGCTGCAGGGCGCCGGGACCGGTACCCTCCAGCGCCCGGCGGATCTCTTGCGGGGTCGGCACCCGCGGCTCTTCGGTCTCGATGCCCCAGAGGGATTTCAACCGCCCCAGGGTCAGGTCGAAGGCGCCGCCGCTTCTGCGGGCCACCTCCAGGCCGAGGGCGATGACCTCGGCTGTTTCCGGCGCCACCGCGACCGGGCCGGCCGCCTCCGAGAGGCGAGCCACGTCGCTGGCGGGGCGCCGCGGACTCATCAAATCTTCGATCCGGGACATCTCCGCGAAGGCGGCGTCTACCGCCCGGTCGAGCTCGGCCTCGGGCCGGCCGAAGGCGGCAATCTCCACCACGGTTCCCATGATCAGGCGGCTGCGGCGGACGCTTTCGGCCTCGTCGCCGGTATAGCGGCGCACCATCAGCAGGGCCAGAGCCACCAGCAGGAGAACGATGATCAGCGGCCGGTTAAAGGGCACGGGCTACTCCTCGGCGATCTCGCCGATGAGGTCGTATTCGGAGGAATCGGTGATGCGGAAGGGGACGATGGCGCCGAGATCGGCCTGCCCGGCGGTGATATAGACCTGGCCGTCGACATCGGGGGCCTGGCGCACGGACCGGCCGCGCAGCAGCAGATCGGTCTCCTCGGCGTAACCCTCGACCAGGACCGGTTCGACGCGCCCGACCAGGGCGCGGTTCTTGCGAAAGGAGACCCGGCTCTGGGCCTTCATCAGCTTGCGGTAGCGGGCGGCCTTGATCCGCTCGGGGATCTGGTCCGGCAGCGCCCCGGCGGAGGTTCCCTCCTCGCGCGAATAGCGAAAGACGCCGACGCGCTCGAAATGGCCCTCGTTGACGAAATCGAGCAGCTTCCGGAACTGGGCCTCGGTCTCGCCGGGGAACCCGACGATGAACGAGGTGCGCAGGGTGAGATCGGGAATCCGGTTGCGCAGCCGTTCGAGCAGGGAGCGGGTGCCGGCCTCGTCGATGCGCCGGTTCATCATTCCCAGGATGGTATCGTCGATGTGCTGCAAGGGGATATCGAGATAGTTGCAGATCTTCTCCTCGCCG
>Ga0209919_1001271_pt1 | contig 12375 bp, 11 predicted proteins | sample SalPon2A_C_D2_MG_FD_185721 | JGI IMG/M metagenome (GOLD analysis project Ga0209919, IMG submission 185721) | Soil microbial communities from South San Francisco under conditions of wetland restoration - Salt Pond MetaG R2A_C_D2_MG (SPAdes)... | ecosystem: Environmental > Terrestrial > Soil >... | reverse complement strand
ATTGAAACACCACCGCGCTCAGCAGCCCCGGCGTCGCGCTCATGGTCGCGCCCCGCGCGGGGCGCGTGGATTGAAACATGGATGGCCTTGGAGCAGATGTACCCCCAGCGCGGCTGCCCGCACGATGGTTCCATCGGGAAACTGGACGTAGCGCATTTCTTAATGCCCCGCAGCCACTCTTGAATCCCGCCTCAAAAACAAAAGGCGACGCGGGCTCTTCGCCTCACGTCGCCTCAGTCACTGCGGGTCGCAACTCCGGCCCTAAGTCTTTGATCTGCTTAGTAGCGGGGGCAGGATTTGAACCTGCGACCTTTGGGTTATGAGCCCAACGAGCTACCTGACTGCTCTACCCCGCGATCTCAATCGTACTGTGTTGCGAGAGATGGAGCGGGAAACGGGATTCGAACCCGCGACCCTCAGCTTGGAAGGTGATGCTCTAGCCAACTGAGCTACTCCCGCATCCTCATCAGGGTAGAGAAGCCCTCCCGGCTTGTCAAGGCGCACGGTGCGGCCGCCAGACCGCAGCGGTGGCGCCGCGGCACGCAGCCGAAAGCCCGGGGGAGCGGCGGATCAGTCCGCGCCCGCCTGGCCATCCATCGCTGCGAATTCCTCGGCGGCCACCAGAAAAGCGCCCCGCCCGGCCGGCAGGCCCAGGTACACGGTCGCCTGCAGGAACAGCTCCTTGATCTCCTTGCGCGTAACGCCATTGCCCCGGGCGGCACGGATGTGCAGCCGCAGTTCCTCGTCGCGGTGCAGGGCCAGCAGCATGGCCATCACGATCAGACTGCGCGAGCGGCGGTCCAGGCCCGGGCGCTGCCAGATCTCGCCCCAGGCATGGCGGGTGGCCATCTCCTGGAATTCGGCGTCGAAGGCGTCCGGCCGTGGGCTGAACCGCTGCACGTAAGCGTCGCCCAGCACGGTGCGACGCATTTCCAATCCGCGCTCGAAGCGCTCCTTCTCGTCCATGGGCCTCTCCTTGATGGGCAGAACAACCGACTGCGCGATTGCCGCAGGCCGGGGAGTTCCGCCCACCCATAGCGGGCAGGGGGTGGCGGGGCAAGCCGGGCGCCGGCTACAGGTTCCAGGCGCCGGACACGACCACGTTGGCGCCGCTCACATAGTCCGCCGCGGGAGAGAGCAGATAGTCCAGCGCGCCCAGGATATCGCGCGCGGTGCCGGGCCGACCGACCGGGATGGGCGAGCCGGACTCGCCCACGCTGGTTTCCAGGAAGCCCGGCGAGATCAGGTTCACCGTGATGCCATCGGGCGCCAGCGCCTTGGCGAAGCTGCGCGTAAGCACGTGCACGCCCAGCTTGGCCACGTGGTAGGGCGTGGCGGTCAGCCGGGCCGTCACGCGGTCCGCACCCGAATCGCCCACGTTGATCACCCGCGCGCGTCCGGCTTCCCGGGCTCCGGCACGCAGCAGCGGCACGGCGCGCTGGGTGAGATGGAACACGGCGCTGCACGTGGCATCCAGCACGGACTGCCACTGCTGTGGCGTCACGTCCAGCAGCGCCGTCTCCGGGTACACGCCCGCGTTGTTGACCAGCAACTGCAGCGCGCCCGCCTCGGCGGCCACAGCGTCCATCAGGCGCTCGCGCTGCTCCAGCGAGGCCAGGTCCGCCGCCAGCACCCGGGCCGTGCCGCCCCGCTGCTCCACGGCCGCGGCGGTCTCGCGGGCGCCGGCCTCGCTGCGATGGTAGTGCAGCAGCAGGTGCGTATCCGGCCCGGCCAGGTGCAGGGCAATCTCGCGGCCCAGCCCACTGCCGGCGCCTGTGACAAGGCCGGTGCGCCGGCTCACGCCCCCTCCCGCGCCACGGTGAGGCTCACGGCGGGCCCGTCGGAATCGTGGATGGCCTGGGGCTTGCGGATGTGCAGGCTCACGCGGGCCAGTCCGAAGCGCTCGCAAAGGTGCACGCCCAGGCGCCGCGCCAGGGTCTCCAGCAACTGGAAGCGCCCCTCCTGCACGAAGGCCCGCGCGGCCTTGGCCACCTGCGAATAGTCCACCGTGCGCTCCAGCGCCTCCGCATCCGCCGCCGCAGCGAAGTCCGCCGGGAAGGCGATGCTCAGCAACAGCGGCTGCTCGTGCTCGCGCTCAAAGGGCCGCACGCCCACGATGCAGCGCACCTGGAGGTTGTCGATGTGGATGGTCTCGTCTTCGAAGCGCCACATGGCTCGCGTCCCCGGGCAGTGCCGGAAGCGCGGCGCCACCGGCACCTGCCGGGACGCGCGCCCAGGTCCTGCCCCGCATCATGGCGGCAAGGGGGCGCGGCTGGCAAGCCTCTCCGCGCACGTGCACCGCCGGCACCGATCGGCACACCGCGCAGAGGAACGCAGGCCCGGCTCAGCCCCCGGGACTGTCCGCCCCGATGAAGGCCTGCATGTGGTGCAGATCCTCGGTGAGGTCGTTGACCAGATACTGCAGCACGTTGCGGATGGAGAGGATGCCCGCCACGGACACGCCGTCCTCGGAGATGGGCAGGTGGCGGATGTGCTTGTCCAGCATCAGCGAGAGCACCTCGCGCACCGGCACGTTGGCCGCGACCTGGATCACCGGCGCCGTCATCACGTCGCGCACCGCGGTCGTCTTGGCATCCAGGCCCTTGTGCACCACCTTGAGCATCACGTCGCGCTCGGTGAAGATGCCCACCAGTGCGTCGTTCTCCACCACGGCCACGGCGCCGACCCGGGCAGGCAACGACGCCTCGATCGCCTGCATCACAGTGGCGTCCGGAGAGACGCAGATGGGGGGAACGTGAGCGATCTGGAGCAGGTTCATCGAGGCCTCCCTTGGCGCAAGCATGAACCGCAAGCGAAGGGTACGCGGAACCGATCTGTTGGGCGGGGATGCCGGCCAGCCTGACGGTGCCGCCGCCGTCCTCCGCTTGAGGCGACGAGGGTTCAGGCAAGGCCCAATCTGTCACATTCCCGCCGGAATTTCCATCCCCGTGGAAACGTCGCCCATTGCGGCGTGCCCGCGCATCGATGCTCAGATGGTGGCCAGCACCTCGTCGCGCTTGTGGTGGTACTCCTGCTCCGTGATGACGGCACGGGCGCGCAGCTCGTCCAGGTGGCGCAGGGTGGATTCCACGTCGCTGCGGCGCAGGGAATCGGCCTCGTGGCGCGTGTGCGTGGTGGCGGTGTGCTCGAAGAGCCGGCGCAGCTCCTCCGGCGGAGACTCCAGGCCCGAGGCATAGTAGACGTGCGCCACGCGGCCCAGGGCGTAGGTGGCCCCGTAGATGCGGGAGAGGAAGGGCAGCGGCCCCACCAGCGGCAGTAGCCGGAATACCTGGCGCAGCACCAGCCCGCCGCCCAGCGCCGCACCCAGCTCCCACAGCGCCTGGCGGCCGGACTTGTCGTAGCCGTGCACGCGCGCCACGGCGCGCACCATCGCCGCCTGCACCGGAAGCTCCAGGAAGGGCACGGGGGTGGCGGCCATAGCCATGGCGGCCATGGAGGAGAGGCCGACGATCTGCTCCACGCGCTCGCGGCGCTCGGCCTCGGATAGGTCCGCGAAGCCGCCGCGCAGCAGGCGCCGCAGCGTGTCCTCGAAGTCGTGCAGCAGGGCTTCGCGCAGGAGGGGCCGCAGGTGGGCCTGCCCCCAGTCCTTCAGGCGCCCCAGCCGCGAAACACCGCGCCGATCTCCCGAGCCATCCGTGCGCATAGGGCCTCCACCTCGTCGAACCGCCAGCGCCCCCCGATGGCGGCCAACCGCTCGCAGTGCTCCGGGCGCAACTCATGGCGCTCGTCGCTCTCGTGGAAGCTCAGGCGCTCATCGAGCGCACTGATGTCCCGGTAGGCCGCATGCAGCCGTTCCATGATCTCATGGGGCGGCGGGGGCGTCCAGTCGGCCCCCGGCGCGCGGCGGGCACACAGGAAGTGCGCCTGGGCCAGGAACTCGTAGCCGATCAGCCCGCCCACGGCGAACTTGAGCGCCACGGCAGGGCCGGCCGCGCGACGGCTGCGTTCGTTCTGCTCCACCAGCCGCCCCAGCATCTGCCACACCTGCCGCGCCACCTCGGCATCGGGCAGGGCACGCTGCTGCCAGGTCTCCGCGATCAGGCCGGTCAGGTCGCGGGCCAGCGCGGCATCTCCGCAGACGGGACGGATGCGCGTGAAGGCCTGGTAGTTCCACACGTCCACACCTGCGCTCTCCCCCGGCGCCAGGTAGTTGCGGTAGGCCGCCAGGCTGGGCACGAGCACGCCCTTGTTGCCGAAGGGCCGCAGGCGGTGATCCAGCACATAGAGCCGCCCGAACTGCGTCTGGGACGTGAGCAGCGCGCCGATCTTCTGCGCCAGCTTGGTGTAGAACTCGTTGTGGGTGCGGCCGGCGCTGGTGACGCCCTCGTCGCGGTACACGAACACCAGATCCAGATCCGAGCCGAAGCGCATCTCGCGGCTGCCCAGCTTGCCCATGGCCAGCACGGTAAAGCCTTCCACGCGCCCGGCCTCCGCGCCGGCGGGCACGCCCAGGCGCTCGCACATCAGGCGCCAGGCGAAGTCCGTGCAGGCGCGCACGGTGGCGTCCGCCAAGTCGCTCAGCAGCGGCTGGTGCGCGCCGTAGCCCTCGTCGTTCAGGTACACCGTGAGCGTGCGGATGAACCCCTGGGCCTTGGCGCGCTGCAGCTCCAGCAGGAACTCCTCCTCGTCCGGTGCCTTGGCGGCGATGTCGCCCAGCAGGCCCGTGATGTTGCGCCAGTCCTCGCCCAGGGCGAAGAACGACTCCAGGAACTCCGGGTGGCGCATCAGCATGTCGGCGTGGTGCCCACCCTCGGCGAAGATGTGACTCACCCAGGGCACTACCGGCGGGTGCGCCTCTATGAGCCCATAGATGGCGTTGCGTGTGCCGATCTGCTCGATGAAGTCCAGCCAGCGCGGGAAGGCCGCCTGCGTGCCCTGGCGATACACCTCCGGGCGCCCGAGCAGCTTGGCCAGCTTGAATACGCAGCGCTCGCCCAGCCGCGTGTCCATCATGTGCCCGAACAGGCCGTCCAGCCGCTCCAGCACGGGCTCCTGCTCGCCCGGCGGCAGGTGCTCGCGCACGGCACTGCGCCAAGCCTCCGTATCCGGGAAGCCCTGCTCGCCCAGCCCGGCGAAGAGCTGGCGGAAGCGCTCTTCCGTGCGGCTGCGCGCCGCTTCCAGCGCCGCCTCGACCGCTGGCTGGCGCGCCGCGAAGCCGGGGGCGAAGTCGTGCAGGATGCGGGTGCGCTCCGCGGGCGCCTCGGGCAGGTCGTGGGTCTGCGCCTCGGCCACCATCTGGATGCGGTTCTCCACGCCGCGCAGCAGCCAGTAGTCCGCCCGTACGCTATCGCCCTCTTCCGGCGCCAGCACGCCGGCCTGCACCAGCCGTTCGATCGCGGCCTCGTGGCCCGTCACCTGAATCTCGGGGCGCTTGCCGCCATAGAGCAACTGCAGCGCCTGCACGAGAAACTCGTTCTCGCGGATGCCCCCGCGCCCCAGCTTGAGGTTGCGGTCCAGCGCACTGCGGTGAATGCGGTCGATATCGTGCTTGACCAGCGCCACGCCCTCCAACGCGCTGTAATCCAGATAGCGGCGGTAGACGAACGGGCGGATCATCGCCCCAAAGCGCTGAGCCAGGGACTCCGGCCCTGCCACCATGCGCGCCTTGAGCATGGCGGTGCGTTCCCACTCGCGGCCCTGCTCCAGGTAGTACTGCTCCATGAAGGCCACGTTGGGCGCCAGGAAGCCTCCCTTGCCGTTAGGCCGCAGGTCACAATCCACCCGGAAGGCGAAGCCGTCCGCCTGGGGCGTGGAGAGCAGCCGCACCGCCTGCCGGGCCGCGCGATTGTGGAAGTCGAAGCCGGTGCCGTTGCCGGCTGGGGCCTGCGCGGCGCGCTCGGCCAGCGCCGCCCAGTGGGCCCAGGCCGCTGCCTCGCCTTCGGCGGAGGGCTCCAGCGGCGGCGGCGTCAGCCCCTCAAGCTGGCGGCAAGGGCCGTCGTCGCCTTCCTGCACGAAGATCAGGTCGATGTCCGAGGCATAGTTCAGCTCGCGCCCGCCCAGCTTGCCCATCCCCACCACCCCGGCCCAGGCGGGTCCGCCGCGTTTGCGGAAGGGCAGGCCCTGCCGGGCTGCCTGCTGGGCAAAGGCATAGCCGTGGGCCAAGCGCACGAGGCCATCCGCCAGATCGCTGATGCGCCGGCAGGTGACGCGGGGCGGCTGCAGCCCCAGCAGCTCGCGGGCCGTGAGGCGCAGGTAGTTGGCGTACTTCCAGCGCCGCAAGGCCGACATCAACGCCATCTCGTCCAGCGTCGCCACGCTGGATGGCTCGGCGTAGGCGCTCCAGGGCAGCAGGCCGTCGTCGCCCTCCAGTCCGGCCAGGGCGCCCTCCGCCAGCAACTCCGGGCGACCCGCCAGCAGGCGCAGCAGGAACGGCGCCACATAGGCCAGGCGCACGAGGGCCTCGGCCACGCGCGGCTCGCCCAGCACGGCGGGCGCGACCTTGGCATCGCCCATGCGCTCCAGCAGGTGCAAGAGACCCTGCACGGCGTCCGGGGGCGTGTCCAGCGCCACCAAGCCCTGCTCCAGCACGCGGGCGGCGGCGGCGGGCACGGCGAAGGTCTGTTCCCAGTGCGGTAGCTCGGCAGTCATCGGCAGGGCGGGAGCGGCGATGGAATGCGACGGCGCTGCGGGGCGCCATGGACTGGCGGGCGGACTCGCCGGCGCACGGGGCCTGGCGGCTTTGCGAGCCGCACGAGCGCCCTAGAAGGTAATCAGGCTCGAATCGAAGATGGCGTCGATGCGCTGCTCCCACTCCGTCTCGTACAGCTCGAGCAGGCGATCGGCCAGGGTCTGCCCGGACGCCACGATGCGTTGCAGCGGCCCCAGCAGCTTGACCTCGTTCTCGCCCATGGCGTCGCGCACGTCCAGCCGCTCCAGCCCCGCCTGGGCGATGCGCAGCAGGTCGCGCGACCAGTCCTGGAAGCTGCGCCCCAGCGCCTCGGCCCGCAAGCCCAGCCGGGCGGCATCGGCCTGCAGCGCCGGCAATTGGTCCGGCGGTAGCTCGCGCACCAGCGCCTCGGCCTCGGCCAGCGCCGTATCGTCATAGAGCAGCCCCCGCGTGAGTGCGGCGAAGGCGCAGATCATGTTGAGCGGCCCCACGTCCGCCATGCGCAGCTCGATGTACTGCTTGAGGCGCACGAGCGGAAAGAGCGTGGTCAGGTGCAGCGCCCAATCCTCGGCGGTGGCCTGATGGCCGTCCAGGCCTTCCTCCAGGAAGCGGCGGAAGCTGCGGCCGCTATAGTCCAGGTAGTGCCCATTGCGGTGGATGAAGAACATGGGCACGTCCAGCGCGTACTCCGCATACGCCTGGTAGCCGAAGCCCGGCTCGAAGACGCCCGGGATGAACCCGGAGCGATCCGGATCCGTGTGCTCCCACACCTGGGCGCGGGACGAGACCCAGCCGCTGGGCCGCCCATCCACGAAAGGCGAACTGGCGAAGAGCGCCGTCAGGAACGGCGAGACGCCGATGGACACGCGCAGCTTGCGCGCCATGTCCGCCTCGTCCGCGTAGTCGATGTTCGTCTGCACGGTGCCCGTGCCCAGCATCATGTCCAGCGCCATGCTGCCGCGGGTGGGCAGGTAGCGCCGCATGATGGCGTAGCGCTCCTTGGGCATCCAGGGCATCTGCGCGGAGGGAATGACGGGATTGCGCCCCATCATCAGCAGCACCACGTCCAGATCGTCCGCGATGGCGTTCATCTCGCGCACGTGCACGCCCAACTCGGCGCAAGTCTCGTGGGCGCTGGCCAGCGCCGCCCCGCTCAGCTCGAACTGCCCGCCGGGCTCCAGCGTGATGCTGGCCTCCCCGCGGGTGAGGGCGATCACGTTCTCCCCCTCGCGCACCGGCTGCCAGCCGAAGCGGGTGCGGAAGCCCTCCAACACCGCGAAGATGCCGCGCTCGCCGCCGAAGGGCAGCGGCTGGTGGGTGCTGCGGGAGAAGAGCAGCTTCTCGTGCTCCGTCCCGATGCGCCAACGCTCGCGGGGCTTTTCGCCCTCGCGGAAGTGGCGCACCAGGTCCTCCATGGACGTGACGGGCGGCGAATTACCCTTGAATACGGTGGTGGTCATGCGGCGTGGTCAGAAGCGGTGTGGCGCGGCACCGGCGGCAGCGACTGCGCCCCCCGGTCCGGATGGTCGTTGCGATTCCTCGTCCCTACTCCCATTGCCACGGCGGTGACAAGGCCATGCCCATCCGGGCGCCACCTGAGGCGCCTCGCGCCACCACCGATCCCGCTGCTGGAACTCTCCCACCGCCCAGCATGCGCCTTCTGCGGGAGCAGGGCAAGCTGGACTCCGGGTGCGGCGACCGGGACAGCGTGCCCCGCCGCCGGGTGCCCGCCGGGGCGAAACCCGCGAGCTCCGGGCCGGTTCGCTCTGGGCAAACGGCCGGCAAAAATGGTAAGGGCAAGAGTCACCGGGACCCCTCTTCAGCATTGCGGGCCCCGCGGCTCGCGCGCCACCGCGACTGCCGGGCTTCGGAGCACCATGAACCGTCTTGTGCTGCAGTTTACGGCCCAGCTCCATCTGAAGAACTATTCCCCCAGTAGCATCCAGAACCACCGGCTGGACCTGCTTCGCTTCAAGAGCTGGCTGGAGGAACAGGATCTGGCGACGCTGCCCAAGATCCAGACGCTGGACGGTGAGCGCATCGTGACGTACCAGGCGCACCTGGCCAAGCGGCTCAAGCCCCGCTCCATCAACCGGCACCTGTCATCGCTGCGGCTGTTCTTCCGTTTCCTGGAGGAATCGGGGCTGATCCGCATCAACCCCATGGATCACGTTGTCTTCCCCAAGACGGTGCCGCACCTGCCCATGATGCTGCTGCCCAGCGAGGTGGCTGCGCTGCTGGAGGCCCCGGACGAGGGGCACTACCTGGGGCTGCGCGACAAGGCCATGCTGGAAGTGCTCTATTCCACCGGCGTCAAGCTCAACGAGCTGATCGCGCTGGACGTGGCCTCGCTGGAGCTGGGGATGGGCTTCCTGCGCGTGGACGGCAAGCGCCAGCGCATGGTGCCGCTCACGGACAAGGCGGTGGGACTGCTGCGGCGCTACCTGGAGGAGTGCCGGCCCAACCGGGTGCTGCGCGCGGAGGAGCCCTGCCTCTTCCCCGGCCGCAACGGCACACGCATCTCGCGGGTAGGCGTGTGGAAGCTGGTCAAAAAGTACGCGCAGAAGGCAGGCATCCAGCGCAACTTCAACCCGCGCACCCTGCGCCACGCCTTCGCCATCCACCTCATCCTGGGGGGGATGGACCTGGATGCGATCAAGTTCCTGTTCGGCTACAAGCGGCTGGAAGCCACGGCGCTATACGCGCACGTGAACACGCCGGACTTCAAGGCGGCCTATCAGGCCTATCACCCGATGGCGGCCAGCAAGGAATAGCGCGCGGCTGTGGCAAGGTGCCTGTGCGGGGCGGGGCTCCAGGCGCGGGGTGTATCTGCGGCAGTACCGCGCGGACACACGTCGGCCGCCCTCAGGCACCTCGCCCGTGTCCCAGCCGGCAGCCACGCCGCGGCGGGTACGTCAGGGGATCTTTTCGAAGGTGATCCGGTCGTTCTCGATCTTCATCACGCGCAACTGCTCGCCGCTGGGGTCGAAGCGGATCACATCCCCCTCCGCGACCTGCGTGCGGAATACGCGATGATCGGGTTGGCGCTTGGGTCTGGCGGGCTGCAGGCCGACTTGCGGCCGCTCTTTGGCAGTTTTCATCGCAGGACGACCTCCCTGTCGCGTGCGGACGGCACACCCTTCGCTTCCCTCCACGGAAACGGAGAGTCGTTTCATTTCAGCCGCCTATCCAATCGAATACGGGTCGCGCGCGCATTTGTCAAATGGTATTGCTAAGCTCGGGAGCAGCATCTATCGGCCGGCGCGCTCAATCCCGGCCGGAACCCTTCGTGGGAGCGGCTATGCTCCCCCGCCGGACGATTCGCAACGAGGGCGGTCCTTCCGCCCCATAGCAATGGCCCCGGCCTCAACGTTTCGCGCAGGATCATTGCACACCGTGACCCCGAACGCCTCCACCGGTGAGCCCATTGGGCCCGTGCCAGAGCGCCTGCAGGCCAAGCTGGCAGCCGGCGACCGCCCCTATGTCACGCTGAAGGCCGCGGCCACGCTGGATGGCCGCATCGCCACCCGCAGCGGCGCCTCCCAGTGGATCACGGGCGAGGCCGCGCGGACCCACGCCATGCGCCTGCGGGCGGGTCACGATGCCGTCGTGGTGGGGCTGGGCACCGTGCGGGCGGACGATCCCCGGCTGACCGTGCGCGCGGCGGGCCTCACCGCGGTGCCGGCGCGTGTCGTGCTGGATTCGCGGGCCCGCATCCCGCCGGCATCGCGGCTGCTGTCCGCCGATGGCGCGCGGCGCATCGTCGTCACTGGCTGCGACGCCCCCGACGAGCGCGTGGCAGTGCTCGCCGCACTGGGTGCGGAAGTGCTACGCTGCACCACGGCGCGGCCGGAGCCGCCCGAGTACCTGCCCTGCCTGCGGGCGGCGGGTCTGCAGGCGCTGCTGGTGGAAGGCGGCGCGCGGGTGCACGCAAACTTGATTGCGCAGGGCGCGGCGGATGAACTATTCTTGTACCTTGCCGGCTGCATGATCGGCGATCCCGATGCGCCCGCATGGTGTGGGACGCTCGGCGTGGAGCGTTTGAAGGATGCCCCGCGGGTACGACTGGATGCGCCGCTGACCATCGGCCCCGACGTGCTGCTGCACGGCTGGTTCGATTCAGGCCCGCCCGAAAGGCCGGGCACCGAGTGATGCACAGGCACGGCTCCCGAGACCAAGCGACAGGCCCATGAAATCGGAATCCCACGACAACCCCGCAGGCGGCCCGGCTGCCCAGGCCGAGCGCATCCCGCCCGAAGAGCGCCGCTTCGACAGCGTCGAGGACGCCATCGCGGATATCCGCGCGGGCAAGATGGTGATCCTCGCGGACGACGAGGACCGCGAGAACGAGGGCGATCTGGTCTGTGCAGCCGAGAAGGTCACGCCGGCCATCATCAACTTCATGGCCATCCAGGGTCGCGGGCTGATCTGCTTGGCGCTCGATCCCGCCATCGTGGATCAACTCCAGTTGCCGCTGATGGTGGAGAACAACACCAGTTCCTACGGCACCAACTTCACCGTCAGCATCGAGGCCAGCAGCGGCGTCACCACGGGCATATCCGCCCACGACCGCGCCCACACGATCGTCACCGCGGTCAACACCGAGGCGCGTCCCAGCGATCTGCACTCTCCCGGCCACGTGTTCCCCCTGCGCGCCAAGCGCGGCGGCGTGCTGGTGCGGGCGGGGCAGACCGAGGGCTCGGTGGACCTGGCGCGGCTGGCCGGGCTGCGGCCGGCGGGCGTGCTCTGCGAGGTGATGGACGAGGACGGCACGATGGCGCGCTACTCCCGCCTGCGCCAGTTCGCCGATCAGCATGGCATCAAGTACATCACCATCGCCGACCTGATCGCCTACCGGAAGCGCACCGAGAAGTTGGTCAAGCGCATGGCCGAGGCGAACCTGCCCACCATGTTCGGCAAGTTCCGCATGATCGGCTTCCAGAATGCGAACACGGACGACGACTACATCGCGCTGGTGATGGGTGAGTGGAAGGAGGACACGCCGGTGCTGGTGCGCGTGCACTCCCAGTGCCTCACGGGCGACGTGTTCCACTCCCTGCGCTGCGATTGCGGGCAGCAACTGCACGCGGCCATGGCCATCGTCGCGGAGGCAGGCCAGGGCGTGATCCTCTACCTGCCGCAGGAGGGCCGCGGCATCGGGATCATGAACAAGATCAAGGCGTATGCCCTGCAGGACGAAGGTGCGGACACCGTCGAGGCCAACCACCGGCTGGGCTTCGGCGAGGACCTGCGCGATTACGGCATCGGCGCGCAGATCCTGCACGACCTGGGCGTGCGCAAGATGCGGCTCATCACCAACAACCCGCGCAAGATCGTGGGGCTGATGGGGCACGACCTGGAGGTGGTCGACCGCGTACCGCTGCAGATGCCGCCTTCCGCCGAGAACCGGGCCTATCTGCTCACGAAGAAGAACAAGCTGGGCCACCTGCTCAAGTTCGAGAACTGAGCGCCAGGAGTTGCCCACCGCGGGCCGCAAAGGCTCCGGCGTGCAAATTGCTTGGTCCCCAGCCATGCGGCCGGGCCTGCCCCGCGGGGCCGGCCGCGCGCAGTGACGCCATCGTGCGATCCGCGGCCACGTGCGCGCCGCGGCCCGCGATGACCTGTTGAGGACCGCCGACCATGCCCGAGATGCAAGGCTCCCTCATCGCCACGGGACTCAAAGTGGCGATCGTGGTGGCCCGATTCAACCAATTCGTCACCGAGCGCCTCCTAGAGGGGGCGCTGGA
>Ga0209919_1001268_pt1 | contig 12385 bp, 8 predicted proteins | sample SalPon2A_C_D2_MG_FD_185721 | JGI IMG/M metagenome (GOLD analysis project Ga0209919, IMG submission 185721) | Soil microbial communities from South San Francisco under conditions of wetland restoration - Salt Pond MetaG R2A_C_D2_MG (SPAdes)... | ecosystem: Environmental > Terrestrial > Soil >... | reverse complement strand
GAGATATAGAATGGTTGCCAGATCCATGGTTATTTCTTTAAAAAGTTGAGTATTTTCCAGATCCGGTCAGCGCCGATATTTGAAAAGCTTGGCATGCCGGTACCGTCAAGACCACCATTAATGATAGTGAAAAGCTCTTGATCTTCAAAATCCTGCATATTAACAAGCGGCGGGCCGATATCATCAAGATCCTCTTCATCCATGACTGTGTCGTGGCAAGCTGAACAATATCTCGCAAATAACTGGGCTCCTTCGTCGATTGCAGCAGCGTCGCCGGGGAATGGGTTTACCAGTTTGCCGACAATAACCGTCTTCGTGTTTTGCCGCCAGGGGATATCATTGCCCAGTTTCTGCAGATAGGCCACCACGGCATCCATTTCTGTCTTGCCGGATAACGCCTTGATTTCGGCAGAATCATAAGGGAAATGCAGGACATCCATTTTTTTCTGGGTATAGGCGGGATCAACAGCGTTGTTGTCCAGAAAGGAGTAAGCAGGCATGTTGGACTGGGGAATCATGACCCTTGGCTGGCGCATGTGTTGATAGTGCCAGGTGTCGGGGTATTTCCCTCCGATTCTGGCCAAATCAGGTCCTGTTCTTCGTGAACCCCAGAGGTGCGGTTGGTCATAAACAAACTCACCGGACTTGGAATAGTCTCCGTAGCGCAGCACTTCAGCGACAAGGGGGCGTACAGTCTGGGTGTGACAGTTGTTGCAGCCTTCACGGATATAGACATCTCGGCCGGCAAGCTGTAATGCGGTATAGGGTTTGACGGCGTCAATCTTATCAGCTTCGGTGTTTACCCACTTAAAGGGTAGAACCATGGTGATGATTGTGCCGACCAGAATGGCCAGGGTAGCCAGGACTAGCAATAAAACAGGTTTCTTTTCCCACATTGTCGTCACCTCCTTAAGCGTTCTGGGCTGCGATTGCCACAGGGGTTTCCTCTGATCGCGCCGTCATGTAAAGGTTGTAGATAAAGACAAGAACGCCGGCGAGGTAGATAACGCCGCTTATGGCTCTGATTGTCCAGTATGGATACATCTCGGTCAGGACCTCCATAAATGAATAGGTCAGGCTGCCGTCCGGGTTAAGGCTGTGCCACATCGAAGCCTGCTGGACGCCAGCAATCCACAGACTCACTGAATAGATCAGCTGGCCGATCAAAATCAGCCAGAAATGTAGATTAGCGAGAGGGATGCTGTATACTTTTCTCCCATAGATTTTAGGGAGCAGATAATAGGAACCGGCGAAAAGAATCATGGCCACCCAGCCCATGGTTCCCATGTGGACATGGCCGGGGATCCATTCAGTGTAGTGGATAAAGGCAGAGAAGGTTCGGACTGCCTGGGATGGGCCCTGCAGGGTCTGTAGGCCATAAAAGGTGATGCCGAGAATAAGAAATTTCACCAGATAATTGTCGCGCATCTGGTGCCACTGGCCCTCCATGGTGAGGTAGCCGTTGATAACCGAGCCCCAGGAGGGGGCAATCAGCATAATAGAGAAGGCCATGGCCAGGGTCTGGACCCAGTCCGGTACTGGTGTCCATAATAAGTGGTGTGCGCCTGTCCACAGATACATGAAGATTAAGCTCCAAAAGGCAATAATCGAGATCCGGTGACTGTAAATTGGCTGGCCGGTGGTTTTGGGTAGAAAATAATAAAAAATGGCCAGAGGCGGGGTTGTCAGGACCAAGGCTACGGCATTATGGCCATACCACCACTGCACATTTGCATCATTGGTTCCGGCATAAGCTGAGTACGATTTGAACCAGGATACTGGAATTTCGGCGGCATTGACCAGGTAGAGGATAGCAACTCCGACAATAGTAGCCAGCATATACCACAGAGAAATATACATCTCTTCATCTTTTCGCTTGATGACGGTCATGATAATATTGGCGCCGAAAATGACCCACAAAATGACCACCATGATATCAATGGGCCATTCAAGTTCATGGTACTCTTTTGAGGTGTTATAGCCCAGGAGTAAGGTGACAGCCGCCGCAATAATCGTGGCATTGAATAGATAGAGTTGAAATTTTGCCAGGCCGTTGCTCCATAGACCTGTGCGGCATAAGCGCTGCACAATATATAAAAACATGGCCATAAAGCTGCCGATGCCCCAGCCGAATATTCCGGCATTTGTATGCAGCGGCCTCAATCGGCCATAGGTGAGATACGGCGCAAAATTGAGCTCCGGCATAACCTGCTGAAAGGCAATGAAGACCCCCACCAGGACAGCAACAAGGCCCCAGAGTATGCTCCAATGCAGGAAGCTTTTTACGATGTCGTAATTGTAGTCACTCTTCTCCATATTCCTCCCCCTTTCTCATATGTTTTGGTTCATTAAAAAAAACACTTTGGGCGGCTATTGTAACTAGGCAGCCGCTGAAAATGTTAATTTTTACCAGACTGCACGATTACCATGCTGTTTTCGGAGTTTATCAACGTCACGCTCAAGTTCGATTCGCCACCCAGCATGAATTCTCGCTGCCGAAGGGGCGATAAGCTCCGGTAAGCCGTACACAAGGCGGTCGGCCGCCCCGCTGGCTTCAATGACTGCCTCAATGGAACGGGCGCCAAACTTGTATTCGGCAAGCAGCAGACGCAACAGCAGGCCGGAAGTTTTGCGTGCTGCTTTTTTCCAGTGGGTATCCATCTGGTGGGCAATAATAAAAGCCCGTTTCATTAAAATACGATGCAGGTCGTTGAGCTGGTTGGCGCTAGTTTTGTCTGACAGAAGGGCTTCGTTGATCTCAATACCTTCAATATCAAGCACTACCCTGAGCCGGCTCATGAAGTCCGGGATTTTAAGTGTTTTGGCCAGTTGCAAGGTTTCCGGCTTCTCGGGGTTGAGCAGGTTTTCCATGCCCTCCCAGTTGGGTTTGACGCCGCCGGCAAAGGCAAAAATGGAACGGCCGATATTGTATGGTGTGCCATGGACATAGGTGATACCATCCTGCATGGATGGCAAAAAATAGCGCAGGTAGCCGAATTCATGATTGTCATAACGGCAGTCAAATTCGTCCCAGAAGACAATTGGAACCTTACCTTTTGCAACGGAGGCGCGGATGGGCTCAATGGCGGAATTGATCTCTTCAGGGCCATTGAACTGGGTCATGTTGAATTCAAAAAACTCGAAAGGGTTTGTTTCAAATTTATAAGCAATTACTCTGGAGACCTCTTTTACCGAGAATGACTTTCCAGACCCGGGGGGACCAAAAATACCGAGACATAAAGGCCGCTGGAAACTCTCCCGCGAGACATAAGAATCCATTACATTTTGCAATGTAATGACCGGCTCGATCTCGGCAGGGTCTGTGGTCCGAAGATTGCCGACACGATAAAGGCGAAGGTTTTCAAAGCCTTTTTTCCAGCTCACCTCTTCTTTTAAGTGGTGCAGAACGTCTATAATGACAGCGAGAACGCTGTTGTGGTGCTGGGGCTGCAACTCTGTGGATGCTCTATTTTGCGGGAAGAAGGTACGTAGCGCATTTTTTTTCTCTTCGCTCCATTCCTGGCAGGAGACCAGCTCAAGGTTTTTGGCAAAATCAGCATCGTTGGCTGGAAGCTCAATAAAGTAGGGGTCAGGCTGCTGCTCCATATAAGAACAGGGGCTTCCGCCGGGAAAGGTGGATGAAAAGTTAAGGTCAGGGAATTCAAGGCCATCACTAAAGGAATAGCCATGTTCATGCAGCAACTGCCAGTTCTTGAGAACTCTTTTAGAAAAATCATACAAATAATTTCTGCAGAAATCGGGCTTGCCTGTGGTTAGACAATCGTGCGCCAACATCGAGGTTATCAGAGTATCGTAACAGGGAACCGAGCCTTTGTGTCGTGGGGAGCTTTTTTCCGGCAGGCTGCCTCGACGGTGTCGGAAAAAAGAACTGTCCGGCCCCATATAGAGGATTCCGTGGGGATACATTTCGACGAGAATGTGACAGCTGAATCGGGATTTCTTTTCGTCCCACAGGCCGACCTCGGGGGATCGTAATGCACGGCTTGCCATGGCCACGATGGTTTCCCAGTTTACAGCACTGTCCATCTCCATTCTGGTGGTTTCCAGGTCGGCCAGCCGGCAAAAAAGAAAGAAATTTTCTCCGAAATGTTCTGACCAGTCCTGCCAGTGGGCCGCACTTATCCCCAGAGCGATGACCCAGGCATCCGGATTGACTGCTTTGAGCTGCTCTGCCTGGCAGGGCGGGTGACCGCTGTCGTCAATAATGATTATGCCGGTGTTGCTTCCCAGGGCTTCAGCATTATCCTGGTCAACCTGAAGCTGGTGGCACTCCGGGTTTCTGCCTTCGGGCGGCAAAATTTGCTGAAACATAAACCAGCCGGCCTTATCATTTTGGGCGTAAGAGCGTTTTCGGAAGATTTGATAGACTTCCTTCTGCTCGCCATAGGTGATGGTTTGAATAGGCGGGGCAGGATCCAGATTAGTTATATAGGAAGAGAGCCAGGTCAGGCATTGTTCAAGGCGGCCAGCCTCAATGTTTACCTTGCCGGCCAGCAGTTCAATGAAGTCGCCCGGATTGTAGCCATAGGCGGGCAGACTACCCTCGGGAAGAAGACTGACTTCCTTGATTGGCAGGTTGATGATCTTAACGTCAGATCCTAAGAGCAGAAGTTTTTGATACGGAGCCATGGCCTTACCTTAACTTCCAGGTGTTACAGGGGAGGGTGAAGTACAGCAGGAGCCTTTGGCCATCAAAGATGCAAAGTCCGCCTTCTGCAAGGTAGACCGGAGCTGGTCTCTGGCCAGCTGCCAAACCAGGCTTGCTGAACAGGTCCCGCTTGACTTGCAGACATCGGGCCTGGTTGTACATTCATTTAATGTGATTTCTCCTAAGATAGCCTCTATCACAGCCAGCATTGTAATATCTTTTGGCGTGTAGCGCAGGCTATAGCCTCCTTTTGCCCCCTGTTTAATTTCTATAATATCAGCTTTTGCAAGATCTTGGGCAATTTTTGTTAAAAAATTTTCAGGGGTTTCAGTATGTTCGGCAATCTCTTTTTTACTGGTCAACTGGCCTTTGCCTTTACTGCTTAAATACAGCACGCAACGAACAGCATATTCTGCAGCCATAGTGATTTTCATATCGCGCCTGCTTAAATAGGATTAATAGGAGTTAATTTGTCCTATTTAAAAATATAAAAAAGAATTGTCAACAATTATGTGCAGCAAAAAGAATTGACAAGAATGTTGTCTGGTGTATATTTGCCTAGTTAACAATTGTCGTGTAATACGATATCAATAAGAGGTGACTCTATGCCCCCATGTGATGAAGAAGCGTTAGGACGGCTTATTTATCTTACGGCCCAGGATATGAGAAATTTTGCTGAGAAGATTCTGAGTCCGTTTGACCTGACGATTGAGCAGTTCCATCTTTTAAAGAATCTCTCCTGCGACCAGGGAATGACTCAGCGTCAAATTGGTGAACTTGCGGGGAAAACGCCGGCAAATATGACAAGGATTCTGGATAGAATTGAAAAGAAGTCCTTGGTCGAACGGCGGCAGTCCCCGAACGACAGGCGAGCCTCACAGGTTTTTCTGACAAAGATAGGAAAGGAGATAATCGAAAAGGTTTTTGGGGTTTTTGAATCCTTTTCTGAGGACCTGGTTCATGGAATTACCCGAAAAGATCAAGAGATTATCAAAAGATCACTTAAGATGATTATGCAAAACTTAGAAAAAATGCAGGAGCGTCTGTCTCAAAATAAACCAGGGGAGCTGTAATGAAAACGATATCGTTTGTCAGTCTATTCTTAGTTGTTTTTGTCACCGCAGTTTTTGCCCAGGATAAGCCGCCTGCAAAAGTTGTCACCACGAGTATCATCCAGAAAGAAGTTGCCGAGAACCACTCGTTTATTGGTCTTTTTGCCTATGATCGAACCAGTCATGTTTCGGCGGAGGTCGCAGGGCTGGTTACTGCTGTACACATAAAAAGCGGAGACAGAGTTGAGGCCGGAGCCCCAATAGTAACCATAAACACCGAAATGCTGGATCTGGAAATAGCCCTTAACAATTCAAAGGTCGAGCAGATAAACCTCAAAATAAAACATTTGGAAAAAAACTATAAAAGGCTTGATGCGCTCTACACAGAAAAGGGGGTCAGCGAAAAAGCTTTTGATGACGCTCTTTATGCATATCAGGAAGCTCTCCAGGAGAAGCAGATTATCAGGGACTCCCTTGCCGCGCTCATGCTCAGAAAAAAGAAAAGCATCATTTATGCTCCTTTTGCCGGGATTGTTCTGGAGAAAAACATTGAAGAGGGAGATTGGGTTCAGCAGGGTAAAAGTCTTGTGGCCCTGGGTTCGGTTAGTGACCTGTTAGTTCGGGTTCCCATTGCTGAAACAATGTTGCAATATATTGAAGAGGGGCAGAATGTTCCTGTCCGGATAGATGCTACGTCAAAAGAGATTACTGGCACCATCGACACCTTTGAGCCGATTGCGGACGAAAAGACCAAAAATATATTTTTGAAAATCCGCATTCCCCAGCAGACAAACATTGCCGTTAACATGTCGGCGACAGTCTTCATCCCGACAAGCAGGCCAAGAACCTTGAGCCTCATTCCCCGGGACGCTCTGATTAAATTTCAGGGGAAAGATTTTGTCTATACAGTCAAGGAAGGAAGAGCCGCTATTCTGCCGGTCAATATCGTTTCTTACCTCGGTACTAGTATAGGTGCTGACAACCCCTATTTTGCAGCCGGTATGCCCATCGTCACTGAAGGGAATGAGCGGCTCCGCCCGGACCAGTCGGTTGTTGTGGCAGGAGAAAACTAATGGATGTGGTACGGTTCTTTATCAGCAAACCTGTCAGTGTGGCAGTGGGGGTTATTCTGGTGGTTATGTTTGGCCTTATCGGTCTCAATAAACTCCCAGTGCAGCTTACTCCCGATGTCGAGACCCCCGAGATAACAGTTAATACAACCTGGGGCGGAGCTACGCCGTACGAAATTGAAAAAGAGATTATAGAAAAACAGGAAAAAGCCCTGAAGGGTCTGCGTGGTCTGACCAAGATGGAGAGCTCCAGCTACAACAGCTTTGGCACTATCACCCTGTCATTTAAGATTGATACTGATATTGATGATGCGTTACTGCGCGTCTCAAATAAGTTGAACGAGGTGGGCAACTACCCGGAGAATGCTGATGAACCCACTATCGAATCAGCTGGTGCCAACAGTTCCCCGGTAATCTGGCTTGGTTTGGAAACGTTGCCTGGTACTGAAGGTCACATCAACCACTTCCGGACCTATTTTGAAGACAATGTCAGGCAGCATCTTGAACGAATCCGAGGAGTTGGCTCTCTGTTCGTCTTCGGCGGCACTGAGGACACCCTTGATGTTACCCTGGATGCTCAAAAAATGGCGCGGTCCAAAGTTACCATTAACCAGGTTATTGGAGCCATTCGCAAGGCCAACGTCAATATCTCGGCTGGAATTTTAGGAATGGCTAAAAAGAATTACCGTATCCGTACCACCAGCCAGTTTCAGTCTGCCGATGACGTCTTAGGGGTCATCATTTTCGACGACGGTGTTAAGCGTGTGTATCTGCGGGATGTTGCCGAGGCAGCCAGAGGCTATAAGAAGGAGGACACCTCCGTTCTCAAGGATGGAAAACAGGTTATTGTTTGTGGTGTACGCAAGGAAAAAGGCGCCAATGTTCTGGAAATGACCGACCAGGTGGAGAAAGAGGTCAAACGTTTAAATGAAGGCGTGCTGGCCGAAAACGGCCTGCATTTTGACTGGCTGTACGATCAGCGGCCATATATCAATACAGCCACAAACCTGGTGAAGAAGAATATTTTAATCGGCGGTCTTCTGGCTATTGCTGTGCTGCTTCTTTATTTGCGAAGCATTCGGTCGACACTCATAACCGGCATTGCAATTCCTATTTCTGCCATTGGTTCGTTTCTTCTTCTCTGGCTTTTCAACCGCAATTTAAACGTGGTCAGTATGGCGGGCATCTCATTTGCCGTGGGGATGCTGGTGGACAACGCCATTGTTGTCCTTGAAAATATCGACCGCCACAAGAATCTGGGGAAAACGTCATTTGCGGCGGCCTACGATGGCGCGAAAGAGGTCTGGGGGGCGGTGCTTGCCTCGACAGCGACCACCGTTGCCGTCTTTCTCCCGGTCATTTTCATCCAGGAAGAAGCAGGCCAGCTTTTTCGTGATATCGCTATTGCCATCACCGCTTCAATCTTTTTGAGCCTGGTGGTCTCCGTTTCTGTCATCCCAACCCTGTTTCATCTGTTTTACAGGTCAAAAGCTGATACACCGCCAGAACCAAAGACTCAAAACTGGCTGCAGAAAAGTTATCTGGGGCCGCTGATCGCCTCGTCCCTGATGAAGGGGGTCAATTTCTGTACGAAGAACATTTTTACACGGCTTGTTACAATTATTGCTTTCACCAGTCTTTCAGTTGGAATTACGGCCTGGCTGCTGCCGAGTGCCGAGTATCTGCCGCAGGGCAACAGAAATCTTATCCTTAATATTTTAATCCCGCCGCCGGGCTATTCAGTTGAGAAGCTGAAAAGCATGGGCAGACACATTTACGCCGAGGCGGAACCCTATTTCAAAGAGGACGGGAAAGACGGCTTTCCGCAGATCTCGCGTATGTTTTTTGTCGGGGCCGACCGAATTACCCTTTTTGGCGGCATTGGCAAACACGAAACAAGGGCCAGGGAGCTGATCCCTCTTTTTTCACGAATCATGAATGCCCTGCCCGGCGTTTTCGGAGTCAGCATTCAAGCTGGAATTTTTGAGTCCGGCATCGGTAAGGGTCGAACCGTTGACGTTAATATCTCCGGAGAAAACATTGAGCCAATCATTGCGGCGGCGCGGACTCTTTTCGGTACGATTTCGGCCAAGATGCAAAACACCCAGGTACGGCCGGTACCATCCATTGAAACGAGTTATCCTGAAGCGAATCTGGTTCCGAACAAGGAAAAGATGGCTGCCAACGGGCTTAACGAGGAGGACCTGGGAGTCTATACCGACATCTTGATGGACGGCCGCAAAATTGATGAATACCGTCCAGAAGGCATTAAGCAGGTTGACCTCGTTTTAAAGGGCAGGAAGAGCGTCAATGATTCGCCGGAGGCCATATTAAACGGCATGATAGTCACGCCTTACGGCGACTTGATCAGGATTGGCGATGTGGCGGATATCTCCTACAGTGAAGGAATGCCCCAAATAAACCACCTGGAGAGGGACAGGACCATCACGCTGCAGGTGACTCCTCCGGCTGACATGGCCCTGCAAAGCGCTATGGAATTTATCGAAAATGACATTGTCGCCACGTTGCAGAAGGCCGGTCAGTTAGACGGCGTGAAGGTGGCGGTGGGTGGTAATGCCGATAAACTTGTCCAGACGAAAAAGGCCCTGCAGTGGAACCTTCTTTTGGCCCTGATTATCACCTATCTGCTTATGTCGGCGTTGTTTGAAAACTTTTTATATCCCTTGATTATTTTATTCAGCGTACCGTTGGCCGCCGCCGGTGGGTTTGTTGGCTTGAAGTTGGTCAATTACCTGGCTGTGTTACAGGGTATTCCAGCCCAGGGCTTTGATGTTTTAAGTATGCTAGGCTTCATAATCCTGATCGGAACGGTGGTCAATAACGCGATTCTGATCGTGCATCAGTCACTCAACAATGTTCGCTACAATGGCCTGGCGGGGTTGGAAGCGGTCACGGATTCCGTCCGTACCAGAATCCGACCAATCTTCATGAGCGCCACCACCAGTCTTTTCGGCATGCTGCCAATGGTTGTTTCTACCGGGTCGGGCAGCGAGTTGTATCGAGGGCTTGGCAGTATTTTACTCGGCGGACTTGCCATGTCCACCATGTTCACTCTTTTTGTTATTCCATCATTGCTTGCCTTTTTTATAAAGTTTGAAAGGAGTCGTACCAATGAAAATGCCTAGACTAACGGCCGCCACGATCACGAACAAAAAATTCATTTGGCGGGCAGGTCGTACAATTTTCTCTTATTTGGGAACGGCAGAGGGATTTGCTCCCCTGAATGAAGTGTTGAAAAGGGCCTGGCTCTGCAGGATCGGATTAATTGCTCTTATGGTTTTTTCTGCTCAGTTGTGTCGTGCTGCGAATCTGATTGATCTGCAGAGGGCGGCCGTGGACAACAGGGAGATAGTAGAAAAGTACAAGGCGGGGCTTGAAAGGAGCCGGGAGGAGGAAACCATTGCCAAAAGCGGTTATTTACCTTCCCTTGATCTGTCATATAGCCTGAATCGTCTGCAGGATGACAGTCTCTACGAGAACAAAAAAAATAGTGTGGCCTATGGAGCATTGTCCTGGAACCTGTTCAACGGTTTTAAGGATAAATATACAATTGCGTCCTCTCAATTTCTGCGTAGCGCGGAAGAACTTAAACTTGCGGGTATTAAACAGGACATCCAACTCAATGTTGCTTTGAAATATCTGGCGATTTACAGTCGCAAGGCAAGCCTGGAACTTCAAAAGGACACCTATACTACGCTGTTGAAAGCACATACAGATGCGCAAAACCGTTTTAAGGTAGGTTTGATTGACAAAAATGAATTGCTCAAGTTCAAAGTCGATCTGGACAACGCCAAAATCTCTTTACGGCGTGCAGAGGCGGAGCTTGCCAAAAGCGGTAAAGATCTGCAAAGAGAGATTGACAGCGCGATCAGCATTGAGGAGTTGACATTTTCCGAGTTTGAAACATTGCCGCAGGTTGACAGGGAACATCTCGAGGAGACAATGCTGGAGAGGCGAAGCGAAATTCTCGTTCTTGAAGAACTGGCAGCAGCGGCGGACCTCCAGGTCGAAGCCAGTTATGCTGCGTATTACCCAAGGCTGGATGCCACGACAAGTTATCGGAAATATGCTGATGATTTTCGCAGTAGTGAGGGAGATACGACCAGTGAAGAGGTTCGTGGACAGCTTGTCATGTCGGTAAATATTTTTGACGGGTTTACAAAGAAGTCAAATGTGCGAAAGGCAAAACTTAATTCACGGATTATTCATCACGACCTGCAGGAGTTGAAACTGGACCTGATCACTGATTTAACAAATATTTTGCTGGATTATGACGTAAATCTGGAAAATACTGACGCGGCGCTTGGGAGTATTGAGCAGGCCCAGGAGAATTTGCGTATTACTGACCTCAAATATAAAGAAGGTCTGGAAACCGAAGCTAATCTTTTGGCTGCCATTGCCAACCTGAGCAGGGCAAAGTTTAACCATATCCTGGCGACATTTGAAGTGTATAAAGATTACTACCAGATAACCCGAGCCATTGAAGGTTTTGAGGCACTGTAGATGGTTCTGTGGGGATTTCGGTTTTTGGACCAATCGTGCATTGGCGCCGGTATATCTAATGGTTGAAAGAATAGTATCATATGTTCGATTCCTGAGTGCCGGCATTGTGCTTCTAAGTTTTGCCGGATGTTCCTCTATTGGAGCATATCTTGCCCCCCATCTGGAAGATCGGTCTCCTGACGTACCATCCCGGTATACGCTGTATTCCGAAGAGGCAGAGGCCTCGGGGCCATGGTGGGAAGCCTTGGGCAGCAGTGAGTTGGACAGGCTGGTTGAGAAAGCAATAAGCGGCAATTTTTCTGTACAGGAAGCATGGGCCCGTCTGGAGCAGACCCGCTATGCGGCCGTGAAAGCCGGCGCTGATCTCTATCCGGCCCTAAATTTTTCCGCTGGAAGTTCGTATACGGAAACTAAACAGAAGGCCGCAGGTAAGCTCAGTACGGAAGAGTGGTCTTTGGGCTTCAGTGCCAGTTATGAGGTTGATCTCTGGGGCAGAATCAGGGCAGAGAGAGAAAGTTCTCTTTTACTTGCCCAGGCCTCGGAAAATGACGTCAAGGCTGCCGTTCTATCGCTGACCGGGCAGCTGGCTGAAAATTGGCTGAAACTGATTTCGGCAAAGCAGCAGGAGATTCTTTTTAATCAACAGCTGCAGGTACAGCAAAAATTGCTGGATATCATTAAATTCAGGTTTCCCAATGGGAAATCAACAGCCCTTGATATTTACCAGCAGCAGCAGACCATTGAAAAACTCAGGACGGCCCTGATCCCCATCCAAAGTTCCCAGGCTCGTATTGCCCGACTGCTGGCCCTGTTAACCGGAAAAACCTCTCTTGATCCGAGCCTGTTACGTCAGTCGGCATTTCCACAATTACCCCCCGTACCAGCCCTTGGCATCCCGGCCGATCTTCTGGCCCAGCGTCCGGATATTCGATCTGCCGGTCTGAAACTTAAAGCCAGTGAATGGGAAGTTTCAACGGCAAAAGCCGACAGGTTGCCCGCCTTTAAAATTAGCGCTTCACATAGATATAGCGGCGATGAAATAGCCTCGCTTTTCGACAATTGGCTGCTTA
>Ga0209919_1001267_pt1 | contig 12393 bp, 12 predicted proteins | sample SalPon2A_C_D2_MG_FD_185721 | JGI IMG/M metagenome (GOLD analysis project Ga0209919, IMG submission 185721) | Soil microbial communities from South San Francisco under conditions of wetland restoration - Salt Pond MetaG R2A_C_D2_MG (SPAdes)... | ecosystem: Environmental > Terrestrial > Soil >... | reverse complement strand
ATTTGGCCATGCAGCAGCACACACCCTGCCCGATGGCCGAAACCTTATCGATTCCTACCATTGCTCGCGTTACAACACGCAGACCAGACGCCTCACGCCCTTGATGTTTGAGGACGTACTCAAACAGGCGATCAGTTACTTCTGATCCAGCCCTAACCGTTCGTCCCGGATCCGGATGTGGCCTTGAATTGTTTCATGGCTGAGAAAATCTTGTTGGGGTACTTGTTGCGCCCAAGTGAACCATTGTAGGCGGCCAAGGCCTTATCCAATCGCTTATAGCGGTCCAGATACAGCCGGATAATGGCGCAACCGTAGCGAATATTGGTCTCGATCTCGAGCAGGTTGTCGGTCGGCATGCCAAGCTCATCTTTCCAGAATGGCATCACCTGCATCAGGCCACGTGCGCCGACGCTGCTGAGAGCGAAATGATCAAACTGCGATTCTACTGCGATGACGCCAAGGATGAGTTCCGGATTCAGATTAAAACGAACAGAGTAGATATAAACCCAGCGGGCAATCATGTCGGCCTCGGCCTGATCCGAAACCCAGGGCCGGATAGTGTGCACAATATCCTTGGTCCACACGACCTGATCGAAATCCATTTTGTTCGGTACGGGCTCAGGTGCGAGCATTTTTTTCAGCTCGGCTTTTTCCTCCGGTTTGAAATCCAGCAACGCGACATTCTGCTCGACCATACTTCTCGCAGTGTTCTGGGTCAGGCGTTGTTTGTCTTCCGGATTGCTTGATAAAAAGAACGGGAGCGTGACAAGGAAGCCAAGCACCAGTACGCCGGCAAGCAGGGCCTTCGGAGACTTCCCTCCCAGGCGCAGCCTGAGTTCAGCGGCGTTCAGTGGTTGCTCCCCGTCAATTGCTTCAAGACGCAACCAGAAACCTTTGATGTCTCTGCCTCCTGCCGCCCGCCTCCGCGCAGGCCGAACTCGACGACGCCGCGTTCAAGACTCCTGTCGCCAACGACGATCTGGATCGGCAGCCCCATCAGCTCGGCATCCTTGAATTTGACACCGGGACGTTCTTTTCGCTCATCCCACAGAACCTCAACACCGGCATCTGAAAGCTCATTATAGATCGATTCGGATGCCGCCAGCACCGCCTCGGACTGGCCCATGGAAATCAGCGCCACATGAAACGGCGCCAGATTCAGGGGCCACTTGATACCCGCCTCATCGTTGCACTGCTCAACGACTGCCGCTATCAGGCGCGAAACACCGATGCCATAGCAACCCATCGTGGCCACGGCCCGCTTGCCATCCTGATCCTGAAAAATCACATCCATTGGCTCAGTATAGCGCTTGCCGAGCGCAAACACCTGCCCGACTTCAATACCGCGCGACAGGGAGATGGCCAAACCGCATTTCCGGCAGCTATCACCGGCGCGCGTTTCACGTAGATCGACAAATACAGCAGATGCCACTTCACGCGGCACGGACAGCCCCGTGACATGCATATCCTTCCTGTTTGCCCCGGCAATCAGACCTTCCGCGGCACGCAGACTCTCATCAACATAAACGGCGCATCCAAGCCCTTGCGGTCCGACGAAGCCACTGACGCCGCCAGCTGCCAGGATTTCATCTTCGCTCGCCAGCTCCACAGAATCCGCTCCGGTAGCATGGATCAGCTTGATCTCCTGAAGCTGATCATCACCGCGAACGCAGGCTGCAACAACTACCCCATCCTGTTCACCGCCATGCACATGATAAACCAGTGTTTTAACCAGCAAAGCCTTGTCGATGCCAAGGAATGCAGCCACATCCTCGGCTGAACTGGCGCCAGGCGTTGCCACTTCTTTTAAGTCGGAGCCTGTCGCGGTCGGCAGGGGTCTGTCTGAAACAGCCTTTTCGACATTGGCTGCGTAATCGCATCCTGAACAATGGGCAATGACATCCTCGCCACTCTCTGCGAGCACATGGAACTCATGCGAATCGCTGCCGCCAATGGATCCCGTATCCGCTTCAACAGCACGGAAGGTCAACCCGAAGCGGTTGAAAATTTTTGTGTAGGTATCGAACATAAGCTTATATTCGCGCTCAAGGCAGGCATCATCGGCATGAAAGGAGTAGGCATCCTTCATAACAAACTCGCGCCCGCGCATCAGGCCGAAACGGGGACGGATCTCGTCGCGGAATTTGGACTGAATCTGATACACATTCATCGGCAATTGCTTGTAGGAACGCAACTCCCGGCTGACCAGATCGCAGATCACCTCTTCATGCGTTGGTCCAAGACATGACTCGTGATCGTGTCGGTCCTTAAAACGAAGAAGCTCAGGCCCGTATTTTTCCATACGGCCGGATTTTTCCCACAATTCAGAAGGCTGAACCATCGGCATCAACAGTTCCTGAGCCCCCGCCCGGTTCATCTCTTCACGAATGATAGCCTCGATTTTGCGCAACACGCGCAACCCCATGGGCAGGTAGTTGTAAACGCCAGATGTGACACGACGAATAAATCCAGCCCTGAGCAGTAGTTTGTGCGAAACCACCTCGGCATCGGCCGGGTCATCGCGAAGAGTGGGTACGAAAAACTTTGAATAGCGCATGGCGCGAAATCATAGCGAGCCAATCAAGGTTCAGATAGCCCTTCCTGCAGGGCGGCGATATCCGGGACTATCGGCGATGATAAGAAACGGTTATCAGGCCTCGATCCCCAGCCTGCTCGCAACCTCGTGATAGGCCTCGGAAAGACCGCCCAGATCCCGACGGAACACGTCCTTGTCCAGCTTACGGCCTGATTTGATATCCCACAGACGGCATCCGTCCGGCGTGATTTCATCACCCAGCAGAATCTCGCCACCGGCTTTGCCGAACTCAAGCTTGTAGTCGACCAATTGAATACCGACTGCTGCAAACATGGCTGACAACACCTCGTTGACCTTCAAGGCAATATTCCGCATGGCTTCAACTTCAGCCCGGGTCGCCCAGCCGAACATCTCGCAATGCTCGACATTGATCATCGGGTCGTGCAATTCGTCGGACTTGTAGAAAAGCTCTGTCAGCGGATGAGGAAGCTTCAGGCCTTCTTCCAGTCCGAGACGCTTGCAGATTGAGCCCGCAGCGACATTCCTCACCACCACTTCAACCGGCATCATGGTCAGCGATTTAACCCGCATTTCATTGAAGGTCTCACGCTTCACAAAATGGGTTCTGACGCCGGCAGCATGCAGCTTTTCGAAGATAAAGGAAGATATAGCGCAATTCAGGTCGCCCTTGCCGGCAATCACATCGTGCTTGATACCGTCAAATGCCGTCGCATCATCCTTGAACAGCTGAATCAGTTCATCCGGATTCTCGCTGGCATAAAGCTGCTTGCCCTTGCCCTCATATTTCAGTTCACCCTTCATACTCAAACTCCGTGCTGCCAATACCCGATTCGGCAAGCTGCGCAGACTACGAAGCCACCCACCCTCCGGCAAGCACCGGCGTATCCAGAAGTTCGATGAGCATGAAAAAAATTCAGGCTGAAGACACAGGTCTAAAACACAGTGTGATCTTCAGACAACCCTGTTACTCAATAGGCTGCCGAAAGTGCAGCGAAGTAACGGTTGGATTTGTAAGTCAGTTCACTGGCCTGCGAGTGGCTGGCAGTGTAATCCATCCCAATACTGAAGTTCAGCCTGCCTTCTTTCCATGCCAGCATCTGCAATTTTGCCCCGGTCGTCAGCATGATGGATTTCATATGCAGGCCGATGGCAGAAGGATAGACACTACCACTCTGGAGATTGGTAAAGTCCTTGTAGGAATAGTTGGCATTGACGAGCAGCGCCATGCGACTATCGGCAAGGCCCATCGGCATGGAAATATTCACCCGGGCAGCATGTTCCCTGAAGTGACTATCCAGCGCCTTGGTGGCAAGCGCCGGGTCGGCACTGCCGGAATTTTTCGGCTTTTCATCACTGTAGGTGTAATCCACAGCAACTGTCCCGTTCCAATCCTTGATCAACGCCGAGCCCATCAGGGTCGCTCCTGCACCAACGCCCGTGGATCGGGCATCAAGATATTCCAGCGAGGCCAGAACTCCGGATGCGAGATAGTTTTTGGTAAACCTCTTGTCCAGATATGAGCCGTGAATATTGAGCGAATGACCCCCTGCAATGTGATGGGTAGCAGTCAGGGTGCCTCCCAGATTGGTGGCAAGTTTCTGTCCTCCGAGGGCAAAGAGCTGAATGTCACCTTTCAATTCGACATCGTTATCAGGGGAAATCGCGTAAAGTGCCGAGGGATATATAAAATGACCTGTAAAATTAAGCTGTTTGGCGGTCTTTGACCGATAGTAAGTGCCGCTAAAAAGATAACCGAGTTTAAGCCGAAGATGAGGAGAAGCCTCGAAATCCCTTGTATTCACGGCCGCGACCAGCGTTAAACCCTGACTACCGCCGGAAACAGCCGTGGTGGTGCCGATGAGAGAGGAACTCGTGCCACCCGGGTTGTCATTGTAAAAGCCTTCGACAGAGACATAGACGTTCAAGGGGCGAGTAATCGGTTTAAGAGCCTCAATATAGGTCTTTGCAGCGCTGCCATAGGACGAATTCGGATCTATGGTTTTCATAACCTGGACTGCAGATACATAGGCACCATCGCTGACCAGCATCTGACCCAGCTGAAAACGCGCCTGATCGGCCAGCCGGCTGTTGCCATTGATCAGCCGACGGTAAATAGCTGATGCAGCATCAACCTGTCCGTCGGCCTGCAACGCAGTGGCATACTGGAGCGCCGCATCATCGTCGGACGGGTGCTGGAGTGCATTGGTTTCTAAATATGGAAGCGCCTTATCAGCCCTGCCTGCGGCGATATAGGCGTTAGCAAGTGTTGCCTCGATACCCTGAATGGGATGGGGAGCCGTGGCGACGATTTCATAGTGTGTAATGGCCTCATCCAATTTGCCCTGTTGCTGCAATACGGCTCCCAGATAGTAATGGGCCATCAGATTGTCCGGATTCTGCTGCAATAGCTGCCTCAGCTTGCTTTCCGACTGAGTGAAATCCTGAAACTGGTAATCCTGGATGGCATCAGAGAGCAGATCAGCGCGCGCCTGCCCTGCCGACATCAGGAAAGCAAACATTGCAAAGGCAACAGCTATATATCGCATCATTGAGTCCCCTCCTACCCGAAACGCTTCGATGTATCCTATGCCGAAGGCAAGGGTATGCAACGCCGAAACGTCAGTTGACGGAGCTTCATGACACCCATAATATCATGTTTTGGGTATTAAAACGGGCTGGAGGGATCACGTATGAAGTCGCTTGTCACCCTTGGTTTGATGATTGCCCTTTGTCTTTCTCCTCAGGCGTTGGTGGCTAAGGAGCACTCGGTCGCCGGTAATGTGGATTATGTCAGCGGCGAGGTTGTCGTGATACGCAGTGCCGGAGAAATGCCGCTTGCCAGCAGCCAGCTTGTTTTTTCCTCCGATACCATCATCACAGGCGAAAACGGGCGTGTCCGCTTATCGATGCGGGACGGAAGCACAATCTATGTGGGCCATCTGAGCCGTATCAATATCGCCGACTATCAGCTGAAAAATAAATCATTGCTTTCAGGCCTGTTCAATATGCTGTGGGGCAAGGCCCGTTTCGTGGTCAACCACCTGAAAAGTATCGATGCTTCATTTTCGGTCAAAACCTCAACCGCCGTACTGGGCGTGAGGGGAACCAACTTCATTGTATCGCTGGACAGACCCGCCAACGTGTCTGGCAGACTGGAAGCCAGGGATATCAGACCCGACCCGATGCCAACCACTGCATTGCTGCAAGAGGGGCGGCTTGCCGTCAAAGCACTCCCGAAAGGGGGAGAAATACTCATGAAAGCCGGCCAAATCGCAGTGGTAAGCAAGGATGGCAAGGTCTCAGTGCGCCCGTTCACACAGGAGGAACTGAAACTGCTGGGAAAGGATATCTCCGATATGGAAGCTCCGGGCTCAATAGCCCCTCCCGTTATCGGGAAGCCAAAAATAACGGTTCCGGTCGTTGTGAAGCCGGCCACAGTACAGATGGGAACAGTGGTAATCCAGACGGGTGGTGGCAGGGCACAGACATTTCCGACCTCAACCACCATCCAGGTGCCTGTTTCCGTGCAGCCTCCGGTGATAGTCCAGGTGCCAGCCAACTAGTCAAAACCCAAGAAGGAGACACAATCCATGACCAAAGGACAGTCCATTCCGGCCGAACTGCGATCATTTATTGCCGCCCAGCCATTATTTAAACCCCTGGCCAGGGATTCCATGGATATGCTCATGCAGGATGGCTTGTTTTTTTTCTATCACCCTTCCGATTATATCATTGAAGAGAGTCAGAAAAACCCGTATCTCTTCTTGATTCTAAAGGGCCTGGCTGAAGCTCGCATTAACAAAACGCCGGTCGGCAAGATTGAAGCCGGAGAACTTGCAGGTGAAATCTCCATGGCCGGCATCAGCCCGCCGGTCGGTAGCGTGGTGGCCGATACGGAGGTAGAGGCCATGGCTTTCCCATTGGCAACGATCAACCATATTGCCAAGGCTGACCGGAGATTTTTCCAGCGCCTACGTGAAGCAGGATTTCAACGTATTTCCGGCTAGAACTCCATGAATAGAGGCGCTGCATCGTACCTGTAATCCTTTCCGAAGCTCACACCCATCTTTCAGGCAGGTTCAATATGATCATGCTGCCGCCACGCCGATTTGCGTGCACGCTGAAGTTCGAAAGGCTAATCTTGGCCCATGGAATGGGCACAGAGCTTTGTTGAGCAATATGGGTACTGGGCAGTATTCCTGTGGACATTCATTGAGGGAGAGTCGGTCTTTATTGCCGGTGCCGCGCTGGCGGCAGCAGGTATTCTTGAACCCTGGAAGGTAATTGTGGTTGCAGCACTTGGCGCCTTTGCAGGTCATTTGTTCTTTTTCGCCGTCGGCCGCTGGAAAGGCATGGACATTATTCTTGCTGTACCCTTCCTGCGCACTCACTACCCTAAAGCCAATAAGATTCTCGACGACTATGCCCACTGGTCGATATTCATCTTCCAGTACCTTTATGGCACGCGCATGGTCGCCGCCGTCCTGTTCGGCTGCTCTTCCATTGATTTCTGGCGTTTCTTTTTTCTGCAAATCGTCAATTGCATTTCGTGGGCTTTCATTGTCTACGGTGTCGGCCACATGATCGGTGTCGCCATCATTGAAATCCTGCATCATTTCGGCACAAACGGCCTTGTCGTAGCCATCAGCATCTTCTTCCTGATCAGTCTGCTGCTGTACCTCCGCTTCGGCCATCATCACGTCCGGCATAGCCTGTCAAAAAAACATGAGGAATCTGACAATCAGTCCTGAAATGGTCTAAACTGCCGGTGACGATAGGAGGTTGCATGTCTGTTCGTCCACCCGCAGTAGCAGGCCAGTTTTATCCGGCCAACGCCCATGAGCTGCGCTCGTTTATCGTGCAGGCCCTGGCACGGTGTTCGCCAAAGGTTGATTCCCCGAAGGCTATCGTCGTTCCACATGCGGGCTATATCTATTCGGGCCTTACGGCAGCCTGTGCCTATGCGACACTGGATGCCGGACGGATTCGCCGGGTGCTGCTTCTCGGACCAGCCCATCGTGTGCCCTTTTACGGCATGAGCCTTCCCGATGCCGATGCATTCGCGACACCCCTCGGACAGGTCGCACTGGATCGCCGGGCGATGGAGGAGCTTCTGGAGCTGCCGAATGTTTCGGTGAATACTGCCGCACATGCGCTTGAACATTCGCTTGAGGTGCAGCTGCCCTTTTTGCAGGTAACGCTTGCAGACTTTAGCCTTGTTCCTGTCTGCATCGGTAGCGCTGATATCGCGTCCGTCGCAGCGGTCATCAATCATCTGTGGGGCGGAGAAGATACCTTGATTGTCATCAGCTCCGACCTGTCACATTTTCATGCTTATGACGTGGCAAAAAGTATCGACCAGGAAAGCATAGAGCATATCCTTGCCAGAAGCCCAGACCTGAACCATGAACAGGCATGCGGTGCAACAGGGGTGAATGGCCTTCTTCTTGCCACCAGCACACACATGTTAACCCCGCATCTGCTCGATTATCGCAATTCGGGTGATACCGCCGGGGACAAAGAGCGGGTGGTCGGATATACGTCCATTGCCTTTACGGAAGCCGGGAACGAGGTCGGATATGGGTGAAAAAAGTAATCGGGGGCCGGTACTGATTGCGCTGGCAAGGGCAGCCATTGCTGAAAATCTGGAGATAGATTTTGACCCCCCATATACAGAAGGACTGGCATGGCTGAGCCTCAAATCCGCAAGCTTTGTCACATTGACAAAACAAGGAGAGTTGCGTGGCTGCATCGGCACCCTGAATGCATATCGACCACTGATCGAGGATGTCCGCGCCAATGCAGTTGCAGCAGCCTTTCATGATCCCCGCTTTACACCATTGAAAGCCGGCGAATTTGAATCCGTACGCATCGAGGTTTCGGTACTTTCCGAACTGGAGCCAATGCATGCCAAGAGCGAGGCTATAGCCTGCAGCAAACTGGTTCCGCATCGCGATGGCGTGGTATTTAAATATGGATCCCACCGTGCAACTTTCCTGCCTCAGGTCTGGAAGCAATTGCCCGAACCGGAAAACTTTCTTGCCCACCTCAAACAAAAGGCCGGGCTTGCCGCCGACTTCTGGCATCCAGAAGTGCTATTATATAAGTATCAGGTGAACAAATACCGAGAAAGCATTGATCCTGATACGGAGTAAAGCATGGCCAATGAACATTTCCCGGGCCGTTACTGGCATGCCCTCGAAGACGGGCGTATCCAGTGCGATATCTGTCCCCGTGACTGCAAGCTGCACGACGGCCAGCGCGGCCTGTGTTTTGTTCGTAAATGCGAACACGACGGGATTGTGCTGACCACCTATGGCCGTTCATCCGGCTTCTGCATTGACCCGATCGAAAAGAAACCCCTCAACCATTTCTATCCCGGTTCTTCGGTACTCTCCTTCGGCACCGCCGGCTGCAATCTGTCATGCCACTACTGCCAGAACTGGGATATCAGCAAATCCCGTGAGTGGGATAGGCTGTGCGATGAAGCCTCGCCCGAAGCCCTGGCCAAAGCTGCCATCCAATACGGCAGCCGATCGGTCGCCTTTACCTACAATGATCCTGTCATCTTCCTTGAATATGCCGTGGATGCCGCCATTGCCTGTCATAAGCTCGGCATCAAGACAGTGGCGGTCACAGCAGGCTATATTCATCCCGAACCTGCCAAAGAGTTCTTCTCACACATGGATGCGGTCAATATCGACTTGAAAGGATTTACCGAAGCATTCTACCACAAGCTATGTGTCGGCCATCTGCAGCCTGTGCTGGATACACTGGAATACCTGGTAAATGAAACCGATTGCTGGACCGAAATCACCACACTGCTGATTCCGGGGCAAAATGATTCGGACGAGGAACTCAGAAGCATGTGCGACTGGCTCATGGAGCATCTTGGCCCGGATGTGCCTCTGCATTTCTCTTCCTTCCACCCAGATTACAAAATGATGGATGTGCCCCCAACCCCGCACACCACCCTCACCCGCGCCAGAGAAATCGGATTGGAATCAGGCATGCATTACGTCTTCACAGGTAATGTACACGATACCGCTGGAGCGACTACCTACTGCCCCGCATGCCATACCCCGCTCATTGTTCGCGACTGGTATGAAATTTTTGATTACTACCTCACCGATGACGGCCACTGCCCCGAATGCGGGCAAAAGATCGCCGGTCACTTCAACCATTTCAAAGGGGCTTTCGGCAACCGTCGCATGCCGGTTATGCTACATCGAGAGTTGTCCGGAGTGTAACACAACCCCTTTCGAAAGCCCTTGTTCTCCCATCAAACTCACGGTGTCTCCAATTGACCCAGATTTCGGGCCTTCGCCTTGCAGGCACAGCCTGGCTGGTCTATGAATGTTGTTGAGGAGGTTTCCTTGTGAACATCCTTAAGGAAGGTGAATCATGAATAAAATGAAAATATACCTGACGGTCATAGGCCTGACAGGGTCAATATCCCTGCTGGCTCCATCCTTATCTTTCAGTGCCGAGGAAGTTAGCAGCGAAGGTACAAAAATCGGGGTGCTGAATTGCAAGCAGGTGCCTGATACCCGGCTGAACCTACTGATCCGTTCAACAGCCGATATCAAATGCACGTTCAAATCGACTGCCGGCGGCAGTGTCGAACGTTATAAAGGTGAAACTGGCGTAGGCTTCGGCATTGATCTGAACAGCAAGCAGGAAGAAAACATCAGCTTTGGTGTTTTTTCAGCTGATGTAAAACAGGGAAGTTACCAGTTGGCGGGTAAATATTATGGTGTGGAAGCCTCCGCCGCTGCGGGTGTCGGTGTCGGTGCCAAAGCACTGGTCGGCGGCAACAACCGCTCATTTTCTCTGCAGCCTGCACTATCTGACAGCTCCGGCGCCGGCGTTGCGGCAGGATTTTCCTACCTGTATCTGGAACCTGACAAGTAAGTCGGAATTTACGGTGAGGGTTTGTGGGCAGCATCTGCTGCCCACAGTTTTTATCCCCGTCTTATATGCAAGGGTGGAAAATCAAACCTGAACCAATCACGCCTTTTCGGACTTTCCGGCGTATAGCCGATCGATGGCATCGGCGAAGCGCTCCATGATTATGCGCCGCTTCAGTTTCAAAGTCGGGGTAAGCATGCCGTTGGCCTGTGTCCATTCCTCATCGACAAAGGCAAACTTCCGCACCTGCATGTAACTGGGCAGATCGTGCTCATCCACATACATCCGTTTGAGAACCCAATCGTAAACCTCGTTGTTCTCGCGCCAGTCACCTGGCAACGGGAGTTTCTTATCCTGTCGCCAGGCTATGGCCAGCGCTGCGGCATCCGGCACGACAAGGGCAGCGACGAAATCACGCTGATCGGCAATGACCATGGCTTGCAAAATGCATGGAGCCTGTACAAGGTGCTGCTCAATCACCGCAGGCGGCACGTTCTCGCCATTGGACAACACCATGATTTCCTTCTTGCGATCAACGATTTTGACAAAGCCATCGCCATCAATTTCGACAATATCACCCGTGGATAGCCAGCCGTCGGCATCAAGCACCTCGGCCGTTTCCTTCGGCTTTTTCCAGTAGCCTTTCATGACCATCGGACCACGTGCCAACAGCTCCCCGTCTTCATTCACCTTCAGCTCCACCCCCGGCAAGGGCGGGCCGACAGTATCGGGCTTGATCAAACCTCGTCGATTCACCGCCAGCACAGGCGAAGATTCGGTCAGTCCGTAACCGGGCAACACGACAATGTTGGCGGCCAACAGGAAGCGGGCGATGTCCGGATGCAATGCTGCACCACCGGAAATAAAGGCGCGGATATGCCCCCCCATCTTTTCCCGCAACCTGGCATTGACCAGTTCATCGAGCATCGACCAGACGCTGGCCTTGATGCCTGTGAATGTCTCACCCCGCTGGGCCAACGCGAAGCGCTCTGCTCCAAGTTTCTGGGCCAGATTGAACAATGCCCTCTTGAGTGCCGATCCCTCTTCCACCTTGGCTTTTACCCCGGCATAGATTTTCTCATACAGCCTTGGCACGGAAATCATCACCGTCGGCCGCACCTCGGGCATATCGCGCATCAGAGTTGTTACATCCTCTGCATAGGCGATCTCGGCACCGCTGGCAGCAGGAAGGAAATGGCCAACTGTGCGTTCAAAGGCATGGGAAAGGGGGAGGAAGGATAAAAACAGGTCGTTCTCGAACACAGCCACCCCGCCAAGACCTGCAGCCACATCAGTCAGCAGGTTTCCGTGCGTAAGCATCACGCCCTTTGGATATCCGGTGGTGCCCGAGGTATAGATCAGCGTTGCCAGGTCATCTCGCCCGGGACAATCGGCCTGCAAACGGCCATCCCATAATTCATCCGCTGCAATCGCTTCCAGACTCTCGCCATCACCATGCAATGGAATTACCGGCTTGTCGTAATTGGCAACCTTCACTCTCTGACCTTCTTCAACCAGCACCAGCGACACCCCGGCATCATCCAGTACATATTGCACAGCTTCGGAAGGATCGGTGAAATAGGCGGGTACGGTCACCGCGCCGAGCCTGAGTATGGCAAAATCAGCGATAAACCACTCCGGCGAGTTATGTCCCAGTATGCCCACCCGGTCACCCGGTTTGATGCCCTTGCTTTCCAGCCATGCAGCAACCCGCAACACCGCATGCTGAGTGCGAATTCTGGACCAGGTTTTCCAGCTTCCATCCGGTTGTCGGAAACGCAACATCGGTTTATCCAGCCATGCAGGCGGTACAGCGAGAAGCAAATCGGAAAGGCAGGATGCCTTATTGGCCTGATCCAGGCCTGTACAAGGCTCGACAGCCAGTTGTTCAGTCAAAGTCATTAAGAAGCTCGAGATTCTCGGGA
>Ga0209919_1001265_pt1 | contig 12408 bp, 14 predicted proteins | sample SalPon2A_C_D2_MG_FD_185721 | JGI IMG/M metagenome (GOLD analysis project Ga0209919, IMG submission 185721) | Soil microbial communities from South San Francisco under conditions of wetland restoration - Salt Pond MetaG R2A_C_D2_MG (SPAdes)... | ecosystem: Environmental > Terrestrial > Soil >... | reverse complement strand
TCGATATGCTTGGGGAGCGGCAGCTGCACCAGGATCCCGTCGATCCGCTCATCGTTGTTCAACTGTTCGACCAGTTGCAGCAGTTCAGCCTCGGAGGTTTCGGCCGGCAGCTTGTGTTCGACGGAATAGATCCCAGTCTGCTCGCAAGCTTTTTCCTTCATGGACACATAGACCCGGCTGGCGGGATCCTCGCCGACCAGCACCACCGCAAGACCCGGAATGACATTCTGGCTTTTCAGCCCGGCGACTCCGGCCTTGATTTCTTCACGCAAACTGGCGGCAATCTGTTTTCCGTCGATGATTTTTTCCACTGCTGGACACCTCCTGAAATGAGTTTTCAATATACCGAAAGGGGTTTAACGATGTAAAGCAAAAGAAGTGTTATTTCCGGCCGCTAGCTCCGGTTGGTCGGCGTAGACCCGAAACAAAAAATCCCCGGTCGGCTGACCGGGGATTCGGATTATTCGTTGGCTGCTTTCGGGCAGCCACCACAGCCGCCGCTGCTGCCGGCTGAGGGGCAGGCCGCTCCCTTGGCCGAGCCGTAGCCCTGATCGTACCAGCCCCCCCCCTTGAGGGCAAAGCCGGTCTGTGAGATCAGTTTTTTGACCGCGCCGCCGCAGTCACGACAGCTGGTCAAGGGTGCATCGGAAAATTTCTGGCGAGCCTCGAAAATCAGCCCGCAGGCAGAACATTCATATTCGTACATCGGCATGACGACACCTCCAGATGAAAATCGGGCTCTAAAGTAATCTCTGACGGTGGCTTTGTCAAGCCCAACTGGTTTCCGCATGCCGCGGCGAAGTGCGATTCAGCAGCAGGTGTGGTGATCGGTTGCTATTCCGGACTCAACGAACCGCCGGTAGCGCCGTGGATCAGTACATCCTCGAGGACCTTGACCTCCCGAACCGTCCAGACAGCACCACAATCGCCGCATTCATTCAGGTTGCTGGCGAACCCGTCAGCGTGGGTGTCGATTTCCACATGATTCCTGTGATGACAGACTGGACATTCCATGATCGGCTCTCCTCGTTTCTGTGTTAAAGCGAATTTATTCCCATGAAGGGTATCATCGCGCCAGACCGATCCCATGTCAAGTAAAAATGTATACATTTGTAAACGGATGGCCGAAAAAGATCTCAGAGGTATGCTTCGAGGGCGGACCGGACCACATCAAGCCGCACATCGCGAACCAGCAGCCGTTTATGCCGTGACTTCTCACCGGCGACAAGATCAATCTCCGACTTGGCAACGCCGAGCAGTTTGGCAAAAAACTTGATGCACAGGGCATTGGCGGCACCATCGACAGGTGGCGAGGTCAGGCGGACTTTCAGTTCATGGTCAAGGGAACCGACCAGCTGGTTTTTGCTGGCCCGGGGCTGAACGAACAGTGCGATGACGACCCCCTCATCTGTGGTCTGCAGGTAGGGCATCAAGCTTCCGGATCATCTGGGTCGAGCAGCGGCGTACCGATCTCGTCAAACGGCAGGGTCTCTTCAAGCAGCTTCTCCTCGGCGCGTTGGTCCTCGAGTTGAACCACGTCGAGGTTCAAAAGCCGCAGATGGCTTTCAACCATCGCCCGCAGGCTGGTTTCAAAGGAGATTTTCTGCCGCTTGATCTCCTGGATTTCGTTGATCAGCTGGATCCGGCGCTGCTCGGCATCGCGGACGATTCGCTCAGCCTTGAGTTCGGCATCGGTGTGGATGATATCAGCCTCGCTGCGGGCGTTGGCCTTGATCTCTTCGCTGACGCGCTGGGTCGTCAGCAGGGTTTCCTTGAGGGTCGCCTCGCGGTCACGCATTTCCTCAAGGGAGGCCCTGGTCCGCACCAGCTCTTCTTTCAACTCCTGGTTCTGGCGATGAAGCTTCTCCAGCTCGTCCGCGACCATTTCCAGAAAATGGTCGACTCCGCTGCTCTCGTAACCGAGCAGGCGGGTCTTGAACTGCTGCTGCTGGATATCGATCGGAGTAATGCGCATCAATAGCCTCCCATTCCGCGCATTGCCGTTGCAATCAGGCTGATCAGCACTTGCCGGACGACCTCCAGCCCCACCAAAAGAATGATCGGCGAGAGATCGATCCCGCCGAAATGGACCGGCAGCAACTTGCGGATCCGGTAGAGAACCGGTTCGGTGGCGTTATGCAAAAAGCGCACGATCGGGTTGTACGGATCGGGGTTGACCCAGGAAATGATCGCCCGCCCGATCACAATATAGAAATAAATCTGGAAAATCAAATTGATGACTGTCGCCAGGGCATTCAACAGAATATGCATATCAAGCAGCCGGCTTTCGATTCTAAGGGTTTAATTTTACGGATAAAACAGTCAAACTGAACCTTTTATACAGAATCGTCTCGGCGCTGTCAAACGCTTTCCCTGACCGGCAATTCATCCAGACTTTGACAAGCCATGACAAAACCGCTACATTGTCCATCCAAAATTTTAAAAAGTCTTTAAATAACGCTAAATTAACATTTATCGAGGCAAAAAATGACCAACACCCGTACCAACAACCTCAAAGTCAGCGGTCTTACCCCGATCATCGCTCCCGCCGACCTCAAGCAGGTCTTTCCCATGTCGGAGCAGAACGCAGAGCTGGTGGCGAGCACGCGTCAACAAATCCAAAACATCCACGGTGGACGCGACTCTCGTATGATGGCCCTGGTCGGCCCCTGCTCGATTCATGACCCGATAGCGGCGCTGGATTATGCCAGCCGGTTGGCGCAACTGGCCAAGGAGCTACAGGACCAGCTCTTGATCGTCATGCGCGTCTATTTTGAGAAACCAAGAACCACGGTGGGCTGGAAGGGGTTGATCAACGACCCCGACCTCAACGGTACCCACCAGATCTCCAAGGGGCTAGGTGTCGCCCGTGGCCTCTTGCTGAAGATCACCGATCTTGGTCTGCCGGTCGCCACCGAGATGCTCGATCCGTTCACCCCGCAATATTTTGCCGATCTGATCAGCTGGGGAGCGATCGGTGCCCGCACCACCGAATCCCAGACCCATCGCGAGATGGCCAGCGGCCTCTCCTTTCCGGTCGGCTTCAAAAACGGCACCGACGGCAACTTGCAGATCGCGATGGATGCCATGAAGGCCGCCTACCACCCGCACAGTTTTCTCGGCATCAACCGCGACGGACAGATTTCCATCGTTCGCACCACCGGCAACCAGGATGTCCACATTGTCCTGCGTGGCGGCAATGACGGCCCCAACTATTCCGAGGCGGATATCATCGCCACCGAAGCAAAACTCGCCAAGGCCGGGCTCAGCCAGGCGATCATGGTCGACTGCAGTCATGCCAATTCCAACAAGGACCACACCCGTCAGGAAGAGGTCCTGCAGAGCGTGCTGACCCAGATCCGCCAGGGCAATAAATCGATCTGCTCGGTGATGATCGAGAGTAACCTCGAGGCCGGCAACCAGTCGATCCCCGAGGATCTCAAGGATCTCAAATACGGTGTCTCGGTCACCGACAAGTGTGTCGACTGGCCAACCACCGAACGGATGCTACGCACGGCTGCCAAGCTGCTCAAGGAAAATGGCGGACGGTCACTGTAAATTAAACAAAGCTCGGCACAAGCCGGGCTTTGTCATTCCAGCTTCCCAGCTTGCCGCGACTTTGCTAAACTAACGGCAATCCTAACTCCGGATCGACACCAACCATGAGCCAAAGCTGCTGCCCACCCGAAACCGAGACAACTTCTGCGGCGACGAGCAGCTGTTGTCCGCCGCAACCCGCAGCAGCCAACTGCTGCCCTCCAGCGACACTGGAGGAATCCTGCTGCGCAGCCAAAGATAAGAAGGAGCGTCCGGGTTATCGTCTGGAACCCTATGTCACTGACTGGCTCTCGACACCGACCGGTGAGGTCCCTCAGGTCGCGACCCGACTGGGTCGCCAGGACACCCTCGGCGCCTGGCAGATGCGCTGGGGGAGCGGCCGCAACCGCTACACCATAGCGCCGGGGCTCTACGCAGTCGGCCAACCAGACGGCGACGCGCCGGTCATGGTCTCGGCCAATTACAAATTGAGCTTCGATGCCCTGCGCAAGGAACTGAGCAAGATTGACGCCTGGATTCTGGTCATCGACACCAAGGGGATCAACGTCTGGTGCGCTGCCGGCAAGGGCACCTTCGGCACTGATGAGATTGTCCGGCGGGTCAAATCATGTCAGCTGGAAAAAATCGTCAGCCACCGTCAGCTGATTGTCCCGCAGCTTGGCGCGCCGGGCGTCGCCGCTCATGCGGTCGCCAGGCAGAGCGGCTTCAAGGTTATCTACGGCCCGGTCCGGGCCAGCGACCTGCCCTCCTTCCTCCTCTCCGGCCTGCAGGCAACCGCACAAATGCGCCGGGTGACCTTCAAGGCCCGTGAGCGGCTAATCTTGACCCCGGTCGAACTGGTCATGATGAACAAGGTCAGTGGCTGGGCGATCATCTGCCTGTTTCTGCTGGGCGGCATCGGGCCATCGATTTATTCACTGAATGATATGTGGCATCGTGGGCTGACTGCTTCGGCAGTTTATCTGGCCGGATTGCTGACCGGTGCGGTCCTGACCCCGATCCTGCTCCCCTGGATTCCCGGGGCGGCCCTGGCCTGGAAAGGTGTCGTCGCCGGTCTGGCAGCAGCAGTTCTCGCCTGTGGCCTGTTCGCCGGGCTACTTGATCTGCCAGGCAGCCTGGCCCTGCTGCTGGCCCTGCCGGCGGTCGCGTCCTACTGTGCCATGAACTTTACCGGTTCGACGACCTACACCTCCCCCTCCGGGGTCGAAAAGGAGATGCGCCTGGCCATTCCGCTGCAGGCGCTGGCCCTGCTCGGTGCCGCGACGGCCTGGTTCTGGAGTGCGTTCAGTGGAGGAAGCTAAAAATGCCTGAATTGAACTACCTGAAAGATGTGACAACCCTCAAGCTCGACCAGGAGAAGTGTACCGGCTGCATGCTCTGCACCCTGGTCTGCCCGCATGGGGTGTTTGCCATGCAGGATGGCAAAGCGCAACTGACCGACCGTGACCGCTGCATGGAATGCGGCGCCTGCGCCAGAAACTGCGCTTTCGAGGCGATTTCCGTCTCCGCCGGGGTCGGCTGCGCCAGCGCGATTATCTACGGCTGGCTGACCGGCAAGGAAGCGAGCTGTGACTGCGGCGGCAGCTGCTGAAACAGGAAACAGGAAATAGGAAGTCTTTACTTTACCCTACTGATTCACTGGGGTATGGTTGTTTGTCTCAATTGATTTGTTCCACGGGGGATGGAAGTGATCAATAAGCAACCGAACAAAATTGTACATTTATAAACCGCTGTTGTTGGCTTGTGCTGACCGGCGGTTTTTTGATTTGAATGCTTAAACGTCTTCATGGGAGCACAGAATTCTTGTGAAGAGTTGAAACCGTCCCAAATGCTTGCAAAAGGGAGGTGACAAGATGATTTCTAACATTAGCATCAAGGAGGTTGGTAAAACCCTAGGCTATTGTTTGCTCGGCTTGACGATAATGTTTTTTGTTGGATGTGCCCCAAGGGGGCCCATGGGATCTCCAAGTTACACAAGGCACAATGTACTAGCCTTTTCACCAGATGGCCAATTTCTTGCGGATGGCAAACATATTCAAAACAGAGTGGATCTCTATGAGGTGCATATTGATGATAAGCCACATTTAGAGCAAGTGCGCACACTAAAGGGATCAAGCGGAAGCATTAAGACAGTCCGTTCTGTCGCGTGGTCACCAGATGGAACCCAATTGGCGACAGCAGGACTGGATGATACTGTCATTATCTGGAACCCACAGACCGGAGAAGAAGAGCGACGTTTTCCTGATTTGATTGGAGTAGAAGCTTTAACATTTCTTCCCGATGGCTTGTCTCTAGCAATGGCCGGGCCTGATAGTTTTGTGAGGATTTGGAATATTGAAAATAATAGCTTAATTGCTGAGCTGCGCGGACATACTGCCCCGGTACTTACAATTGATGTCTCAACGAACGGTGACTTGCTTGCGACTGCTGGGAGTGACAGGACAATCAGACTATGGCGGGCTGAGGATTGGTCTTTGATGAGGGTTTTGGAGGGGCATCAAGAGCCCATATTGGCAGTCGATTTTTCCCCGGATGGAAGGTTGCTGTTATCGAGTAGTAACGGCACAGATATTCGACTTTGGAAGCTTACCAATAATATTGATGAAAAAGAGACTCCCGTTACTGATGTTGCGGCGATAACTGCCAGTATGGAAAAGGAATCTCAAGTTTCCGAGTTTGTTCTTGTGTTGGCTACAGCTGCCAGTATAGCCGCTACAGGTAGTCCTGGGACATATGGTGGTCCAGCAATGACGAGTGGTGGCAAAGGACAGAGACAGACATTTTTCAATTGCCCTGCTAAGTTTTCACCCGATGGCAAACAGATAGCCTTTATTCAACAAAGCGACATGTTCTCGTTGGGTAGTCATCATATTAAGGTTTTGGATGCTAAGTCCTTTAAACTAATAAACAGATTCGATGATTATCTAGGTGCCTTAGATTACCACCCATCCGGAACATTTTTGGCGGCAGCGGGTACGCTGATGCTGAAATTACTCGTACCCTCAACGGGGGAAACATATTAAAACGCAGCTCTCTGGAAAATGGGAGCCGTATATCATAAATCACGACCTAACGAACACCAAACCCCGCCAGGCTCCCTTGGCGGGGTTTTTCTTGGATTGCAGTAGAATTACCAAAGTTTCAGTTTTTTTCGCTTCAGATGTGATTTTATGACTTATGACCGGACGTTTTTTCCTGTTTGAAATGCCAAATTTCCTGCCATAAGTTCCGGTCTTATCGGTTTCAAACCGCAAGGCATGTGGTGAAATAGCGGATTGAAATCTGGACTTAAGCCATTAAGCCTCTGCCGGAAAGGGCACAGCTAATGATAATAGGCAGTTACGAATTCGGCATGCCTTGTGCTATTAAACCAATCATAAGTGCTTGAGAAATAATACAAATGCAGCGAGATCTCCTCCATTTGAGGTGCCATAAAGAATAGTAGTTTCCAAACATTTGAAAAACAACCAAATCTCCGAAAAGGGCAAAGCCAGAGAAATCTGGTGACGCAAAGCCACGGGTCCTAAGAGGTAGGACAGCCGGGTTGCCGAAGAGAGCGTCCCTCCAGCTTTTGCCCAGTTTATCCTTCAGCGAAAGAAAACGCCCACCTTCGGTAACAAGGTGGGCGTTTTGTTTTGACTCAAACAAATACAGTCCGTTCAGCAATTGCGAGAGGAATACATGGCTTCAAAAGTAGCAAGGTTGGTTATTATTACTGGTTGTCTAGGTCTGCTCAGCGCGTTTCCTGCCAACGCCAAGATAGTTAATCTGGCTTGGGATCCCAGCCCAACAGCCAACGTCGCAGGATATAAAATTTACTATAAGGCCGGCTCTTCAAGGCTACCCTTTGATGGGCATGGCGCAAACGAAGGGGCATCCCCCATTGATGTTGGTAAGGCCCTGGTTATGAGTATCACAGGCTTGCCCGATGCCCAGATACAAAGTTTTACGGTTACGGCTTACGACACCGATGGGAATGAGAGTTCATATACAAATATCGTCACCAGCCCTCCAGCTGTCGCCATCCCCAATCCCGTTCTGTGGGACAGCACTCAAGACTCCTACATGACGATACAACGTGTCTATGACAATATTCCTTCTGGGCAAACAGATACAATTATGGTCAAAGCAGGGGAACAAACTCCAGAAAATCTATATTTTGACAGGAGTGTGACCATCAGAGTCCAGGGCGGATACGATGATATATTTACAAATGTAATATCTGACACTTCATTTTATGGCACGCTAACAATATCAGGTGGATCAGTTACTCTAGCGAATTTGATTGTAAAATAAATGGGTAGAGGCAGTTATTATTTGTAAGAAAAAAATGAAGCTTCGGTTGTTGCCGAGGCTATCGGGTTTACAGTTCTCGAATATCTTTGATTTCAAGACAAATGTTCCTGGATTTTCAGGGGCATTTCTTTTTGCTAAACTTTTGGCTGGCAGAAAACCGATATGGCAGGTCCGGGCAATCCCTTTTTCATAATTTCTGTCAAAATGGGTTATCGTATATCTAGATGAAATTTTGCAGTGGTGCCAACAGTCTTAAAAGCTTCAAGTCCTGAAACAAGAACGGCCCAACTGGTAACCCAGGATGGGCCGTTCTTAAAAGTTGAACTATCATCTGTCCCAGCTTCATCTAAGGGATATGAGGCCAATTCTACAAGCAAAAAACCCTCAACGCAGACCGAGTTCCTCTCCCGCCAGACGGGCGACCTCGTCACCGATGGCCAGTGACGCCGTAGCCGCCGGCGACGGAGCGTTCAGCACATGGACCATCCCCTCGCCGCTGACGATGGCGAAATCGTCCAGCAGCTTTCCTTGGCGGTCCACCGCCTGAGCCCGCACCCCGGATCCGTAGGCGCCGAGATCGGCAGCGGTCAGCTCCGGGATCAGCAGCCGCAAATCCCGCAGGAAGCGCTGCCGGCTGAAGGATCGCCGGTACTCGGCGAAGCCGATCTTCCACATCCGCCCGGCGAGCTTCCAGAAACCGGGGAAAGTCATGGTTTCCCAGCAATCGAGCGCCGAAAAATCGGTTTTCCCATACCCTTCCCGCTTGAACGCCAGGACCGCGTTCGGCCCGGCCTCAACCTTGCCGTCGATACCGCGGGTAAAATGAACGCCGAGAAACGGCAGGGAAGGATCCGGAACCGGGTAGATCAGGGAGTTGACCTTTTCGGCCCCTGACGGCTTGAGGTGAAAGTATTCGCCGCGAAAGGGAACGATCCGGACCCCCGGAGTGGCCCCGGCCATGCGGCAGACCCGGTCGGAATAGAGCCCGGCGCAGTTGATCAGCCCCGTGCAGTTGAGCTGACCGGTCGAGGTCGCCAAGCTGAGACCGGCGACGTCACGACGAATCCCTGCCAACCGGCAACCGGTCAGGACCTGCCCCCCGGCTGACCTGATCTCCCGCGCCAGCGATTCGGCCGCCGCGACGAAATCGACCACCCCGGTCTCCGGCACATGCAGGCCGGCGACCCCTTTCAGGTGAGGTTCAAGCTCCTTGAGCTCTGCGGCGTCAAGCCGCCGCACGCCCAGCAAGCCGTTCTGCTTGCCACGTGTTTCGAGTTGTTCGAGAGCCCCGAGCTGGTTCTCATGGCTGGCGACGACGACCTTGCCGCAGCGGGCATGGGCAATCTGCCGTTGTTCGCAATAGTCGTAAAGCTGGTTGCGTCCGGCGACGCAGAGCCTGGCCTTGGCGGAACCGGGACGGTAGTAGAGCCCCGAGTGAATGACGCCGCTGTTGTGTCCGGTCTGATGACTGGCCAGTCGATCCTCTTTCTCCAGCACCGCGAGTTTCAAACCGGGCTGACGAATCAACAGGCTGCGGGCAGTCGCCAGGCCGACGATACCGCCGCCGACAACAACAACTTCAAACTGTCTGGCAAGTTGGGATGATGGCATAAGGAAACTCTTCACCACTGAAAAGCAGCGCCAGCGGCCGGAAGGGGTGACTTAATTTGGTACTTCGGGGATGGCAGGTTGCTGGCTTCAGGGCTCGCGGACCATCGCCTCGACTTCCAGCCTGACGTCATCGATATTGACCTGTACGACTTTGCCATCAGCCTCTTCAGAACGCACCAGGCCGTCGGCAACCCATTGTAAAACTGTCTCGAGATTGATACCGAACTTGTCGGCAGCCAGTTGCGGCTGATACCAGGTCTTGACCAGTGACATAAAAACCTCCCGAATCAGGTGTGTGCTGAATTTAATTATACCCGTTATCGACACTCCTGTCGCAATCGGGTAGAATAACTCCCGCTGACCGGGCCATCCCAGGCTCGATGACTAACCCGGATTTACAGGCCCTGCCCCATGATGTCGACAATCCTGGTCATTGATGACTCCAAGACGGCCCGCCAGCAGGTCATAGAAATCCTCCAGCAAAACTCCCTGTTCAAGTTCTACTTTGAAGCTGCCGACGGCATCGAGGGCTTTAAAATGGCCCTCAATAAACCGATTGACCTGATCATCTGTGATGTCGAGATGCCGGGCATGGACGGCTTCAAGTTCCTGCACATGCTCGGGAGCCGGGAAGAGCTGCTCGACACTCCGGTGATCATGGTCACCGGGCGCGAGGAGGCCGATGCCAAAATTCGCGGTCTCGAGCAGGGCGCCAGCGATTATGTCACCAAGCCCTACGATCCGAGGGAACTGCTTGCCAGGGTCAAGGTCCAGCTGAAGATCAAGTCGCTTCAGGACAAGCTCAAGCAGAGCAACCAGATGCTGCTCGAACTTTCCCACACCGATCCACTGACCGGGCTCAATAACCGGCGGTCGATGATGGAGTCTCTCGACAAAGAATTCGAGCGCAGTACCCGCACGAAAACCCCGCTCTCGCTGCTGATGCTCGACATCGACCATTTCAAGAGAATCAATGACAACTTCGGACATCAACAGGGTGACACGGTCCTTCAGGTCCTCGCTTCCCTGCTCAAAGAACACCTGCGTCCATATGATCTGGCAGCAAGATTCGGTGGCGAGGAATTTTCCCTGATCCTCCCGGAAACCAACGAGAAAGACGCTGGCATGGTCGCTGAGCGGATCCGCCAAAGTATCCAGGAGCTGGAACTGGACAACTTACCGACTGATTTCCGCATGACTGCAAGTATCGGTCTGGCGACATCACCAAACGAGGCCATGGCGACCCCCGACGATCTGATCCGCGAAGCCGACTACGCTCTCTATAATGCCAAGCGCCGCGGCCGTAACCGGGTCGAACGAATGGAAACGAAACCGGCCGACTGAAAAAAGCGCCCGCTCGGGCGCTTTTTTATTGTGAACTCAACTCGATATCGTCGTACCAGGCCTGGGCTGTTGCCCCGGTGTTGTCGGTATCGGTCATGATGGCAATAGCACCGATTCGCGGCGGCTCCGCGCCGAACAGGCATCGGTAATCGGCGACGATATCATGCCGTTCGGATTGCCAAGTCCCGCGTTCATCACGCCCGCTACGAACGGCAATCATCATGCTGTTTGACGTATAGCTGCTGGGGATGGCGCTCCCCTGCGGCAACTGGTTGGCCCAGATGTAATTGAGGGTCTTGGTCTTGGGGAAGAACCAGTGGGGAAAGATAACGTAGATACGGGCTGCGTAATCATCCGTCGATTTTTGCCGTGCATCGCCACCCGGAATGGTATCAGCGATCTTCCAGCGCCAGCTCAAAATTGGGGTTTGCAGCGGGTCGAGATCAAGCGGATAGACCAAACCGCTGGCTGCGGACTGGCTCGTGGCACGCAAAGAATGCCCGGAGCCGTCGGCAACGATCTGGTAACGGGTCTGTCCGGCAAACTCCCTGACTTCCCATGACGGAGCCAGCCCCTGCTCGAAATCATCAATGAACACGCGTTCAACTGCCTGAGCAGAACTGCACCCACCGACCAACAACAGCAACAGAGGGAGTGCCAACACGACCCCGTAGCAAAACCGACCGATCACACCGCCAAGCTCAGCCCGGTAACGCAGCGGATCGCGGGTCTCACACAACAGGTTCATCAATTTACGGCGACAGCCTGCCAATTGGTCCTCTCTGAGGGGAAGATCTTTAGCTCGCTGGCAAAGGTGTTCAATCGGGCAATAGCTGCCACCTTGACCTAGCCGACAGCTCCCCTATACTGTTGACAACAAACTGAAATTGCAAATGAAATTTCACGAAATGAGGTCCCGCTATGATCCTCGCCATCGACCAAGGCACCACAGGAAGTACCGCGTTGCTGGTTGACCGGAATTTAATGGTCGTCGGCAAGGTAACCGTTGATTTCCCCCAACATTTCCCGCAACCGGGCTGGGTTGAGCATGACCCCGAAGAGATCTGGTTCTCGGTTCGCCAGGCGGTGACCAGGCTGCTGCAGCAGACCGCGACCGCTCCCTCCGCAATTGCCGCCATCGGCATCACCAACCAGCGCGAAACCGGACTGATCTGGGAACGGAACTCGGGCCGGCCGCTGGGAAATGCCATCGTCTGGCAGGACCGGCGTAGCGCGACCATTTGCCAGGAGCTGAATGACCGGGGGCTGGAGCCGCTGTTCCGGGAGAAAACCGGCCTGGTCTTCGACCCCTATTTCGCCGGCACCAAGTTAACTTGGCGGCTGCGTCAGGAGGGCGGGTTGCGCACGAGAGCAAAATCCGGCGAACTGGCCTTCGGCACCATCGACAGCTTTCTGGTCTGGCGGCTGACCGGCGGCAGGGTTCACGTCACGGACGTCTCCAACGCCTCCCGCACCCTGCTGATGGACATCAACTCCCTGGCCTGGGACGCGCAACTGGCTGACCACCTGGAGGTGCCGTTGGAACTGTTGCCGGAGATCCGCTCCTGTTCGGAGACCTACGGCACGACAGCAGGCCTC
>Ga0209919_1001261_pt1 | contig 12421 bp, 10 predicted proteins | sample SalPon2A_C_D2_MG_FD_185721 | JGI IMG/M metagenome (GOLD analysis project Ga0209919, IMG submission 185721) | Soil microbial communities from South San Francisco under conditions of wetland restoration - Salt Pond MetaG R2A_C_D2_MG (SPAdes)... | ecosystem: Environmental > Terrestrial > Soil >... | reverse complement strand
CTGAACTTTTTCATCAATTTCTATTCGTTTATCAAAAACCGCAAAGTGTTCAGTTACCAGTCTGAATGCCCACATACCAAGAACTACTAATAGTAGTGTTACGCTTATTTCATAAAAAGTAGGAAGATAATTCACGCCGGAGGTTCTTACCAGAGACGTAACACTTACATTTAACCTGTTCAAAACGAAACCTGAAAGTGTAAACACAGACGCAAAGTAAAGCCACTTCCTGTCCTGCAGGTAATTTGGAACTGAAAGAATCGCTATCGGAATAATTGAACCAATAATAATTTCAAGCCAGAATAAATATGTTTCCTCGGCGTGTAGAAAAAGAATAGAAAATTTTCCCGACGTAATTAAATCAGAAAACCTGAACACCAGTTCTAATGAAAGTACAGCTAGTATTACCTTTCCCAGCCCTGATAAAACCCAAACCTGTAATCCTTGTTTTAAAGCCCTTGTGCACAGGTATGCTTCAAAGATTATCATAGATAACCCGGCGGCAATGCACGAAATAAAAAAATGTACCGGCAGAAAAGAGGAATACCATAGTGGATATACTTTTGCCGGAGCTATCAGGTATAGAGATCCAAATGATGACTGGTGAAGAGTTGAAAATAACACACCACAAATTACAACAGGGATGGATATTTTTTTTAGCAATTTTATCGGCGCTTTCAGATTAAATTTTTCCAGTATAACAGGAGCAAATTCAAGTGTAAGTATTGTTGAGTAGCAAATAACACACCAGGTAATTTCAAACATCACCGAATGAAGGTTCCACATTACAAGCGGATGCCAGAAATTTTCAGGTTTTCCAAGATCAATAACTAGCAATAATATTACAATTATGTAGCCTATATATGCCGTTAATATTGCCGGTCTGACAATTGAGTGATATTTATTCGCATTAAAAATATGAGCGGTTGCCGCTATTGTAAATCCCGCTGCGGCAAGCCCGACACCTATAAAATCAAATCCTATCCATAATCCCCAGGGAACCAAATCGGATAGGTTTGTTGTTCTGCCCAGACCAAAAACAAACCTGGCAATCAGTGAATAGAGTCCCACAAGTATTATCACTACTGAAATAATCTTCCAGAAAGTAGGTTTAAATAAATTATCTTTCTTCATTTTTTTCACTCCGCATTTTAATACTATCCTCGCGCGCAACTTCATTTTTACGTTTTGTTAACCAGTACATACTTGCAAGAAATATTCCACCTACCGAAACTACGCTTGGAATTTTTTCCATCGCCTGTAAAGTAAAATCAGGTACAGATTGTTTGGGAACGTTTGTATTGTATCCCAGCCTATCAAACGGTACAGGAGAAATTACGAGCACGTTTCCGCCGCCCGCTTCTTTCAGACCATAAATTTCCTGGTAATATTTATCCGGATTCTCTTTAAGCCTTCTTTTCGCTTCTGCAATTAATTTATTCAGTTCTCCTGCCTGTGTCGCGCCTGTAGGGCACGCTTCCGCACACGCATTAATTTTACCTTCTTTTAGTCTTTCGTAACAAAGATTACATTTTCTAACGCTGGGTGAAGTGCTGCTCCATTCATAGCGCGGTACGCTGTATGGGCAAGCTTGCATGCAGTACCTGCAACCGATACATTTGCTGGCCTCATAAAGAACCGGACCAAGGTCAGTTTTTTCAAACGCTCCAACCGGGCAAACCGACACACAGGTTGGCTCACCGCAATGCATACACATCTTGCGCGCAAAGTTATCGCCATATTGCTCTACTACTGTGTAAGTATTATCTGATAAATGATCTTTCAGAAAATAATCGTTGGTTACGGACAAGCCATTTTCTTTTTTACACGCTTCATAACAGCTACCGCATCCGACACATAGAGTAACGTCGAACAATAATCCCATTTGCTGTTTCATTTTTGTTACTCCACCCTATATTGAAAGAAATTCTTTTTCGTACTTATCAATTGACTCGTTGTCGAGATGAGAAACTACTCCCGGAACCAAATGACCTCCGTCGTACATTGTAACGCCTGCAAGTTTCGGGCTTTCAAATCTTTCGTCTAGGTATGATTTGAATCTTCTCATTTCAACTTTCATCCAGTCTATTACCTCCTCGTTCATTTTCAGCTTTCCGGGTTGAGGATTAAAATTTTCAGGTTTTATTAAAACACCCCAATCTTCGCCGAAAGGATCAGTTATATTTTTTCCGGGTAAATCGTGATTCTGTGAAACAATTTTTCCGCTTACGGGTGAGCGGAAGACAATTTTTTTCCTACCAAGTTTTGCTTCAATTACCGGATCACCTTCATTGACAATAGTTCCGTTTTGTGCGGTGTTAGTTATTATAAAATCACCAAGTGATTTAGTAATAAATTCATCAATACCAACTTTAATAAAACCATTTTTGTCGGGCTCAGCCCAGGTGTGACCTTTTGATATAAAAAGATCGGCAGGAACTCTAATGCTTAAATTATTGAATGCTACGCTATCTATTATTTCATAATTTTTTATAAATGCAGGGTGTAATTTTTTCTCTGCTCTTAATACGAAGTAATCAATAACTAAAAGCAATAAGAAACCAAGTAGAACTGATAATGCGACCATCGTTGGACCTCAATTTTTTTGTTTAACAACCAGAATTAGTAATTCAATAGATGTGCCGCTTTAAAACATTGGACTCTCAGGCAACCATAAGATCCTTAATAATATAAAGTTAGGACGATATAATTTACTTAAAAATCGTATTATGAAAATTTAGCCTTTGATGAAAATCTTTACACAAAATTCAGCAAATAGTTTAAATGTTCAGTTACAGAATAAAATTTCAACAATAACGCTGTTTATTTTTTATACAGCAGTTTGTTGAATTTACTAACAGATTATGGATTATAGTGATCAACTAATAACCAATAACTTTTATTTTTCTGTACACTTATTCAACAGTTAGTATTTTTCCCGCAAAAAAAACTTTGCTCGCATTTATAGGTGTAACATTAAGTATACGTTCGAGATATAATTTCTCTTAAGTAGGAAGACTTAGTGTTGAATTTTTCAATTCAGGAAAAGCCATTTTTTGCAATTCCTTGAATTCAGCAAATAGACTTAACATCTGATAATCTTTGAAAATGGCTTGCTTTTTGTGCCCTAATAGGTGTGCTCTTTAATATTAAGTATAGAGGGGTCCTTTACTTAATAGGTATAAAATGATCATTGACTCATCAATTTTTCAACATAATTAATTTTGATGAGCTGATTTTCAATAAATTTAATCAACTGGGCACGGGGGAAAAAATGGAAAAGCACAATAGAAGGACCTTTCTAAAAACGGCCGCTGTTGCAACCGCAACTCTGTCCGGCCTGCCATCAAAAAAATTAAAAGCATCACCAAAAAATATTTTATCCGAAGACCGGATGGGAGTACTTGTAGATACAACCGTTTGTGTTGGCTGCCGTAATTGTGAATGGGCATGTAAAAATGCACATGACATTCCGTCGGGCAAACTAAAAGACTACGAGGATAAGTCCGTAATGAAAGAAATGCGGAGACCGGATATTGATGCTCTTACTGTGGTTAATCAATATGATAATGTAAAAAATCCGGCCCTACCAATTGATGTAAAAGTTCAATGCATGCATTGCGACCATCCTGCTTGTGTATCTGCCTGTATAGTAGGTGCGTTCACAAAACAGGAAAACGGATCTGTTATCTGGGATACAGATAAATGTATAGGCTGCCGGTATTGCATGGTTGCCTGTCCGTTCCAGGTACCTGCATTCGAGTATGATAAAGCAATCAATCCTCACATCAAAAAATGTGATTTTTGTTTTGAAAGAACTAAGGTTGGAAAGCTTCCTGCCTGCGTTGAAATTTGTCCTGTAGAAGCAATAACATACGGTTCAAGAAATGAACTAGTACAGGTTGCAAGGGAACGAATTAAAAATTATCCGGAAAGATATAAGAACCACATCTACGGAGAAAATGAAGTTGGCGGAACTTCTTGGATGTATCTCTCTGGGGTAAACTATGCTGCTCTGGGATTTCCTAAACTAGGCAATAATGCAGCACCGGGAGTTTCAGAATCAATACAGCACGGAATTTTCGCTTACTTTGTTCCGCCGATTTCTCTATATGCATTGCTCGGCGGAATTATGTGGATAACAAAACGTAAACAATCAAAAGAATCTGAATAGGAGGAAAAATTATGGATGGCTTTCTAAAACCAGCACCAATAAAGAAAAAATTTTTCACTCCCGGAGTAATTGTCCTGCTAGTTATTGTTGCAAACGGACTATTCTTCCTGGCTGGCAGATTCTTTTTCGGAATTGGTAAAGTAACAAACTTAAACAATCAATATCCCTGGGGCTTATGGATTGGAGTTGATGTTGCGGCCGGAGTTGCTCTTGCCGCGGGCGGATTTACAAGCGCTGCCCTCGGCCATGTTATGCATCGCGAACATTTCCATGCAATTTTGCGTCCCGCTTTGTTAACAGCAATGCTTGGATATACATTTGTTGCAGTAGGAGTTTTTGTTGATATAGGAAGATGGTATTACATCTGGCATCCACTGATTATGTGGAATGGGAATTCTGCATTATTTGAAGTTGGTATTTGCGTTATGATGTATGTAACCGTTCTATATATAGAGTTTTTGCCAATAGTAACAGAAAAATTTATTGGCAAAGTAAACCTGAAGGGCTTTTTATCCAAACTTAACAAACCCGTTGATAAATTTTTGCGCTTCCTGGATAAATGGCTCGGTGTTACAATGTTTGTATTTGTAATTCTGGGAGTTGTTCTGTCAACTCTGCACCAATCATCACTCGGTACTTTAATGGTTATTGCCGGACCTAAAATGCACCCTTTGTGGCAAACACCTGTACTTCCATTACTCTTTTTGCTGTCTGCCATTTCAGTTGGTTTCCCAATGATAATTTTTGAATCAATCATTGCTGCTAAATCATTCGGGTTTAAACCAGAAATGGATGTGCTTTCTGCACTCGGTAAAACTATTGCACCATTGTTAGGTATATACCTCGCATTTAAGATTGGTGATATGGTAATCAGGGGAACATTTGTTTATTTATTAGAACCAACTGTTCCCAGCATAATGTTTCTTATAGAAGTAGTTGTAGGAATTGTAATTCCATTACGAATGTTTTTATCCGAAGCGGTTCTAAAATCAACAAAACTTCTGTTTACAGCATCTGCATTAGTTGTGTTCGGAGTATTACTTAACAGGATCAATAATTTTGTCACCGCATACACTCCACCTTATAAATTTAGCACGTACTTTCCTTCATTCGGTGAAATTTCCGTTACGGTTGGATTTGCGGCAATGCTTATACTCATTTATAGAATTATAGTTTTATACTTCCCTGTTATCAGTCTCCCGAACAAAGATTATGTTCCTAACACAAAATATACAGTTAGGGGATAAATATTATGAAAAATTTAATATGTATACTTTTAGGCCTGCTGGTTTCCTTTTCAGCATTTAGCCAGAATAAACTTCCTGAACATTACTCTGTAAAAGGACTGACTTGTAAGACATGTCACACATGCGATGTTCCGACAAAACAAAATCCGTGCCTTGTTCCCTGCCCTCGTAGTGAAATGATAACAATTCACCAAACTGCGGATGATGCACCGGATGTTATTACAATAAATATCCTTGAAGACAAATATGTTCCGGTAGTCTTTTCTCATAAAGTTCATTCGCAAATGTCACAAATGGCTGGTGGCTGTGCAAGCTGTCATCATTTTAATAATGTAGGTCCGATACAAAAATGTGAAAGTTGCCATGACACAAACAGAAAACGGGAGGACATCAGTAAGCCTGATTTAAAAGGGGCGTTCCACAGGCAGTGTATGGATTGTCACAGGGCATGGAGCCATAGCACCGACTGCACATCATGCCACGAGCTAAAAAGCGAACTTGCAAAAACAAAACAAAAAAATCCGAGGCTTGCAATTAGCGTAAAAGATCATCCGGAAGTGCCTGAACCAATTAAAATTGTCTATGAAACAGATTACAAGCAAGGAAAGCTGGTTACATTTTTCCATGATGACCATACTAATAAGTTCAATATAGCTTGTACAAGTTGTCATAAAGAAGAAAGCTGTAACAGGTGCCACGACCAGGAAAAACTTTCGGTTGTTGAGGCAACCTCTCTTGGACAATTTATTAAAACAAAAAAATCTAAAGAAGAACATCATAAACCGTGTTTCAGCTGTCATCAAAATGATTCATGCACGAAATGTCATTTGAGTAAACCGATGGAAAAATTTGACCACGCAAGCTCAACGGGCTGGGCGTTAAATAAATTCCATCAGAAACTTGAATGCGCAAAGTGTCACGGTAATAAAACAAAATTTACAAAGTTAAATAACGACTGCATGAGTTGTCACAAAAATTTTGAAGATGGCACATTTAATCATAAGGTCACCGGATTGGAATTAGATGACATTCACAAAGAAGCCGGATGTACCGATTGTCATCAAACAAAGAATTTTAGTAAACCTGCTTGTACAAATTGTCACGAAGATAAAAGTTTCCCGAAGGATAAACCCGGAAAGCTTGTTAAAATGTAGGCAATAAGGGAAATGATATTATGTTCAACAAGATCGGCTTCAAATTAATTGTAGCTGTTGGATTAACGGCAATCATTACAATTGGTGTTTTTGCATACTTTAATATTCAACGCCAAAGTAATGCTCTGCTGGCGGAAGTGGAAAGACATGCCAACCAGTTAAGCGAAACCGTGAAGTCCAGTACGCGCTACGATATGCTTTTAAACCAGCGCGACAGAATTGACAAGACTATTATCTCCATAGGAAGCCAGACTGAAATTCGCAATGTAAGAATTCTAAACAAGCTGGGCGAGATCATTTATTCTTCGCACAAAGAAGATGTGGGAAAAATGGTTGATAAAAGGGCGGAAAGCTGCTACGCGTGTCACGAAGCCAACCGTCCCCTTGAGAGATTACCGATTAATAAGAGAACCCGGATTTACAGGATAGACCCTGATTCTTCAAGAATACTCGGAATCATCAGCCCAATTTATAACGCAAGGTCATGCTGGGAAGCCGAATGCCACGCCCACTCAAAAGACAAAACCATACTAGGTGTGCTCGATGTAACAACAACGCTGGCTGATGTTGATCACGAAATTAAGCGTGGTGAAATTGAAATCGTAATTTTTGCATTGGCAGCAATTATTGCACTCAGTTTTATAATAGGCTTTCTTGTAAGAAGGTGGATTGACAAACCTGTTAATGAATTACTGAAAGCAACGGACCAGGTTGGTGTCGGTAATTTAAATTACACAATAAAGGATAAAGGAAACGACGAACTGGGAAAACTCGCCGGTTCATTCAATGTCATGACACAAAAATTGTCCGAAGCAAGGATGCAGTTGTTCCAGTCCGATAAACTCGCTTCCCTCGGCAGGCTTGCCGCAGGAGTTGCACACGAAATTAATAACCCGCTTACCGGTGTACTTACATACAGCAGCTTTCTTCTAAAAAGGACACAGGATAATCCTGAATTGCAGGAAGACCTGAAAGTTATTGTGCGGGAAACAAAACGCAGCCGGGAAATTGTAAAAAGTTTGCTTGATTTTGCACGTCAGTCGGTACCAAAGAAAAACAATGTAGATGTTAATGAAATCATTGAACAAGCTGCTACAGTAGTGGAAAATCAATTAACAATCAATCACGTTAAACTTGAGAAAAAACTCGATCATAATCTTCCACAGATAATTGCGGATGCAAACCAGATTCAACAGGTATTTATAAATCTTTTAGTAAACGCAAATGACGCAATAGGAAAAGGCGGCGGAATAATTACCGTCTCAGCATCATTGCTTAGTTTATCTCCGTTTGGAGTGGCTCAGATTAAAAGAGCAGCCTGTCCTAAAAGGCATGACCTGGTTGACAATGAGTTTAAGATTGAGGGATTACCGGCCATAAAACTAAAAGCAAAATTTAACGGCAACGAAGAAATTATTCATCTTGATCCTGTTTATGGAAGGAGAGCACATCAATACCTTGAAGAAGTCGATGTAAATAAAAAGTTGAATATTCTTTGTCCGGAGTGCAATACATCAATGAACGAAGAAAATTCTAAATGTCCAAAATGTGGATCACCTTTGTTTTCAATCCCTGTTCCAAGGGAAAGTAATTTTGAGGCTTGTACAAGAGTAGGATGTGACTATCAGCATTGGGAGTCTGTAGATGAAGCAGGCAAGAAAGATTATGTAGAGATTAAAATTTCAGATACAGGCTGTGGAATTCCACAGGATGATGTAGCAAGAATTTTTGAGCCTTTTTACAGTACTAAAGGACAAAAAGGAACCGGCCTGGGACTCGCTGTAATCTGGGGAATAATCGATAATCACAACGGTATAATAAAGGTAGAAAGTGAAATGGGACACGGAACTACTTTTGTTATCAGGTTACCACTTAAGCAAAAATAGAGAGCAAATGTCACACAAAGGAAATATACTGGTAATAGACGATGAGCAGGTAATTCTGGATGCCGTAAAGAAAATTTGCGGTTCGGAAAATTTTGATGTAGATGAATCACTTAACGCAAAGGATGCCCTGAACAAGCTCGATAAGAAAAAATTCGATCTAATGTTCTGTGACATTATGATGCCTGAAATAGATGGTTTCAAATTCCTGGATGAAATAAACCATAGAAAAATTGAAACACCTGTAATAATGACAACAGGTTATTCCACCGTAGAGAATGCAGTTAATTCACTATACAAGGGGGCAATTGATTTCATCCCAAAACCATTTACTGCAGATGAATTACTTAATTCTGTTTACCGTGGTATAAAATATTTTGAAATTCAAAAAGAATTGAAAGAAAGCGCACAATTAAATCGAGATGCAACACTTATTTATGTCGCCTGCCCTGCAAAATATTACAGATTGGGTTATGCATCTTGGGTATCAGTCGAAAATAAAGGAACTGCTTTAATAGGAATAACTGATCTATTCTTAAAAACAATCGAATCAGTTGCAGATATACAATTTTTAAATATTGAAGATGAAATTATCCAGGGAATTTCCTGCATTCAGATTACGTGTACAGACGGACTTACACACTCGGTACTTGCACCGGTAAGCGGGAGAATAATAGAAATAAACGAGGAACTATCAAAAAACAAAACAATAATAGAAAAGGATCCATACTTCCAGGGATGGTTATATAGAATAATTCCAAATGATTTAGATTATGAACTGAAACATCTAATTCCGTGCAGTTCAGATAGAATTTAGAAACAAAAACAGCCTCCACAGGCTGAGCTTAATTTATCTTAAGGAGAAGAATTATGGCACTCTTCATATTAGCATTAGTCTTATTCATAATATTTGATATTCTTATCAGATATATCGGGCGAAGAATGAAAGAAAAGAAAGCCCAGGTAGAAAGAGCAAAAGCCCTTGAAGTCAGTCTTCAGCTTGATTTCAGCAATGAAGCGAAAACATTAAAGCGAGCTGAAGTTCAAAATCCAAAAGCAAGAATACTCTGTGTTGATGATGAAGGAGTTATCCTGGATAGTTTCAGAAAAATTCTTGTCCTTGAAGGATATTGTGTAGATACTGTGGAATACGGAAAAGAAGCACTCGGGTTGATCCAGTCACATCATTATGATTTTGTTTTTACAGACTTAAAGATGCCAGAAATGGATGGACTTGAAGTCACAAAATCAGTTAAGCATTTAAGACCGGACATTGATGTTGTTATAATTACAGGTTATGCTACTGTAGAAACAGCAGTTGATTGTATGAAATACGGCGCAATGGATTATGTGCAAAAACCATTTACAGAAGACGAATTACTCGAGTTTGTTAAAAAATTAGTTATCAAACGCGAAGATAAGGTTAAAAAACAATTGAAACCTAGTGTTCACATTACACACCTGGCTTCAACAGAAAGCATGAAAGCAGGCGAATTTTCTATCCCCGGTGGAGTATTTATTTCAAACGGACATTGCTGGGCAAGTATGCAACAGGATGGAACTGTTAATGTTGGAATTGATGATTTTGCAAGAAAACTTATTGGAAAAATTGATGACTTTGAATTTCCAAATCTCGGAATGAAAATTAAAAAAGGTCAACCTTTATTCACAGTTAAGCAAGGAACAAAAACAATTCGGTTTAACTCCCCGGTATCCGGCCAGGTTAAAAAGATAAATACTATTCTTAAAAATGAAATTGAAGCTTTGAGCGTAACACCTTATGATTCAAACTGGGTATGTGTAATTGACGCTGATAACATTGATAATGAACTTAAGGAATTAAAAATAGGTAATGCTGCTGTTTCATTTTACCAGAATGATATTGAACAATTCCGCACAGCTCTTAAGGGAGCCAAAAAAGTTGATAAGCCAAAAGTTATTGTTACCGGAGAAGAAATTTCAATAGGTGAACTGGAAAATCTGGAACAATCAGACTGGGACAGACTTGTTCAGGAATTCTTTGTTAGTAGAAACTAAGTAAGATTTATATTGTGATTGAAAAAGTTGCCTGGAAAAGATAACTTATCAATAAAATGGTTTGATAAGAATGAACCCAAAAATTGAGATTGGAAAAGGTGACATCACAAAATTTAATGTAGACGCTATAGTAAACGCCGCCAATACTTCTCTACTTGGCGGCGGTGGCGTAGATGGAGCTATTCACCGGGCTGCCGGTCCGCAATTATTGGAAGAGTGCCGAACTTTAAACGGCTGCCCAACCGGCGAAGCAAAAATCACAAAAGGATATAATCTTCCCTCTAAGTTTGTAATCCATACAGTTGGACCAGTCTGGAACGGAGGTAATCACAACGAAGATGAACTGCTTGCCAATTGTTATAAAAACTCTTTATACCGCGCAGTTGAAAACAACATAAAATCGATCGCTTTCCCTGCAATAAGTACTGGTGTTTATCATTTTCCTGCTGAAAGAGCTGCAAAAATTGCAATTGAGGAAACGATGAATTTCCTTGGAAAAGAAGACTCGATTGAGAACCTGATTTTTGTCAGTTTTGATAAAAATACTTTCGAAATTTATAGAAGAATTATTGAAAGTTAATCTTATCTCATGAACAATATAGCAACTCCACCAACTGCTAGAAAAGATCCAACCACAGAACGCCAGGTTAACTTTTCCTTGTAAATAACTCTTACAAGAGGGAGCATAATTACCGGCACTGTAGCCATTATTGTGGAAGCAATTCCTATTTTCGTGTTTGATATCGCAATCAGGCTACTGGTAACCCCAAGAAACGGACCGAAGATTGTTCCGGTAATAGTGAATGACAGGGCTTTAATATCTTTCTTATAAACCTTGAATGGATTTTTATATTTCCTTGCAAGCATAGCAAGCGGAAGAAAGATAATCACCGAAGAAGCCAGCCTGATAAAAGTTGCAACAAAACCATTTACATTACCTTCTTCAAAAGCAAACTTAGCCAATACCATTCCGGCTGCCTGCCCAAACGCCCCCATAAATCCGTAAAATATGCCCGCTTTACTCAATTTATATTTTGATAAAACATCCGGATTTTTTTGTAGTATCACCATTCCAATTCCGCACATTGTAATAATGATACCAAGTATGCCCCAGTAATTAATTATTTCGTGAAGAAAAAAGTAGGCGAGTATTGTTGAAATTGCAGGTACGAGCGACATCATCAGCATTCCTACCCGTGCACCTATCATACGGAATGCCTGGAATAGAAAAGAATCTCCTATTACAAAACCGACAAAACCACTGGCAACCAGAAAATTAAACTGGTAAGAGGAAACAGAATAATTCAAATTTAACACAAGTATAGTTGCCAATAAAAGAAATACACCTAGAATCATCCTGTTGATATTCAGCTGGAGTGAACCAATTCTTTCTGAAGCCGCTGTAAATGCCATTGAACTTCCGGACCAGCAGAAGGCAGTAGCAAGGGCACTAAATTCACCAATAAAAGGCATTTAATTTAAAGTTTATAATTACTAAGTGGATAAAATAATATAAATGGATCATAAAAAAAGCTCCCTTTTAGGAGCTTTGAAAATTGCTGAATGAATTTCATTCACCAGACCTGGTTTTTGAAAGAAAAAATAAATAGCCGCCGAGGGATAATGCGACTAAAATCTGCAAGTAAACAGGGGTTGAGAATAAATCTCCTAATAATATCCCTGTTGATATTAAAACAAATTTTACTAAATAATAATAAATTTTACTTATCAATATGCTTATCAACATTACTGAAAATTTATTTGAAAGCTTATCATAAATTTGATAAAACAGCCAGATATTTAAAATCAATTCTGATGTAATCAAAATTGATTTTATAGCCACCGGATGACTGGCAATAAGAAATGAAAATAACGGAAGAGTTAAAGCTATCAAATAAGCATTTTTATTTGATGTGTGGATTACTG
>Ga0209919_1001260_pt1 | contig 12424 bp, 7 predicted proteins | sample SalPon2A_C_D2_MG_FD_185721 | JGI IMG/M metagenome (GOLD analysis project Ga0209919, IMG submission 185721) | Soil microbial communities from South San Francisco under conditions of wetland restoration - Salt Pond MetaG R2A_C_D2_MG (SPAdes)... | ecosystem: Environmental > Terrestrial > Soil >... | reverse complement strand
AGGCAGACTGTATCGCCTTCTGGTAATGCACCCCTTCCATTTCCAGGCCGATGACCCCCCATGTGGATTGGTGGAAAAATTTAAGGATGTCTTTATTCTGAAGGGAAGTCCCCAAAACGGTTACCATGGTCCCTTCCACCACCCGCACTCCACAATCCTTGAAATCCTCAGCACTTAATTCATTCTTGAACGGGTAGTTGTCTGCAGTCCCTTCGAAAATATGGGCCGAAGGGATCATCAAATCGCCTTTGCCCCCATCCAGGATCCCGGCCTTCCCCATAATGGAAATGGAGGCCACATCCATAAAAACAGGGGCCTCTTTCCCCTCTACCTCAAAAGGCTTCAGCAACTCGTCAATGGTCTCAAATGCCTGTTCCCCAAAAGCGTAATCCATGACAAAGATAACAGGTTTTTGGTCATCAGATGTGTCCCGGGGGACAGGGAAGCTGCACGAATCGCCCTTTATTTTGGCCATATCGAAGATCTGTACGTCTATGCTGGTGCCGGAATGGTCCGGGATATGGATCATCCCGTTTTTTCTTGCCAGCTCAATCACCTTTTTCCTGAATTCCAGGTTCTTCTCCAGGCTGAGGGTTTCATATATTTCCAATGCGCTTTTCCCCTGAAGTTCAGAAGACAGGGCCCTGGTGGCGTAAAGGGAATTTACCACGGAGTGCATGTTGGCACTGATGATATGGATGGGCCGGTGGAGCAAACGGTGTTTCAACAATGTTTTTTTGATCGTATTGGCCCAGCGTTCCCCGTGTATGTGATGCCCCAGGCGCTCCCGCAGCAGGGCGCTGAAGGTAATGGTTCGCTTGGCGCCCCCGGTGGCTTCCTCAATGGCCAGTTTCCCCAGCCAGTAAAGGATTCTAAGAAAGCGTTCCGGGTTCTTTTTAGTGGTCAGTTTGGTATATACCTTCATGGTTTCCACGTAGGAACGTCCCATGATATTCGCCGCATGGACCAAAGCTCGCTCCCGGTCACCCCGGCTCAGTTCAGGCTTTTTCAGCAATTCTTCGAGTTTCTGCCAGTCGCGAATCACCTTCTGGGTGTCCTGGATAAGTACTTTGTTCCCGATTTTATGGGACTCAGTGAAGAGGAAGGTCAGGTGGGTGAGTAAGTCATAAATATCCGAACGGCCCCTGGTAATCTCTATGTTCATCTGCTCCTGGTCTATGCGGTAGCAGTTCCGCCTTCTTTTTGGTGGTACAATGGCCTTAAAATGCGTTTTAGAATAACCTTCATCCGAAGTCAGGTTGATAAATCGGCATTGCTCAATCCCTTCAGGAAGGCGGTCCAGGACATAAATTAGGCCGTTGAGTTCGGTTTTTTCCTCGGCTATCGACCCATAAATCTCCGGGCGCAACAGGAGCAGTGCCTTCATTAGCGATTCCCCCGAAACACCCATCGGCTTGTAAAACCCCCGGTTTAACAAATGGCGCATGGTAATGTAGAGCCGCTCAATGGCATTAGTAGACTCCTGCGCCCTGGTGGTATCCTTATCCTGTTCCATAGACAAAGCTAAAAGTACATTTATTATTTATGATATACTCAGAGGGGGATCAAAATCGGGGGACTTAAATACTGCGGCCCTGCCAGTTCGGGCCCGGATCAGGGTTCAGACAGCATCGTCCTTCTGCTGCAACACGCCGATGGCGGCATTGCGGTCGTTGTATAGCCGTTGCACCTTATTCTGCCCGCCCAGTTTACCTATGGATTTCATATAGGCCATAAAGCCGTTCCGTTTAATTGGGGTTATTTTAAGGGGCTGAAGGATATTCCCCTCGATCAGATCGAAGTAGTAGCTGTTTTGTGCCTGCAGGCTTTGGTCGAGCAAGTCCCGGAATTGTACCATATTTTCCGGTCGGTGTTCAAATTCGATCAGCCATTCGTGATAGGGGAGTTCCTGTTTCTCCGGATTGATCTGGGGCACCACGGTAAATTCATTTACCCGGGCACCCGTTGCCGCCAGTGCCTTTTGCATGGCTACTTCCACTTCCTTGGCGATGACATGTTCCCCAAAGGCGGAAATAAAATGCTGTATGCGGCCTGAAACCACTATCCTATAAGGGTCCCTGGAAATAAACTGAATGGTATCTCCCAGGTTATAGGCCCAGAGCCCCGCATTGGTGGAAATGACCATCACGTAATTCACCCCCAGTTCAACCTCTGCTATGGTGAGCCTTTCCGGGGCATCATTGAAGAATTCGGAGGCCTTCACGAATTCGTAGTAGATCCCCGCATCGAGCAACAACAACATCCCGGGTTCGCTTTGAGAATCCTGGTAGGCAAAAAACCCTTCGCTCGCGGGAAAAAGCTCGATGCTGTCTACTTTCCTCCCGATCAGGTTCTCAAACTTAGCCCGGTACGGTTCATAGTTCACCCCGCCATAAATAAACAATTGGAAATTCGGAAAGAGCTGGCCGACCTTTTTTCCGGTTCGTGCTTCCAGTTTTTCAAAATACATCTGAACCCAGGAAGGGATGCCGGCAATAACCGTCATGTCCTCTTCCCGGGTCTCCTCCACGATCCGGTCTACCTTCTTCTCCCAATCCTCCATGCAATTCGTCTCCCAGCTTGGCATCCTGTTTTTTTGGAGGTAAGAGGGGACGAAGTGTGCCGAGATCCCTGACAACCGACCCACCTTAATCCCATTTTTTTCCTGCAGCTCCGGACTCCCCTGCAGGAAGATCATCTTCCCGTCCACAAAATCAGCACCCCCTCTTTCATGGATATAGCTCAGGATGGCATTGCGAGAAGCTACCACCTGTTCTTTCATGGAGGGGTGCGTGATCGGGATATACTTAACCCCCGATGTGGTACCGGATGTTTTGGCCAGATAGATGGGGCGTCCGGGCCAGAGAACATCTGCCTCTCCCGAAACGGTCCGGTCTATATAGGGTTTCAGCTGCTCGTAATCGCGGATGGGTACCCGATTGGCGAATTCTTTATGCGATTGGATATGGGCAAAGCCATGATCTTTCCCGAAAGCCGTTTCCCTGGCCTTTGCCAAGAGGCCTTTTAAAACTTTTTCCTGGGAATCCGCCGGATGTTTCGCCCATCGCGCCGTTCTTCTAGCAACAAGGGCGGCAAAGCATCGGGCTGCTGCGGACTTTAGGGACATAGACTTACTTAAAATCGATATAATTCAATGGATTTACGGGGCTGCCATGGCTCCAGAGTTCGAAGTGCAGATGTTCCCCGGTGGAGAGTTCCCCGGTATTTCCGACGGTCGCGATTACTTCCCCCACACGAACCACATCCCCCTGCTGTTTGTGGAGGGATCCATTGTGTTTGTATACGGAGAGTAGCCCGTCCTCGTGTTCCAGGATGATGACATAGCCAGTGTCTGCGGTCCATTCCGAAAAAATGACCGTCCCGTTGGCAACCGCTTTTACAGGGGTATCTTTCGGAGCCACAATATCCACGGCATAGTGCTTTTGATCAGGATCGTATTCCTGGGAAATGGTGCCGCTTACAGGCGAGAACAGTAGCTGGCTATTGCCACCGGAGGCGCGCTCGAATAGATTATACTTGTCTTCAAGGGCCACTTCCGCACGGAGCATGGAATCCTCCCTGATCGGGCTGAGATCAACGGTGGCAGGGTCTATCTTAAACTGATCGAAAAGGGAATCCCTGCTGATTTCATTATTTTCAACTTCTCCTTTAAGGACCATTCGTATGTTATCTAAATACCGATTAGTATAATTAAGCGCTGTTACGAGGGAGTCCGTTTTATAGGTAAGTTCCGTGGCCTGCCTCTTTAATTTCGTGGAAGAATAGCCCGGGATATACTCCCGCAGCGGGGTAAATGCGATCAGGAGGATAGTAAGCCCGATCAGCCCGATTGTTAAGAGCGACCCGGTTACAAAAACGTTCAGCCTGTTTAACTTGAAGGATATCTTTTCCTCAAAAGTACTCTCATTGAGTATCACCAGGCGATATTTATTCAGCAGTTTTCTCTGGAGTTTCCTTCCCTTTTTTTCTTTCCTGGACATAGGCTACAAAGATAAGGTTCGTGGGCAATTAAGTGTGAAAAGCTTATTAAAAGTATAAAATATACGCAATCTAATCTGTAGATGAGGTAAAAGGCAATTAAAAAGCAGGGGGCAAACAAATCTTACTTCCTGGTATCCGGGTTGTGTATTTACTTTTTTAGTACCTTTGTTTTCATTAAAATTTAAAATCATGGTATTAGTTGTTCCCTTTTTGGCCGTTGGACCCTGGCAAATCGCCATTATAGTATTGGTCGTCCTATTGTTGTTTGGTGGAAAGAAAATTCCCGAATTGATGCGTGGCTTAGGCAGCGGGATAAAAGAATTTAAAGACGCCTCCAAGGAGGACGATACTAAAATTGAAGAGAAGAAAGATATTTAAACACTATAATATCCCGTATTATGCTGAAGGCGCCTTTGCAGGGCGCCTTTTGTTTGGCTGAAATATACAACTACAAATCCATAATATACTTTTTGGTACTTTCTGTCCGCCCGGGTATTTCAACTTTTTAAATGCGGCTGGGAATCCGCCCTGGTAATTTACCGATGACCCCCTGGTTTTACAGCGCTTCAGCACCCTATTGTTTTCTGGAAAATACATTTTTTCCAGGCTTCACGACATAAATGACTCCTTTCACAACAAAAATATTCCGGCGCGAGGGAGAACCTGTATTTTCGACATTGTAACCTTATAACGCCTTCCCCCCTCTTGGCGGATTTCCTGCCAAAGGAAGGAATCGAATGATGATCCAACAAACGAGCATCCTAATATCCCGAAGCATTCCCCGGGCAAAAAGCATGGGCATGCTCTTCTTTGCCCTTCTTAGCCTGACTGCCGTACGCGGCACATACAGTTTAGCCGTAGGCCATTCTGAAGTAACAACTAAGCTAACCGTACGGGCCAACGACGAATCCGGGAAAATGACCAGGGCGGCCGCCGATGGTGAAAATGCCGACTACCAGGCCGCTGCCAGGCAAAATCATATCGCTACCCGGACCACAACGGAGATGAAACAGCTTAGAAACGGGTATTATGCGGTAGCCGGGGTTTTCGGTGAAAAAAAGAATGCCCTGGCCTTCATGGAAGCCCTTGGAAAAAACGGGCTCCATCCCAAATCGGCCACGGATCCGAAAAACCATCTGGATTATATATACCTGGGCTATTACCAAAATGGGCTCGATGCCGTTCATGCCATTGTATCCAAAATGGGCGGGCTGTACGGGGGCAAACTATGGATCCTGAACGCCAGGGAAGGAATTTCTGTGGCTAAGGTGCCCCAAAAGACTGATGCTCAACCCAGTTCTGCCCGTCCTGATCGCTCATTTGCCCGGGAGGCGGCTTCCAAAAAAATTCCATTCAGAAGCCAGCCGCTATTAAAAGGCCAGAGCAGTGGGTTCTACCTGATTGCCGGGGTTTTCGGAACGAAAGCATATGCCTTGCGCCTGGTGGGACAAACCCGCGCAGCAGGTTTTAAGAGCGACCTCTTTTACGATCCGGCCCGAAAGGAATACTATGTTTACCTGCAGCATTTCACAAGGGGCGATGAAGCCTTGCAGCAAGCAGGATCTGGTCTGGGCGACCGGTACGGGAAAGCCCTTTGGGTCCTGGAAATGCAGGCTTCAGATCCTTCGAACCCGCAAGGTGGCGAACGTGGGGAGCAAAACCCCGTGTTCACCGGTCTCAGGAAACAAATCGCCGTCCGGCATCTAACAAAAGATCCGCCTACCCTGGCCAAGCTTATCGAAAAGGCCGACAGCTATTTTAAAAAAATGTGGTATGCCGAAGCAGCGCAATTATATGAGCAGGCATTGGCCATTAGTGAATCCCCTTCCTACGAGTTAATCAGCAAGGCCGGGGATTCCCATTATTTCAACACCAACATGGAACGGGCCTACTACTGGTACGACCAACTCTTCCATTCCTACCGCAAGGATATGTCTGCAGACAATATCTTCAAATATGCTCATGCGCTTAAAGGTACCGGTCGGTATGCGCGGGCCAAACGCATGATGAGGCTCTATAACCGGAAGCTCGACGACGGAGAAGGCTCCATTCCCGAAGCCGAAAATGCATCGGAAAAGCGGGAAGTACTTTTGGACAACATCCTGGAAACCGAAAATCGGGTTACCGTCCGGGATCTCGATGTGAATTCGCCCTATTCGGATTTCGCCCCCATGTACTTTCAGGACGATCAGCTTGTTTTCGCCTCGGCTGCGGATTCCGCGTTTCTTAGCACACACCGTTATAAGTGGAATAACCAGCCTTTCCTGGACCTCTACGTGGGTGCGATCAACAAGGAATCTCAGGAAGTGCGGAATGCCGTTAAATTTTCCAAAAAAATCAACACCAAATACCATGAGGCCGGGGTGACATTCTCACCGGACAACCAAACCATGTATTTTACACGGAATAATTATTCCAAGAAATTAAAAAGGGATAAAAACGGCGTAAACAACCTGAAAATATACCGGTCTGAGAAAGTAAACGGCGAATGGACAGAAGGGGTGGAATTGCCATTCAACAGCGATGAGTATTCCACAGGCCACCCGGCCCTCAGCCCGGATGGAAAGCAACTTTATTTCGTATCGGATATGCCGGGAAGTATCGGAAGCACCGATATTTTTGTGGTAGACGTACATGAGGACGGCAGTTTTTCGTCTCCCAGGAACCTGGGGCCTGAGATAAATACGGAACGCAAGGAAATGTTCCCGTTTATAAATGATTCCAAGTTATACTTCTCCTCCGACGGGCATGTGGGACTCGGCGGACTGGACATATACGAAGTCGCTTTCGACGGAGCGAATGGATTTTTGGAGGTGCGCAACCTGGGAAAACCCATCAACAGCAACCGGGATGATTTTTCCTTTATAGTGAATGAGGATACCCAGGAGGGGTATTTTGCTTCCAACCGGCCCGGAGGGAAAGGGGATGATGACATTTATTATTTCAAACGCCTCCTCCCGGAAGAACATAATGAAAATGCCATCGCAGGCATTGTTACCGAACGCGTGGCCGGCGATAAAATACCGGATGCCCTGGTAGAACTTCTGGATGAAAATCATCGGAAGCTCAAGGAACTGGTTACCGGAGAAGACGGGTCTTTCCTGTTTGAAGACCTGGATAGCAATACCAAATACCTCCTGAGAACTTCCAGAGAAACCTATAAACCCTTGGACTTACCGGTAACTACAGCTTCCAATCAAAAACTGGAGGTAACAGTTTCCCTGGACCGGCTCGAAGACCGAATCATAGTTGAGGATGGCATCAAAAAACTCAAGACGGATATGATTTATTTTGATTTTGACGCCTCCAAAATCCGTCCGGATGCGGCAGTGGAACTAAACAAAATAGTCGCCATTATGAAGGACCATCCCAATATGGTGATCAAGATCGAATCCCATACCGACTCAAGGGGTCCGGCCGCCTACAATAAATACCTGTCTGATCGTCGTGCCAAAGCCTCCAGGGAATACCTCCTGCAAAAGGGCATCTCCCCCGCCCGTATAGAAAGCGCTATTGGCTATGGGGAAGAAAAGCTGTTGAACGAGTGTGACGGTACGGTCCGTTGCAGCGAAGAGGCGCATCAGAAAAACCGGCGCTCCGAATTCATTATCGTAAGCATGTAACGCAGGTTTGGGGCGTACCTCAAACCCGCAAATCATCTTTGTAGAGGACTGGGGGATAAGCTTCCTCATCCCGGAGGATGGCGGCATGCCCGTCCAATCCAAGATTTAACTTATTGATTTTCACAACATTTACTGGCCATTTTACAACAAAGCCAACGAAATTCATACGGGAATACCGGGGAAAAGAGTTTAGTTATTGTGACTGGGCATAGTATCGGTCAACTACTAAAACGTAAATATGAAACACCTGCTACTATTAAAGGAACTCTATCTGGAGGCATTTAAACATCTGGGGCATATCCTTATCAAATATTACTTCAAGGCCTTCTTCTGGTTTTGTTTTGCCGCCTTCATGATCGTTCTTTATGCCTTTATCTACCGGGTTGCCACCGGCTTTGCCTTCGACTGATCCGGGAACCGAAGGGTTTTCAGAATGGCTTCCAATTCGAACATATAATCCCGTTTATTAGTAGACGGGGCAAAGGTGAAGCCTTCCAGCACCAGGTTGCGGTTATTTGCTTCATCCCGGATGATATAGGTGAGGAAGGGCCCAGCCATGGGATAGTTGTGAACTTCCCAGATACCCCTTACCTCCAGAGCTTTTTTCCCGGCAATCTCCGTCCTGTAAACGGAGGGTGCGAACGCTTTTTCCGTTTCCATATAAGTATCCTTATCGGGAAGATCCGGGCCGGGGATAAAACGTTTCCCTATGGAATCCCTCATTTTTACGATATCCGCCACCAGGGTGGTATCATTTTCGAAACTGTCAAGCGGTACCTGGTAGGCCAGGAGGTTCATAGTGCCTTTCTGGATTTCCCGGTCGATCCAGACAAAGCCGTTCTCCCGCTTCCCGAGTTTGTAAATGGAGGGGATGCTTAGGGAGACCCCGAATTCTTCTTCCAGGACGTTGTCCTTGCTCAGGGAGCGTAAAAAACGGGCCTGGGTTTCCTTCAGTTCCATCTGTTTGAGCTCCGCGATCATGGAAGGGGCTTCCGCATCCAGGCTATCGATAATATTCTGTTGGGTCTTCCCTTTGACGATGGCTACTTTTTGCGGGCTTGCAAACAGGTCGGTCTGCACCCCGGCGGCATTCAGCGTATCCAAACTCACAAAGAGTACGGCCCTCCTGTGACGGGTGGTCCCGGTAAACACCCTTGGGGGCATTTGTTCAATACTGAACAGGGGTTCATCCCAGGTAAGGCCCACCACTGGGGCGGCAAAGTATTGTCGGATCTTGTCCCCCACTTCGCTTTCCCAAAGCGGGTCTTCTATTACAACGGCTAATTGGTTGATCGCGCCGAGGGATTCGGGCTTGTATACTTTTTTTTGTTTGTTGCCACAGGAGGATACGCCCAGGAGAATGAGGAGTAGAAATAGTGTTCCAAAATGTTTCATAGGTTCAAGTGTTTACGAAGAACAACTGCACAATTTCAATTTTGTGCCCGGTTGCAGATTATTACCACGAATACCGTTCCATTCTCGTAAATTTTCAATTGAAATTCCCGGATATTTTCGGGATATAGTCCAAAGCGAATCCCCTTCCTTCACAATATGGATCTTGGCATCAGGGGAAGGCTGGTCCGAATTGGCCTGTTTATGCGAGGTCCGCGCCACCGTAGTGACTGGTTTTCTGGGGAAAATGGTCAGGCGTTGCCCTACCCTTAACATATTGCTCCTGAGCCCGTTCCAGCGTTTGATCTCGCTTACTCCAACGCCGTATTCCTCGGCAATCCTTCCCAGATAATCCCCGCTGCGCACTCTGTACCGTACGCGTTCTTCCGCCTCAACAAGCTGTGGGAGGGGTTTTTCTTCTTTTTGAAGTTCCTCGGCCACATGGGCATAAATGGCCGCTTCGTTACTTACGAAAGGGCCGATGGCCGACTTTGGCAGCCTCAGGGTATAGGACTTGCCGTCTACCTTAGGGATGATATTCAATTTGTACGACGGATTCAGCATGTCCAGCTCTTCCTTGCTCACGTCTACCATTTCGGTAATCTGGTCGAAAGTAATGGTGCTTTTGATGTGCAGGGTATCGGTTTCGAAATAGGGTCGGTCCACTTTGCGTACTTTCAGGTTGTGCTCTTTGGCGTATTCAAAGATATACATGGTGGCGAGGAAGGCGGGCAGGTACCCGGCGGTTTCCCTGGGTAGGTTCTTCCTAATATTCCAGTAATTGGTGTACCCTCCCGAACGGCGGATCGCCTTGTTTACATTTCCGGGGCCCGAGTTGTAAGCGGCCAGGGCCAGGTCCCAGTCCCCGAAAATCTCGTATAATTTGGACAGATACTGGCAGGCGGCTTCCGTGGCTTTGATCGGGTCGCGCCTATCGTCCACATAACTGCTTACATCCAGGCCATACATTTTACCCGTACCATACATGAATTGCCAAAGTCCGGTAGCCCCAACCCGCGAGCGCGCACTGGGGTTCAGGGCAGATTCAACAACAGCCAGGTACTTAATTTCCAGCGGCAGGTTGTATTTGTCCAGGGCCGCCTCGAACATGGGAAAGTAAAACTGGCTTATGGTGAGCATGCGTTCCATCAGGTCTTTGCGGCGGACCAGGAATGAGTTGATCACATTTTCAAGGGACGGGTTATAGGCGATGTTAAAGGGAGTTTTCTGATTGAGTATCGCCAGGCGTGCCTTCAGCTCCTCTGTACTTACTTTTTTCACTTCAACCACTGTGGTATCCACGGCCAGGTCCGTAACCTCATCATACATATCATCATACAGGGAAGCATAGTCGTATAATTCTTTCATCCACAGGCTGTCATAACGGGCAGCCTGTTCCAGGTCGTGCAGCATCACTTTCGGCTTATCTGCCTGGGCAGTAGCCTCAAAATGGCCGTCCACCCCGGTCTGACCCAAATCCAAAGGCAATTCTTCCTCCATCCCGGCTACCACGAGGCTGTCTGAGGCCTCATCGTCGGTCTGTATCGCCTGTGCCGGTTTTTCGGGTTCCGGGGGTTGTTGTTGCGCCCGGGACGGCGCCATGAATAAAAAGCATGCGAAGCTCAGGATAATCTTACTGCCTGTGGTCATAAGGATGTGCTTTGTGAGTGGGGGCTTACGAAAGTCGTATTTTTTTAGCGAATCATAAAATTTTAAACCATAATGATTCGGGAGAACCCCCGATAAGATAACGTGCTTAGTCCTCCGATATTGCGGCTATTCCGGGCAGTTCTTTCCCTTCTAGGCTCTCGAGCATGGCGCCGCCTCCGGTGGAGACGTAGCTCACCTTATCTTCGAACCCGAATTGCTTCACGGCGGCCACGGAATCACCTCCCCCTACCAGGGAAAATGCCCCCGATTTTGTGGCTTCCTCTATATAATTTCCGATGGCGATGGTCCCCTTCGCAAAATTGGGCATTTCGAAAACCCCCACGGGGCCGTTCCACAGGATGGTCCTGGATTTACGGATAACGGCACCAAAGTTTTCCAGCGTTTTCGGGCCGGCGTCGAGCCCCTGCCATCCATCCGGGATCTCATCCACCGGGGTGATCCTGGTACGGGCCTCGTTGCTGAATGAATCGGCCGCAACCACATCTACCGGCAGGTGGACCTCCACCCCTTTTTCACGCGCGGTCTTCAGGATGTCCCTGGCCAGATCCATTTTATCATCTTCACAAATAGAATCACCCACTTTCCCTCCCTGTGCCTTCACGAAGGTATAGGTCATCCCGCCCCCGATGATGAGATGGTCAACCTTATCGAGTATATTCTCAATAATCGTAATTTTAGAAGAGACCTTGGCTCCCCCGAGAATGGCCGTAACCGGTTTCTCTCCCGTCTTCATTACCTTCTCTATGGCCTCGATCTCCCGGGCCAGCAGGTAGCCAAAACATTTCCGGTCTTTAAAGTACCTGGCCACTATAGTAGTGGAGGCATGGGCCCGGTGAGCCGTGCCGAAAGCATCGTTGACGTAAATATCACCCCAGGCCGACAACTTTTTGGCAAAATCTTCCCCTCCCTTTTCCTCTTCCTTGTGGAAGCGAAGGTTTTCCAGTAGCAAGACTTCCCCGTTTTGCAGCTCATCCACCGCGTGCTTTACTTTCTCCCCTATGCAATCGTCCACGAATTTGACCTGTACCCCAAGCACATCTGAAACAGTTTCCACGATATGGGACAGCGAAAGGTCCGGGTTTGGTTTCCCGTCCGGCCTCCCGAGATGACTCATAAGGACAGCGCTACCTCCGTCTTCCAGCACTTTTACAATGGTGGGTTTGGCCGCTTCTATCCGGTTGGTATCGGTGACCTGGAAATCCTTGTCAAGGGGAACATTAAAATCCACCCGGATCAACGCCTTCTTATTTTTAAAGTCAAAATCGTCTATTGTAATCATAAAGCCCGAATTTTATGGTAAAGGCAAATGTAAAGATTAAATGGACTTGGATAAAGGGCCCCCGGGATAAAAATGCCGCACATCCCTCAATTATCTTATCTTTGGCTACATGTTGTTTCGCGAGGTTTTAGGGCTGTCCCATATCAAGAAGCATCTGGCTCAAAGCGCCGATGCGGGCCGCATCCCCCATGCACAGCTTTTTGTCGGCCCGGAGGGATGTGGTACCCTCCCCATGGCGCTGGCCTATGCCCGGTATCTCCTTTGTGGAAACCAGGGCGGTGAAAATGAGGGCGGCGATGTGGCCTGCAACCGGAAATGCGAAACCTTTTCTCATCCGGATCTGCATTTTGTCTTTCCCGTGGCTAATTCAGACAAGATCAAATCCCACGCTGTCAGCGATCATTATATTGCAGATTGGAGGCAATTCCTTAAGGAACAGCCCTATGGAAACCTTTTT